>Ga0334884_1000381_pt1 | contig 82618 bp, 70 predicted proteins | sample GraSluR1_MG_7_FD_207215 | JGI IMG/M metagenome (GOLD analysis project Ga0334884, IMG submission 207215) | Sludge microbial communities from methane-producing bioreactor in Wageningen University, Netherlands - Granular Sludge_12_05 R1 | ecosystem: Engineered > Bioreactor > Anaerobic >... | reverse complement strand
TTGGTTATTCGCTGTTGATGGTGGGTAAGAATCAATCGAGTATTCAAAATTGGGAGGTGTTCTGCTATGTTTAGAGCAAGGAGCAAAGCAGATGATCGACCCGCATTTCCAGAAACTATTCGCCCTTGGGCTGAACATTGAGGAGCCCTGGCGCATCACATCAATCGAGATGGAGCCGGCCAAGAAGAACCCCTCATTGATGGAACTGCACATAACGGTCGATTTCGCAGAAGGGGCGAGTTTCCCGTACCCCGGATTAGAACAGACGTGCAAGGTCCACGACACCCGCGAGCGTACCTGGAGGCATCTCAATTTCTTCCAGTATCGCTGCTACATCACGGCGAAGGTTCCCAGGATCATCACCCCCGACGGCAAGGTGAGGACCGTTGAGGTTCCCTGGGCCCGAAGCGGCAGCGGTTTCACCTTGATGATGGAGGGGGTGATACTCACCCTTGTGAAGCACATGCCGGTCAGGACCGTGGCCCGGGAGATCGGCGAGCACGACACCAAGCTGTGGCGCCTGATCGATTACCATGTGGAGGAGGCCCTCAATGGCCAGGACTTCTCGGATGTCAGTGCGATAGGGGTGGACGAGTACAGCCACAAGGGGCACAACTACATCACGGTATTCCTATCCCATCCCGACGTCGTCACCGATGAGGCCGGAAGGCGCAGGCAGGCGGGGAAAGCAAGGGTTCTCTTTGTGACGGAAGGAAAAGACAAGGATGCAGTGAAGCGTTTCCTGAGCCGCTTCGAGGAGAGGGGCGGAAGAGCCGAGCAGGTGAAGGTTGCTACCAGCGACATGATCCACGGCTACCGCAGCGCCATCGGGGAGAGCTTTCCCAATGCCGTTGTCACCGTGGACAAGTTCCATGTGGTCAAGAATTGTTCGGATGCGGTGGACAGTACCCGCAAGCGGGAGCTTCGCTGCAAGGACGCAGCAAAGGCCAAGGCGCTGAAAGAGACCCGGTACATCTGGCTGAAGAACCCGGACAATCTCACCGACAAGCAACGAGAGAAGCTCGACCAGCTGCTGCAGGTCGAGTACCTGGACACGGTGCAGGCTTATGATTGCCGGCTTGAGCTTCAGGAATTCTATGAAAGCTACCGTTCCTATGACGAGGACATGGTATCTGCCTTTGAGCGGCTAACCATCAGATTCGCCAACTCAGCGGTCATGGAAATCCGCAAGTTCGCACAGTGCCTGACAAGGAATGCGGTGGAGATTCTCAACTACTTCCAGACACTGAGGACCAATGCAATCCTGGAAGGGTTCAACTCGAAGATTAGCATCATCAAGAGTCGGGCAAGAGGCTTCAGGAATATGGGGAATTTCATGAATATGATCTACTTCGTCTGCGGAGAATTGACCCTTCCTCTGCAGCCAATCATGTAGAGCTACCCACTATAAACAGCGAAAGGCCCTACTTCTTTGCACAAAAGCAGCTGATAGAAGGAATTGCTGCTGGAGCTGTCAAAGGGTAAACGAGAATGTGTCGTGGAAGTTCGGCCGTGGCCGAAATCGAAAACAAGGAGGATTGACGTATGAGAAAAAGCATGAACATTGTTGTTTTGCTTGTAATGTTGCTGGTGTCCACCACCATGGTGTGGGGCGCGGGTGCAAAAGAGGCTGCCAAGCCTGAGGGTCCTATCAAGATTCTCTATTGGAGGAGTCTGACTGGTGTTGCTGGTGATGCTCAGGATGAGATTGTGAGACGTTTCAATGAGTCAAGAAGTGACATCATAGTCGAGTCACAGTTCCAAGGTACCTATGCAGAAATACTGCAAAAGCTCCAAGCGGCACTTGCTGCCGGAGATGTTCCTGATCTCGTCCTCCTCGATTCACCGCATTTGCAGATTTTTGCAAAGGATGGGGTGTTGGTGAACCTTGATTCGTTTGTAGCCAAGGAACCGAAGGGGTTCCTTGAAGACTATATGCCTGGTCTTTTGGCAGACAGCTACTACAACAAGAGCTTGTATTCACTTCCTGCACTCAGAAGCACACCGCTGCTGTACATCAACGAGGATATGCTCGCCGAAGCCGGCCTTCCTCGTCGTGCCCCCGCAACGTGGGATGAGTTCCGTGAGTACTGCAAAAAGCTGACAAAAGTGAATGCAGCCGGGGAAACCACTCAGTACGGAGTCGGTTTCACCATGGGTGCAACCACTGCCCACTGGTACTTCCAAGGTGCGGTGTATGCATTTGATGGAAAGATCAGTGATGAGAACTTCAAAATTCATCTGACGGAAGCTCCGGCAGTTGCCGCAGCGAAGCTTTGGCAGGATATGGTATTCATCGACAAGAGTGCTGTTCCTTCCGTATCACATGACGATTTGTTCAACAAGAAAGTTGCCATGGTATTTGGCTCAACCGGTTCCATGGGCAATGTAATGAATCGTGCAACGTTCAAAGTATTGCCGGCATTCATTCCTGGTCAGGTTCGCAATGGAGTCCCCGTAGGTGGTGCAGTCATCGCTATGCCGAGCACTGATACCTGGCGCCAGTGGGCCGCTTGGGAGTTCATGAAGTTCTTCACCGGTACGGATAGTCAGGCGTACCTTGCAGAGAAGACCGGTTACATGCCCAACAGTCTCTCGGCAAGCAAGCACCCCGATCTGGTCAAGTATTACGCTGCAAATCCCCAGTGGAAGGTAGCCATCGACCAATTGAAGTATGTCCAACCGCAAGCAAGCGTAATCAGTTTCCCCAAGGGGACTGAGATTCTGCGCCAAATGGCAGAGAAGCTCTTGATTGCAAACATGGATGTCAACAGGGTTATGGCTGAAACAAAAGCAGAGCTTGAAAAAGAGTACAATGAAAATTTCAAGTAAGCGAGTTCGGAAAAACAAGATGGTGGCCGCATTTGCGGCCATCATCTTTGCCCTTGCCTTGACTGCAATCATCATAGTATTGAGGAATACCATGCCTGATACACATCATGTGCTGACCGTCGCTCACCGAGGAGGTGCTGCAGTTGCTCCAGAGAACACCTTGGCTGCGTTCAAGGCAGGTATCGATGCAGGAGCAGATGCTATTGAACTGGATATCCATCTCAGTCGGGATGGAGTGATCATGGTTATGCATGATCCATTGCTGGAACGCACCACAAACGGCATTGGGGCTCTTGCAGAGTACACCCATGCTGAGCTCCAGCAATTCAATGCCTCTTTCAGATATACAGGAACAGGCTCGTATGCAGCCCAACAGATACCAACGCTTGAGGATGTGCTGCGCTTGCTCAAGTCTGAGACAAGAGAGGTGGGCCTACAGGTTGAGATCAAGCTCAAGGCGGATGAGAACAGATATGCAGGGATAGAGGAGAAGCTCATCAACATGCTCAGAGCGTATGATATGCTTGATCGGACGACTGTCATCACATTTGACTTTTCTACCCTCATGACCATCAATTCCCTCGAGCCATCACTGAAACGCGGTGCGTTGATCAGTAGGAAATACATGACAGCAGTAGGAAGCAAGGGGCCATCTTATGTTGCTTCGCAGATGGAGGAGCTCGCAGTGGATTATGTTGGAGTCAACTACAACTACTTATCTGCAAACCTCTATAAGGCATTACGGGACAAAAAACTGGGTGTTGGGGTCTGGACAGTCAATGATGCCAATTCTATGCAAAAGTTCCGTTTGATGGGTGTTGATTTCATCACTTCTGACAACCCAGCGCTTCTCGTGCAGGAAAATGGCAAGAAGATTGACTCCTAGGCTTTGCAAAGGACTATCGTCTTCACACGTGCCTGATACGTGCCCTCCAGATAGGTTTTTGCTTGGGAACACGTGGAACCTGTGGTATGGATGTCATCCAGCACATACATCTGTTTGCACTGACGCAGAAGCATGTTGCTTCGCTTGCTCACATGGGTTCGCACGAGCAGGCTCTTGGTTTCCAATCTGGCCTTTTTCGAGAGCAGGGCATGTCGCCGGCCCTTATGGTGGGAAAAAAGCCTTACCACAGGAGAGCCTGTTTTCCTGCTGAGTATGTATGCAATCAAAAGCATCTGATCGAACCCTCGCCTACGTATCCCCTCTTTTGAGGCAGGAATCGGAACCAGGACGGAAGAACCATCGGCTTGCATCAGATCAAGAAACAGATCAGCCAGAAACGGTGCAAGCAACAGTTCGCCCCCACTCTTGTAACGCAATACCAGAAAAGCCAAGACTCCTTCATAGGGGCCATAGGCGATAAGGGCCTCCTCACAGCAGGGACAAGGGTAACTTCGGTCCAGTATGCTCTGGCCGCAAACTGTACAGCGCTGAGTATAGAGAGAGGCAAAGGAGAGCTTTTTCAACTCCGCAGTACAGGAAGAGCAGAGTGTTGAGTCAGAGAGCTTTTTGCAATGAGCACACCACATACCAGCTAAGGCATGTGCGAGCTTAGGTTGCTTTAAGTAGTTCCTGGAGTTTTTTCAAGAAAAGCAAGGCTTCCACCGGAGAGGATTGATCGAGACTGTAAGACTGCAAGAGATCGAGCACTTCCTCTTCCTGCTCGGAGAGGAATGCACTCCCTGTCTGTTCATCTTGCACCGCACTGAAGAGATCGGGCTGCAGATTCTGCAGGTCATACTCTGCAAAATGCTGTTTCTGGAAGATCCTTGCCTGTTTCAGCACTTCCCTTCCTACCCCGGCCATCTTGGCCACATTCAATCCATAGGAACTGTTTGCAATGCCTTCCATGACCTTTCTCAAAAAATGTATCTCGCTGCCCATCTCAGTGACCTGGAGGGTAAGCAACTGCAAATTGGTAGTGTCGATTCGTGCAAGCTCATGGTAATGGGTAGCAAACAGTGTCTTGCTCCCGATTCTCAGCAGTTGCTGCATCACTGCATAGGCAATGGACATGCCATCTTGCGTGCTGGTGCCCCGCCCCAGTTCATCAACAATTACCAAGGACCGTCGGCTGGCAGTCCTCAGGATATGCGCTGCTTCCTGCATCTCCACAAGGAATGTGGACTCCCCTCGAGCCAAATTGTCCGATGAACCGACCCTGCAGTAGAGTCTATCCACAACGCCAAGACGAGCTGAGCGTGCCGGCACATAGCTTCCTATCTGGGCAAGCAGGACAATCAGGGCAGTCTGCCTGAGAAAGGTTGACTTGCCGGCCATGTTGGGGCCGGTTATCAGGCAGAATCGCTTTCCTTCACGCGAAATGGTGAGGTCATTGGCTACAAAGGCACCGATGTCCATGTGCTGTTCAACCACAGGATGTCTGGCTTCTTCTAATGCAAGGATATCCTCATCGGTGAACACTGGTTTTGTGTACTGATGGGTGATGGCAACACTGGCAAGACCTTGCAAGCAATCGAGATCGCTGAGGAACGTGCTGATGCAAAGCAGTGCTGCCTGCAATTGTTTCGTCTCTTCGACGATATCCTCGTAGACTGCACGTTCACGTTTCTCTGCCTCGAAAGCACTCTTGAGGATTTTCTGCTCATACTCAATCAAGGTGTCGCTGGTGAAACGTTCAGCATTCACCAGCGTTTGCTTGCGGTAAAACGAGGTTGGCACCTTTTCGGATTGGGCTTTTGAGACCTCAAGATAGTGGCCAAGGATCTTGTTCTGTGAGAGCTTGAGCGTACTGATTCCTGTCTCTTGCCGTACCTTTTCCAGATAGGAGTCCAACAGCTGTTTTCCCCCACCCTTGATGGAACGCAACTCATCCAGTTCAGGATCGTAGCCTGTCCTGATGACCTTTCCTTCTTCAAAAGAGCCCTGCCATTCACTATTGACGGCATCATTGATCTTCTGGGCCAAAGCAAGCAGGGCCTCCAAGGCCTTTTGGTCGAGATCGGCTGGCAACAATTGCTGATAACGCTGTTCGAAAAGCGTAAAGAAAGCAACTATCGTCTGGGCAATACCCACAAGATCCTTGCTTACATGACGACCCATGGCAATACGGGAAGTAAGTCGCTGGATATCCAACACCTGTTTCAGATGTGAACGTACCCTTCCCAGTTCATCACGGTCCTCATACAAGAGGGTAACCCACTGTTGCCGTTTGAGAATCTGATCAACATCGGTCAGGGCATTGGTAATCCAGTTCTTCAGTTTACGTTTGCCCATGCTGGTCACATTTGCATCGATGGATGAGAAGAGTGAATACTTTTCACTGCCATCATGAAGATTGACCAGAAGCTCCAGACTCTTTCTGCTCGCCTCGTCGATGCGAAGCAGAGTATCCTCATTGATGATCTTGTACGCTTCTATCTGCTTGAGGCTGGTTTTCGCTGTCTCTTGCAGATAGTAAAGCAAAGCGCCAGCACTACTGAGCCTGACATCGTTCTCCTCTAGGTCGAATGCTTTCAGACTTGCAGATCCAACCTGGGCACACATCAGTGCATAGGCATCCTTGATACGGAATCTCCAAGAGGGAAGCTTGGTCACCATGCTTGGATAGGAGTCGATCAGCGTTTGGAAATCCTGATACAGAAAGTAATCATCCTCATTGACCAGGATTTCACGCGGTCCTACCTGCTCCAGGACACTGAGCAGATGCATAAACCGATCATCCTTGTCGACAAAGCGCAGAAGGAACGTACCGCTGGTGATATCGGCATAGCTGATGGAGAGCCCTTGCTTCTGGAAGGAGACACAGAGTACGTAGTTGTCATGATCAGATTGGAGAAAATCATCCTCAACCACCGTGGCAGGTGTCACCACTTGCACTACTTCACGCTTGGCGAGTTGCTTCCCCCCTTCCGGCAGTTCAGTTTGCTCGCAGATGGCAATCTTCTTGCCCGCATCGAGCAAGCGCTTGATGTAGGTCTTGGCTGCATGGTAAGGAATCCCACACATCTTCTGATTGTTTCGCTTGGTGAGCGTCAAGTTGAGGATACGGGAAACCTCAATGGCATCAGCCTCAAACATTTCGTAGAAATCCCCAAGACGAAAGAACAGAACACTATCCGGGTTCTGTTCTTTGATCTGACGGTACTGGACCATCATCGGTGTCAATTTTTCTTCTTCAGCCATACTCAATACAAGGTAGTCGTAATGGCGAGCACCAATTTCAGACCGCTGTCCTCGCTGCTGCCTTTGAAGATGGTTCCTCCGTCCCATGCAAAACTCTCGTTTATGTAACTGGCATTCTTTACAAGGTAGAGGCCCAATGGGAAACCCGGAACCTTGAGCTTGATACCGACACCCATTGAGTAGTACCAAGACAAGTCGCCAAAGGAGAGTTCATTCAACACGGGACTGACAGCGGTGGCACTCGCATACACCTCGGCAGAGAGTATGTTGTGTGCCAAGGGCCAGGTAATGGCAACTTGGTTGTCCCAGAGGAAAGATTGGTCAAATATTACATTGAACCCGCGTCCGGTGTTCATGCCATCGATATAGAGCATCTCATACCGTGTTGCTCCCTGCTTGGCATCATACCATCCCCATCCGCCTTCATCGGCGTTGTTGTAGTACTGGGGCAGCATCGCACTGACACTGGAGGTGAAACCCAGCACAACGTTTGCAGGTTTCTCATCGAGGTCGAAGGTAAAGAGCGTCGTATAGGCACTTGCACTTGTGCTGGTCTTGATGTAGTTGGAAAGACCGAACAGGATGCCTCCGGCATACGTGAAGCCCTGGCTGAGGTAGTAACCCCTGCTGGTGTTCTGGATGCGGTCCCTTCCATCCCAGGCAAAGGAGAGATTGATGCGGTTGCTGAACTGCCAGCGCTCGCCGTACCGTTTGATGAGCCGTTCATACGGATCATACAGGTCTTTGTCGTAATCAGCATAATTCAACCCTACCGAGGCACCAGCACCAACAATCAGCGAACCTGGTTGGAACATGAAGGTATAGCCGGTATTGTATCCGAGCGAGAGGCGGTAGTACGTGTAGGACATGAGATAGCGGCTGGAAGGCAATGCCTGATTGGCTGCAAGATAGCTTGCATAACTCTCATAGCCATAGGGGTACGGGTTGTCTGCAAGATTGCTTGCATCATGGCCGGTATAGTAGTCACTGCCCGTTCCTCTCTGCAACGTAGAATCCTTCACACTGCGTTCAAACGTAAAGGTGAAGCCATTGGACCACCTTCGGTCTTTGAACCAACCGTCGGTGAAAGAAACAGAGAAGGTTTGTGTATCGGGGCTGAGGTTGGTGGCGATGGCAAGGTCCCTGCCGGTTCCTCCGAGATTCTTATCCGACCACTGCAAGAAACCAGAGACAGGGAAGCCGTCAACATTCCCACCGAAGGTGGCACCGAATTGGATGTCCATCTGGTTCCCTTCAACAACGGTAAAGACAGGGATGACTTTCCCTTCCTCTGTTCCGTTGAGGATATCGAACTGGACATCGGTGACAATGAGGGTGTTGTAGATGTTCTGTGCACTGCGAATCAGTTTTTCTTTGGAGAAGATGTCTCCTTTGGAGAAGGTCAGCTCGCGTTCGAAGACATAACTCTTGGTTTTGGTGAGTCCTTCGATCCGAATATCCTCAATGACAGCCTGTTGGTTCTCCTGAACCTTCAGTACGTAGGTAATGCTCTTGTTCGCTTCATCACGGATCAGGTCACTGGAGATCAAGTTGAAGATATAGCCGTTGTTCCAGTACAGGTCGGTAACGGCGGTAATCTCTTTTTGCACGCGCGAGACATCCAAAACTGCTCCCACTTTCATGGAAACAAGATTCTGGAATTGCTCATCGGTGAAAACCGTATTGCCTTCCACTTCAATGCCACCAAAGAACCACTGCTGGCCTTCTTCCAGGGTGAAGATGACACGTTGTCTGGCATATTTGTCGTCTTCAGTGCTGATATCCTCAACCCTGACACCGGTGACAACTGCATCAACATACCCACGGCTCTGGTAGAAGGTGATCAATTTCTGCTTATCGGTCTCAATGGTGAGCGGGTTGTAGTAGCCGGAACTGAAGTAACTGACGGGTTTGGAGTCAAGTTGCTTTACCAAGAGGTCCCTGCCAAGGTTTTGGTTCCCCTCAAACAGGATCTCGCCTATCCTCTTCTGTTGTCCTTCTGCAATGGTATAGGTGAGAGAGGTGCTGTTTGTTGCCTCATCCACGCTATACTCACTCTCAATTGAGGCATCAGCATACCCTTTCTCCTTATAGAGTTCGAGTACAGCCAATTTGGAGAGTTCGATGTTCTGGTCATCAAGGAACGTACCCTCCTTGGCCAGCAATTTCTCTGTGATATCCCTGACTTTTATTCCTTCGTTGCCCAGGATGGTGACACTCTTGATGAAGGGAAGTTCATAGAAGCTCATGGCAATTTGCAGCTCATTGCCACCTTCACCGGTACGCTGGGCCTCGGCAAGGAAGTAGAGGAAATTTTCCAGACCATACAATTCACCCTGAAGCTCGTTGAATAAGGCGTCGGTGAAATTCTTTCCTACGTATTTGTATTGTATGTCCAGGATCTTGCTTTCCGGGACATTTTGGAGTCCTGTGTTGGTGAAGGAAGCAATTCGTTTTCCCAGGTACCAAGGATCGGCATCAGCGGCAGAGAGAAAAGAGAGTGAGAAAAAAAGTATCAAGGTGATGCAAGCAAATGCTCGTACTAGACGCTTATCCATGATGTCTCCTATAAACCTGTTTAACGCAAAACAATTCGTTTGGTTACACTAAAGCCAATGGTATCTAAAATATTGGTGAACGACAACTCATTAGGTTGGGTAAAGAAGGAGATTGTTCCCAACGGGTTCATCCAATCCAGGGAGAGTTCAAGGTCGAGTGAAAGGTCGGGCGAAAGGAAGGACCGCTGAACCTTGGAGCGATCCATAGCGCTGAGGTGCAGGAGCGCTTGCAGGAAGAACTGCCTTCCCACATATTTCCCCATGAAGATCGAGGTGTTGTTCAAATATCGAGCCAAGGGACTGAGCACTCCCCCGAACGTGTTTCCAGGCAGTGCATCAAAGAGGATATTCTGCAAGATATTGCTTCGGAGGCTGAACATATCCAAGCCGAGGGAAATGCGGATGGACTCGGTGAGCTGGGTTGTTTGCGAAGCATCAAGGTATCCAAGTCTTTCCGCCACATCGGTAGCTGCAGCAGCCAAGCTGGCAACGCTGTACAGGTTCACTTGCCCGTATGCACCAGTGGGAAGGATTGATTGCCCGAGGATTTCAAGAATCTCATTGACATCCTTGGATGGAATGGACTCAAATTGCGGATTGAGGTTTGTAAGGCCCGATTCTCGTAGCACCAGGAAGATGTCAACCCGGTTGCCAGCAGCATCGAAGTCGGTGAGTTTTGCCCTGAGATTGATTGTTGGCTGAATCTGGCTTTGGCCTGTGAACGCATCCGTATGCAGCGAGAGCGAACCTTCGGTGATGAAGAAATTCTTTTGGAAGTAATAGATCTCTCCACTGCGGAAACTGAAGTTGCCGTCGATCAGAAATTCATCGGTAATGTGGTCATAAGCAAATGAGATGCGCTGGTTTTCGGTGATGGTGGCCTTGATGAAGGGATTTGGGGTATTGGGATAAAAGAACGCAACATTCTTTCCTGTGACCACATCAAAATTGGTGGTTGTCAGGTTGTTGGCGACATACCAGAACGGAAGATCCTTTATCCCGAGGCTCATGGTGGTATCTTGGATCATCACTTGCCCATCAAGCCAGGTTTCGAAGCCGACGCCGAAGAGATTGAAGGTACCGCCCGCATAGGTGCGGATATCAGCATCGAATCCTTGCATCGGTATCCAAACATAGAGCATCTCATCCCCACTCTCTGCATGGATTTCGTAATTCTCCAGACGAAGACCGTCAAAGGCTGCTCCCACCTTGCCAAATCCTTGCACGGTCTTGCCGGTGATTTTGTTGGTGGAGAAGAAGGGAACGCGTGGGCTGATGCCTCGAGTCCCATCAAGGGTTACGCTCATATTCTTCATCGTGATGATGTCCTGGGGAAGCCAGAACAACTCCATTCTGGAAGAATCTACTGAGAGCTGTCCGTACAGGCGGATTGCATCAGGACTTCCTCCAACCATGAGTTCTCCTTGCACGGTACCATCCAAGAAGGCGAAAATCGGTTTGAGGAACGTTCGGTTGATCAAGGCGAGCGGGAAATGGATTGAGGAGACCGAAAAACCGAAGTCTGACGGAGCAAAGGAGCCCTCGATCGCAAAGCCGATGCCAAAGGATGGCCTGAGCAGTGCAGAAAGTGATTTCGAAGCAAGATCATACTCCAAATCCAAGTGCTCCCCTTCTACGTTGATCTGCGAGTCTGCAAGCTTGATGCGATAGGTTCCATCACTGAATCCCCGTTCTCCGTAGATCAGGATATCTGATAGCACTAGGTCTGCCTGGACCTGACCTTCAAGCATGGTGGCGATGGCTTTGGGAAGATCGAAAAGGTTGTTCATCATTCCCAAATCTATTGCAAGTTCGTAACTGAGATTAGAAAGCTGGTCCTTATACGAGAGATGCCTGATGTGTTCGAACGTTCCGGTTGAGAAAGCTTTTCCTTCACGTATCAACAGTGCATCACCTTGATAGGTGAAGTCTGGTTGGCTGAGCCTTGAAGAGAAGAATCTCAACTGGTCTTGGTCAGCCGTGATTTTGGAAACAAAGGAGGTGTCACCCTCAGTGACACTGAGAGTTCCATCCAGTCCCAATTGTGTCTTCAAGTCTGAGGAACCCAAGGCGGTGAGATCAACCACCTTCCCGCTCAGTTCGGGAACGAATCGATCGAGCGGCAATGAGGATATGGCTGCAGTGGCCGTCAGGCGCTGAGGGGATCCCATGAGACTGAGGGCAATCTTTTCCTCATCTTCTGCTTTCAGGATGAAGGATGCATCGAAGGGAGCAAAGAATGCGGTGCGGTAAAGTGAGACGAAATCGCTGCCTGAGTATGAGAGTGAGCTGACAAAGGTTTGGCCCCCCTCCATAAGTAGCATGTCATCCAAGCGTAGCGAATTATTGGTAGCACTCAATGGAGTTTTCAGGGTATAGGTACGTCCTTGGAATGAGACGCCGGCTATCTGCAAAGCCTCGCTCAGAACAGAGAACTCACGAACTGAGAAGAAATCAAAGTCCAGGATTCCTGAGAGCCTGGCATTGGCGAAGAATCCACGGTTCGGAAGCGTAAAGTCATTGGTTGAAAGCGTTGCCGAAATGGGAGGGGCAAGGTTTCCGGACAATGTGAGACGATTCTCTTGTGTGAGGATGAACTGCAAATTGCTGGTATTGAGTGATAGGGAGAACGGATATACAGAAGAAAAGAGAGAGATGCTGCCTTCGGCATTGAGCAACTCTCGAGAGCTTCTGCTGATCAAGCCCTCCATTTGGAAGCTGGACTCCAAGGGAGTGCTTGCCTGGAACCGATACCTGGCTGGAGGTTGGTCAGAAAAGGTGGTGGAGGCAAGCAGCTGGCCATCAGCGACCTGATACAACTCAAGCCTGCCTCTGGGGAGCCAGTGGTTCAATTCAGTTTGTCCGGTGAACACAAGGCGATAGTCGTTGACCGCAAGCGTCATTGCATCAACAAGTACGGCATCTGCCTTGATGTCAGAGAGGAACGTGAACCCTGCGTCAACCTCAAGTCTTCCGACTTTTGCAGAGAGCAAGGCCAGATCAATTGCAGCCTTTCCATCAAAAGGCAACACTGTCCCCCCCCCGCTGGTGGACTGGAAGGAGATGTTTCCTATCAAGTTCGTGCTGTCCTGATAGTACGGCTGGAGAAATGGGGCGTAGCGGCTGAACAGAGGAGAGAGCAGCGATAGTGGGAATCCGTCAAGACGGGAAGAGATGAAGAGGCTGCCTTCTCCCTGCCGGGGAATATCGTACACGGCACGAAGGGAGAGCTGGGATAGGTAGGACAACTCAGCTTGCAACTGACTCCCCTCCCTGTTCTGCTGAAAGCTGAAGCGGGTGGAAAGCGGTTGCTTGGTGAACGAAGAAGCCAGCTCAGGAAGAAGGATCGAGAGTGAGAGGGAGGAAGGATCGACTTGATAGGAAACAAGAGCTTCAAGATCGGAATCTATGTTGATATCCTCATCAAGCAGGTGCACCTGCCCATCAGCAATGAGTGAAGCACTGACGGATGCAAGTTTTCCTGATTCAAGCGATGCATCCGCCTCAATGAAAACGTCATCAACCCTGCTTTCAAGATCGTTTCTGACAAGGGTGATGGAACCCAACGCAATCTGGGTACGCAATGCTCCTGGATCCTGGTACCAAGCGTTTGCCGTAATGTCGCGCGCTTGTGTTTGGGCTACTCCACCAAAGGAGAAATTGACCAATTCACTCTGTTTGGTTGCCAAGGCTACAGTCGGCCGTCCCTCTTGCCAACGACCACTGATGGTAGTGGTGGGAACCGTGAGTAAGTAGCGCCCACGCTCTGCTTGCAGCCGATCGAAAGAGACACGTGCTTCGCCGAGAGTTCCAAAGGGAAGTGTGACAGAGCCACTCAGCTTGGGTATGTTCACCAGGTATTGGGAAACCCTTGCGTCTAAGGTTTCCAGCGAGAGTGAGATGTCGAGGTTCTGGGTACCCAGTGCAAATCCTTCGATTCTTGTCCGACCGATCAGGGAATCGAAACCAAGGAGAATGTTCTCTCGTTCCAAGGATGTCTTGGCACTATAAACAAGGACCTCCCCAGTATCTGACAGCGTAGCCTCAGCATCCTGGAGAGTTGCATCAATCCCCTGATATCCGATCGTGAAAGTCCCCAGCGATGCGTCAATGGTCGGCATAGTACGGTTTGGAGCCAAATCAAGAGAGAATGATGCGTCCAGAAGCCCAAGCGAGAGTCCCTGAAGCTGCAAATTGGCATGCATCCCTTCTGCAGTGACCTTCAATGTGTTCTTGTCCAACCACTGCTCGGCCAAACTGAAGAGAGCAGAATCCTCTCCTTCCCCCTGGCGTGAGTTGAACAGGTGGGCATCGAATTGTATGGTAGGTTCGCTGAAGGCTACCGCCACCTCTTTCTGCCCGAACAACACCGAGCCGATCAAGGAAGGGAGGCCACCAGAAATCCGGATTTCCTCAGCACTGATGAGAGTTGTTTCATTGCTGTCGAGTTTTGGATTGGTGAGCACCAGATCCTTGAGATACGTACGTTCGACATGCCCTGTTGTCAGGGTGTACGTCCCCCCTGAATCAAGGGCAGCAAGCAGATACGTGGCAAAAACTTGGCTTGGGTTGCCCATACCAAGACGCACCATCCCATATAAGCAGAGGATGGCGCAGGAGAGCAGCACAATGACCGAGACTGCAATGTCTTTGAGTGTCGTATGAAATCTCACTCTGAAACAACCCTTTTTGGCAGTATAGCCCATTGTGCTAGTCTTGGGCACCTCTTTTATAGGGTACCGCTGAGCTTTCCCAGAAGTTTACTGATTTACCTTATGCCGCTTTTCCCGTACCATACAGGTACGATAGGAGATAGGATATGCCTTCAGTATTGACGAATTTTGTAGTGTTTGAGGGATTGGATGGGGCTGGGACCACTACCCAGATGCAACTTTTGGCTGAGTATTGTGACAGATCAGACCGTCCATGTCGTCCTACCTTCGAACCAACTGACAAACCCATTGGACGGTTGGTTCGTTCAGTGCTGCAAAAACAGCTGGTAACGACCCCTCTTGCCTTGGCAATGCTGTATGCTGCGGACAGGGAAGATCATTTGTATAATCCTGTCTACGGATTGGTCCATGATCTGGAGAAGGGTAAACTGGTCATCAGTGACCGCTACCTCTACTCGTCTCTGGCCTACCAGGGTGTGGAATGTGAATTCAACAAGATTGCCGGCTTGAATGAATTTCCTGCTCCCGAATACGTGTTCTTCATAGACACACCTGTCCAGGAGTGCCTGAGAAGAATCAATGGGCGTGGCAGTGAAACCGAGCTGTTTGAGAAACAGGAGTTCCTGGAACGGGTAAAGGAGAACTACGAGAGGATATTCAGTTCCCTTTCCCAAGATGTACATCTTGTTCGCATCGATGGCCTTCTGGGAAAGGAAGAGATTGCAAAGCAGATACAGGACATTCTGTTCAACAAATGAACATTGCATCTCCGTAACTGAAAAACCGATAAGAGTTCTCTATTGCATGCCGATAGGCAGTCTCAATGTTCTGTTTTCCTGCAAACGTGGAGACAAGGACCAGTAGCGTTGACTCGGGAGTGTGGAAGTTGGTCAGCAGCTGATCGACCACTTTCCACCGGTACCCGGGTCTTATGAAGAGATTGGTTCTTCCTTCACCACCCAGCACTTGGTCTGTGGCCTCATCGAATGCGCTCTCCAGCGTTCGGACACTCGTAGTGCCGGTAGCTACAATCTTTCTTCCCTCTGTGCGCGCCTGATTGATCAAAGCCGCACTCTCATTGCTGATCTCGTACTTCTCAAAGTGCATGTGATGGTCTTCCAGCTTCTCAGTCCGTACCGGCAAAAAGGTTCCCGCACCGACATGCAGGGTGATGGGGACAATGGTGCACCCTTTTCTCTCGATGGAGGAGAGAATTTCCTGGGTGAAATGAAGACCCGCGGTGGGAGCTGCCACAGACCCTTCCTTTTGGGCGTAAATGGTCTGGTAACGTGTTTCATCACTGAAACTATCCTCGCGCTTGATGTATGGGGGAAGCGGGACATGGCCAAGTGTCTGGAAGAAGCTCTCATCGAGGCTCTCCTCAAAGGCGATGCTTCGGGTCCCATCCTCATGCTCCGCGGTTATCCATCCGGTGCGCGTATACGTTCCCTCCGCATTCGAAAAGGTATAGCGCTTGCCGACATGTTGTTTTTTTGTCTTGGTCACCATCGCGTTCCAGCTATGGTCCATATTCTCTTCCAAAAAGAGAAACTCAACACGACCACCGGTCTCGCTCTGGGCGTACACCCTGGCTTTTCGTACTTTGCTGTTGTTCACGACGACTATGCTGCCCTCCTCCAGGTGGTAAGCAAAATCCGTCATCATCTGGTCAACAAGTGTTCCGGTGTCTTTCTTGAGAACCAAAAGCCGATCTTCACCGCGTCTGTCAGCAGGTGTTTGGGCTATGAGATTCTCAGGTAGGTCAAAAGAGAATTCCTTGATTGTCATCCATTGTCCTCTTGCAGGGAATTCCCAGCAAATCATATGCTTTTTTTGTTGTCATTCTTCCACGGGGAGTTCGCTTGAGGTATCCCTTCTGGATGAGGTACGGTTCATAGAAATCTTCCAAAGATTCTATGGCTTCCCCCACACTGATGCTCAGCGTCTCTGCTCCAACCGGTCCTCCATCGTAGAATTCGATGATGGTCCTCAAGATATTCCTGTCCTGAGTTTCGAGCCCGTTGGAGTCGATGCCCAACCTTTCCATACCATGGTCAACCACAGAGATGGTCACCTTCCCGTCACCCATGACGGTGGCAAAGTCGCGAAGCCTCCGAAGCAATCTGTTGGCTATGCGAGGGGTTCCACGGCTGCAGCGGGCAAGATGATGGATAGCCTCTGCATCAATGCTGATATCCATGATCTGTGCAGAACGGGCGATGATGGAGGAAAGCTCTTGCTCATCATAAAATTCGATATGGCACGTGATTCCAAAGCGGGATGAGAGTGGGCTCGATACTGATCCGGCCTTGGTTGTGGCTCCAACCAACGTGAATCTGGGCAGGGGAATGCGCATGGTTCTTGCTGCAGGGCCTTGACCGATGACCCAGTCTATCTCAAAATCCTCCATGGCAATGTAGAGCATCTCCTCGAGTGCCGGCTTCAGACGATGGATCTCGTCTATGAAGAACACAGAGCCTTCGGTGACGTTGGTCAGAATTCCAGCCAGGTCTTTTGGCTTATCAAGTGCCGGTGCGCTGGTCATGCGAATTTCCGCACCCATCTCATTTGCAATGATGCTTGCCAGAGTGGTCTTTCCCAATCCGGGAGGACCTATGAGAAAAGTATGGTCAAGGCTCTCTTTGCGTTCCCTCGCAGCTTGCACGAAAACCGCGAGGTTGTCTTTCAGGCGTTGCTGACCTTGGAAATCCTTGAGGAGCTTGGGCCTGAGGATATTCTCCTGCCTGTCAGATTCCTCCTGGAAAGACGTTGAAACGACCGAGCTTTGAACCAATTCATTCAATTCCTGTTGGTGAGTGTCCATTGCCATTACCCCTTAGCCAAGCATCTTGATGGCACTGCGGAACAACAGCTCCTCAGCATCATGGTGGCTGACTTTCTTCAGTGTTTCTTCCATATCTTGGCTCAAAGTCTGGATAGTCTCTTCCACCCGTCTCCTCTCATAGCCCATATCCACCAAGGCATTGACGATATCTGCCCACACGCTGTTCTTCTGCACCCCACGCTCTTTGCTTTCCCGTTGCGTATCATCATCGAGCACCAGCACGTTGCGTAGGGCGAGTATCATTTTCTGTGCGGTTTTGGGTCCGATGCCAGGAATGGATGAGAGCAACTTGAGATTCCCATTATCCAGAGCCTCAGCCAAATGCCGTACACTGATGCCACCCAGAATTTTCATTGCTTGCTTCGCTCCCACCCCAGAGACTGTCTGCAGTTGAAGAAACGCTTCTCTCTCTTCTGCTTGAAAAAAGCCGAAAAGGGACATGCTGTCCTCTCTGTGCACCAAGACGGTGAGCAATCGTATGGAGTATTTTTCCTCCCCTACCAGATTGCTCAGTTTACTGGCAGTCTGGTTTGAGACGCTGAGGCTGTATTCCAAATGCCCTGCACGCAGGATCGCCTCACCTTCATGAATACTGACCAAGTCACCGATGATTGCATTGATCATACCAATTTCATCCTCATTTGGGTAAAGTCATAGACTGCCAGGCAAAGAGCGACTGCCAACGCATCTGAAGCGTGATCGGGTTTTGGTATGGTCTCAAAACCTAGGAGAATACGGACCATCTCCTGTACCTGATGCTTATCTGCACCACCATATCCTGTCACCACCGTCTTGATGGTCGGCGGGCTGTAGAGCTTCACCGGAATCTCCTGGATCCTCAACTGATGGATGCATGCTCCGATGACCTTGGCCACAGGGATGGCAGAACTCACATTCTTGGTAAAGAAGATATCTTCCATACCGCACATCTGCACTTGGTGCTGCTCAGCCAGTTGGCCAACTGAGGTTGCGATGAAGTGAATCCTCTCGCTGTCGCTCATGTCCGTGCTGGTCTTTATCACACCAAAAGAAACAGGCCGGTTCTGCTGTCCATTGGATTCGACAACACCCCAGCCTGTCTGTGCGTATCCTGGATCTATACCGAGGATTCGCATGCCTTATTCTTCGTCGCCATCCTCAAAATCATCTGGAAGCTCAAGATTGGACGATACCTGCTGGACGTCGTCCAACTCCTCCAGCTTGTCGATGATCTTGAGCACCTTGCGAGCTTTCTCACTGTCAAGGGCGACAGTCTGGTCTGCTACTTTTTCCACTTCTGCACTCTCTTGCTCAAACCCTGCTGCTTGCATGGACTCCAAGACATTGGCAAAGTCAGAAGGAGTGGTGGTTACTTCTATGACATCATCAGAAGTGGTGACATCATCAGCCCCATTTTCCAAGGCTACCTCGAAAATCTGCTCTTCAGAGTATTTGGATGCATCATAGGTGATGATGCCCTTGGTCTGGAACATATAGGATACACAACCGCTTGCACCGAGGGTTCCACCGTTTTTGGTCAAGGTGGAACGCACATCACTTGCAGTGCGGTTCTTGTTGTCGGTCAATGTATCAATGATCAGGGCCACTCCACCAGGAGCATACCCTTCATAGGTGAGTTCATAGTAGGTGGAGTTGTCTAGTTCTCCAGCGCCTTTCTTGATAGCCCTGTCAATATTGTCCTTGGGCATATTCTCAGCTCTTGCCTTGAGTACAGCAGTACGAAGCCGTGCATTGGTCTCGGGATCGGAGCCCCCCATTTTTGCTGCAACGGAAATTTCCTTGATCAACTTCGTGAACTTCTGGCCGCGCTTTGCGTCGGCAATACCCTTTTTGTGTTTGATAGTAGCCCATTTACTATGGCCGGACATAATTGAACCTCTTAACTTTTAGAATACGTGAATGATCTCAACCCATTTAAGCTATCATAACGGATTAGGGCGGTCAAGGGGTTCCGGGATTTGCATAACGAATCGAAGCAGTATCTCATCAAGCAATAAGAATCCAATTTCAGAAAGAGAAAAGTTTTGTGCAGTATCGAAATACCAAGAAGAATCAAGCGTTCCAAGCAGAGAGGAAAACGTCTTGTCAAAGGCAAGTCCATACCGATTTTCTAACAACTGTTTTTCGATTCCCCACTTGGTACGGAGCGCCATCATCAGATATTCCTCGACAGATTGCACCAAGGAAAGATCCTCGCGTTCATACCCAGAGAAGAGAGCCGATGAGGAGAACTGCCTGAGATCCTGGGTCTGCGTGTAGTGGTACCAGCCCTCTTTCCCTTTCAACGTCGAGGCTGCACTGCTGCCAAGCCCAAGAAAGGGACTGATGTTCCAATATCTGAGGTTGTGTTCGCAGTATTTCTCATGTTTGCAGAAGTTGGAGACTTCATAGTGGGAAAATCCCAGCAAAGAGAGCTCGCCCCATATGCCCTTGAGCATCTCAGCCTGCCCATCCTCATCGAGTACCGCCAGTTCCTGCATCCCCACTGCGCGTGCAAGCTCAGTACCCTCCTCTACCGTCAAACAGTACAGGCTGATGTGATGTGCATCCGCCAGACTGAGCACCTCATGGATGTCATTGATAGCCATTTGGAGGGTTTGTCCGGGAAGACATACCATCAGATCGAAATTCAGCTCTATGCCATACCGCTTTCTTGCACTGTTTGCAAGGGTGATTGCCCTCAGATTGTCAGATCTGCTTGCATTCCTTCCCAGTCGCTTGAGCAACTGGTCATCCATGCTTTGGATGCCCATGGACATGCGATTGACAAGACCATCAGAGAAAAGAGGGAAGAAGTGCTCACCAAATGTTTCCGGGTTCATTTCAATGGTTACTTCCCGGCTTTTTCCATGTTTCTGGGCACTTCTCAGCAGAGAAGCAAGCTGTTCGGGGGTGAGTGAACCTGGGTTGCCTCCTCCCACAAAAATGGTGTCATATACACGTTCCGACCCGGTGCATTGGGAAATTTCTTCCATAAGCCGCCTACCATAGGCATTGCTATAGGTTTTCCAAGCCTGCATTGGTTCTGAGTAGAATGCGCAATAGGAACAGCAGGTGGTGCAGAACGGGATATGCAGATAGAGGGAGAGCGGAGCAGCAGAAGGGAGGGAGAGCACTATGCGTTACCCAAAGGTCGTACTCGTCCAAGCGGCCAGAAGAGGAATCTGACGCTTCCGTTTATCTTGGTTTGCTTTACCGGCCCGAAATACCGTCCATCACGACTGTTGTCCCGATTGTCACCCAAGGGGAGAATGTATCCTTCGGGGATATACATGCCGTTCTTGTAGAAAGCATATTCGCTGCGGGCAGCACTATCTGAAGGGTTGAACAGATGCTTTGTGCGTGACTTCGATGCTTCGAACTGGAAGTAGTCATCTGGATAACTGTCTCCCTGGACAGAGAGATACTGATTCCTCAGATAGGTTGGAACTGATTGCATGGTCACGTTGTTTTCCTGATAGCCAAACAAAGCTCCCCATGCCTTGATCCCCTCATAGGAAGAGGCGTCGATGCTACGGTGGGGGCCTTCTGCAAGGGAGAGTTCTGAACGCTGCTCAGCTTCCTTGGTAAAGACTGCAGAGCCTGCTTGTCGCACCTCTACGTTACCATCGCGGAAGCGAATGACCTCCGAAGGGAATCCTATCGCACGTTTGACATACAGCCGTTCGGCGATGGAACCATCCTCATTTTTATCTATATTCACCAGGCTGAAGGTTCCCATATAGATGATCTGGGAAAGAATATCGAAGAAAGGTCCTTTGCTTGAGTATTCCGGGTTATAGAACGTGATGATATCGTCGCGTTGCACCTGCCGGTTGCGACTTGCTATCTTCGGGCCACCGGGATAGATCTCCACCCCATAAATCGTCTTGGAAACAAAAACCCTGTCACCCACGTTCAGTGTTGACTCCATGGAAGGAGTGGGGATGACGAAGAACTGGAAGATGTATTGATTGATCAAGAGTACCGCAAAGACTGCAAACACAAGCGCATCTGCCCAGCCTTTCACTTCTCCTAGGAAGGTACGTTTGACAGGGTTCGCCACTGCATAGGCTTTCAGTGCCTTGCGATGAGTAAGGATGCGTATCGTCGTTTGTTCGAGAAAACTCAAGAATCGGTTCATAGCAAGCACGCTATCACAATAGGTCTGAGTTGACAAGTCAACATCAGGTCGATACCTTGTAAGCTATATGAAACGACGAATCGATCTGCCTCAAGTTGAAGAGGTTAAATTGCCCGAATTGCTGCATATGCGACCTGGCATCTACATCCTTATCCTTCTTGTTCTCGCCCTCTTGCTGGCTCTCTTTTTGATTGCCTTCTACCCCGGCATTCGCAATGGCGGACGATATGTCACCTTCACCGGCTCCCTTTCTGAAAGTGGTGTGTTGCTTGACCGAACCTACCTTGGTTCAGCTGAGTACCAGCACTTTGTGAAGAGCGGAAGCTATGAGGTTTCACTCACCAAAGGTGGTGAGGTGTATGCCAGGTTTCCCCTTGAAATTGACCATCCTGTCTTTCTGACCTGGCTGTTTCACAGGACCTTGGCAACACCCGAGGTACCGCTTTCCTTGAGCAAGGAACAACGTAAAGCAATCAATCGGTTCAACCTCGAGCAAATCGTCCAAGCCAGCGCCATTCTCAGCTATGATGATCGCAACAACTACCCTCCCCTGTTCGCCAACCTCATCGCTGATATGAAGGCCATGGAGCTGGAGGAACAAACGATAAAAGAAACACTGGAGCTTGCGCTGCTGTACATCAGCAATGCAACCATGCTTGACGAAGCACTCCAGGCGATTGAGCGGCATCAGCTTGCGCTTGATGGGAACCTGCAGATAGTGCTGGAAACAGCCAAAGAGTTGTTTGCATCCTCTTCCCAACCAAAAACGATGGGAATGAGGAGCTCTCCACTTGCTTTCACAGCACAGAAGACAGTATTGAAGGCTGGTGATCTGCAAATCGAAGGGTACCACTATCCCAAAACCACATTTGTCATGGGTAAGGAAGTACTCTCTGTCTATCCTGAAACCACCATGCTTGGTGTCGAAGTCTCCACTGAGGCGTTCTCATTGGCAACGCTGGAATCAACACAATACCAGTGGGCTTTGTTCCTCGAGGAGAATCCTACATGGGAAGCAAGCAACCGCCAGGCTTTGATGGAAGAGCAGCTTGTGGACGAGTACTATATGCAAGGGCTTTCTGTTTCGCCGGTGTTCGTTACTTCCAGGCCAATCTTTCAGGTCAGCTACCATGCTGCACAGGCTTTTTGTGACTGGTTGAGTGTGAAGAGCGGAAAACAGGTATTCCTTCCTACCGAAGCCATGTATACGCTGGCTGCTCTTTCACACCCGAATCTGAAGTATTCGTCATCACTGAGTCCCTCGCCTTCTGTTGATGCCGGACCCGTTGCACTGCTTGGAGGAGTTTGGGAGATGACAAGCTCTCCTTACATCCCTCTTTCCAGAGTATATTCACTTGAAAGGTCAAGGTCTTTGCATCAGCACTTCGGCCTTTCCGTGCAACCTATCGTAAAGGGTGGCAGCTACTTGAACGAAAGTGCAACCGTCTCCCTTCACACCGTTGGTGTAGTCGAATCTGATGCATGTGCGGACCAGATTGGGTTCCGTATTGCTTGGTATGAATAGATGAAACAAGATAAGAGTGCATTCAAGCCTTTGCAAAAAAACAGAAAGGCATATTTCAATTATGAGGTTGTTGAGGATCTGGAGTGCGGAATTGCACTGGTAGGTACCGAAGTCAAGTCACTGAGGGATGGAAAGTTCAGTTTTGCTGACAGTTATGTCACCGTTACCGATCACGCCCTTACCTTGATTGGGCTGACCATCCAACCCTACACCCATGGAAACATCAATAACCATGAGCCAACAAGAAACAGAAGACTTCTGGCCCATAAGAGTGAGATTAAGCGACTCAAGCGAAAAGTCGATGAGAAAGGCTTTACCTTGGTACCCACATCAATCTATCTCAGAGGAAACTTGGTGAAAGTACAAGTCTCTTTATGTAGAGGCAAGCAGTTGCATGATAAGCGTGCAGTGGTCAAAGAGCGTGACTTGAATCGTGACATGAGACGTGAATTGAAGCAATTGCAGTACTGAAGAAACAAAACACTTGTATAGCCTCCCAGGCCCTATCCAAACGATAGGGTCATTTTTTTGCATGGGTTGACTAAGTCTGAGATTTTATAGGTACAAATCTAAAATTTGTGTCGAAGAAATATTTCAAAATGCATAGGAAAAGTTATACAAATGTATATGCAATTAATAAGTATATTATAAAAGTTTAAAATATTGTTATTGTAGCATTATAAGAAATTAATATTAACCTATTATCACACTTAAAGACAAAAATAAGTATCTTTGGCATGTACAATGGCTAAATTAAAGTCTTATTATTTAATATAAAACATTTTACAAAGAATAAGTTTAATGCATAAACATTGCATATACAAATATAGTCATTTATATATACATTAAATATTATTTTATCTTATTACAACATACTTACTTATATCAAGTAAGTACGTTAAAGATGTAACTGGACAGGAAAGCGCTTATAAACTATACTTTTGCAAGTAATAAGAAGAATTTTAGCTAACTGATATTTTGAGAAAAATTTTTTGATTGAACAATATATTGCACAAATACACTATACGAGGAAGCACCATGGCTAGTCCTGCACCCTTCACCCTCTGCAGAATTCAACGAGAAGAACGAACCTATTACTACGCACTCTTCAGGGATCCTGATACAGGGAAACGTACGAACAAGAAGAGCGTTGAGACGTTGCGTAAGCAATTGGGTATTTTCGAAAGCAGCCCGATAAGACGCAGGGATGAAGCTATTCGCATTTGCCAAAAGGCTTTGGAAGAAGGTATAGTTTTCAGGAAACAACAAGAGCAGTTGTTTTCCGAGTATCTGGCTGAGTTCTATACCTATGAAAGCAGCCCATATGTACGCAGGAGAAACCTCCTGGAGCCAGGTTCATTGTCACAAGACTATATAGTTACCAGAAAAAATCTGATAAAGAACCATGTGCTTCCACTCATTAAGCCGAATCTGTATCTTTCCAAAGTAACGCTGGAAAGTTTGGAGCATATCCAGCTAGCTTTGGTTGAAAAGCAAACGATCCAACATAGCACCGTCAATCTATGCATGAGTGCTGTATTGGTTGCGCTGAGGGAGGCTCAGAGAAGATCACTTGTTCCTTCGACCGTTGTCTTGAGCATGAAGCATCTGAAAAGCTCGCATCAAGTAAGGGGAATCCTCAGTGAAAGTGAGCTCTCATCCTTCATGCAATATGCCAAAGCACATGCTGAGAAGCGGATATATCTTGCATGTCTTTTGTCTTTGCTTACAGGTATGCGCTCAGGAGAGCTAAGAGCCTTGCGTTATCATGCAATTGGAGAAACGCTCATCACCATCGATAGTGCCTATGCCGACATGGAGGGGTTGAAGGTGCCAAAAGGAAAAAAAACCAGGCTTGTCCCCTGCCCTACGTTTCTTGGAAGGGCTTTGCAGGAACTGGCAATGGAAAACCCTTATGCAAATCCTCTCCTTCTTGTTTTTTGGAGCAAGCGTACCGGCAATTTTGTTTCAAGCCACTACTTCAGTGAACGGTTTACCCAAGAATTGATTCGCTCAAAGCTATTCACGCCAGAAGAGATCAAGCAAAGAAACATTAGCTTCCACTCTTTGAGACATATGGCAAACACCTTGCTGCGGGGTTCTGTGGATGAGCATGTGCTCAGGATGACGATCGGGCACAGCAGCGAACAGCTCAGTGATCTCTATACGCACCTCAGCCAGCGTGGTTTGAAGAGTGTTGAGCTAGCGCAACAGAACAATATCCTTCCTTTGATCGGGGAAGTGCAAGATTTCACCAAACAAGATGAATGAGAAGAAAGAGCAGGATAAACAGGATGTTGAACAAGGTAAACACTCCCAAATAGCGCAGAGCTTTGGAACTATCATAGTGTGCATAGATCTTGAATGAGATGACTGAGGCCATGGATGCTATCAGGGTGCCGCAACCTCCTGCATTCACCCCTTTGAGCAGCTCAGTTGCGTTCGTGGTGAACTGGGCAAGCAAGAGTGTTGCCGGTACATTGCTGATGACCTGGCTGGCTGCAAGCGATACAAAAAATTCTCGTTCATACAAGAGTGATTGCAGTGTCTTTACAACGCTTGGCAATTGACCAAGATTTCCTACAAAGATGAAAAAACCGATGAACGTAAGCAACAGTGAGTAATCCACGTCTTTGAGCAGAATTTTTTCACTGGCAACGATGACAATGAGCACTGCCAGTGGGTAGGGAACAAGATCAAACACCGCAGCAAGCGAGAGTAAGAAGAGAAGAAGATACCGAACAAGCAATGACTTGTTCATTGCTGGAACTTCTTGTGCTTGGAGTTTGAAGGGCTCCTTGTTTCCAGGTATTCCCAAGAGACAGACCGCCAACAACAGGAAACCTCCCATTGCATAGGGCAGCATGGTCCCAAAGAATTGGAGCAAGGGAAGCTGATAGTAGGAGTAGATGAAGAGGTTCTGGGGATTTCCAACAGGTGTCAAGCTGCTTCCCACATTGGCGGCAATGGTCTGAAGGGTGATCGTCAGAAGAATCGGTCTGGTATCCTTGCAAAGTGAGAAGACTACAATGGTAAGCGGAACGAAGGTGATGAGAGCCACATCATTGGTTACCAGCATGGAGGCAAAGAAGGTTATGCCAACCAGGAGTGCGCTTACTTGTCTGCTTGATTTTGCAAAGCGTAGCAGATAGAGCGAGAGGAAGGTAAAGAGATAGAGCTTGCGAAAGCCTGCAACCACCAGCATGAGTGCAAAGAGGCAACCGAGCGTCTTCCCATCGATATAGTGTAAATAATTGGGATTTGGAGGAACAAAGAACAGGGAAATACCTGCCAAGAACAAGGCGATGGTCAACACCGGTTCACGCGCAATAAAGGTCTTTAGTTGCTCATGTTTCATCTCATCTGTACCTGTACGCCAGTACAATACTGCTCTTAGCCGAAATGTACAATCACGAGAAACACCCTATTGAAATAAAATGCCGATAGGCTCGACTGCAAAGGTTACCTTGCACTGAAGGGTATGATACAGTTAAGGCAACATCCATAAGGAGGTCGCCCATGAAATTGGCTGTACTTGGTGATGTTCATGGCAATTTGAGGGCATTGGAAGCAGTGCTGACTGATGCCAAAGCTAACAATGTTGATCAGATTCTCTTTTTGGGAGACTTGGTGTTCATGGGCCTCGATCCCCAGCTTTGTTTCGATTTGTTGATGGAGCAGAAGCCGTTGGTCCTGATCAAGGGCAATACAGATGCAAATCTGGAGAAGATATCCTCATATGCAGCGAACACACCGTTTGAGAAACATATGCTCAAACTGATGAAATATACCAGCATCAGGATGAATGAATCAGCTAAAAAACGATTGGCTGATTTTGTACCGACAAAGCGCTTGGAACTTGAACAGCTCTCAATTCTCTGTTGCCATGGAACACCTTATACTGATAATGAGGGAATACCAGCGAACCAACCGTTGCCGCCAGCTTTGGCGAAAAGCATTGCTGAAGAGAAGGCGAATGCAATTTTTTCCGGTCATACACACATCCCTTCCGATTTTCAACGTGATGGGATACGTTTCATCAATCCTGGCGCTGTTGGGTACTCATTCGATGGGGATACCAGAGCTAGCTATGCCTTGGTTACTATTGAGGGAGAATCGCTCAGATGCCAGCATCGCAGGCTGGAATACGATATCAAACGGTATGCCATGGAAGTGGAGCATGCGATGGAGGGATTTGTTCTCTTTGAGAGGTTGCTTTATGCGCTGCAACAGGGAAGGCCGATCCGCCAATAGCTTTATGCTCTCGATCCCATGAGCAATACGATCGTATAGATGATGTATACGATGATGAGCCCTGCACCCTCAAATCGGTTCACTCTGCCCTTTCTCCCCTTTCTGAATCCGTATCCGATGATGAAAAGTGATACGGTAAGAATGGTCATGACCAACATATCCCTGGTCAGTACCAATGTGTCCACAGCAAAGGGGTTGATGGCAGCTGCAATACCAACGACAGCGGTAGTGTTGAAGAGATTGGAACCAATGACATTGCCCATGGCAATATCATGCTCTCCTTTCTTTGCAGCCAGTATGGATGAGGCAAGTTCAGGCAATGAGGTTCCGACTGCTACGATGGTCAGGCCGATAACCAAATCGCTTACACCAAAGAACTGTGCAATTTCTACAGCTCCCCAAACAAGGATGCGAGAACTGATGATGAGGAAAGCAAGTCCAAATATCAGATACAGGATTCCTCGCTTAAGAGAGATTGGCTGGGGGACAGCTTCATCTACCTCCAGTGACAGTGTGTCGTCCTTTGTTCTCAAGCCTTGGTAAATTGACCAGACCATCAAGGTTCCCATAAATACAAGCAAGACACCTGCATCAAACAGGGAGAGCGCAAGATCCCAAATGAGGGCAACTGAGATAAGCGTGATGAGGGTAAGAATCGGAAGTTCCTTGCGAAGGATATTGGAACTTACCTGCACAGGATTGATGAGGGCCGTAACTCCTAGAATCAGGGCAATATTGGCAATGTTGGAACCATAGGCGTTACCCAGTGCAAGCCCGGGATTTCCTTGCATGGCAGAGAGTGTCGAAACCACGATTTCCGGGGCGCTGGTGCCGAATCCTACGATGACCATACCGATAAGCAGTGATGGCATGCCGAAATATCGTGCTGTTGATGCAGCACCATCGATGAACCGGTCTGAGCTGATAACCAAAACAACAAGACCGATTATCACGGCCAAAACAGGTAGTAGCATATGAATCCTTTCTCCTCACCTTGAGGATGTCGCCCAAAAAAACCGGACTACCCTTTTCTGAGCAATCCGGTTTCGGTGTTTTGGAGGTGGGGGGATTCGAACCCCCGTCCTAACGTGCCACCCAGGGACGTCTACAAGCTTAGCTGGTGATCAAATTTTCCGAAGGACGTTGGGTTCACCGGCAAAACGTCCATCCTTCGTATCCTACTTTGGTGTTCCCTCCCCCCATAGGCCCTGGGTTGGGTAAGCCCTTGTTTTTACAGGTATCCGTATCTTAAGAGCGGCAGAAAACGGACCTGTACGTTATCGTGCTGTTAGGCAGCGAAAGCGTATTCTGCATCGAAGGAGACTTCGTCTTCTTTTTTGGCAGTTAAATGTTTTGCTAGTTTAAGGAGTTGGCGCTCCGCTTGCAGCCACTGGCCTGATCTTACGCCAGTCGAAACCGAAACACCCCCTTTGGAATACTCCATCGAGGTATTCAAACTATACTCACAATGGATAAAGAAATCAAGGGAGAGGTGCAGTCCTCTCCCTTGTCTGAAATCTTTGGACGGTTACAGCGTAGCTTTCGTCAAAACAGATACTCCGGTATCGTAGTAATCAGGGCTGACCGTTTCACCCTTCAGAGCCTTGTAGGCAGTCTTTACACCCTCATACCCCATGACATCAGGGTTCTGCGCCATGGTTGCAAGAAGGTGACCACTCTTGATCAGCGACAGAATCATGTCGCTCTTGTCAAAACCAACACCAATAATGTTTTTCCCAGCTTCAGCAATTGCATTGCCTACTCCAACCGTCGATCCTTCATTCGCACCAAACAGTCCGACGACACCCTGGGTGATGAAGTTTGCGCTCATATCCTTTGAACGAGCCGCATCTCCATCACAGTACTGTGTCTCGAGAATCGTAAACGCTGTGCCTTCAAAAGCCTTGCGGAAACCAGTTTCACGAGCAACCGTGGATGCAGTGGCACTATTTACCGAGATGACACCGATTTTCCCATTCTTGACGCCCTTTGCCGTAAGTGCATTGAGCATCTCCTTGCCAGCAGTGGTTCCTGCAGCAGTATTGTCAGTTGCAAGAGTCTGTACAGCGGGGAAATTGGCTGCAGAGTCAACGTAGACTATAGTGACACCAGCTTCAGTGGCTTCCTTCAATGCAGCGGTCACTGCATTAGGCCCATTGGCTGCGAGCAAAATTGCATCTGCACCACCGGCAACAGCATTGTTGATGCTCTCAATCTGTTTGGCATCATCCTTTACGTCCGGAGCAAGCCACTTGTATTCGATACCACCCAATTCCTGAGCTGCCTTCTGAGCGCCCTTGTCAACGTTCACCCAATGTTGGTCCATCTGGTCCATGGTAATCAGATACACCTTGAACGCTGAGCTTTCCTTTGTCCCCTGTGCAAACAATGCACCTGCGAGCAACAGCACCAACAACAAAACACTTAGCTTTTTCATTCTCTTTCTCCTTTTATGTTCGTATCACTTTACGTGATCATTCTCACAATCAGCTTACACACGTTTCTTCTTGGTCATTTTGCCTGAACGTACTATGACATCAAGCAGGACAGACACGACTACGATGATACCGATGACAATATTCCGTATTGCCACTGGAGCTCCGGCGAACTGAAGCCCATTTTGCAAAACACCCCAAATCGACGCCCCGATCACAGTACCGAAAAGCAGTCCTTGTCCACCCAATGTTGATACACCGCCGATAACCGATGCTGCCACAGCATACAGCTCGTAACTATTGCCTGCATCCATGGTCCCCATGCCACTGGTTGCTGTGGTTATCAGACCAACCACACATGACACAAAGGCAGATACCAGATAGGCTTTTGTGGTTGTACCGACTATATTCACTCCACTCAAACGGGCAGCCTCAGCATTCGATCCAATGGCATAGATGTGTCTGCCGCTTTTGGTCCTGGTCAAAAGGAAATTGAAGACAATCCACAAGAGGATGGCGATCCAGATGGTGTTATACAACCCCATTGTCTTCCCATAGTAAAAGAAATCTCGGAAGGATTGTGCAGATTCACCGATGGAGTCGGTGTTGTAGTTGTTGTTTGCAATCTGTGCAATACCACGTGCAATGGTCATGGTACCCAAGGTTGCAATAAACGGCGGTAGTTTTGCAAAACTGACCAACAATCCATTTGAAAGACCCAGTGCAAGACAACAGACGATGGTGATCAGCACTGCTATCAAAGGCGTTACACCCTTGGTCATGAGTGTGGCGCTGATCATCGTACTCATACCTACCACCGATCCTATGGAAAGATCGATATTTCCTGTTATCAATACATACGATTGTCCAATGCCTATCAAGAGAATCGGTGCAATCTGTCTCAATAGGTTTGCAACGTTGCGGGATGAGAAGAATATGGGATTCATGATGCCAAATACGATGCACAGCAGAATCAGGCCGACTGTTACCGTCAATACCTGCCCTATTCCCCTAATTGCCAACAGTCGTTTCAAAGGTCTTTTCAAAGCAATCATCATCTGTATAATCCTCACCCTATCTGTGTTGCCAGTTTATTTTCAAATCGTGTTGCCATCTCCAGGATCTTCTCTTGGGTCGCCTCTTCCTGCAACAAGGAACCGGTTATCCTTCCATCGCACATGACTACAATTCTGTCAGCAATGCCAAGAATCTCGGGCATCTCACTGGAGACAAACATAACAGCAATGCCCTCTTGTTTCAGCTGATTCATGAGCTGATAGATTTCTACCTTTGATGCCACATCAATCCCTCGTGTTGGTTCATCGAATATGACAACCTTGCTGTTTCGTGCAAGCCATTTTCCGACAACCACCTTTTGTTGGTTACCACCCGACAAGGATGAGGCATTTACCTCTGAGCTTGCAAGCTTGACTTTCAGATCCTGAACTACTTTCCGGACCATGGCATTTTCTTTCTTGCGATTGACAACACCCAGGCGATTGCATAATTGGTCCAAATTGGGAAGAGCAATATTTTCGCGAATGGAAAGCTTGGTACACAACCCATCTTTCTTTCGGTCTTCCGGAGCAAGCACCAGCCCCTCCCGGATTGCATCTTCCGGGCACTTGATGGAGAGTAGCTTTCCGTCCAATATGATGCTGCCTTGCTCTTTTGCGTCAATACCAAAGATGGCGCGTGTAGTCTCGGTTCTTCCGGCACCCATCAGGCCGGCCAAACCAAGGATTTCACCTGCATATACATCAAGGTTGATGTCCCTGACCAAGTTTCCTGCCTTCAAATTGCGTACTTCAAGGACTTTTTTCCCACGTGGAGTTTTGATGCGCGGGAATTTTTCTTTGATTTCCCGTCCTACCATATTGGCAATGATCTGATTCATGCTCAGGTCCACAAACGGTGTTTCCAGGATGTATTTTCCATCACGCATGATGGTTACGGTATCAACAATATGTTGGAGTTCCTCCAACCGATGACTGATGTATATGATTCCGCATCCTTTTGCCCTCAATTCCTTGATCAGCGTGAAAAGCTGATTGATCTCTACACTGGTCAATGCACTGGTGGGTTCATCCATAATCAGGATTTTAGCCTGGGCCTGAAGAGCTTTGGCAATCTCCACCATTTGTTGTTTGGAAACGGGAAGATCTCCGACAATCGTATCGGGATCGATGTCCATATGCAGGGAATCCAGTACATGCTTCGCTTTTTTCCGCATACTTCTGTTATCCAGCAATGTGAGGGGAGCTTGTTCATGCCCAAGAAAGATATTTTGTTCCACCGTCAGATGCGAACACATGTTCAATTCCTGATGGATGATGGAAATTCCCAACTGCTGGGCTTGGTGAGGCTTGAGATCGCCGTTGATTTCCTCTCCAAACAACTTGATGGATCCACTGTCACGGGTATACACACCACTCAGGATTTTTACCAACGTTGATTTTCCGGCACCGTTCTCACCCAACAATGCCATGACCTCTCCGCTACGAAGGCGAAACCGCACATCGTCCAGAGCCTTGACGCCTGGGAATGTTTTGCTGATGTGCTCCATCTCAACGATATAAGGACCTTCCATTGCAGTGCGACTCCTTGCAATCAGTCTTGCATGAGTCATTGCACTTCGCTAGGGATGATAATTTTGGAATCAGGTGGGTATTCTTTGGATTATTGGGGAATGGAACCGGCAATACCTCGGTAGAGATGAAAATCCTGCCGCAACAACTCTCGTTGAACCTTCCCTTCTTTCAGAATGAGCAATCGATCTGCAATCTGGAGGCTATCGGACAGCGAGACCGCAAGGATGAGGATGGTGGTTCCTCGTTGTTTGAAGAGATCAAACCAAGAGATAAGCTCCATTCTTTGATACATGTCAACCGATGCAAAGGGTTGGACTACACATAAAAATTCAGGTTTTTGCAAGAGCAGCCGTTGATATACGAGTCTGAGCCTGTAGGATTGGTCAGAATCACCAAGTGTGCGATGAGCAAGATGGTCTCCCAGACGAGACTCAAGTTCATGACCAAGGGCTGTTCTTCTGCGCATATTGAACCAGAGATTGGAGATCTTGTGGTCACTGGTAAACAAGACATTGTCAAGAACCGATAGTTGCGGGAAAAGTAGTGAACCGTCCGGTTTTGGGGGGATCAAAGCAATCGAACGAGCCCCTCGTTTGGGTTTTGTTCCCTTGAAGGTGATGGAACCGGAAGTGGGAAAATCATCCTGGCACAAAAGCCGAAACAATTGGTGAATCAAGAGATTCTCGCTATCAAGCAAGACAACAGTTTCTTGTTGGTTCACGACAAAATCAAGGTTTTTGATATTTCCATATGAGAGATGATTGAAAACCATCAAGGGGTTTTTGTCATGTACCTGATGATATTGGTTTTGCCGATCGGAAAGTTCAATCGATTCGGTGAACTCATAGGCATACCTATTGATGATTTCGTCAGTCATTTGTTCGGCATACAGATGCTTGATTATCCTACCTTCGCGCATAAGGTAACATCGGGTAGCAAAGCGAAATGCTTCCTGGTGATGATTGCAAACATACAGAAACGTCATTCCTTTCGTTGTACTCAGGTGCATGAGGATGGGTTTCAATCGTACAAGGTCAATTTCACTGACAAACGTCGAAATATCTCTCAAGATAACCAGAGCACTCCGAGCAAGACTCGCCTTAAGAAATTGAATGACCAATTTCTCAAAGGAAGAGAGGTCTTTGACCAATGTCTTGGGTTCTATTTGCAATCCAAGTGGTTCCAACAGGGATTGCATCTGATGAGAGAGCATACGGGGACGAATAAGATGTTGGCGGCACCCTTTTCTCAGGATAAACAGGTTATCTTCCACTGTCATGGTTTCAATGAGCATTGCGTTGCGTTCGATGATCGTCACAGGATTCACTTTTCGACTGTTGCCCAGATAGTCGTTCACCAGAATTTCCCTGCAATAGACATGGCCATAGTGCAAGGCTACGTTTTTCTGAAAGATTTCCAACAATTCATCGATGCCCAAGGCATTCACACCAATAAGCGCGACAATTTCCCCCTTGTACAAGTGCATATGAATGTCATGCAGGTAGGGCGGAATGGAGACTTGTTCCAGACGAAAGACCTCTTCCCTCATCCTTTGGCTTCCTCATCCTTGCTTCTTGGCAACGATATCATGACGTCGGTGCCAACCCCAACATGACTGGTGACGGTCAATCCATACTGCTCTCCGAAAAGAAGCTTGATTCGATTGTTGACATTCACCAATGCTATCCCTCCTTGATGCTCATCACGTTTCACATACTCAAAACTGCGGGTACTGAGGCTTTGCTGCATTTGCTTGAGTACGTCATCCTGCATTCCTACCCCATCATCCGAGACAGTAAGGAAAAGCCTGGATTGGGAGGTTTCGATACGGATAAGCAGATTTCCCTCACCCACCTTGCACTCCAATCCATGCACAATGCAGTTCTCCACGATTGGCTGGAGTGTCAATTTTGGGATTTTGTATTGAAGCACCTCTTCCTCATCATCCTCAAAAAGGATATTGAGTTTGATGCGATTTCCAAACCTGAACTGCTGGATGAAAAAGTAATTTTTGGTATTTTCCAGCTCTTGTTGCAAGGATACCAGGTTTTCAACATTGCTGATGGTGTATCGGAAAAATGTTGAGAGCGCTTCCGTCATGGTTGCCACCGTATCCAAGCCTGCCAGCAACGCTTCGCTTCGAATGCCTTCCAATGTATTGTAGAGGAAATGTGGGTTGATCTGATTCTGAAGAGCCAGAAACTGGGCTTGTCGTTTGCTTGCATTCATGATTTGGTCAGTATTGAGCAAAGTTTTCAGCATCTTGTTCAGCTCAACCATCTCCTTGTTCAGAGGAACTTTCTCATCAATGATTGCTTGGAAGGTATAACCGGTCGCAAAGAGTTGCATGATATGCTTTGTCCTGCTATAGGGGACATAGATACGATAGTAAGCTGCTGCAACCACTACCACGGAGAGAAACAGCACAAACAGAATATAGAAAGGGCTGCGTATTCTTCCTTGTCGGTAAAGGAATGCAAGCACCAAGCTGGATGCAAAGAGAACCGTGATGGCCAGAGCAAACGAAAGAAGCCGTGTTTCCAGATACTGTTTTTTCTTACCCATACAGCTTCCTGTACTCGTTTGGTTTGATCTGACAGCACTTTTTGAAGAGTTTTGCAAAATGCTTGGGGTCCCTATAGCCAATCTGCAATGCAATATTGGCTATGGAAAAATTTGTCTCAACCAATAATTCCTTGGCTTTTCTGATGCGCAAATCCACAATGTAGTCGGCAAATCCTTTGCCAACGCTTTTTTTGAACAAAGCACTGAAGTAGGAACTGTTCAGCTGAACAATTCCGCTGACACTCTCAAGGCTCAGCAATTCATCCTGGTAATGCGTGGAGATATATTCCAGTGCAATGCGAATGGGTTTTGCTATTGCTGTTTCCTGCATTGCCAAAAAGGCAGCATGCAGTTTGGAAAAGACAGTATGGAACTGCTGTATTGCTTCCTCCAAGCTTTGGGCTTGTTCAATGGATTCCATGTCACATTCAGCCAAATCATCATTCCCATGGTCCTTGATAAAGGCTATGGCATGGGTTGTCGCGATGCATAGGCTTTCCAAAATGGTATAGGGTTGTTCATGATTTTTCTCAAATTCTGAGAATACCTGTGGACACCATATCAAGGTATCGGAACTGTTTTGTGCACAAGCTTGGGCAAAGCACTCGTCCAGTCGACGCACATACGATGCACTGTGTTGTGCAAAAACTTTCTGTGCTTCGTAGACCGAACCATGCCCCTTGACCAACCTGGTTGCCAAAGCTTGCCTGGCTGACAACATGGAAGCTTTCAACTGCCCAAGATCTGCAGCCTCAAGACCCAGTGCAAGCGTGCAGCGAAGATCCCCAAAAATCTGGGTTTGATTTTTGAGTAAATCCATGATTTGTGAAATATAGGCTTCACTGATCGGGCTTTGTCGGGAAGCATACATCCATACAAGGTAGATATCTCCCTTGTATATCTGAATACAAGGGGTACATGGGAGTTTGCTTATCATGTCCTGCAGCTTGCTGCTGATCAATTGCCCTACCTGAATGCGTTCCTTTCCCTGTACTCCGACAATACCGATACGCAGGCAGGACTCAGGAATGTACCAAGGATTGAGCATCCTGGGATCCTGTATTTCGAGGAATGAAGAGAATGCTGTCATTTTCAGATGGTCTCGATCTTGTTGAACCTGCTTTTCAAGATTGAGCGAGTGTTGTTGCTGCTCAGTTTGACGAATATGATTCTCACGCATTCGAAGCAATGTTTGATGCAATTCAGTTTGTTTGATGGGTTTGAGCAAGTACTCTGCAACACCGAATTTTATTGCACTCTGGGCGTAATCAAACTGCTTATGCCCACTGATGATGATGAACTGTATATGTGCATCAATACGTTTTGACTGTTCAATCAGTTGGAGGCCATCGAGACCGGGCATTCTGATATCCGTGATAACCAAATCTGGTTTCTCTTCTTCAATCAAGCGCAGGGCACTGATACCATCATAGGCTGTGCCTACCAACGTAAGGCCAAGCCCTTTCCAATCGATGAGAGCGCAAATCAATGCACAAACCCTCGATTCATCGTCCGCTAATAAAACCTTCATAGGCACATTGTACGGCCAAATACCGGTAAACGATAGTCAAACCAGACGCTTTCTCACCTCAAGCGTAGCCAAATATGCAGAAAGCGCATCCCCAAACTGATTCAGATCGGAAAAATGAAGGGTGGCCGCGTTGTCATACCCTGTTTTTTGGGCGTTCACAATGACAAGAGGAGCTCCATGCTGGAGTGCATGAGACGGGAACGATGCCGCAGGCTGGACAACCAGAGAAGATCCCAATACCAGGCACAGATCAGTGTGGCTGAACATCTCATAGGCGCGGAACAGAATCATGGAATCCAGGTTCTCCCCATAGAAAACTATGTCAGGTTTTATCACTGATCTGCACTGGGTGCATACAGGGACATCTCCCGAGCGAACGATCGGGGCGATTTGTTCATAGCTGTAATAGGAGTTGCACTGTGTGCAATGGTGATGTTTTGCACTCCCATGCACCTCATAGCATCGTTTGCTTCCAGCCTTGGTATGCAACATATCTATGTTTTGGGTGAACAGCCCTTCTACATACCCTTTCTCTTCCATGAGGGAAAGGGCATGATGCACCACATTTGGTTGATAATGTTCCAAACCGTACCAGACTTCCCGTGCCCATGCATAGAAGACCTCAGGATGCTTGGAGAAGAAGGAGAGCGAGAGAATCTCTTCAACCGCCAAATTGCCCCAGTGTTCTGAATACAGACCTTTGCTGCTTCTGAAATCAGGGATACCCGAAAGCGTAGAGATACCTGCACCAGTAAGAACCACTAGAGACCTTGCACCTTTGATCATAGCCTCCAGGATCGAGAATTTCTTGGCAAAGACTGCTTCTTTCTCCGGCATGATCAACTATTCTCCAACGGTAGTGCTGTATAGGTATTACCCGAAAGACCGGTAAGCTGTACTCGCACCATGCTACCTTTTGCATCGAGGGAAGGAAAGACAACCATCTCATTGTGCTCGGTTTTCCCGAGCATACGTTGCGTATCATGTTTGGATACTTGGGTAACCATCACCTCTACAACAGAGTTGCATCTCTTACGCTTCTCTTCTGCAAATATTGTATGCTGGAAGTCAATCAGTTCTTGCAGTCGCCTACCCTTCTCTTCTTCGCCAATCTGTTCTTGCATCTCTACGGCTTTCGTTCCTTCACGAGGATTGTAGTAGTACATGAATGCTTCGAGACAACGCATATGAGATAGCACTTCCAAGGTTTCCTTATACTCTTCCTCAGTCTCGGAAGGGAATCCAACCATCACGTCTGTTGAGAAGGTGACAGAGGGAACAGCCTCTCGCAAATCATCAACGAGTCTGACAAACTGTTCCTTGCTGTATTTGCGATTCATCAGGGAGAGAATTCTTGTGGAACCACTTTGCAAGGGTAGATGCAGATGGCGTGCAATTTTCTGCTCTTCAGCTATGGTTTGGATGAGTTCTTTAGTGAAATCCTTTGGATGGGGGCTTTCAAAGCGAATCCACCGAATGGAAGTGGTGGGAAGGGCACACAAATGTTTGAGGAGCTTCGGGAAATTGATGATTTTCCCCTCATTCTCATAGTGATAACTATTCACATTCTGCCCAAGCAAAGTCACTTCCTTCACGCCCTTGGAGTCAAGGAATGCCATCTCCTTGAGAATATCATCCAAGGGTCTGGAAACTTCCCTTCCTCGCACATACGGGACGATGCAATAGGCACAAAAATTGTTGCATCCATTCATGATGGGAATGTAAGAACTGAACTCCCCTTCTTGGTAGTAGGAGGATCCAAAGGAGTAAGATTGGGAGTGTTCATCCATCTTGCCATCTACACTGGTAAGAATATCTACGATGCGTTGCTTGTCATTGGTCCCGATGACATAGTCTACCTGGGGAGCTTCATCCTTGAGATCTTCCTGCAAACGCTCAGCCATACACCCAGTGACGATGAGGGTAAGTTTTCGATGCGCTTTGATATGAGCGAAATATCCAAGCCTCCCCCAGATACGGTTGTCTGCACTCTTGCGCACCGTGCAGGTATTGAGTATGGCGCAATCTGCTTGGTCAGCTTGGGCAGCAGGAACAAGTCCTGCACCTTTGAGTTGCAGTTCCAGTGCGTTGCTTTCGGCAACGTTCATCTGGCAACCGTAGGTTTCCAGCCAGTACGTGTGAATCATTGAGAGTCCTTGGATGCAAGCTGCAGTGCAGCCTGCATGGTATTTTTCATAAGCATGGCTATAGTCATCACTCCAACCCCACCGGGAACCGGAGTGATGGCCTTGCAAAGCGGGGCGACCTGTTCATAGTCGACATCCCCTACCAGCCGGTAGCCACGTTTCCGACTGGGGTCTTGCACACGATTGATTCCGACATCGATGACAACGCTTCCCTCTTTCACCATGTCGGAGGTGACAAAGAGAGGCTTTCCAATGGCAGCGATGAGGATGTCTGCCTGACGCGTAATATCAGAGAGGTTTGCAGTTCTCGAATGACAGACCGTTACGGTTGCATCGCGTCCTTTCTGTATCAAAAGGCTTGCCATCGGCTTGCCGACTATATTGCTTCTTCCCAAGATGACGACATGCGTGCCCGCTGTCTCAATCTGATAGTAATCGAGCATTTCCATCACCCCTTGGGGGGTGCAGCTGACAAAGCCTGGGTGCCCGATCAGAAGGTTGCCGACACTCTGGGGATGGAATCCATCCACATCCTTTTCAACGGATATGGCCTGGATGACGGCATCCCCATCAAGATGTGAGGGAAGTGGCATCTGGACAAGAATCCCATGCACCTTTGGATCTGCATTGAGCTCTTCAACCAATGCGACCAAGGCTTCCTGAGTGGTTTCGGTGGGAAGATGATAGTCCTTATGACCATAGCCAAGTTCCAGGCATGCTTTTTTCTTTCCGGCAACATAGCTTTCGCTAGCAGGATCGTTCCCTACCAGGATGACAGCCAAGGTTGGTGCATATCCATACTTTTCCACAAACTGGGTGCATGATGCAGCAAGTTGGCTATGCACTACTTCAGCCACTTCTTTTCCTGTCAGTATTTGCATGGAAAACTCCTCTTCTAGGTGTACAGTACCCTAAAATGATTGATTTAGGCAACAAACTGGATTCCATGGTTTGCCTTTCATGGGTACACTCACTATACTGAAAGATAGGTATGCTTTGGTACCATTTAGGTGCTGGCATTCCAATCCTGCTGTAACGGCACACCAAGGCAGTTGTTCTCTCTTCATATACTGAGGTACCGAATGAAAAAGTTTCTTTTGCTAGGCATCGTTTTCCTGTTTTTCATCCCAGCGCTCTATGCTGCCCCATATTATGACAAGGGGAGTCAGATGTTTTCCTTTACTGTTGGCACTACCGTACCAACCTTCACCTACTTTTTCAATGACCAGGAATTAAGAGCTGGTATTGGAGAAGATAATACCGGTATGAAAGTCGGTGGGTATGGAGCGATAAGCTACCAAGTGTTCAATACCGATAAGACAGCAATCGGTGGTGAGATTGGGTACAACTTCAATTTCTCAGCAGAAGAAGTACTGTTTACCGCAGTGCCCTTCTTCGCAAAGTATAGTTATCTTCCGGTGCAGGGCCAGTATGATATTCCCATCTCGTTCGGACTTGGCGGTGCCTATCTCAAATACAATGATGCTGCACTGATGACCTTGTATGCAAACATGCAGGTTGGGGTGACCTGGTACCCAGGCAAAAACTGGGGCTTCGGTTTGAATACGGGCTTGTGGCTTATTCCTGAGTTCAACTACATTGATGAGCTGAAAGAGCATAATGCCATTGTCGGCCTCATTCCTGTCACTCTATCCATTACCTACAGACAATAGGAGAGCAATTCATGAAAACCCAAAAACATATCACCCTTTCCCTAGCTGCACTGCTTCTCCTTCTTGCTCTCCTCTCTGCCTGTAATGCTGATGCTTCAGCAGGTCTCTTCAGGCAGATTGCTGATTCGAGAGCTCCTATAGGAATTGTCTACAAGCAGTTGCTTGCATTGGATACTTCTGGTACTGATACTCTTTATTACAGAACTGACGAAGGTATCTATAAGACCGACTTGGCTACAAGAACCCAGATGAAGGCAAGTGTTAAGGGTAGTATTATCCAAGCTGCATATTATGCTGGTTCTGATACGGTTCTCTATATTACGAATGATTCAAACGAAGTAAAGGGAACAGACAATTTAACATATTCTCCTACAAATGCCGCTATCATAACAACCAACGATAGATTTGTTCTTAAGAATCTCTATGCAAATGGGATGGTCATGCTGAAAGGTGATGCAACCTCTGATCCAGCAAAGACACAATTTGTTTTAACGAAGTATGACAATTCTTCTTCCTTGGTATTCCCAGTATTAGACGGATATGGTCTTGATTCTGTTCTTCAAATGTCTGGAAGAGAACCAGAGCCTATGACTGCTACCTTCCCGCTACTTATCTCATTCGTAAATTTGGATGGTACCTACATTCATTATTCATATGATGGTACGACTTTGGTTACTCTCACGGGTATGTCTTCCAAAAAAATTGCTGCTTTCTCTGTAGTAGGTACAGAACTATACGCTCTTACTTCTGACGGTGAGGTATACGGAGGGACATTCGGATTAGCTCCTATGACGTTTATGTATAACAGTTCCAAAGAATATGATACATATGCTTTTTTCTACAGTGTAAGCGATGGTACGACCACCCATCTAATCTCTAAAACACGAAATAAGAATGAAGCATTGTTTGTCTTTAGCTTTCCAAAAGGCTCAACCACCACCAATGTAACTACGACCAACATCAAGTCCGGATACGCAGAATACCTTGATACTGCAGACATTGTCAGTACTCTCTATCTTGGAAGTACTGTAGGTGTTTCAGATACACTCTTGGTTGCCACCAACGACAACGGATTGTATAAGATCAGCATCAATTACGCTTCAGCTAACAGTGACTCTACTGCCAATGGAACCAGCACGAAGTCTGAGGAGTATGACTTTACTGTTCTCTAGAAAATTCAAGAATATTTGCTCAATTGAAACAAAGCCCTGCAGCGTCTTCGCCGACAGGGCTTTGTTTTTATGTCTTACTTGGATTTGGAGGAGAGCCTACAAGAAATCCCCACGAACCTCATGCAAGATCTGCCTTACTTCCTCATCAGGGAACTGCTCATCGATCTCCTGGGACGTCAGGCCTAGGAACTCATGGCAGTTGTAATGGATCCACCGCTCGTCCTCAGGGCTGTTGAGGATGTGCTTGCGACAGTAGTAGTCGGGTTGTATCGGAAGGGGCTCCTCCTTCTTGTAGAGAGGCACCTTGTAGTCGTACACGGCGATCTTGAGATCTTCGCGGGGAATACCTTTGGTCATGATGATTTGTGCCAGAGCGTTTACTGTTTTTCCGGTATCGAAGATATCGTCTACCAACAGAATCTTATCACCGGTTCGCAGATGCTCAGGTGAGTAGGTCCAACCATCAACCATCACATTGGTCTGGCTCCTGAGATATCCGTAGGAGCGCGCTACCACTGCAGCATAGAAGACCGGTCTGCCTTGCTCACGTATCCTTACCATCTTGTAGTACTCACTGAACACATTTGCAAGATAAGCGCCACCACGAAGGGATGCATAAATGATATCCGGTACAAAGTGATCTTCCTTATACATCGTATGTGCTAACTTGAGGGCACTGTCCCGGATTGAGTCACAACTTATGAATTCCTTTATCACCATACAGTCTCCCCTATCAATCGAGTACGGTCAAAACTTCCAAACCATTCTTGGTACAGGCAACAGTATCCTCAAAATGAGCCGATGGCAACCCGTCCATGGTAACTACTGTCCAATCATTGGCAAGAACCTTAACCTTATGGGTTCCCAAATTGATCATGGGCTCGATGGCGAGCACCATGCCTTCCCTGAGTCTTGGGTTGGGAAGATAGGAACTGGTGTAATTGGGAATCTCAGGCTCTTCGTGCACAGCAAGCCCCACTCCATGACCGCAGTAATCTCTCACCACACCATAGCCGTGCTTGGTAGCATGCTTGTATACGGCACTGCCGATATCCTGTATCCTTGCACCTTTTGCTCGTGCTGCATCAATGGCAAGCTTCAGAGATTGTTCTGTTACTTCACACAGTTTGCGGTATTCATCCTTGGTTTTTCCCACGATGAACGTACGAGCCATATCGGAGAAATGCCCATCAAGATTGATCCCCAGATCAACATCCACCAAATCACCCTCACAGATGATACGCTTGGAGGAGGGAATCCCATGAATGACCTCTTCATTAACCGAAATACAAGCAGTAGCAGGGAAACCTTCATAGTGCAAGAAGGCAGGAACACCTTTATTCTTGACGATGAACTGGTAACAATACTGATCAACATCCAGAGTGGACATACCCACTTCAATATACCGAGAGAGCTCATCCATAAGGCGTGCTGTCAAATGACAGGCCTCACGAATTCGCTTAATTTGTTCTTCAGTCTTCAAACGAATCATGTTTTGCAGACTCCTGTACAGGAAAGTGCTGCTTTTGCATGGTATCAAGGATTCCGTTGATGAACTTATAATTCACTTCGGTGGAGAAATCCTGACTAAGCTTGACAGCCTCATCAATGACGATATGAGGATGGATATCCCCATAGAGCAGGCAGAATACGCTCATGCGCAAGATATTCCTGTCGACTAAATCGATACGTTCCAATGGCCTGTTGAGGGAAAATTTGCTGATGAGTTCATTAATCTGTTCTAGGTTCTCGATGGTACCCCTCACCAGATACATACCATAGACCTTCACTTCATCTTCCAGCTCATTATACTCTGCTTCAGTGGTTCCGCTGAACAAATCAGGATAATGCTCTCCATCCAGTTCCTTGTTGAAATCTAGGGCGTAGAGTGTCTGTATTGCCAATTCTCTTGCTTTATGTCGTGTTTTCATCTTACTTCTTATATAAAATATTTACCGAAGCACTCTTGCGCAGCTCATCCACCAGACTGTTGATCGTCTGATAATATGTTTCTTGCTGCTTGGTCTGCGAAAGCTCACTTCGTATGTAGTCGCGGATGGTACTGGTGGTATTCGGGCTGATTGCATCATCAAGAGCAAGTATCTTTGTCTCGTTGTAAGCCAAAATCTTCAGGATATGGTAGCCATTCAATGAGGTTACCACGTTACTGGTGGTTCCAACATCAGTTGTGAATGCCACATCAAAAAATGCATCGCCAAGGCCGGCAAGAGCTTCTGTGTTGTCCATGGTAAGCCAACCGATATCTCCAGCCTTATTCTTGCTCTGTGCATCCTGAGAGTACTCAACCACAGCCTTTTCGAAGGTCAGTGACCCAGCCTTGATCCTTCTCGCCACATCTTCAAGGAGAGCCTTGTTCTTATCGTTTGTTGCTTGGTCTGCAACCATGGGGATGTAGATGTGACTGAGCTTTACCGTCTCGGGACTGACAAATTGCGTCCTATTCTTTCGGTAGAAGGAGAGGATCTCTGCATCGCTGATGGTCACCGGCTTATTCAGGACATCCGCTTTCTTGAGGCGTACATAGGAGTCAACCATCAGCTGTTCAGCAATCATCTTCCGATAGGTTTCAACAGAACCAAAATTGTTGGCAATTACCTCAGCAAACTGAGCATCGGTCAGTGACTGCCCATAGGAGGCTTCAATACTCGATTTTTGGCTCTTGTATGCACTGTCAATCATGGCATCGGTGATCTTCACTCCATCACGAGCAGCTCCCTGACGGAACAACTCATTGTTGATCAAGAGATTCAATACCTGCAAAGGATCAATCTGAGCAGGATCTTGGCCTGCAGCCTTTGCACTCGCTTGATACTCCTTGACCTCAGCATCAAGCTCGGCCATGGTAATCGGAGTTGTTTTGGTAAGTCTTACCGTTGCGGCAGGAGCGCCGATGGTGGCTGCCGTCAAGACGGAGCCGATGAAAAGAAGGAGGACCATCATTACAGCGATACGTTTCATGTACACTACTCCTAGAGTTTTTCGTTTTCTCAAAGGTACTACCTTGGAGGAAGAGAATCAATCAAATCTGAATATGTTTACCCACTGCACGGGCAAAATCCACCTTAGTGAGTATTTCACTCTTCTTGAGGAACATCCCCTCTTTCTCCATAGTCTTCATCAGGCTCTGCAGGGTTTTCATACTCCTCACACCACCTTTGGTGATGAAAGCCATACAACGTTTGCCGGAAAGCGATCCAGCACCCCTAAGAAACTGGGCAACCGATGGGGGAATCTTGCCACCGAAAAACGTGGAACTCTCTGTCCCGATAATCAGGTAATCATAATAGGAAACAATCTTGCCGGCTTCAAGTGTCATATCCAGGACATCAACCATATGGCCCTGACTACCAATGCCTTCTGCAAGAGCCTTTGCTATGGCTTTCATTTTCTCATTGCCCTTGGACTGCGGTGCATAGAGGACACAAACTTTCATGCAAACTCCCTTGAAACAGCTACCGACCGCACTGCTGCGGCCGGTAGTCAATGAATATGTAGCAGCTACCGTCCTAGTTGGCAGTACCAGGAACCTGTTCAGCTGCAGCAGCTTCGCCGCTCTTCCACCAATCAGTGGTTTGCTGAACCTGCTCGGTAGTCACGGAGTCGAGCAGTCTGTCTTGAGACGGAGTCTTGTTGACAAAAGCTACTACGAGGGCAAGTACCAAAAACAGTATCGCCAACGCTCCCGTTGCCTTGGTCACCACACTGCTGGCATGAGAACCAAAAGCAGTGTTGCTGCCACCACCGAAAATCCCGCCAAGACCTTCGCTCTGCTCATCCTGTACTGCTACAAGGAAGATCAGAAGGAGGCTCACAACTACAAACAAGACCAACAGAATAATGCTCAAAACACCCATTTTCTCTACTCCGGTTACTTACTTATCGAAGTTCACGATCGGAAGGAACTGTTCCACAGAAAGGGAAGCTCCACCTACCAATGCACCGTCGATATGCTCCTTGGACATCAAGGCTTTCGCGTTCGAAGCCTTCACTGAACCACCATACTGTATAATCAGCTCTTCTGCAACACCCTTTGTGTAGAGTTTTGCAACAAGTGAGCGTACAAATGCATGTGCAGCATCAGCATCCTCAGGAGTCGCTGTCTTGCCGGTTCCAATAGCCCAGACCGGTTCATACGCAAGAGTGATGTGCTTCATTTGCTCAGCACTGACACCCTTCAGACCTTCGGTCACTTGACGGGTAAGCACTTCTTCAAGCTTGCCGGCTTCCCTCTCTTCAAGAGTCTCTCCAATGCACAGATCCACATCCATTCCCTCAGAGAGGGCGAGCAGTACCTTGCGGTTGATGAACTGGTCATTCTCATGATAGAGGGCCCTTCTCTCACTGTGTCCGAGGATTACATTGGTAACCCCGAGATCCTTAAGCATCTTGGCGCTTACTTCACCGGTGAAAGCCCCACTGAGGTTGTCGCTCATATTCTGGGCAGCAACGATGACCGAAGAACCTTTCACCGCTTCAAGGACTGCGGGAATGGTGATGAACGGAGGTGCAATCATCACTTTCACTGAGCTGCCTTCGAGAGCCTTCACCAACTCAGCGGCAAAAGCCTTGCCTTCGCTGGGGGTCATATTCATCTTCCAGTTGCCTGCAATATAGGGTTTTCTCATCTTATTTCTCCAATGCCTTGATGCCCGGCAGAACCTTGCCTTCAAGGAACTCAAGGGAAGCTCCACCACCGGTGCTGACGTGACTGATCTTATCAGCCAGATCGAATTTGTTGATTGCGGCAACTGAGTCACCACCACCTACAACACTAGTTGCACTGCTCTGGGCGAGAGCCTTCGCAACAGTCAATGTTCCCTGTGCAAAGCTGTCGAACTCGAACACGCCCATCGGACCATTCCAGACGACACTCTTTGCAGAGAGGACAGCATCAACAATCATCTTGACTGTCTTCGGTCCGATATCCATACCGATCAGGCCGTCAGGGATATTTACAGAGTCTACGGCAACCACGGCAGTATCAGCACTGAAAGCTTCTCCACAGAGATGGTCAACGGGAAGAATCACCTTGACACCCTTCTCCTTTGCCTTTGCAAGGAACGAAGTTGCAGTATCCTTGTACTCCTCCTCCACAAGGCTCTTGCCGATGGAGTGACCCTGGACAGCGAGGAAGGTGTAGGCCATGCCACCACCGATGACAATGGTGTCACTGGTGCGGATGAGACTTTCCAAAACGCCGATCTTACTGGATACCTTTGAACCACCGATGATGGCCACAAAAGGCTTCTCAGGATTTTCCAAGAGCGGACCCATGAATTTCACTTCTTTCTCGATCAGGAAACCTGCATAGGAAGGAAGATAGTGTGCTACACCCTCTGTTGAAGCATGGGCACGATGGGCGGTACCAAAGGCATCATTCACGTATACATCACCCAATGAGGCAAGATTCTTTGCAAATGTTGCATCGTTGGCCTCTTCCTCTGCATAGAAGCGTACGTTCTCAAGCAACAGGACTTCTCCAGCCTTGAGGGCTTTAGCCTGTGCCTCAACCTCGCTGCCGATTACATCAGAAGCAAGCGTAACCTGCTTTCCGAGCAAATCGGAAAAACACTTTGCAATCGGGGCCATGGAAAATTCAGGATTCTTCTTCCCCTTGGGCCTGCCGAAATGGCTCATGACTATGACTGCAGCACCGCCGTCAAGCAGATACTTGATGGTGGGAAGCGCAGCCTGGATGCGGGTATCGTCGGTAACGACCCCATCTTTGAGCGGTACATTGAAATCTACACGAACCAAGGCTTTCTTGTTGGTGAAATCACACTCACGAATGGTATTAAGAATCATAGTGTTCCTCTCTTCATCGATAGCGTCTTGTCTTGCAAGACAGTCCCTAGCAAGGAAATCAGGCCTGTTTTGAGACAGGCCTGACTTCATTTTGCAAAGCTCGTTATTTCACCAGCTTCCTGGCAAGGTCGACAACGCGGCAGGAATACCCCATCTCATTGTCATACCAGCTGATCACCTTGAACATTCTGTCGCCCATCTTCATGGTCAGAGCGGCATCGAAGATCGAGGAGTGCTTGTTTGCCACGATATCGCGGGAAACAATCGGATCTTCGGTATACTCAAGAATGCCCTTCATAGCACCTTCAGCAGCCTTCTTCACAGCAGCGTTCACGTCAGCAACCGTTACATCTTTCTCGAGCTCAACTACGAGGTCGACAACGCTTCCGGTCGGGGTGGGTACGCGCATGGCCATGCCATTGAGCTTGCCCTTCAGCTCGGGAATTACCTCACTGACAGCCTTTGCAGCGCCGGTGGTGGTGGGGATGATGGAAAGAGCGCCGGCTCTTGCCCTTCTCAGATCACTGTGGGGCTGGTCGAGCATGACCTGGTCATTGGTGTATGCATGGACGGTGGTCATCAGGCCCTGCTTGATGCCAAAGTTGTCCTGAAGCACTTTTGCCAAGGGAGCGAGGCAGTTGGTGGTGCAGGAAGCGTTGGAGTATGCGAGCAGGCTGTGGTCGATCTTGTCGTCGTTGACACCACAAACAACCGTCTGGTCAATCTTGTCCTTTGCAGGAACAGTGAGGATGACTTTCTTGGCACCAGCCTTGATGTGATCCTTGTAGCCGCCCTTCGGGCCCTCGGCAACAGAGAACACGCCAGTGGATTCGATTGCTACGTCAACATTAAGCGCTTTCCAGGGAAGTTCTGCAGGATTGCGCAGTGCAAACACAGGAATGGTCTTTCCGTCAACCACAATTGCGTTTTCTGCAACCGTCACGCTCTTATCATATACTCCATAGGTGGAGTCGTACTTCAGAAGATGGGCAAGGGTCTTGGGATCAGTGAGGTCATTGATACCTACGATCTCGATATTCTTGTCTTCAAAAGCAATCTTGAAAACATTGCGTCCAATTCGTCCAAAACCGTTGATTGCAATTTTCATTGTTTGTGTTCCTCCGGGAATTCTTTTTGTGTATCGATATTAATATACTGTTTTCCGTATTTAAGGGTCAACGTATACTCTTACGTTTTGACAACCAATTTCAATTGGTTGATCTTATGTCCGTCTATGTCCTCAACGGTGAAGATGGCTTCATCGTCCTCAACCGACTCATCTTTGAGTGGAATGCGTCCGAACAACTCGAAAACATAGCCTCCGATCGTCTCAAACTCTTCCTCTCCCAAATGCAAACCGATCGCCTCATTGACCTCTTCGATGGACGTTCGGGCGTCCACGACAAAAGTGTTGTCATCCAGCTTGCAGATGCCATCATCCTCATCCTCATCAAACTCATCCATGATGTCACCGACGATGACTTCGAGGATGTCCTCCATGCAAATAATGCCGCTCACCCCACCGTACTCATCGATAGCGATGGCAATATGCACTTTGCGCAGCTTGAACTCACGAAGCAAATCATCAAGATGCTTGCTTTCAGGAATGAAATACGGCTTGCGCATCAACGCTTTTGCACTGAAGGCTTTCTCAATACCGTGACGGAGAATATCCTTCGCATAGAGCACACCGATGATGTTGTCGATTGTCTGCTCATATACCGGATAGCGTGAATATCCCTGTTCCTGGATGATTACATACAAATCATCAAGCGTGATATCACTGCTGATGAACTGGACATCTACCCGAGGGACCATGACTTCTTTTACCGTCTTATCCTTCAGTTCACTGATGCCCTCTATCATGGTCTGCCGTTCTTCCATCTCAGCTTTCGACCGGTTTTCTCTGTCTTCCCGCTCGAGGCTCTTCCTAAACAGACCTTTCCATGGCAAGCTCAACGTTTGCTCCCCCTCACTTGATGAAGCAACTGCTCCTGTTTGACCAACATGGGCTCTTGCGCCTCATTGCTCTCATGATCCTCACCCAATAGGTGCAACAGGCCATGTATCAACAAACGAGTCAGTTCTTCCTCTTCTTCTACACTAAAGGATAGTGCATTTCTTTTCAAGGTATCAAGAGAAATCACCATGTCCCCAAGCACCTCAACTTCCACCGGAAGACTCTCCTCGCCTTCATATTGCACTTCAGGCCAACTGAAATCCTCCACCTCATCCTGCTGGGCGAACGAGAGGATATCGGTCGGTTCATCCTTATCACGGTACTCCCTGTTCAGGTCCTGCATCGTAGCGTCGCTGACAAAGCTTACTGAGAATTCGCAACTCTCCTGGCCGAGAAGATCCAATGTTTGATGCAAAATCGTCAGCACCATCAATTCATCAGCATCGTTGCGATATGCATCCTCTTCATAGGACACATCAATGAAATGCGTTGTGCTCATCATACCTCCGTCCTGTTTCGTTCTTCTTTTGCCTCATCCGGGTATTGGATGCGATGGTGGTCTCTGCCGATCAACGTTTGTACAAAAGCATCTTCAATGACATCAAGGTCAGTAAGCGAGAGCTGGGAGTTCTTCAGCTGCTCTCGCTCTATCTTTCCCATGATGATGGAATGCACCAGTTTCTGATATTTCGAGTGGTTGGGTTTCTTCAGCGTTCTGCTCGCCGCTTCCACACAGTCAGCCAACATCACAATTGCCGACTCGGGAAATGCTGGAGGCTCTCCACTATAGGAAAAATCATCTTCCTTGACATCAAGACCCGCTTTGAGGGACTGCTCTTTCGCCTCATTGAAAAAGAATTGGATGACATCATTGCCATGGTGCTGTGAGATGATATCCAGCACCTCCTGCGGAAGCCCTACCTCTCTTCCCTTCTCAAGGCCTAGTTTCACATGACTTTTGATGATAGCGACCGAAAGGCTCGGCTTGATGTCATCATGCTTGTTCTCGGATCCCTGATTTTCGATGAAATACTCAGGATGATCGGATTTGCCTATGTCATGGTAGATTCCGCCAACGCGTGCAAGCATGGCATTGGCCCCGATGGCCTTTGCAGCTTTGTAGGCAAGATCGGAAACGTAACGACTGTGATTATAGGTCCCTTGGGCAACGGTACTCAAACGCTCCAAAACCGGGCTGTCGCTGAAAGCAAGCTCACTGAGCCGATATGTTGTGGGAATATTGAACATCCGTTCACACAGCGGAACCAACGCCTCGGTGAACACCAAGCTGATGGTTACGTTGAGCACAATGCCCCCAATCAGAGGAAGAACTGAGGTCAGTTGGATTCCCACCAAGACATTCAATGCGATTGCGGCAAAGCTGCTGATGACGATTGCATAGAACCAATTGAACAAATCTTCCAACCGTTTGATTGTGTATTGGAAAAAGTAGAGGCAGACGCCGCTGACACTCAAGCTGAGGAAAAATGTCATGGAAGTGGCCTGCGGCATCAGCGTCACAAAACTCGAAAGCAAGAATGCCGTGACAAGCCCAAGTCGCTTCTTGCTTGTGATATGAGCGGTAAACAGGGGAGCGAAAATGATGGGCAAATAGGAATCCAGAAGCATGCTGTTTCTATTTTCAAGCAAAGAGCTGATCGCATAAAGGGCCAAAAGCGAGAGGATGACTGAGAACAGCATCAAGTTCAGATAGAGATACAGGCGTTTGTCCTTTTGCAAAAATTGCAGGAAAACATACACAGAAATCGCACTGACAAACAAAACAAAAATTGCACGGCCGACCAGCTCAAGAACCGTGTAGCCGAACGCTTGGTCACCCATCCGTTGGAGCAGGTCAATCTGTTCATTGGTCACCACAGTGTCCTTGCCAATGATCTTCTGGCCCCGCTCAATGGTAACGACAACGGGAAAGACCGTGCGTGCCGCCTCTTCCCGAAGAGCCAGTGTCTTCACTTCCTCATAGCGAACATTCGATTCAACGAGCAAGGAGAGTGCGTCCACCACCAGATGCGATTGGAAAGTCTCATTGACGATCTTATACCCATCCAACCAGGAAGCGAGCGAGTCAAACAAGGTATCGGTGGTCATGACCGCCTCAACAGCCAATGGTTGTGCCGTTACATGCCGAGTCATGGAAACGGTATTGGTAAGCAGGAACTGGTTGTAACCTTGTTCTTTGATTGTTTGAATCTCACCATGAGGATAGAGACCCGTTTCCAAAACCTTATGACTGGTCTCCTGGAGTGCTTGCAGCAAAAAGAGCTGGTCTTGTGAAGGAAGTTCGGCAATTCGGGCTACCACATGCTTGGTGTCGGAAAGGCCGAATTCACCAAGAACCCGTAGTGCTTCCTCTTTCCCCTTCGCTCTCCATGCCTGCACAAACTGCTCCACCCTCTGTGTGGAAAGCGTAGTGGAGCGCAAAATGAAAGAGAAATGAGGAAGTACAGCCTGTTCATGAGCGCGAATGAGTGCTTCCGTCCTGATTTCATCGATATACTGGAATGAGGAGGTTGCGTAGACATCCTTCTCAGAAAGTTCTCCTGCAACATACCGAACGGAAAGGGACCTGAATCCTCGGTCAGATGATCTGCTGGAAATCACGGGAACCAGCATGGCAAGCAGGACGGTGCACACCATGAGAACCAAGGAAACCTGACGTTCGATCTGTCTCTGCCTCTTCCCTCGCTCCTGGGAAGCCTTGCTTTGTCTCATCGCCGTTCTCCCCGGGCATGAGAGGTTTGGTCTTTTGCATATGCGTCAATGATTTGCTGAACAATTCGTGAACGAACCACATCACGCGAATCAAAGAGGATGAAATCCAGGGCATTGATACCATGCAAGATGCTCTTTGCATGGACAAGTCCGCTGCTTTTGTGCTTGGGAAGGTCCACTTGGCTGATATCCCCGGTGATGATTGCTTTGGAGTTCTCGCCCAAGCGTGTCAGGAACATCTGCATCTGCTCAATGGTGGTGTTCTGCGCCTCATCGAGGATGACAATCGCATTCTGCAGTGAACGACCTCGCATATAAGCCAACGGAGCAATCTCTATGCTTCCATTCTCCTCAAGCTTGCGAATATTCTGTACGCTGATCATTGCCTCCATGGCATCGTACAAGGGCCTGAGATAGGGATTGATTTTCTGGGCAAGATCTCCAGGAAGGAAACCCAGGTTCTCACCTGCTTCCACGATGGGACGCGTGAGAATCAACTTCTGTCGCTTCCCTCCCATCAGTTGGCTGAGAGCATAGGCAACGGCCAAAAACGTCTTTCCGGTCCCGGCAGGTCCGATGCCGAAAACGATCTGATTCTCTTCCATGCTCTTGATATAGGCCTCTTGTCGCGGACTCTTGGGAAATGCAAAACGATTGTGGACAAGGATGAACGGTTTGTCCTGTTTCTCCTCTGAAAGCAACTCCCCAAGCGGACGGTCATGCTTCAGGCTTTGATACTCCATGAAGATTTCCGCCTCGCTGAAGTAATGCTGATTCTCCGATAGGGTTCTCAATCTTGCAAGCAAAGATAAAAACCGGTTGGCTACCAGCTCATCCTTGCTCAGGCACGTCAACGTATTGCCTTTTACAAACAGGTCACACCCAAGCAAGGCTTCGAGATATGGCAGGTTCCGGTCATTGATTCCTAGGACCCGCTCCATCTGCTCCTCGTGGGAAAACTCGATACTTCTATCCATGCAATTTCCTATGATGTACTGGAACGAATCCAATCATTGGATGGTTTCGTCCAGGTTTCCTCTACGTCCAACTCGGGGATGGTATTCCATCGTACAAAGACGGAAACCGTGGGAACCCAGGTATATTGGTTGTTCGATAATACAACACTTCCCGTGTATTTACAATTCAAGGACCAATCGTCGAGATCATGGACAAGGTTGAAGGAGATGGAGCTGAGATTGAACTGGGTGTTTGATCTCCCACTCCCGGCAAAGTCAAAGCTCCGCAGCAAATCTTCCCACATGCGGGCCCATACGAAGTTCTGAGCGCTGTCATAGTACTGGGAGAATCCGGTGTTTGAACTCTTGATGGAGAGGGAACAGGAAAGAAACTCGGCGATATCCAATCCCAAGGAAGCTTGTATATCCAGGCTGGTTGCCCAGATATCCTGGAAATGCAGATTGAAGGTGGACTCCAGTCCCAGCGATAGGGCTATCCTACCCTTCCACCATCGCAGGGTCACATTTTTCGCAGAAACCGTAGTTTTCAACCGCTGTGGTTGCAAAGAACCCACCTGTCCATCACTGATGTAGGTTACCGATAGATAGGGGATTTTGAAATCGAGATTCAATTGGTCGATGTAGTGGTCTATTCCCTTGCTCGATCTTCCCTGGTAAGAGAGCAGTTCGCTGATGACAAAGCGGGAATCAAAGAGGGAAAGCTGGGCTTTCTGATTGACTGAGAGTGCCTGGAACCAGAATGGTACTGATTTGGTGTACTCATAGGTCTCTTGGGTGGAGAACGAGAACGTTTTTGCCGTATAGGAAAAGCTTGCAGTAGCGCGTTCCTTTTTCAGGATGCCGTTGGTTTCTGCATAAGAGAGTGAAGCTCCCAGTACAAATCTTCCCTGTGTGTAGGTAAGCGAGGGAATGAGGCTCTGCCGTATTGGATAGAGATTGGCAGTGAGTGAGGGCTTCAGCGAACCAAGGCCAATGGCCAAAGATTTTTCCACCTTCATCTGGTGAACAGTTACGGAATCAGCATCAAAAGAGTACCTGTCGGTCTGCTCAACAATCTCGCTTGTATAGGTTTTTTGGAACCGATGAATTCTTTGGCTCAGGGTATAGGAGAAACCGAGCAGCGGGATGGATGCCTTGGTGACACTGAAAAGCTGGAATTGTTCCGTACGATAAGCCTCTTTGCTCTGATCATCCAATCGGGTGTACTGGGGAAGCAACTCCTCGCTGAAGGTGAAAAGCGAGCTGTTTGGAGAAGCGGAAAGGAGTACGGAACCTTTGGTCTGGGCATACAGGTATGCATCCTTCTCCCAGTCCACCTGTGCTCCATCAGCTTGCAATGTGTGATTGAGCTTCTGATCAAGTGAGTAGGTCAAAGAGAGAGAACGTTCCATTTTCTTCTCTGACGTCTGCTGGGTCTGTCTTATCGGATAGGCTGGCGGAAGCAAAGCATCGGTTTCCAAGGTTCGGATGGAAGCAGTACTACCCTCTTTACCGCTCTTGTTTTGTGCAATCGGTGAAGAGAGAGAGAACAAGGTACCACCAAGCGATGCAGAAAGGTCGGGCAGTGTCACCGAAACCAGTCGATATGCATAACCACCACCGGGTGTTTCCTCTTTCCAATCCCAACGGCTACGGGCGGTAACAGAAGAAATCCTTGCACTCGATAGATAGGGGGAAAGGTTTGCCACAGGAAAAGAGAACGAGCCTTCAAGCTTCCAGGTATAGGTGGTGATATCATTGAGATAGGTGGTGGGAAACTCCTGGCTCTTGCCGAGCACCGAATCAAACGAGAACGAGGTAAGGCGGTTTGCATACAGGCGCTTGACCTTTGGATCAGAATATGCGGGGGTATCGAGTGTGAGGTCTGCCCAGGAGGTGTCCATCTTCAGCGTATGCTCACTCATCCAACGCAGTGTAGGGGTTTGGGAGTAGGTCAGACTTCCGTTCGTTCCCTCAGGATAGAGTGCAAACGAGCTGAACCCTTCCAGTACCAAGCGCTTTTCAAACCAGGACAGCCGGGTGTCATACCCAACATGAACACCACTGAGTTCATAGGCATCCATCATCAGAGCCAGGTAGCTGTTGCTTTTCCTCGCCCACTGCTCAAATTCACCCACCTCGCCTTGATCAGAGTGGATGGGACCATCACGGAAGGTTTGCTTGCTCTCTGGGGAGGAGAGCAGACTGGCAAAACTGCTGGTGCTCTCTGATTTGATTTTTGGATAGGTTCCGAACAGTTCAAAGGTGGTGGTGACAAACATGCCTCGTTCGCTGGCAAATCCCATCGAGGGATTGCCGACCATCCTGTTTCCGGGGAAAAAGAAGAAAGGAGTATAGAAGACAGGAACTCTTCCGAGCGAGAGTGTTGCACTTGTTACCATCAGGTCCCCTCCGCTGAGAAAGGAGAGCTGTTTTGCACGAATTGATGAGAGAGGGTCTTCTTTTCTGGTGCCGATCCATCCATTGCGGTAGGTCACACCCCCTTCCTCGGCATGAAAGGAGATTTCCTCCCCTGAGGTGTACAGGGTGACTTTCTTGTCTTCGCTGTTGGTCTTCTCGCTGGATGTGGTTGCACCGGTTACCAAAAGGGTGTTCTTGCTCCAATTAAGCGTTACCAAGGAACCTTCCAGTGATTGCACTGCGCTGTCAGAAGCATCCTCATAGGAAACCAGTCCCTGGGCACTGAGCAGGTTTCGTTCAAGGTCTATGACCACCTTCTGGGCCGAAAGCCGCTTTGGCACCGTTTCTCCGTCGAGCGTGAAAGAGATGACGACATTCCCGCTGAGCAAGACAACAGAGGAACTGCTGTCTGAATCCAGTGAGTCGGCACTGATGATCTCCATCACGTATGACTTGGAAGCATCAAGTGCAGATTCCATACTGGGTGTTTCCAGCTGATGAAATGCCAGAAGAGAGGCTCGCATGGATTCTGCATCGCTCTCTTGCAGACCTCTCAGGCGTACCATCTCCCACAACTGTCGCTCATCTGCATCCGTAATGCGAAATGATAGCAACACCTGATCTGTTGCTGCATACAAAAGCTGCCCTCCTGAAACGAGCAGGGCAAGCAGAAACAGAATGATGATGTGCTCTCTCTTAGCCTTTCTCATGGAACATCTGAGCAAGATAATACCCTGTGTGGGATTCCTTGCATAGGGCAAGGTGCTCAGGAGTTCCAAAACCTACAACCATACCACCCCCATCACCGCCTTCGGGCCCGAGGTCGATGAGATGGTCAGCCTGCATGATGACATCAAGATTATGTTCGATGAGAATGACCGTATTGCCTGCGTCCACCAATCGATTGAGCACTTCCATCAGTTTTTTCACATCGGCAAAATGCAATCCGGTGGTGGGCTCATCAAGAACGTACAGCGTCTTTCCCGTACCGTACTTCGAAAGTTCCAACCCCAGTTTCACCCGTTGGGCCTCCCCTCCGCTGAGAGTGAGCGCACTCTGTCCGAGCTTGATGTACTCCAAACCGACAGAAATCAGCGTGTCAATCTTTCGCTTGATCCTGGGAATTGCACTGAAGAACTCTGAAGCCTCTTCCATGGTCATCTCCAGCACCTCATGGATGTTCTTGCCCTTGTAGCGGACAGCAAGGGTCTCCTTGTTGAAACGTTTGCCATGACACACATCACAGGTTACATACACATCAGGGAGGAAATTCATCTCAATCTTCAGGTTCCCGTCCCCTTGGCAGTTCTCACACCGCCCGCCGGGAACGTTGAACGAGAAACGCCCACTCTTGTATCCTCTGGCCTTGCTGTCCGGAAGCGAGGCAAACAGCTCACGGATGGCTGTGAACACCCCAACATAGGTAGCCGGATTGCTTCGTGGAGTCCTTCCTATCGGACTTTGGTCAATATTGATGACCTTATCCAGATGCTCGACGCCAGTGATGGCGGAATACCCTTCGTAGTTTGGGCTCTTTCGTGCAAGCTGGCGTCTGACCGCGGGGAGCAATACCTCGTTGAGCAAGGAACTCTTGCCGCTGCCGGAAACACCGGTGAGGACGATGAGCTTGCCCAAGGGAATGTCCACATCCACGTGCTTGAGGTTGTTCTTGTTCGCACCTTGGATCCTGATCACGCCCCCGTTGCCACTTCTTCGCTGGGGAGGAATCTGCATCGCTATCGTACCTGCAAGATACTGGCCGGTGATGCTCTGCTGGTTTTTTGCAACCTCTTCTGGTGTCCCTTGGGCAATGATATAGCCTCCATGTACTCCAGCCCCTGGACCAAGGTCAACCAGGTAATCTGCCTCTCGTATGGTTGCCTCATCGTGTTCTACCACAAGCACGGTGTTGCCAAGATCCCGCAAGTGCTTGAGCGTATCGATGAGTTTCTGATTATCTCGTTGGTGCAGCCCAATGGAAGGTTCATCCAAAACATACAGAACCCCGCTCAGAGCACTGCCGATCTGGGTGGCAAGACGGATACGCTGGGCTTCTCCTCCACTCAGCGTCGCACTGCTTCGATCGAGGGTGAGATAGTTCAGTCCGACGTCACGCAGAAAAGAGAGTCTGCTGCGTATCTCTTTCAGAACCTGATAGGAGATGGTCAGCTGATTCTCTGTCAGGGTCAGATTGGCAAAGAATTCGTTTGCCAACTTAACCGAGAGTCTGGTTGCCTGCATGATATTCAGTTCATTGATTGTCACCGCGAGCGCTTCAGCACGCAACCGATCACCATGACAAGCAGGGCATGTCTTGGAAGTCTGGAAACTGTTCATCCACATCTTGATCTGCATGCTGTTGGTCTCGTAATACCTGCGCTGCAAATCCGGGATGATACCGGGAAAGGGTTTCTCGACACGGTAGGTCTGCTGTGATTTTTCCCGCGTATACTCAACAAACACCTGGTCCTCGGTTCCGTACAGGATTGCTTGAATGGACTGTGCAGGAAGCTCTGAGAAAGGAGTGTCGAGGGTGAAATTCAGATGTTTTGCCAGGGCTTTGAACTGTGAGCGTGCCCACTGAGCTTCTGGATTCATCGTTGCGATGGCACCCTCGTTGAAGCTCTTCGAGTAGTCCGGAATGACAAGATCCGGATCAAACTCTGTTTTGACCCCAAGGCCATTGCACTCAGGGCACGCTCCATAGGGGTTGTTGAAGCTGAAGAGCCTTGGCTCAAGATCCGGCAAGGTGATACCGCAGTGAGGGCAGCTGTTGCGTTCACTGAAAATCTCCTCATGCTCTTCACCCTCATCAGAAAGGAAGGTTACTTTCACCAGACCTTGTGTCATTTCATTGCAGGTCTCTATACTGGAGGCAAGTCTTGCCCTGATGTCACCTTTGAGGATCAAGCGATCGACAACCACATCGATGGAGTGTTTCACCTGTTTCTCAAGCTGTATCGGCTCATCAAGACTGAGCATCTGACCATCGACCTTCACCCGTTGGAAACCTGAGGTCTTCGCATCCTCGAAGACTTTCTTGAACTCCCCTTTCTTGCCGATTGCAACCGGTGCGCTGACGATGATGCGTGTCCCTTCGCTCGCCTTGAAGATGGCATCGATGATCTGATCGACGCTCATCTCACTGATCGGACGATGACAGACATGACAATGGGGAGCTCCCACACGTGCCCAAAGCAGCCTGAAGTAGTCATAAATCTCCGTAACCGTACCTACGGTGGATCTTGGGTTGCGATGTGTGGATTTCTGTTCGATCGCAATGGCTGGGCTGAGCCCTTCCATGTAATCCACATCAGGCTTGTCCATCCTATCGAGGAACATGCGGGCATAACTGGAAAGGCTCTCCACATACCTGCGCTGCCCTTCTGCAAAAATGGTATCGAAGGCCAGACTGCTTTTTCCGCTGCCTGAGAGCCCGCTGATGACAATCAGCTGGTCTTTGGTCAATTCCAGGTCGAGGTTCTTCAGGTTGTGTTCCCTCGCCCCCCTGATGATCAGTTTATTCTGCATGGTCTATTGCTTCCAACAGTGCTTGTTTCGCTTCACTTTTTTCGACCTTCCGTACAAGTTTTCCTTTCTCATACAGAAAGATGCTGTTTCCAATGCCGGTGATGGCCAGATCAGCGGATTTCGCTTCACCGGGGCCGTTTACCTGGCATCCCATGATGGCAACCGTAAGGTCCTTGTCAATCGTAAGCAACTCACGCTCAACGGATTGGAGGAACCCCTGGCTGTCGAAACTATGCCTTCCACACCGGGGGCAACTGACCACACGGATTCCTTTCTTTCGCAAACCCAGAGTCCTGAGCAACTCCACCCCAGCCTGCACTTCGGTCTCAATGTCTCCGGTAATGCTGATTCTCAGCGTATTGCCGATTCCTTCACTGAGCAGTTGGCCCAAGGCCCACGTGGAACGGGTGATTGCCGAAACCACAGAACCTGCCTCGGTCACCCCCAAGTGAAGAGGATAATCGCTCTTCCTTGCAAAGAGCCGATTCGCCTCAAGGGTGAGATCGGTATCACTGGCTTTCAAGGAGACCACCGTGTTGGTGAACCCCGCCTGCTCAAACCAATTCAGATACTCAAGAGCCGTATCGCTCATGAGCTTGGGAACAGGATCGTTGCCTTTCGGAAGTGAGCCGCTGTTCAGGCCGATTCGAATGGCAACATGGTTGTCCAATGCGCTTTTCACGACCTCATCCACTTTCCATCGGGCTCCGATGTTGCCAGGATTGATCCTGATCTTCTGGCAACCACAAGCGATGGCATCAAGAGCCAGCCGATAATCGAAGTGAATATCTGCTACCACCGGAATCGGGCTTTGTTTGCAAAGGTAGGCAAAGTTATCATGATCTTCATCAGTGGGATAGGAAAACCGGATGATATCACAACCCATGGAGTTGAGGGTTCCGATACGTCGTACCAGTTGCTCGAGTTCACTGTGCTCGTGCGGAATGGCACTGTCATACATGGTCTGTACCAGAATCGGCAAGCCTCTTCCCAAAAGTTTTCCCCCGATCATGACGTGATGGTCACCTGTCATCAGCAATCTCCTTGTGTACCTTTCTCACTATACTCCGAAGTTTCTGTTTTGTTAAGCTTTTGCTACACATTTGTAAAGCAAAATATCACCGATCCAATTCCATCGTCAACGTTTTGAGCATAGATGTTGTTCCCTCTGTTTGTATCCCCAGACAATAGGGTTCAGAGGGCATGAAGATGGCCACATCACCATCGGTGAGTGTCAATGCAGAGACAATAGATCCATCCTCGATATGGATATGACCCAGTTCATCTTCTTTTTTCCCTTTGGAAAGCTCCTGATACGAGGTTGCCACCAACGATCTTCCACTCAGCACCACATGCACCGTAACACACTGCTTTGAAGCAATGAAGTGGTGCGAAAAAGCTTTGCCTTCCTCCTCTTTTCGGGTGACGCGTATCCCATTTTCGGAAACAGTTCCCGTTACCCATGGTTTCTGGATTTCTCCAACGACCAGATCAAGGTTTTCAACAATTGATGCATAGTCCATAAGATGGTCAAGCGTATCGTAGATCATGCGGTACCTCACAGCGGCCAGAATATACCGAATTTTCATCTCTTACAAGAAGAGCCAAGGTTGTCATGCTTGCTTCTCGGTGATGCAGTGTATAGGATGGATGTATGTACCAAGTCACCTACCATAGCCCTGTCGGAAACCTTAGGCTCACAGCAACTGAGAAGCATCTGCTGCAACTCGGATTCGGTGCGGCCGATAAGGAACTCAGCTGTGATATCCTTGAAGAGGCCATCAGACAGCTTGATGCCTATTTTGCAGGTCGTCTGAAAAAGTTCTCCCTACCCCTCCTTCTGCAGGGGACCTCCTTTCAGCAAAAGGTATGGAACCAGCTCAGATCCATCGAATATGGAAAAACAGCAAGCTATGCTGAGATTGCACTGGCTATCGGTTGTACAAAGGCATATCGTGCAGTAGGGATGGCCAATAACCGCAATCCCATAGCCATCATCATTCCCTGTCATCGTGTCATCGGCAAGGATGGAAGCCTGACAGGGTATGCAGGCGGCTTGGATGTGAAGGCTCATCTGCTGGCCTTGGAGAAAGAACATACTCCCTGCTTATAGGAAAACGGACACCCCGAAGGATGTCCGTTTGTATGATAAACCGTTGTTCGGTAGCTCTCTTATTGCAGAGCGAGCAGACTGAAGACCAAGGTGAAAAGTGCGACTGTCTCTACGATACCGATGACGATAAAGTAGTTGGCAGTTCCCTTTCCGGTTTCAGCAAGTGCATCACAAGCACAGGCTGCAGTCTTTCCCTGCATCCAGGCAGAGAGACCAATGGCAGCACCACCGAACACACCAACACCGAGGGCAAGGGTTGAGGAGGCGCCAGCAGCAATTGCAGCTGCGATGAAGTTCATCAGCAAAAAGCCATAGATGGTCTGAGTCAGCGGAGCACCAGCGAAAGCAACCATGATGAACGGAGCGGGCTTACCGTTTGCATAGCACTTCTTCCAACCACCGACCGCAGCCTGAGCAGCAGCACCGGCACCAAGTCCTGAACCAAGTGCAGAAAGAGCAAGTGCACATGCCAATCCAATAAATTCCAAGTTTCCCATGTTTTTCTCCTTAGTTGTTACCAAACAACGATCAGTTTTCTTCTACCGTTTGTGCAAACGGTTCATATGCGATCCCAGTCCACTCCATACCGAGCTGACCGGAGAACTCCAAGAGATTGAGGCGTACCCCATGTACCACCACACTGAGCAGTCCCATGACCAGGTTCAGTGAGTGACCGATGACCAACACCAAGACCCCCGCAACCAACGCAAAGCCACTCATCATCCCACCAGCCATACTGTTGAAACTCTGGGCGATGGCCACCGAAGCCATACCGACTGCGAACAGACGGATATAACTCATGATGTTCGAGAATGCGCTGATGGTGTTGAGGAAGGTGGTGAAAAAACCACCAAGTCCGCTCGCCAATCCTTTGCCGAATGGAATGCCAGGACCTTGGGAGCCAAAAACCACAACCAGCAAGAATCCCAAGCCGACCAAAGCAAAGACGACTGAAATGTTGGTAGGCTGGCCGACAACCAATTGGAGCACCACAAAGTAGAGTGCCAGAATGTCGATCAACCAACCGATGTCGGCAAAGAAACTGAGGTTCTTCTCCCGTATCTTATGCACAACATTGAGAATGCATGCCAAGGAGAGCTGAACGGTTCCAATGATGAAGCATAATTTCATCACCTGATTCTGGGACTCAACAGCAGTCAAGCCGAAAAGCTCAGGATAGTTGGAGATGGAAGGGATGACCAACGACTGGAGGAACGGAAGTGAGAGCAGAATCTGCTTCGAACCGAACCAGGTTCCCGTCAGACTCCCCCACACGATGGTTGCAATGCTCAGGACATAGATGAGCATCACCATCGTATTTGCTTTCCTTGCTTTGGCATGCAGCCCGAGCGCAGTGAGCAAGAAAACCAAGCCATATCCGGCATCCCCGATGATCATGGCAAAGAACAGCGTGAAGAAGAGCAGGAACCACGTACTGATATCATTCTCGCGGTACCCTGGGACGGTACCCAGAATATCAAAAACCGGCTTGATGATGCCAAAGCCCTTGCGATACTCCACCAAGGTAGGAGGATTGTCCTCCTCCCCTACGCTCTCAAGCAGATAGGCCCAGCTGTGAGCTTGTGCATAGGCAATGAAGGCTTCGCTCTTCGGCTCAGGAAGATAGCCTTCGATCCAAGCAAGATCCTCGCCACCTTCAAGATGGGCCCCCACCTGCTCAAAACGCATTGCCATCTCCATTTTCTTCATCTGATGGGAGAATGCGTCCAGGTAGACTCCACCCTGCTGCAAACTGTCCTCGATCTCAGAAAGGGAAGCCTCAGCTTGCTTGATGCGTTCAAGCAACTCATGCAAACCAAACTCAGGAATATGGAGCTGACTTGCAGAAATATCCACTGCAAAAGGAGCCCCAATCGTTGCGATGGCTTCCATGCTTCCTACCGGGGCGAGCTGAATATAGGAGACAGAAGCATCCAGCTTAGCCAAATCTTTCTTGCCGATCGCATAAAAGAAGAGTTCAATTCCATTCTGTCTCAAAAGGCGCAAGTCATCAGGGTTGAAATCTCCCCAACCTCTGAGCACCTCAGCCTGGCTTTTGTAGTTGATCAGTGACTGCTCGTGTTCTTTTCTGGAATCCAACAAGCCCGTATACCGTTCCAGCACTTCAGCAAACGCTTCATCGGACAAATCCTGTTGATCACGCTTCTTTTTCTTGTCCTGCAAGTCGGCAATAGCAGAACGGGTCTGACTTACACGGTCATACTCTTTCGCCAATCGCTCCAGCTGTTCATTCTGTACCGTCTCTGTGACGATGTGCAGCAGACCTGCGTTGCGCAGATCCCTGAGCATGGAACGGCTGTTGTGCTGTTGTACCACCACATAGGCTTTCTTCATTGGTACAATCATCTCAAGCCCCCTGCATCAGTTTTTTCTTCGCGATCTTACCTCGGACAACAGCAGCGGTCTGCTGATCGCCAAGGTAAATTCCAATTTTACGGATATTGTTCTTTGCTTCAGGAATTTTCACCTTCTCAAAGAGATTGACCCGTTGGCTGGTAGTTCTCAGTTCCTTACCCAGCAGTTTGATCTGCTGTTCAAGCGTCCCGATCAAGGCATCGTAGCGAGCACAATCCCGCAAGCTTTCCAGTGCCTTGTCCACCCACAGCGGATATGCGTTGAGGTCATATGAGATGGGGATGAAGGTAAGTTCCTTGAATACGGGGATATTCACCCCTGCAATATTACCTTTGGCCTTCACCACTCGGTCGACCTTGATAAGGTTTTCCACCTTCAGCTCATCACTGAACGCCGTATTCTCATGGTACACGGCAATCCAGGACTGCATGTCTTGAACCAACTTCTCCTGCTTTGCCCTCAGAAGCGCAACCTCAGCTTCTATCTGCCGTATGACCATCTGCAGCTGTTGTTTTTTCAGCTGCAAGGTCGGCAGATACCGCTGGTATTGTTTCAGACGGTCTTTCTGCAGTTTCTGTTCGTTCTTCGTCAGTTTGACGGCCATCTCAACTCCTTAGTCGTTCAACTTCTTCGGCCAGCGGCTGAGGATGAGGTCACTCTTGAGCCCGGTTTCATTGGGTTCAAAACAGTCTGCAAGAATCTCCCATCCCAGGTCCAAGGCCTGTTCGAGGGGGATGTTCACACTCAGGTCCATCAGCTTTGTCTCAAAGAAACGACCGTACTTGAGCAGTTTTTCGTCCCACTCGGTCATCATGAAGCCCATCGACTTCTTCTCCACTGACTCCTTGTAGGAAGCGTAGAGTTTGATCATACCGTCCATCAACGCACGGTGGTCATTGCGGGTGTCCTTGTTGACCTGCTGCTTCAGTCTGCTCAGTGAACCAAAAGGCTCGATTCTTCCGCCCTTCAGGTAGTACTGCCCTTCAGTGATGTATCCGGTATTGTCTGGAACCGGATGGGTTACGTCATCACCTGGCATGGTGGTCACGGCCAGGATCGTTACTGAACCAGCACCTTCAAAGTCGACCGCCTTCTCATAGCGGGAAGCGAGGGAGCTGTACAAGTCGCCCGGATAGCCTCGGTTGGAAGGAACCTGATCCATGGTGATGGCCATTTCTTTCATGGCATCAGCAAAGTTCGTCATGTCAGTGAGCAGAACCAGTACTTTCTTGCCATCGAGAGCAAAACGCTCTGCTACGGCCAAGGACATGTCAGGAACAAGCATACACTCGACGGTAGGGTCACTGGCAGTGTGAACGAACATGATGGTGCGACTCATGGCACCACTTCCTTCCAGCGTATCGCGGAAGAAGAGATAGTCGTCGTACTTCAAGCCCATGCCGCCGAGCACGATGAGATCAACCTCAGCCTGCATGGCGATGCGGGCCAGCAGCTCATTGTACGGTTCGCCGCTGACGGAGAAGATCGGAAGTTTCTGGCTTTCGACCAGGGTATTGAACACGTCGATCATCGGGATACCGGTACGAATCATGTTGCGGGGAATGATGCGCTTTGCCGGATTGACCGAGGGACCGCCGATGTCAATCATATTGTCGGTAAGACTTGGTCCATTGTCACGGGGAGTCCCGGTACCGTCAAAGACCCGACCAAGCAGGTGATCGGTATAGGAAACACGCATCGGGACGCCCAAGAAGCGCACCTGGTCTCCCGTTGAGATACCCTGAGCTCCACTGAACACCTGAAGCGAAACCAAATCTCCGTCAAGCTTGATGACGTTTGCATAGCTCTGGGCTGCAGGTGAAGTCACAATGGCAAGCTCACTGTTTCGTACGCCCTGGGCACGGACAGTGATTACGTTGCCTACGATGGATTCTATTTTCGAATATACTTTTTGCATCTTCAACCCCTTAGATCAGCTTTTCGGCATCCGGGTCAACACTGACCTGCTTGGCCTTATAGTTGGCCTCAATCTTCTCTTCAATCTGCTTGAACCGTTCGCTGTTGATCTCAACGTTGTTCCAATCCAGGAAGTCCTGGCGGATCGTATTGAAGAAAGAACGAACCTTCTTCTTATCCTCAAGATCAAACTCACTGGCCAGTACCTTGAACAAGAGATCAAAGCTATGGCGTTGTCTCTCAACCGGAACCGAGGAATCAACCGGGTCGAACGAGTTCTGCTGAAGGTAGAAGGCATCAATGAGCTCACTCTTCTGGTAGGTGATGTAGTCGGCAACGGAGGTTCCCTCTTCACCAACGACCTTCATCATCTGGTTGATCTCACTGCCCCGGAAAAGGATGCGCCTTGCATACTCTACCTTGGCCTGCTTGATGACTCCCTGGTACTTGGACCATGAGGAGAGAGGATCGATGGCAGGATACTTACGGGCATCGCTTCGTTCGCGACTCAAGCCATGGAAGGCTCCGACAACTTTCAGTGTCGCCTGGGTCACCGGTTCCTCAAAGTTGCCGCCAGCAGGACTGACGGTCCCTCCGATGGTTACCGAGCCGATGCGGCCATCGCGAAGCCTGACCTTTCCGGCCCTTTCATAGAACTCAGCAATCCGGCTTTCCAGATACGCTGGGAATGCTTCCTCTCCAGGAATCTCCTCAAGCCTTCCACTCATCTCACGCATCGCCTGTGCCCAGCGGCTGGTGGAGTCTGCAAGCAGGAGGATGTTCAATCCCATCTGGCGATAGTACTCGGCAATGGTGACTGCTGTGTATACCGAAGCCTCACGGCTGGCGACAGGCATGGATGAAGTATTGCAGATGATGATGGTTCGTTCCATCAAAGATCTGCCGGTCTTCGGGTCGGTGAGTTCGGGGAACTCTTTCAGTACTTCAACAACCTCACCGGCACGCTCTCCGCATGCTGCGATGATGACGATGTCCACGTCAGCATTTCGGCTGGTCATGTGCTGCAATACGGTCTTTCCTGCACCGAAGGGACCGGGAGTACAGTAGGTTCCCCCCTTTGCCACGGGAAGGAACGTATCGATGATCCTGATTTTGGTAACCAGCGTCTCATCGGGCCGCAGTCTCTCCTCATACAGCTTGATCGCCTTTTTCACCGGCCAGGTGAAAACCATGGAAAGCTCTTTCTTGTTCCCCTTGGGATCCTCAACGGTGCAGATGGTATCACGCACTGCGTAGGTACCCTTCTCTGCAATAGAGACAACCTTGTAGGAGGTGTCGGCAAACGTGAAAGGAACCATGATCTGGTGGGTGAACAGCCCCTCAGGAACGGTACCAAAGGTATCGCCCACCCTAAGCTGTGCTCCTACGGCAACGGTGGGGGTAAACTCCCAAGAGTTGTTGGGTATGGGATCGAGATAGACACCACGCTGAAGGAAGAAGCCGCACTGAGAAGCAAGCTCAGGCAGCGGGTTCTGCAGCCCATCATAAATTTGCTGAAGCAAACCGGGCCCCAAGGTAACGCTGAGCATCTCCTGGGAAAATTCGACAAGATCACCAACGCGGATACCGTTTGTCATCTCGAAAACCTGCAGGCTTGCGGTATTGCCGTTGATGCGGATTACCTCACCCTTGAGCCGGTCATCACCAACATGGATGTATCCAACCTCATTCTTTGAGATGGCACTGTCAAACTCGACGGTAACCATGTTCCCATTGACGCCCAGTACACGCCCACTTGTATTTGCCATATCCAACTCCACTAATTGTTCTCTATTTCGGTCTGTATATTGGAGAAGAGCCGCTTGAACTCAGCGTTGCCCTCCTCACGGGTAAAGAGGCTCTTTCTCTCGAGCATCCTCAGCTTGATTGCATAGCCCAGCACTGCTTCAATGTCGAACGTGTGGAGGGCGCACAGCTCATCGATATAATTCCACTGCAACTGCACCAAAAGCATTTCGGCAGCCAACACATCCTCAAGCGAAAGAGCCTGGCGCACCACATCAGCAATCCGAGCTTCCTTGTCCCCATCATTCTTGTACAATGGATCTGAAAGCGAGAGCTTTCGGCTGCGTTGCTCTGTAAGCTCCTTCTTCACCATGGAGGCAAACTTCTGATAAGAGCGCACAAAAGGATGGGAGCAAGGCTGGCCAAGCAGCACTGAACGAACCAAACTCAGATGCGTTTCACTGAGCTGGCCAGTACAAAGCTTGAGAAAGGACTCTGTGGTAAACGGCAGGCTCCCCTCATAGCGGAGGGAAGGCAAGCTCGCAACCAAGTAATAATAGGAAGCCACTGAATGCTCCTTATTTCGCCTGGCCGAAGACGATGTCCGCGATTGCAGGAGAAAGGAACGGCTTCAGCAGAGCGGCTGTCTCTTCGGCACTGAAATCATAGAATCCAGAACCATCTTTCTCAGCAAGCCTGAATCCTGAAGAAACAGAATCTACTGCCTTGATCTCCAGCCCTTCCTTGAGACTCTCCTGAAGTTGTGTCTTCAATTGGGCAGCGAGTGCAGAAAAATCCTTCTCTGACAGCTGTACCTGCTTGGAAGCAGAATCCCCTACCGAAGTGACCACCTTCTCGATGAGCGTGACAAGGTCCTTGCCTTCAAAGCCCTTTTCTACGGTCTTTACCAACAAGGCATCAAGCTGGGAAAGAATTGCTTTCTTCAAGGAAAGCTGTACATCCCTGCTGGCCTGCTGAAGAGAGGAACGTGCACTCTGATCCCGTGTATCCATCTCTCTCTGGGCTTTCTCCACCAATGCTGCAGCTTCCTTGCGTGCTTCACGAAGCAAAGCATCCGCCTGTTGCTTAGCATCAGCGATAATCTGTGCTGCTTCCTTCTGTGCAGCCTCAATCCCATCCTTTCGGATGGAAGCAACCAAATCCTGAATCTGTTGAGCCATCTGATTTCCTACCTTATCCTGAGCCTCATGATAGGGGATTACACAATCTTATGCAAGAAAATGCAAAGTCCCTGCCCTGTGGACAAACTAGCAGAATTATGGTCCAAGCACACAAAATTTTCAACAGCTTTCATCAGGATTGTGATTTCTTTTTCCACACATGTGAAAAAGTAAAGCAAACATATTCCGTTTTTCACACAAAAAGTGCTTCTCTGGGTGCTCAACCACAGAATCACCAGAAAATCATTTCCGATTGAAATATTTGGAAGGAGTTCATTACGCAGGTGTACACCATCAGGCATATTTTGGTAGGATTATCCATATGGAACTTCATGAACGCCACCCCCATCTGTATGCGAGCGGTGCACAAAGGGGCTTGCTTTGCATACGCAACCTTCAGAATAGCTGTGTACACCTTGTAGCAGGGGAAGACCTCTCTTCGCTGATAAAGTCAACGCGATTTTCTTTGGACATGGGCCTCTACCCCCATGCAGGCTTGCAGCAAGCGTATGAAACAGTCGGACTGGAACTGTTTTCCATCGAGGTATATCGGACCGCCGATAAGGATGAGGATTTGGAGAGCTTGCTCAAAAATTGCAAAGAAGAGCTGGAAAGAGAGGGTGTGCTCCTGTATTGAAGCAAAGCCCCTTCGCCTCCTTCTCATCGGATAGGAGGTGTTCATGCACTACTACCTTCTTACTTCAATTTTGAACTACCAAGAGTGGGAAGAGCAGCGATTTCTCTTGAAACTCTCGCTGCATCTGGAAGAGCGGCACATTCACTTGCTGGATTATCTTGTGGAGAAACCCTCCGTCGAACTGCTGCTTGCATCAGCGGTACTGCTTGCACCTTCCAAGAAGCTGAGAATGGTGGAACAGGATCAGCTGCCGACCATCATCTCCCAACTTGGGAGAAAGGGTACAGAATACCGTTATTCAGGCAGCTATGAACTCTTTCACAAAAGTCTGTGTTTCTGCATGCTGGGCAAAACAGGATCACCTGCCTTGCCCTTCTCTCTCGATGCCATCATTGCAGAAAAGAGACGATTCTCAACGGCCAAGCTCACGATCACGTGCGATGAGATTGCGTAGGCCTTGTACGGTCAACCGAATTGCATCATCCGTATCATGGAGTTTTGGATTCTCCAGGCCAAGAATCTCGCGCTCTTGGTTTCCAACCACAAAGAAAGCGCTTCCGCACCGTGCACCGAGCCGGGCTGCAACCACAAAGAGCGCTGCACTCTCCATCTCGCTTGCAAGAACCCCAAGACGTTTCCAAGCTTCCCATTTGTTGATCAAATCATAGCTTACCGGCATGACAGCCGGATCATGCTGGCCATAGAAGGAGTCCTTGCACTGCACTACTCCGGTATGACTGCGCATCTTGAGCTGAAGACCTGCTTCCACCAAAGCCTGTACCACCTCAAAGGATGCAACTGCAGGGAATTCAATCGGAGCATACTCACGGCTCGTTCCTTCCATCCTCACGGCTGCGGTGGCGATGACCACATCCCCACCCATCACATCCAAAGCAATACCGCCGCATGTCCCCATGCGGATGAAGGTATCGCTGCCACACTTGTACAACTCTTCCATGGCGATGGAGGCCGAAGGCCCACCGATGCCCGTAGAAGTCACTGACACGGTTTCCCCATCAAGGGTACCGGTATAGGTCACATACTCGCGGCTGTCTGCAACCAGATGGGCGTCGTCCAGATAGTCGGCAATGAGGGGGACACGCTTGGGATCCCCGGGCAGAATGACATACCTGCCGACATCCCCTTTCTTGATATGCAAATGGTACTGGATACCTGTTCCTTCCATGTAATCACTCATAGTAGACTCCTCTTACCCTTGCATAGTAGCATTGCCGCTTTGCGCTTGCAAGCAAGCTCAGTAGCCCATGCGTTTGAGCATATCGCTGAGAAGGCGGAATCTTTCCCCCAAGCGCTCACCTTCTCCACCGAGGACATCGGCCAGAAGACGGATATCCGTATCAATCTTCTCATTGCCGGTGCATACCTCAACCGTCATTGCATCACCTTGCATGCCGATGCGCTCAATCTTTGGATCCGAAGGATCATAATACTTGGGAAGACGATAGGCGTCCTGGAAGTAAAGACTGGTTCTGCAGACAAGCAGGGCCAAGTCCAGCACCCGGTGCAGGGGAAGCTCCTCACTCTGCCTTGACCACTTTTCACCGGTGTGTCTCCACACCTTTGCACTGGCTTCCACCGACCCCCGGTCATTCCATTGTGCCAGTCCGATGGACAACCCTTTCGCGTCACTCTCATTGGCGACCTTTCCATCCACGTTCTCGTAATCATTCACTACGATAACAGGCTTGTGTTTCAAACTGGTAGGAATCTTCATACCAACAGCTCCTTTGCATCTGTATAGCGTTCAAGGTACAGCTCTCTGAGCGTCCTCAACTCTTCTTCATACGAAAGCACATCCTCTTTGTACTCCAACTCTTCCAGCACAGAAAATTGCACCTGCTTCTCTCCATATTGTGTGTAGTGCTTTTGCAACTCAGGATAGTTTTGCAGTGCGCCCACACTGAGGCGGAACAAGAGTGAGTTGCGGGCAGCCTCAAGATTTTTGGTGCAGCCAATGTATCGTGTTCCATCCGGAATACAGGTCAGCGAAAAACAACCCATCGGCGTTTTCTGTACCTTGTATTGCAGTTTTAATTGTTTCTTATCAATCTTCATTTGAATACCTTTAGTAATTTACTAAATTAGTTGTATCATAAAAAAGCCTCTCTGTAAAGAAAGGCTTATGCAATTCCTAAAGCATTACGTATGTTTTTCCCATGCCGCCATCTTCGGGCAGGGCGAACCGATGGTCCTTGATCGACCGCTGATTGCGAAGATACTCACCTATCCCTTTGCTGAGAATGCCGTCCCCATAGCCATGGATGATGGAGAAAGTGGACATACCGTGCACCAGAGCACTCTCGATCTGGATTTCCAAAGCAGAAATGGCCTGCTCCAGGGTCATGCCTCTCACATCCAACGTCAGCTTCGGCTCAGCCGCACTTGATTGGAACAGCACCGAAACCTTTGTCTCTTGCCGTTTCGGAACTGAGAGCTGTGATGCTTTGAGCGTCATGCGCATGCTGCCCAAGGCGACCAGAAATCTCCCTTTTCCAAGATCTTTGAGAATCTTGCCCTCACGTTTTGCCGTACCGCACAGAACATCCATGCCTTCACTGAGGCTCACTTTTTCACCTTGTATATACTCATCCAAGGCTTCTTCCGCTTCATGAAGCTCATCTTCACTCTGCCTGACCCGCTCTTCGATGGCTTGGACAAAGGTTTTCACACTCTTGGTCTTGGTCTTGGTAAGCTCGCCCTGTTTGAGATCGCTGACCAGATTCTCCAGCTCCTTGCGCTTTTCAAGCAGGAAGCGATTCAGGGAAGAGGTCTGCTCCTGCTTCAGTTGCGTTTCCCGTTGCTTGACTCTCAGTTCTTTCAGCTGAAGCGCTTTCACTTCGCGTTGGAGTGAGAGAAAACGCTGGTGCATTTCGGTTTCTTCCCGTTCAAGCTCACGACGCTTGGCTTCCAGGTCCTTGATGATGGAGCCGATCTGCACCGCTTCGCTACCCAGATACTGCTCAGCCTTGGTGAGGACCTCATCAGGGAGCAGCATCAGTCTTGCTGTATCGAGAGCATGACTCTCCCCCGGCAAACCCTGGATCACACGGAATGTGGGAAGATGGGAGTGTTCGTTGAACTCCATGGAGGCGTTGATCACCTCTTGTTTTGCATAGGCAAATTGCTTGAGGACCCCATGATGGCTGGTTACCAAGGTGAGTGCCGCATGCAAAAGACAGTACTCCAAGGTTGCCCGGGCTATGGCCGATCCTTCAACGGGATCGGTACCACTGCCCAACTCATCCAGGATAACCAGGGAACGGGTGGTAATGCTGCGAAGAATCATGCCCACCTGTTTCATGTGGCCGCTGAAGGTGGAGAGCTCCGCCTCTATGGACTGCTCATCCCCGATATCGGTGAAGATATTGTCAAACAAGGGAAGGCTGCTCCCCTCCTTTGCAGGAAGGTAGCCGCAGAACTGATTGAGCAGGGCAAACAACCCAACCGTTTTGATGGTTACCGTCTTGCCTCCGGCATTCGGACCGGAAATGACCACTGCCTTGATCACTGCATCCAAGCTGATGGTTATGGGAACCGCTTTCTTTCCCAGCAATGGGTGCCTTGCTTCCAAGAGATTGATATGCTCACAGTCCAGATCGGTTGCATGGGCATCAACTCTGGCCGCCCAATGGGCAATGGCAAGCAAGGCATCAGTTCTTCCCACCTTTTTCAGCAAATCGATGAGCTCAAACCGGCACTCCCTGACCTTCGCGTTCAGTTCAGCAAGAATTTTTGCGATTTCGATGAGAATCTGGTTCTGCGCCATAACCACTGAGTTGTTCATCTCAACCAGGGCATAAGGTTCCATAAAGACGGTATTGCCGCTGGAGGAAGTACTGGTGATGAACCCTTGCACAACCGAGCGACGGTCACTGCGAACAGGGATGACCAATCGACCATCCCTCAACGCTTCCTGGTCCGATTGCATCGCATCCTTGTTGTGTTGGATGAACTGGTTGCAGTAGCGCGAGCGCTCCTGTTTGGCTGCCTCCACTTGTTTACGCAGATGCCTGAGCGCAGGATGCGACTCCTTCACTTGCCCGGAAGCATCAAGGGTATTCTCAATGCTGTCAGCAAGGCCGAGCAGCTCCTGTGCAAAGGATTCCCCCATCAAGGGGTGCAAATCCGTGAAGGTGGTACCATCATCAAGAGATCCATGACAGAACCGATGGAGCTGGTAGGCGCCCCGTATATAGGAGAACAGGTCGTACAGGTCGCTGCCTTCCAGGCTGAACCGGGGATCGGAGAGATGACTGACCTGTTCACCTATGGAAGGGAATGAGGAGAAGCCGGCATTCGGTTGCATGGAAAAAAGTCTGAGAAGAGAGGCAATCTGTCCCTGTCTCTTGCCCAGGCTCTCCTGATCATAGAGAAACGGAAGGTTGGGAAGTGCTTGGCTGCCCTCATCAGAGAGAGCCAACGCTTGAATCTGTGATAGGACCTGACCAAATGCAAGGTCCTCAATACTCTTGTGATGCATCATTATCCATTCTTGTTTGCCAGGATTTCGAACGATCATGCTTGCCGACCCATGCAGGTTGTTTCTCATCAAGGGAAGCAAGCATTCTCAGATAACTTTCATACCGGTCGTAGTGGATCAAGCCCTCTTCCACTGCATCCTTGACCTTGCAATCCGGTTCATCCTGATGCAAGCAGCCCTCAAAGGCACATGCCGAAGCGTATTCGTTGAACTCGGGAAATGCGGCAAGCAGCCGATGCGGCTCGGTGTGGGGAACCATGATCTCCCTCACTCCAGGGGTGTCTACGATACGGAAGGGTCCGGATGTGAGCAGCAATGCATGATTGGTGGTATGCCTTCCACGATTGTACTTTTCACATACCTCTGCAGTGCGTTGCTCACTGCCGATTATCCAGTTGATCAAGGTGGACTTCCCCACCCCGCTCTGTCCGACAAAAGCAACAAGCTTGCCTGCAATCGCCTGCTTGAGCTCTTCGATGTTCTCCCCGTTCAGCGCACTGACACCCAGGATGCGATACCCAAGCTCCTTGTACAGGACAAATCGCTCGTACTCATCTTCGGTAAGCAGAATGTCGCTCTTGTTCATGACGATCATGACATCGACAGCCTGGCTGCAGGCGATGACACGATCGATGAAACGCGGTCTGAAGGGAGGCGTGTCGGCACTGGTGACGCAAACTATCAAATCCATGTTCGCGACCACCGTCTGATTCGTAGATCCCTTTACATTCCACCGTTGGAAGCAGTTGTCACGAGGCAGGCGTTCGGTTATCAGGCCCTCATGCTCATTGGTAGGAACGACCAAAACCCAGTCACCCACAGCAAGGGGGTTGTACTCCTCCTTGGAGACCGACAACTGTTTTCCTTTGATACGGCACAGCAGGGATTTCCCTTCTGTTTCCACCGTGTAAATATTATTGATGCCTCTGAGTATCCGGCCCTTTTTTTGTTCCATAGCGTTACTGTATCCACAAAACGTTCTCTTGACAACCTGACGTTCTTTGATACTGTTATGCTATGTTCAATTTCAAAACGTGCAGTCACAACGGCTGCCACACCTATGTCTGTGAAGACGGACCGTATTGCTTCCGACACAGCAACGATCAGGAACGCCTGAAGCAGAACTGGATCGAGATGTTGCTCAGTGACAGCGACATGGCCGATTTCTCCCTTACCGGTTGTGAGCTTGAAGATCTCGCATTGCCCAAAAAGTCCATCATTGCCTCAAACATGGCGTGGTGCACATTTCGGAACATCGACTTTTCCCATACAACGCTGCTCAACACCTTTTTCGATTTCTGCCTCTTTGAGAACTGCAAGTTCAACAACATACTCTGTCGCTACAGTGTTTTCTCAGGAAGCAAGATGATCGATTGCGATTTTTCAGGATCGGTCATCATCCACACCAATTTTTGTGGCATTGATACATTCCGCTGCAATTTCAGTGATTGCGACCTCTATTTCTCCACCTTCAATTCCAGCTTCCTCAGGGACACTGACTTTGAGGATTGCAACCTGAAGAAAGCTGATTTCGTCTATACCGACCAACGCAGGGTCTCTTTCCGCTACTCAAACTATGAGGAGGCCCGCCATTGAACATCTACCAACACTTCAGTGTGGTCGGCTTTTGCAATACCTATCTGGTGGCGCCCAAACACGGATCCGAGGCCTTGCTCATCGACCCTGGCCATGTGGATCTTGAGCTTATCCACCTCATCGAATCCAATCACTACAAGCTGAAGCATGTCCTGCTGACCCACCGTCATACCGCTCATACTGAAGGTTTGGGCACCTTGCGCAAAATCTATGATGTGACCGTGCATGCATCATCCTTCAGTGCGTATGAATTCGCCTATGAGAGTCTGGAAGATAAGGATGTACTGAACATCTGCAATCTTTCGGTGGAAGTGATACACGTTCCAGGCCATAGTCTGGATAGTATGGTCTTCAAGATTGACCATGCCTTGTTTACCGGTGATACCTTGTTGTGCGGAAGAATCGGCTCGACGCCCGGCTACCGTGAGCAAGCCCTCCTGATAAACTCGATCAGCCAGCGCCTGATGAACCTTGATGAGAACATCCTGCTTTTCCCGGGGCACGGGACAGCAAGCAAGCTGCGCATTGAGCGCATGTTCAACCATGACCTTTTGCAGCTTGGAACTATCGAAACCGAGCGTGAGCACTGGAGAGACGAGGAATAGTGGCCAGGTAAGCGGAAAATCGTTCGGGAAGCGGTGCTGTACAACGGATCCTCTCGCCTGTAGAGGGACTTTCCACCTCAAGCTGAAGAGCATGCAGCATAAGTGTCTGCCCATCATCACGTCCATAGATTGGATCACCTACCAACGGATGCCCAACCGATTTCATATGGACCCGTATCTGATGGGTACGCCCGGTATGCAAGGTGATTCTGAGCAAGGCACAGGTCTTGTATTGGCGAAGAACCTGATACTCGGTCTTTGCTGTCCTTCCTTCTGCACTGCTGCAGGTGGTGAATCGTTTGCGATCGGAGCTGTCCCGCTTCAGATTTGCCACGATCATCCCGCTTTGCTCAGAGAACTTCCCTTTTGCAAGAGCAATATATATCTTTTTGGTGGTGCGTTCCTTGAATTGCTCGCTGAGATGTCGGTGTGCAAAACGGCTGCGTGCAATAACGAGCACCCCGCTGGTATCCTTGTCCAGACGGTGTACGATACCTGGACGAACACCCTCACCCTCACTTTCGGCCTCTTCCTCATCTTCCCCTGCATTGAGTTCTTCGGCAAAGCGCTCCCCATAGCGGTACAAGAGTGCATTCACCACCGTCCCTTCACTGTTGCCTGCACCAGGGTGCACGACCATGCCCTGCTCCTTGTTGATGACCAGCATATCAGCATCTTCGTGCAATACATCCAAATCGATCTTTTCCGGTTTCAACCCATCAAAGAATGTTTCTGAATAGATTACTTTGATCAGGTCGCCATCACCGACTTGCTTGCTCTTCTTCGTAATCTTGCCATTCAGATAGAGTACGGTCTTCTCATCGCTGAGGGTGGAGCGGGAAATCTCGGTCACCGCTTGGCCTACGTATGCATCCAGCCGTTTCTTCTCTCCTTTCAAGCCTGTTACGACCAGTTCGATGTGACCTTCCTTCACACCCATCAAGAACCCCCGACTTCGCCGATGATGAAGTCTGCAAGGCTGATCCCCAGCGACAGCGTTGCTGCCATGGAAGCCTGCACGAGCAAATCGGCGAGAGGATCGCTTTGGGAGGGAAGCAAATTGCTGGAGATGGCAAGACGATACAGCAGGGCCGAGACAGGCAACGTAACTACCAAGGAGCCGAAAAAGAGTGTTTCTGCACGTCTGAGCTTATAGCTCCAGAGCGGAAACTCATCCTGCTCATACGGCACATAGGCGGGCAGGGGATCTGCAAGCAAGGGTAAGGGCAAGAGGATGCAGATGATGAGCAAGAGTGCAAACACCTTCCTCATACGTACTCCCTTGCACCGAAGAGAGCTGAGCCGATCCTGATGCGAGTCGATCCTTCTTGTATGGCCCACCCATAGTCTTGGCTCATTCCCATGCTCAGGGTGGAGAAATCTAGATGGGGAAAACGCAGGCGAGCCATCTGGGCCGTTTTGCTCAGCAGGGCAAAGGCATTTCTTGTCTCTTTCTCCCCAGCTCCCAAGGGCCCGATGGTCATCAGGCCTTTGACGGAGAGGTGGCGGAAGGAGGAAATCTGTTCAAGCGCAAAAAACAGCTCGTCAGGAGTCTCAAACCCGCTTTTTGCACTATCGTTGACCGCAGTCTTGTACTCAAGCAGGATCGGCAGCGGCTTGGTGAGCAAACTCTCAAGCTTCTGGGCAAGCTTCAAAGAATCGACACTATCGATGGCATCGAAGAGGGATATCGCTTTCTTCGCTTTGTTCGATTGCAGATGGCCAATCAGATGCAGGTCCATGCCCTTGGGACGTTCCAAGGGGAATTTCTGCTCAGCCTCCTGTACCCGATTCTCCCCAAACATCAACTGTCCGCACGCAAAGAGCGAGGAGATTGCTGTATAGGGATGGGTCTTGCTCACCGCCATCAGCTCAATTTCACTTGCATTTCTTCCAGCCTGTCTCGCTGAAATGGAAATGGAATCGAGGATGGCCTGCCACCGGCTCTGCACATCATGCATGATCATTTCTCCTTCTACCCAACTTGCCAATCATTCTACGGATTTTCAGTCTCTGTTCCTTTCTGTGTACTCTACCCTCCCTCGCACTCTTCTTCAACACCTCAAAGAGCAGGCGCTTCTCTTCATTGGCGCTGGTGATGGAGGGAAATGCGTCAAGGATGCGTTGGCTGGCCCTTTCAAGGCGCTGTCTGAGCATCTCTCGCTCCCCATCGAGCCGCTCTCTCAGATTCTCAAGGTTCTTGGTCGGCTTGAGTTTGGCGACAAGATCGATACGTTCCTCAATCTCCCTGACCTTGAGTCTGAAATCACCAAGCTGCTTCTGGAAAGCAGCCATCCTGAAGACGGAACTGGTGGTGTCGATGCTGATGATCAGCAGCACCAAGCGGGCGCTGACAGAGAGCATAGGCTCGCTGATTTTGCTGAAAACCTGTACTAACGTGGGATGTATCACATAGATGAGGCTGAGGCTGAGCAAACCGAAGAGCGTCGAATTGAGCGCACACACCCTGCCTTGGATATTCAGAGGATAGCTCGTATAGTCCCAGAGTTTCGCATGAAAGAGCACCTCAAGCAGGTAGCTGGTCAGATATTCAAGGGCACTGGTTCCCAGCACAGAGAGAAGGAACAGAACCAAAAAGTTGTCAGAGAAGCGGGAAAAAAAGAGAAGAATCAGCAAGGCACCAAATCCGTAGATGGGCAGATAGGGACCATGGAGAAAGCCCCTGTTGACCAGACGCCTCTCGCCTATTGAGCAATACACCACCTCGACGATATAGCCAAGCAGCGAGTAGCAGAAGAAATAGAGGATGAGCAAGTCCAATGTCATGGCGAGTGACTCCCTGAATCAACTATACGCATCAGATGTGCCGGTGGCAATAGAGAAACAGCGTACCCGAAGGTACGCTGTATGACCGGAGAGGGATTTGAACCCCCGACCAGTTGCGTGTAAGGCAACCGCTCTCCCGCTGAGCTATCCGGCCGACAATGGTGAACGTATCACAAAGCCAAATATGATGTCAACCACGCTCCAGTAAAGTCTGGAATGTTTGCACATCGACCGCCTTGCTGTAGAGATAGCCCTGCAGGTGATTGCATCCAAGCTCCACAAGGAATTTCTCCTGGTCTTCACCCTCAATACCCTCTGCGATGACTTTGAGTTGCATGCTTTGCCCCAATTGGACCAGTGTAGCGAGAATCTTTCGCGAGCGTTCATTCTCGGAGAACGTCCTGACAAAAGAGCGATCAATCTTCAGAATGTCCAAGGGAAGATGGTAGAGCATATGCAGTGAAGAATAGCCGGTTCCAAAGTCATCCATCAGGATAGTGAATCTCGCCTCCTGCAAGGCTCCGACCACCTTGCACATCTGCAAGGGATTCTCGATGTACGCTGACTCAGTTACCTCAAGCTGGATCCAGGTATGGGAGAGCCCGTATGCATCTACGATGGTGACGATGCGCTCAACGATGTCCCTGCTGCTCAAGTCTACCCGAGAGAGGTTGAGGGAGATGGGTATCGGCGTTTTTCCCTGCTCAAGCAAGGATGCCTGGTACTTGCATATCTGATCCAGAAGATAGAGATCCAAGGTGGTGATGAATCCATAGCGCTCAAAGACCGGGATGAACTGAATTGGTTCGATGATGCCACGTTTCGGGTGAATCCAGCGAACCAAGGCCTCGGCACTGACGATCTTCTTCTCAGGCAGCTGCAAAATAGGCTGCAGGTGGAAGTGGAACTGGTTTGTCTTGAGAGCCTGATGCATCTCATTGAGCACGTCCTGCTCATTGAACGTATCTGAGCGGAACGAGGGCTGGTAGAAGGCATAACTCTGATGATAGGTGTTCCTGCTCTCTTTGGCGGCAGAGTGTGCGCGGTCGAGCAATTGGCCTACTTCCATGCCCTGGTCTTCAATCTCATAGATCCCGAAAACCACTGTGATGGTATAGCCGATGACGGTGCTCAGCTGCTTGGTGTCGATCACCTTGCTCAGCGTCGACACCTCGCATAGTCGTTTGGGAAGGCAGGCCGCAAAGTGGTCCGCTTCAAGATGGGCATACAAACCTTGCTTGTGCATGAAGGTGCGGAGATCTTTTGCAATCCACTGGAGGACTTGGTTGCCTGTCTCAAAACCCAACAGCTCATTGAGCACGGCAAATCGCTCCACATTCCAGAACACCATGGCATACCGCTCATCTGGATGAGCATCCAGCAGGCGGCGAGTCTCCTCATAGAAGCGTTGGCGGGTGTAGAGGCCGGTGAGCAGGTTGTGGTTGAGGGCAAAGCTGAGTTGGTCGAACGTCCGTTTCATCTCCTGTTGGTTTGCCATCTCTTCCGTTACATCCTCAAACAAAAGGCTGAACGGCTCTCCCCTTCCTGCAATACCTACTTGGCGGAACGTAATGTCAAACCACAAGATGCTCCCCTTTTCGGAAAGCAGTCGCAGCCTAAACGGCTTGTGCTCTCCCCCGAGGCTTTGTCTCTCAATTTCACGCATCAGAAGCACCCTATCCTCAGGATGAAAAATTTCCATCGCATTGGCATCGAGCAAGGAGGTGAGTCTTGTTCGCTCATACCCAAGCATCCTTGCAAAGGTTGCGTTCACATAGTGAACCGAAAGCGATTGTGCATGTTTCTTGCAGACAGCAATCCCCTGGAGCCCCTCCTCCACGAGATTCTGCATGCGCCGATTGATGGCGACCAGATGCCGTTCCCGACTGGTATCCTGCAAGGTAAGGGTCACCAGCTGATCATTGCTGTATCGTGGGCCCAGGTGGCAGCTGACTTGCACAAACTTGCCATTCCTTGTTTCCAAAAGATAGGTGGCATTTCGTTCGGCATTCTGCTGCAATGTGGACATCCTCTGCAACAAGAGCTTTCGGTCATCACTGCTCAGCCATGCCAGCGAATCATCCTGCAATACTTGCTGATCAAGAGACAGCAAGGAGTGAGCCATTCTGTTGGAAAAGATGTAGTGAAGCTCGCTTCCAAAGGAGAGAACGAGCAAGGCCACTGACATTTCAAAGAGAATGGGCGGCATGAGGCTCGTATGTTCCTCAAACCCATATGCTGCAAACTTGGTCAACTGCCCTCCGAGGCGTGTGATGCCACCATCGGCGTCCCTGACCACATTACAGCTCAGCAGATGGTATTCATATGCTGATTCACCGGTTTTAAGCCTGACCATAGTAGGGGTATTGCTTGCTGTCTTCACATGCTCTTTGAGATATGAACTCATTGACTGAACATCAGCGGGATGGATGAGAGCCTGCTCTTGTGGATTGCAAAGGAAGGCTGGGATGCTCACATGCTGAGGCCTCTGATGCTGTACACGCAGGAACGTCAAACGATCGCAGCTCACATCGTAGTCCCAACTCTCCCCACCGAAGTGCAGATTGGCAAGATAGGGAGCGAGTTCTGAAAAAACAACCTTCTGTTCTTCTTTGGTATGCATGGCAATGGTCTTGGCTTGCTGCACTTGGTCCACAAGCACGGTGATTCTTGCCAGGCGGTCATTGAAATCGACCAATGTCTCCTTGCAGAGGATGGAATTGCCTTGGTCATCATGCATCACCCAATGCAAAAAGGTATTGTACGAGAGCTCGGCGAACTTGCAGAACGTACAGGGGGAGTCCCTCTGATAGAGTACCTCATAACACCGCTTTCCCTGATACGAGGCATCTGCTCCAAACCACTTACGGGCCTGCTTGTTGAGGAAAAGCAGCTCATAGGTCTTGCTGTCGCACAAGTATATGGAATCGGGAAGGTTGTCCAGTATCCAGGCATGATTGGTCAATGCCAAGGGTTTTCCCCTGTCCATCGAATCATCATAGCGTGTGCATTGATTTCTTCCTTTTTCCTTCGAGCGATACAGGGAAAGGTCTGAACAGCGGTAGAGTTTCTGGAAAGTCTTCCCATCGGTAGGGAAAAAGCTCAAACCTATGGAACAGGTACACGCGATGTTTGCCTTTTTGTTCTTTTCAACATGACGGCAAAAAGCATTTCCCATCTCTTCGTATGGGTCTTGGGTGCTGCAACGGGGAAGAAAGACGACAAACTCATCACCCCCAAGGCGACCGATGACAGACTCCTTGGGGAAAAACGTCTGCATAAGCGTGGAAAAGTGCTTGATGATCTGGTCGCCCAACTCATGACCATAGGTATCGTTGACCTGCTTGAACAGGTCGATGTCAATAAGGAAGAATGCCCCGCCCATATCATGCTCTTCAGTGAGATGTTGGGTTATCAGCTCCTCAAGGGAGAGTCGGTTGAAGAGTTGGCTCAAAGGATCACGTTGGGCACGCTTGAGGAGCTCCAACTCAGATTGTTTCAGTTCATGAATATCCTGGATGGCAATATAGGCGATGCTGATCCCTCCAAAAGAGGAGATACTCAGGGAGAAACGGACATAGCGATATCCTTTCTCAAGATGCGAGGGATGTTGCATCCTTGCTTCTATGGTCAGTTCTTTTTTCCCTGATTGCACCAGATCTTTCAATCGCTGAGCTGTGTTGATCAAAGAAAACCGCTCTCTGCACTCAGGATGCAAGGAGTGGAAAAGCACTTTCTCATACACATCATAGAAGTTGCCGCTTGGCCCCAGCATTGCCCTTACCCGCGCATTGGCAAGAACCGGTCGACCGTTTCCCACCTGAAAAGCAGCAAAGAAAGAGCGATGCTTGCCAAGCATCTGCAGCCTTGTCTCAATCTCATCATGCACATCAGAAAAGATTCCCAAGGCGACATCAGTGCCCTTGATGAAGGTGTAACTGGCACGCACCCAGCGATAGCTCTGGTCGGCAGATTTGACCAGGAAAATGGAGTCAGCCTCCAAATCCTGCCGCAACATCTTGAAATCTTCCTTGAGTGTTTCGACGTACGAAGGATGAATGATGCTTCTTTCTTCCAGAAGCTTCAGGGGATCCTCACCATGGAGGGGAGGATTGCCTGCAAGAATGGTACGGGAGAGTGTGGTGACGGTGTTGTGCTTGCTGTGATACTCCCACATTTCAAGCGTTGAGTGGGAGAATGCAAACTGCAGTCTTGCATTCTGTTGCTCAAGCAGGAGACTGCTCTGCCTTGCTTCTGTGGTATCGCTTGCAACCAGGTAGTATACCGGGAACTGTCCGTGGAAACGGGCAAACCGTCCCAGGATCCTGATCCAATGCTCCTCATCACCTTTTACACGAAATTCAAGATCCAGCTCCCGATGATTCCTCTTCAGTCTCACAAAGGTCGACCGGACACGCTTTGCATCCTGGGGATGCACACTGTCAAGGAGGTTGAGCTCGGAATAGTTGTGGAACTCTTTGCTGGTGTAGAGCAAGAGCTTTGCAAGCCCACGGCTCAGATAGGTTGCCCTGACTGGCCCGAATATGAATTCTCCCAAACATTCATCAAATGATTTATTCCTGTCTGAGAGGGAGGTGTGGTTTAATGGGGGGAAGACCAGGGGAGAGAAGCCCTGAAGGAGAAAAAGAGAAGAGGAA
>Ga0334884_1000380_pt1 | contig 82627 bp, 71 predicted proteins | sample GraSluR1_MG_7_FD_207215 | JGI IMG/M metagenome (GOLD analysis project Ga0334884, IMG submission 207215) | Sludge microbial communities from methane-producing bioreactor in Wageningen University, Netherlands - Granular Sludge_12_05 R1 | ecosystem: Engineered > Bioreactor > Anaerobic >... | reverse complement strand
GAACGGCAAACCCAGCAAAAAGGATTACAGACACTTCAACATCAAAACAGTTATTGGGGCAAACGACTTTGCATCAATGAAGGAGATTGTGAACAGGCGCTATTCAAGGATGCTCAGTGAAAATTCATCATTGCCACAACTGATTGTCATAGACGGGGGAAAAGGTCAATTGAACTTTGCATATGAAGCACTGCAAGAGCTTGGCTTGGAAAAAATTATAAAAATCATAGGTATTGCAAAAAGGTTGGAAGAGCTTGTAATTCCCGGAGACCCACATCCTCTTTTCCTGGACAAAAATTCACCCACATTAAAAGTAATCATGCAACTGAGGGACGAAGCCCACAGGTTTGGAATAACGCATCACAGGAAAAAGAGGAGCAAACAACAGACAGCATCCCTATTGAGGAAAATCCCGGGAGTCGGAGAAAAAAGTGAACAAAAGCTATTGAGTAAATTTGGCAGCCTAAAAAGGATTCAGGAGGCATCCCTGGAAGAGCTTTGCAAAATTGTCAGCAAAAAAACGGCATCTGCCATCATTGCCCACTCCGGGACAGTTTTGCCCAAGTAACCCAACCATTAAGGGAGTTCGCCAGGTAAAACACCCACATTATGATCATCAACGCAGAGTGTGCTTCTCCATTGGCCAATGCAACCACCCACATGACTACACTAATAATGTTTGTAACCACCCATAAAACCCATTGCTCCATGAACCTCCTTACCATAAGGAACATGGCAATAACAGATAGTACCGTGGTAGCAGCATCCTTGACCGGCTGGGGATCTCTGAACAAATAAAGCACCCATGCCGTGAGGGATACAGTTGATACAGTAAACAACCCCAGCCAAAATCTTTGCATCAAAGACATCCTCCTTGCCTCGACAGTTACAGAATCGACTGACTCTCTTCTGTTGATCCAACTATACCAACCAACAAACTGCATGGGAAGGTAATACAAAGCATTCAATGCTGCATCTCCATATAGCTGAGCCTTGAACGAGACATAGGCATACAAGGCAACATTTACCAACCCAAAAAAATAGTTGAGGATATTCCCTTTAGCTACCAAAACCACACAAACAACTCCGGTGATCCCGGCCAAAGAGCCAACCACATCAAAATCATTTTCAAGCACAGAGTAAATGATGTTTGCACTAATCACCCCCAATATCAAAAGCCAATCGAAAGGTTTGAGAGTATTCAACTTTTTGAATTTATGCATATCAATATTTATTAAAACTACAACGGTGTTTTGAATAAAAATTCCACGAACCCCTTTTTGTCACCATTCAGGCCACCTCTCACCCCAACCACAAGTGGATAAGAGATCCCTAGAAGGTTCAGATCCAGCAACAAATCACTCCCGGCAGACCACATTTGCTCCCTCCCCAACTGCCCTTCGTTTGAACAGTAACTGGCAAATGGAATCATCTGGATCCTTTTTATATATAACATCTCGGTCAATGAGATATCTCCGGTGAAAAGCGGCATTGCATATTCCCCGGAAACACTCACCGCACTTTTACTAAAACGGTCCTGGTAACCATGGGGGAATCTTATAGAATTGGACATGAGATAATTCTTATCCTGGGCAAACTGTTTTTGAGCAGCAACAGATAACTTTACTCCATGTCCTTGTATAAAACCGGGAAAATAATAATAGCCAGATCCATAAAGTAAGGAGCCAAAGTTTTCTCCTGAGAATGGCACTGCAGAGAAAAGCAGGGAAGCTCCCCCACCTTTTTTGGGAAAAATGTCCCGTTTGGACCTGTTCATGACCCTGAACAAAGAGAACCCCACATTCCCGTACTGGTAATACGAATACCGCTCCCTGTCAACAGAAAAGAAACTATCATTTGTAAACCTCCAAAATGCCCTTGGGACAACACCGCTGCTCCATCCACCAATATTCCATGTCATTGGCAAATAAACCCTTATACCAGCCCTTAACAAAGGAGAACCAGCCAACTCCTCTACATCTACGTGGGTAAAGCCAAGCCCGTCTGTCTCTGTTGTCATCCTTAGCCGGTCACGGGTGTTTATGCTGGATTCCAGTTCTACCACGGGATACAAACCATGGTAGCTGAATTTGAAATGGCCGGTGTGTCGTCCATTTTGCCATGAATAACCTGCCATTGAATAGGCAGTGCTCAAACTGTTCTGGGAATAAAGTATGAACCCGGGAGATACCAAATCGTATACACTTTCATAAGTAAGGTTTTTTATATTGTCAACATCATAAAAAACAGGTGCCCAAGAGTGTATCCTAAAAAGGTTTTTCACTTTACGGTAGGGTTTGGAGACATAACCAATGGTAGGAGGCACCTCAAGACTATCTGCGTTCAAGGAAGCCTCTTTGGACAATTTCTCTGCAACATCATATTTGTAACCACTGGAAAAGTTATTCTCTTTTGGATAATCAGGATTGTACTCCAACCTTTTGATGGAATACCCCGATTTTGAAAAGTCACTCAACAACAGCAAGCCATTCTCTTTGAAAAAACCATTCAAGCCAAAACGCACATTGGTGAGAGCACCGAAAGAGTTCCCGTTGCCCTCCATTTCATAGAGATTCTTGACACCATTGTAATCCGATACAAAAAGAATTTTCCCGGATTCCCGATCGTAATACAAATTACTGATAATATATCCTTGAGGATTGGCAAATAGCTCCCAACTTCCTTTGAACGGCAAACTTGTCCTGAAAAGAACCATACCCCCGTCCCTGACAACAGAGGCAACTATACCTCCTTTTACAAATACCGCCTCTTTAAGCCTGTATCCTTGCGGTGCATCCAAATTTGAAATTTCGATGATACCATCTCCTGTTGGTTTGTACAGCACAAGATGTGAATCTCCTTGGACATTGTACGAAACTGCTGCCAAAGTATCACCTTCCAAAGAAAACCCCGGGTTGAAAATCCTGTGCCTTGTGGTTAACCGCTCACTCTTCCCACTCTCCATATCATAGCAAAACAGGTCGGAATAACTCTCCAGATCCCACCTTGCAGATACTACATACTCTGTCCAATAAACCTTGCTTCCCCAGAGTTTCAACGGAGAACTCAAACTGCCCATGTTCCTTAGCAATTTCTCATTACCATCCTTGTCTATCCTGACCAGACCGGGAATATTATCCAGGCTTTTTTTAATGGCATATATTTCTCCTTCATACAAAAAAGGGTCAATATAAGATTGGTAGTTTCCTTTGCCCTCAATGGGTCCATTTTGTTGCACTATCTCCTTTCCGGCAACGAACGGAGCCCTTGCAGAATCCTCTTCCCTCCATTTTGTTGTGTAAAACTCCTTCATGGCCTCATAGTTGCCTCTTTTTGAAAGACCAGTGTACTTAAGATATCCCTTCCCCTGAGCGTTCAGGTCGTAAAAACGGGACACAATATAATCTGTTACTTGTCCCATATAATTGTAATTATTGGAATTGTACCTCACAAAAGATGTATACAAATACCCAAAACTATATGGAGAAGGCACAAATTCTTTGTAAGAGCCCATTGTCCAATGGTTCCAGTTCCGGTAGTCTCCTTCCAGAAAAGCCGCCTTGTAATATATCAGATGGTCAGAATCCCTGCCCCTGCCTCCACTGGTAAGTTCCGTTTCGCTTACAATAGCGTCACCTTCCAGTTTCCATTGACTCATGAAAAGTCCGGTTCCCAAAGCTGCGGCCTGTTCACCAATCAACCACCCCAACGGTTTGAAAATACCCCGCTTGAATTTTGACACTTGCCCAACATGTCTTAATTCATGTATAACCAAATGCTTGTCCCAATCATTCACATAGTGGTCGTTTGCAGGTGGTGTTGTTATCAACTCCATTCTGCTGGGAGCCCACCCCACCATCCCGTTACTCATTGAACTGTAAGGATGTAAAACTACATCAATAGGAGAGGTCCTTACATCAAGTGACATGTGTACAGGCTTTTCCAGTGTATCCAATAACCATGCATACCTTCTGGCAACGGAATCAATCTCACGTGGGTATATCACCCTGAATTTATCCACCCGGATGTAATCCCATTTCAACCTGCCGGGGTCGTTGCCAAAAGAAAAAAACTGCGCGTTCAAAAAAGTTGTTACAAAAATGTTAACAACCAACCACGAAACTTTTAGCAAATATTTGATATTGCTGCTTTTCATCAGCTTAATTTACTTGTACAAATAATCTATATCCAAATACGAAGGTAACAAAAGCAATCAAATTTTTTAACACCTTAATTATATGAATTATATTTGCAACACAAACAAACAGCCAAATCCTAATGGACATAATTTACCAAGTTCTAAAGGTTGTCGGTTCACTGGGGCTATTCTTGTACGGAATGACCCTGCTGAGTGAATCGCTCCAGAAAGTTGCCGGGGACAAAATGAGGAGCATCCTTGCATCAATGACCTCCAACTCTTTCAAACGTGTTTTGACCGGCTTATTCATCACAGCTATCATACAGTCATCCAGTGCTACTACAGTAATGGTTGTGAGCTTTGTAAACGCAGGGCTCCTATCTTTGGCACAATCGGTGGGTGTAATCATGGGTGCCAACATCGGTACAACAGTTACAGCATGGATTATTTCACTGCTAGGGTTCAAAGCAGACATCTCTGCACTCTCAATTCCTTTGATCGGGATTGGTTTTGTATTCATGATGATGAAATCTGGCAAAAGGAAATCCATGGGAGAGCTCATCATTGGTTTTGCCCTTCTTTTCATGGGGCTCAGCTTCCTTAAATCTTCTGTTCCCGACCTTAGGGAAACTCCCGAGATACTGGAATTCCTGAAAGAGTGGACAAGCTTTGGGTTCTTTTCTGTATTGATATTTGTATTCATAGGGACCCTGCTCACAATTGTGCTGCAATCCTCCAGCGCAACCATGGCTTTAACACTGGTAATGAGTAGTTACGGCTGGATACCATTTGAAATGGCGGCTGCCATGGTGCTTGGAGAGAATATCGGGACAACAATAACCGCCAATATAGCAGCTGCAGTTGCAAATGTCTCTGCAAGGAGGGCGGCTTTGGCACACACGGTATTCAATCTCTTTGGTATAGTTTGGGTACTTATTCTCTTTGGCCCTATCCTCAAACTTGTCTCTTTGATAACAGTGAGCATAGGAGCCGGAGATCCTTTTGTAGACACCTCTTCTACATTATACGGGGTCTCATTCCTTCATACACTCTTCAACCTCACCAACACATTGTTGCTGGTATGGTTCACACCACAAATTGTGAAGTTTGTAACCTATGTGATAAAGGCACCAAAAACCGAAGAGGTTTTCAGACTGCAATTTATCCAGGGTGGTATCCTCAGTACTGCAGAGCTTTCACTCACGCAGGCAAAACAAGAGATTGTGAGCTTTGCCAAACTTACCCACAGGCAATATGAATATGTAAGGGAAGCCATCCACGATTGCGAGAAAAGCAATTTCGACGAACTTTTTGCCAAACTTGAACATTACGAGCAAATAACAGACCGTGTAGAGCTTGAAATTGCAAACTACCTCAACAGCATATCCGAAGGTGAAATCAGTGAAGAGAGTGGCAAACGCATTCAAGCCATGTATACGATAATCAGCGAACTCGAAAGTGTTGGTGATTCCGGCTACAATATTGCCCGCATATTACAACGCAAAAATGTATACAAAAGCAAATTCGACGACGAAATGGTCAAAAAGATAGACCATATGCTGGACCTTATGGACAATGCATTCAGACATATGATTTACAACCTTGACCAAGGCTATACCAACATCAAAAACATCAACAATGCCGAGGATGCCGAAAACTCCATAAACGAATACCGCAACCACTTGAAAGAAGAGCATTTGCTTAACCTGGAAAACAACATATACAACTACCAGACCGGCGTCTTTTACATGGACCTGATTGCAGAGTGTGAAAAAGTTGGAGATTATATCATAAATGTATCTGAGGCCATCATAGAAATCCAATAACCATGGCTATGCAAAACACACTAAAAATAATCAAAGCCAAAACCTCAAAAACTTTGGCTGCACTCTTTTTGATTGCCTTGTGCAGTTTAACAGCGAATGCGCAATATCAAGATTCCCTTTCCCTTGCAAACGCACAATGGAATATTCTGGAAATAGAACCAGGAGTTACCTTGAAACAGGTTCATTTTGACAACCAAAACCTTTTTGGCGCCAACCAGTTTATCTCAATCATTGAGATAGAGGCCGGCTCGGGCAAACAGATAGAAATTGTACCTAGCCCTGTTTTGACTGAGACACCTGTCCTGGCCAAAAACAGCAGTGCACTGGCTGCTGTAAACGGTTCTTTCTTCAAGTTCAACTACCAACACAATACCGTAGATTACAACTCAGTAGACTATATCCGGAAAAACAACCAAAAACTGGCACCAAACACATACACCTCCTCCAAAAGATCCATGCACCAAAGAGGGGCTTTGGCAATATACGATGGCGAACTATACATTCTTCTTGCAGACAAGGTAAAGGATTGGGAAAAGTACATTCAGGCAAGCGAAATCATAACCACAGGACCAGCATTAAGGATTGACTCACAAGACGTACCTTTGGAAAAATCCTCTTTCTACACCGCCAGGCACCCAAGGACAGCCGTGGCAAAGAAAGAGAATGGAAACATTCTTTTTTTCACTGTGGACGGAAGGTCAAAGGAGTCTGCAGGAATGTCACTTGCAGAGCTGCAGAACACCCTTAAATGGATAGGAGCGGCATACGTCATTAATTTGGACGGAGGGGGCTCCACCACCATGTATGTCAAAGGTGCTTCAGGCAACGGAGTGGTAAACCATCCGTCAGATAATAAGAAATTTGACAACCAGGGCGCCCGAAAAGTGGCAAACATTGTCATTGTCAAATAGTCCCTAAATATCCACACCATAATGGGTCGTGATAATGCACTTTTTGTTTACACCCACCCCTCCACTTTTGTAAGGGGAGATATATCTGTACTGCAAACCAAATACAATGTAAAAGAGTATCATTTCAAAAACAACCCAAAACACAGGCTTCCTTTATCACTCCTGCACCAACTTCTCTTTTTGTTGTTCTCTTTGCACAAATACAAGCTGGTATATATATGGTTTGCAGATTACCACTCTTTTTTACCAACAATAGCTTCAAGGATTTTAAACCGCAAATGCATTTTGGTGATTGGAGGCTACGATGTGTGTCGTGAAAAACAATGGAATTACGGTAGCCTTACCAAGCCCCTGAGAGCCTTCATGGCACTAAAGTCAATTAACCTGGCCGGCACTGTATTGTGCGTATCTAAAAACCTGGAAAGGATAGTCAAATCCATTGCCCCTGATTCCAATGTAAAACTCCTGTACAATGGGGTAATTAGCTCAAAAGAGCAAATCAATCCACAGTCCAACGGAGCATCTGTTTTGTGTGTTGCCCTTGTCTCTTCCATACAGGCATATTACATCAAAGGAATAGACAGGTACTGTACAATAGCTTTACGTTTGCCACAAATAAACTTCACTTTGGTTGGCTGCAACCCTGCCATCTTTGAAAAGGCAGCAACAACAATTCCACCAAACCTGGAGGTGGTCCCATACCTGCCACACAACAAACTTCTGGAACTATATCCAAAACACAATGTTTACTGCCAATTTTCCCGCAGGGAGAGTTTTTCATTGTCCCTTGCAGAGGCAATGCTCAACAACCTGGTGCCCATAACCTCCACAGCGGGAGGAATGCCAGAGGTCACCGGCAAACACGGGTACAGTATTTACATGAGTGATTCCCCGATGTTAAAGGAAGAAGGGCTGGAAAAAGCAACCAAAGCAATCAAAGATGCAATTTACACCCAGAATGATTCCATCTCCCAAAAACAATCACAAAACAGCATTGAATTTCCCAACCATCGTATCCTACAATATTTTACCATCCAAAAACGCTCCGATGGATTACTCAAATTGTTAAGTACTCAAGAATAGCAACATTTAATAAACAATTAGCCGGATAAAAATCAATTTTATCCGGCTAATTATGAATGTTGACCTACCAGGATTCGAACCTAGACTGACTGAACCAAAATCAGTAGTGCTACCATTACACCATAGGTCAGTTGTTTATTTTGGGACTGCAAAGATATATGTTTTTTTATTTCCTCCAAAATTTTTAGAAGATAGAAACTTCAAAAAGTTGTTCACCAAGAATATGGAACAAGAATATCCAGGTTGCAAACCGTAGTGCACGCCCCAGCAACATGAATATGGAACTTTTTACAAAGTCTATCCTGTAAAATCCCAAGGCAATGGAAATCACATCACCAAGAATTGGCATCCAGGTAACAAAGGCCAGCAAACTGCCATATTTGGCAACCCTTGCCTTTTGTTTTATCAATGTCTCCTCTTTTACCCTGAACCATTTTTCTAAAAGATCCCATTTTCCCAACCTTCCAAAATAATAGGAGGTCATACCTCCTAGCCAGTTGCCAAACGTAGCACAAAAAAAGGCATATACAGGATTCACATCAGCAATGAGAACTCCGGTTAAAATAACCTCCGAGCTAAACGGAACCACGGTAGCTGCCAGGAAAGAACCCACAAAAAGCCCAACCAATCCATAGCTCTGCAATAACTCAATCATAACCTACCTCTCCCTTATGTTCTTGAAAAACTCTTTTACAATCAAGGCAGCCTCCTCTTCCATCACTCCGCTTGTAACTTCGGTTTTGGGATGTAACAAAGAAGGCGAAAACCTTGTGAAACCCCTCTTGTTGTCAGATGCACCATACACCAAAGTCTTCACCTGTGACCATGCCAAAGCAGCCGCACACATTGCACAAGGCTCCAGGGTAACGTAAACAGTAGCATCTGTAAGGTACTTCCCTCCAAAAGCATTGGTTGCAGAGGTTATAGCCTGCATCTCTGCATGGGCAGTCGGGTCATTCAAAGTCTCTGTCAAGTTATGGGCCCGGGCCACAATTTTTCCGTCTATGACAACCACTGCACCAACAGGGATTTCTCCCCTCTCTTTAGCTTTGGCAGCCTCTTTGAGTGCCTCCTGCATGAATATCAAGTGTAACTCCTTATTTTGCTCCATCCGGGAATGATTCTTTTTTATATCAACAGGCAAATATAACAAAACTGACAGACATTTTGTCAGTCATATTATTTGGCACTCATTTTGTCCATGAAGGTACAGAAATACCAAATAACAATTTACAATAACTAATAATATAACTTAAAACCAATTGATTATGAACATCAAACCATTAGCAGACAGAGTTTTGATAGAGCCTAAGGAGGCTGAGACAAAAACAGCAAGTGGATTGTACATTCCCGACACAGCAAAAGAAAAACCTCAAGAAGGTACTGTTGTGGCTGTTGGCAGTGGAAAAAAAGACGAGCCAATGGAACTCAAGGTTGGGGACGTGGTTCTTTACGGTAAATATTCCGGAACTGAAATTAATTCGGCAGGCAAGGATTATCTTATGATGAGACAATCAGATGTTATGGCAATAATAGGCCAATAATGTCGTTTACCCGAATCATTTTAACAATCATTTATTAACAGTTAAATATCAAAACAAATATGGCTAAAGAGATTAAATTCAACATTGAAGCACGCAACCTCATGAAAGAGGGAGTGGATGCTCTTGCAAATGCAGTGAAAGTTACCCTTGGACCAAAGGGTAGGAATGTTGTGATAGATAAAAAATATGGCTCTCCTCAAATAACCAAGGATGGAGTTACGGTTGCAAAGGAGATTGAACTGGAAGAGCGTTTTGCCAACATGGGAGCCCAAATGGTAAAGGAAGTTGCATCTAAAACTGCCGACCAGGCAGGTGATGGTACAACAACAGCTACTGTGCTCGCCCAATCCATCATAAACGTAGGGCTCAAGAATGTTACAGCAGGTGCAAACCCAATGGACCTTAAAAGGGGTATCGACAAAGCAGTGGAAGCTGTGGTTGACTCATTGAAAAAGCAAAGCAACGAGGTCGGTGACGACATCACCAAAATAGAGCAGGTGGCAACCATCTCTGCAAACAACGACTTTACCATTGGAAAACTTATTGCAGAAGCAATGGGCAAAGTGAAAAAAGAGGGCGTCATTACAGTTGAAGAGGCAAAAGGAACAGAAACAGAAGTGAAGGTAGTAGAGGGAATGCAATTTGACAGAGGTTACATCTCTCCTTACTTCATGACAAATCCGGACAAAATGGAGGCAGTCCTTGACAAGCCAAAAATCTTGATTACAGATAAGAAAATCTCTACAATGAAAGATCTGATGCCTGTTCTTGAGCCGGTTGCACAAGGTGGCATGTCACTTCTTATCATTGCAGAAGATGTAGATGGCGAAGCTCTTGCCACATTGGTAGTAAACCGTCTGCGCGGCACCCTCAAGATTGCTGCCGTAAAAGCTCCAGGTTTTGGAGACCGCAGGAAAGAGATGTTGGAAGATATAGCAATCCTTACAGGTGGTACTGTAATTTCAGAAGAAAAAGGACTGCGTCTTGATGCTGCAACAATAGAGATGCTTGGTACAGCCGACAAAGTATCGATTGACAAAGAGAACACAACCATTGTCAACGGTGCCGGAAACAAAGAAGACATTGACAAAAGGGTTGCACAAATCCGCAAACAGATAGAGACCACCACAAGTGATTACGACAGAGAAAAACTACAGGAACGTCTTGCCAAACTGGCAGGTGGTGTAGCTGTTCTGTATGTAGGTGCAGCTACCGAAGTAGAGATGAAAGAGAAAAAAGACAGGGTAGATGATGCTCTTAGCGCAACCCGTGCCGCTGTGGAAGAGGGTATTGTACCAGGAGGCGGAGTGGCCTACATAAGGGCTATCAAAGACCTTGAAAACCTCAAAGGTGACAATGACGACCAAACCACAGGTATTTCTATAGTTGCCCGCGCTATTGAAGAGCCATTGAGAATGATCGCAGAAAACGCAGGAATTGAAGGCAGCATCGTTATTCAAAAAGTAAAGGAAGGTAAAGGTGATTATGGATACAACGCCAGGACCGACAATTACGAGAACCTATACTCTACAGGAGTTATAGACCCTACCAAAGTAACTCGTGTTGCACTTGAAAACGCAGCATCTGTAGCAGGAATGTTCCTGACCACAGAGTGTGTTTTGGCAGAGCAGAAAGAAGAAGCTCCTGCCGCAATGGGCGCACCCGGAATGGGCGGAATGGGCGGAATGATGTAATATTCCGTTTTGCATAAATGAAAAGCCGTCAAAAACCTATTTTGACGGCTTTTTTCATTAGGTCAAATCCGGATTTCAGTACTGAACTTTAGAAACATCTATTTGTTTATTAAAAAACTAAAATTCAGACATTATGTTAAAGATTGGAGATAAAGCACCAGATTTTACCGGCAAAGACCAAGATGGGAAAGAGATAACATTATCTCAGTTCAAAGGAGATAAACTAGTACTCTATTTCTACCCAAAAGACAACACTCCAGGCTGCACCTCAGAAGCTTGTGACCTGAGGGATAATTACGACAAGTTCCTGTCAAAAGGCTACAAAGTAGTGGGAGTCAGCAAAGACAGCCCAAAATCACACCAGAATTTCATAGAAAAACACAACCTGCCATTCCCCCTTATATCAGATACAGAAACCCAAATCCAACAAGCTTATGGGGTATGGGGGCTTAAAAAGATGATGGGACGCGAGTATTACGGCACAATCCGCAAGACCTTCGTGATAGACAAAGAAGGGATAATAGAAGACATCATAGAAAAGGTAAACACAAAGGCACATGCCAGACAAATCCTGAAGTAGCCACGAAAAAAACAAATCAGCCCACCAACCAGGCCATTACATGATTTTCAAAAATTTCGTAATTTAGCTCGAACTCCTGTTGGTCACCATCTTTGTCAATGAATATGACCTCTAGCTCTCCGCTCTCACGCGGAGAGAATTTTTTTACAATTATCTGGCTGGAAAAATCTATATCGGAGCGGGACATCCTTTTAAAAACAGCCTCCTTTGCACTCCATATTACAGCCAATTGCAAATCCCTGTCCCTGTCACTCAAATAATCGAGTTCTTCCAAAGAGAGAGCTCTCTTTTCTACTGCAGAGTAATTCCTGTTCAAAGACTCGATATCAATTCCCACACTCTCTTCCGGATGAGTCAGTATGGAAACAAACCTGTTGGTATGCGAAATACTTATTTCTATCAAACTATTCTGCAAATAGGGACGTCCGTTGTCGTGGTGTCCCAAATATACCTTCCCGTCAAATACCTTGTTTAGTAAAGCCCTTACTGCAAGTTTTTCTTTTCTTCTTGCAGCGTTCCTTATAAGACCCAGCTCTTCCAACTCCTCATTTGGTATAGAAGACAAATTAAGCAGCTCATCTTCACTTTCGGTTATTTCCCAAACCGAAATCAAAGCCTCATTTTCCAATTCCCTGTTAAAATAAAGTCCCATAACCTACAAACTATTCTGTTTTGTCCGATTCATCCGAAATTTCACCTACTATTTCTTCTAATACATCTTCCAGAGTAACAACACCATCGGTGCCACCATATTCGTCTGCCACCAACGCAAGATGGATCTTTTTATGCCTGAACTCCTCCAGCAAATCACCAATCTTTTTGCTTCCGGGAACAAAGTAAGCCTCCCTTATATGGCTTTTCCAGTCGTAATTATCCGACTTATCCTGCAAGAAACCAACCAAATCCTTTATGTAAAGAAATCCTTTTATATTGTCCAGGTTGTTTTCGTATACAGGCAACCTTGAATAACCACACTCCACTGCAACATCCATAACCTGACCCGCACTCATTGAAGTGTTTACAGCTATCACATCTACCCTGGGCTTCATGATATCACTCACAGAGGTGTTGGACAATGAGACAATATTCCTTAACAGCTTCCTCTCCCTTAGGTCTTTATAGTCATCATCATCATGTGATTCAGTAATCTCTTCAATGCTCTGCACCTCCCTCTCTTCCCGTTCACCATCGGGAATTGATGTCAACGAAATAAAAAGACGGTTCAAAGGGGCAGCAACAGCACTCATGACAATTGTAAAATAGACAGTTTTTTGGAAAAAATCGTTTCCCCTTCCCCTCAAAGTAATAGCTACCAATTCACTTACGGAATACAACAGAACGACTGCCAACAAACCGGCTGAAATATGGGAGTTAAGCAACTCCATGGCAAGAAAGACAATGAGCAGCTTGCAAACAATGGAAAACTGCATGACAGTACCATGAAAGACTTGCGGTTTGTCCAAAAAATAAGAGACTTGCCCGGCTCTTTTGCCACTCTTTGCAACAGACTCTTCAAGATGTCCGAATGAATAATTTATGGCCGAAACAAGGGCATAAACCAACAAGGTGAGAATCATGAATATCCCCAAGGAGAAATAATCGTCTAAGATACTACTGGGAGGTTCCAACTCTAAAAAACAAAATTGATTACAAATGCAAATATAATTAAATTAACGTAGCAGTAAATTTTTCAAGCATAAAAATGGGATAGTATGACTCTTTGGCCTTCCTTAGCCCCTCGTCCCCAATATCATCCTCTCTGTTCACATATTTGTAGCCAGGAGCAATTTTTTTCACAAACTCCCTGTTTATAAACTGGTAGGCCCCACGGTAATCTTGAAAAGCTTTCTCTACATGGACAATTACAGTGTCCGAATTAAGCACCTCTCCTATCGTATAACCAATAATCTCACCATCAACCCTAAGGATAGCACCCTTCAAATCAAGTCCACCATAATTCTTGAGACATTTTTCAACAGCACAACTCTCCATTGCCAATGTATCTATCTTGTTACATTCATAGCGGCGACACCACTCATGAGAAAATTCCACAACCTCATCGACCTTGTCAGGAGTGAAGTCTTCTATTTTCCAACTATAGTTTCCAATAAAGTAATTGAGATGGTTCCTCTTTGGTTGCAACTTCTTTCCCGACAATGTCATCAATTTGTCTGTATCGTAAACATAATCGAAACTGTCACGCTCCATTTTGAACTTGAACATGTGGGGGAAAAGTTTCTCGAGTTCTGCCTTGGTCTCCCTTGTGAGCCCAATCAAAGTCAGGTTCCCGTCTTCCCTGGAAGCATCCTCCATTAGCTCTTCAATCACCTCCCGCCTGTCTCCCCTGCCCGCAGGGTACAGATAGTAACGCTCCCCGGGAGTTCCAGCCCTAAGCAACAGAAAATCCTTGAAACGCCCCACCCGGGAGTTGTAGGTCCCGTCCCAAATAAAAAGGTTTGTGAAACAATATTCTGTACCCCGGTAGTCAGACAATGACAATACCCTGTCTATCCACTCTTTATCGGAAAGTTCAATCTTCTTAAATTCCAGCATATATATTATTCGTCAAGCCACTTTTGCAAAAGACCAACAGCCTCCTGTTTCATCCCTTGCGGCAATGTAGAGATCCTTGCCCTGTGGCTTCCTTTTGGTTGTACAAAAAGAACAACATTATCGCTCTTTGGTTCATTTACTTTCACAGCACTCCAAGGATCGTACTCCCCGTAAATAAACATCATCTTGTTATCTGTTTTGGAAACAAACCTCTTTAACTTACGGTAAAGAGCTTTGTCAAACCTGTACTGCGCATCTTCCGGAACAAAAATCTTATCCAGGTATCCCTTTGCATTTTTAATTGCAAGCATACCCTTGAACGGTTTGGTATCGTAACCGTAATAGCCAAGTTCCCTGGATGCCTGCACAAAAAATGAAGTAGTAGAACTTTCATGCACGAAATAGCTGGGAGAACTAATCTTCATCCAATATTTGAAAACCTCATTTGCAGGAGCCCCGGCTTCCGGCACCTCCTCTATTGGGCTCCCCCATTGCCAAAAAGCAAAAGGAAACTCAAGTACAGAGTAGTCGTATATATGGGAAGTAGGCAAAGAAAATTCAAATTTATCGGCAACACACAACGAGTCGAATTTAGGTTGCAGCTCTGCCCGCCTGCTCAAAACTTCCCTCTGGAAAGCCTCCAGTTTTTCCCTCTCTTCTTTGGTCCCGGCAGTTTCCCTAAGGAATGGTTCATGGCGTCCATCCTCTTTGGCCTTACACAAAGGAGCCACATATGGCACTGTAATATCCACATCTTCCGGGAACCATGCAGTATACAACAATGCGGTTTGGCCACCTTTACTGATTCCCGTAGCAATCCACTTTTGTTGGTACAACTCCCCAAAAATCTCCCGAACCCTGTGGAGGTCATATGCAGAGTTTTGCGCAGTCAGGTATTCCCATCCGGCACCCTCGGGTGTAGATTCAAGGAAATACCTGTGCTCTACAAACACGATGTTTGTATTGAACATCCGTGAAATCTCTTCACGATATGTGGGTCTTTGTGCATATGAAGCACCATACCCTTCAGTCACTAAAACCGTTGGCCTGTCAAATGAAACATTCATCAAAAATACCCTCTGCCTGAAAGTGCCTGCCTGTACATTTGAATGGTCCAAAGGTTGTTCTATGTACAAGACGTATTTATCGTTGAAGTCCCTTGCCGGCAATCTCTTTACATCGGTAACTCCCGGCAGGGCATGGAGCCGGTCAATCAAAGTGTCATTCGACCAAAGAGCCTCATTAGCAAACAACCCACCGGGCTGGGAAAGCATGTATATTACTGTAAAAACAGCAACTACCTTGGAAAAACAGGGTTTCAGATTCATAACGGAATATTCTAGAGTAATAATTTAGTGTCTGTTAAACAAACAAAAGTAAAGAAAAAACCTTACTTTTGCCCAAAATTTAAGAGAGAACATGAGCAATTTTGTAGAAGAACTCAAATGGAGAGGGATGGTCCACAACATGATGCCCGGGACCCAAGAGCAATTGAGCAAAGAGATAACGTCTGCATACGTAGGTATTGACCCCACTGCAGATTCACTTCATATAGGACACCTTGTAAGCATAATGATGCTTAAACACTTGCAGGCAAACGGCCACAAACCGATTGCTCTGGTTGGAGGAGCAACCGGTATGATTGGCGACCCATCCATGAAATCTTCCGAAAGGAACCTTTTGGACGAAGAGACTTTGCGCCACAACCAAAATGCAATCCGCAACCAATTGGCTAGGTTCCTGGATTTCGATTCAGATGCACCCAACGCAGCTATCTTGGTAAACAATTATGACTGGATGAAAGAGTACACATTTCTCCATTTTATCCGCGACATTGGCAAGCATATAACTGTCAATTACATGATGAGCAAAGACTCTGTCAAGAAAAGAATCAGCGGAGAAGACAAAGAGGGAATGTCATTCACAGAGTTCACATACCAGCTTGTACAAGGTTACGACTTCCTTTACCTTTACAGGCACTATGGTTGCAAGCTGCAAATGGGGGGGAGCGACCAATGGGGCAACATCACTACAGGAACCGAACTTATCCGCAGGACAGAATCAGGAGAAGCCTTTGCACTAACTTGCCCCCTGATAACAAAAGCAGATGGCGGCAAATTCGGAAAAACCGAACAAGGTAACATTTGGCTGGATTCCAAATACACATCGCCATATGCATTCTACCAATTCTGGCTTAATGTAAGTGACCATGACGCACAAAAATATATCAAGATCTTCACAATGTTGCCAAAAGAGAAGATTGATTCAGAGATAGAAAAACACAATCAGGCCCCCCATATGAGGGAGCTCCAGAAACTGCTTGCAAAAGAGGTTACCACAATGGTACATGGCAATGAAGAGTACCAAAAGGCACTCAAGGCCTCTTCCATTCTTTTTGGACAATCTACCTCCGAAACCCTCAGGGAACTGGACGAAAGGACTTTCCTTAATGTATTCGAAGGCGTTCCCCAATTTGAAATCACAAAAGAAGAGCTAAAAGAGAACATCATAGAACTATTGGCCGTAAAAAGTTCTGTATTCCCGTCCAAAGGAGAGTGCCGCAAGATGATACTGGCCGGGGGAGTAAGCGTCAATAAAAACAAAATAGACTCCGTTGAACTCAGTTTGGAAGAAAAAGACCTGCTGAACAACAAATATATTTTGGTACAAAAAGGGAAAAAAAATTACTTTATTTTAAAACTTAGCTGATATGGAAAATCAAAGTACAAGACAATTAAAAGTTTCCAGGCAGCTGCAAAGGGACCTTGCAGAGATATTCAGGGAAAAAGGCACTCATAGTTTTGGAGGGGCCATGATAACGGTCACCAATGTCAGGATTAGTCCCGACCTCTCCGTAGCCAGGGTTTTCATAAGCATTTTCCCATCGGAAAAATCAGGCGAAGTTTTCCAGATTGTGGAAACATCTGCAAAAAGCCTCAGGGGAGAACTTGGGAAGAGAGTATCAAAACAATTGAGGATAGTACCCGAACTTGTATTCAACATAGATGATTCACTGGACTACATAGAGAAAATTGACGGGCTCCTGAAAAAGTAAAGATCTACAGTTGAAACTAACTCTTTTCATAGCCAAAAGGTACCTCTTCGCAAAAAAATCGCACAATGTTGTCAACATTATATCGATAATAAGCGCTGGGGGAATTGCCATTGGCACAGCTGCACTTATAATCATACTGTCGGTTTACAATGGTTTTGAAGGTCTGGTGAAATCGATGTACTCTACTTACGAATCGGACCTGCTCATAACTCCGTCAAACGGCAAACACTTCTCACCCTCCACAGCAATTTTCAACCAAATAAAGCAGGATCCTTCAATTGATGCTTTTTGTGAGATTGTGCAGGAAAATGTATTCGTGAAATACAGCAACCAAGAGGTTGTTGCAACCATGAAAGGCATTGACAGTTCTTACGAGAGGATAACCCATATAAAGGATTATATAAAAGAGGGAGAATTCAAATTGTACCATGGCCAGGTTCCACAAGCCATCCTGGGCAGGTCAATGGCCTTCAATTTGGGGCTGAGGGTCCATTTCACAGATGCCCTGCAACTCTATTTCCCTTCCAGGCACAGGAACCTTTCCATGATAAACCCTATTGCTTCCCTCAACCGGGAAAAGGTTTTTCCTTCGGGACTTTTTACCCTGGACCAGAACTTTGACAACAAATACATCCTGGTGCCCATAGATATTGCCAGGAACCTCCTGGAATATGAAGACCAAGTGACCTCCATAGAAATTTACACCAAACCCGGAGCCGGAACAGAAACATTAAAAAAGAAAATCAAGACTCTTTTGGGAGATGATTTCAAGGTTCAAAACCGCTATGAACAAAACGAGACCTTGTACAAAATGATGAGTTCAGAAAAAATCTCCATTTACATAATACTCCTGTTTGTTGTTGTCATCATTTCATGCAACCTGTTCGGGTCCCTCTCCATGCTCATAATGGAAAAGAAAGAGGATGCCGTCACCTTGAAATCACTTGGCGCAAATGACCTGTCCATTAAAAAGATATTCTTGGCAGAGGGTTGGCTCATTTCACTCTCCGGCATATTCACAGGCACAATCGTTGCGCTGCTGTTTGGTTTTATGCAGCAACAATTCGGAATAATTCCAATGCCCGGGAACTTTATTGTAGAAAGCTATCCAATAATAATCAAATTCACAGACGTACTCCTGACTATATCCGGAATTGCAATAATAGGGCTTCTTTCTGCAATGCTCCCCTTTATGATTGTAAAAAAAGTTGAAAATTTTTGACAACCTATGCAACGTTTCATGCAACTACTGCATCTTATTGATGTAGGTTTAGGTTTTAGTACACAAGAAAAGGGGTCGATTTCTGTAGCAGGGGGTCGGCCTTTTTTGCTTTTTTGCCTATATTGCAACATAATCTGATATTGCAATGAATAAAAATCATAACCCAAAACCGATGCTTAAATACCTTATGGCAACTTTAATCCTGTTTGCCTCATTACTCTCTTTTGGACAAACACAAAAACCGGTAATTGCCATCCTTGCAACAGGAGGCACTATAGCCGGCTCTGCACAAAGTTCTGTCCAAGCCTCATACAATCCGGGAATACTGTCTGTAGAGCAGATAATCTCATCTGTGCCTGCTGTAAACGAAATAGCCACCCTGGAAGCCATACAGGTATGCAACATATCCAGCCAAAATATGGAAGAGCAAATCTGGTTGCAACTGTGGAAAACAATTGACTCCCTTTTTGCCAACAAGCTTTGCGACGGTGTGGTAATAACCCATGGCACCGACACTATGGAAGAGACGGCCTATTTTCTGAATCTCACTGTAAGGCACCCAAACCCTGTGGTACTTACCGGGTCCATGAGGCCCGCCTCTGCCTTGAGCGCAGACGGACCTTTCAACCTGTACAATGCTGTTGCGCTGGCATCTTCCAAAGAAGCATACGGAAAAGGAGTAATGGTAACCATGAATGACCTGTTCTTTTGTGCAAACGATGTGACCAAATCACACACCACAAACACTGCTGCATTCACCTGTCCCAACTACGGGCCACTTGGTCAAATGAGGGATGGGAAACCAAGTTTTTTCAGGGAAAACCTTTTTATCCATACAACCCGGTCACAATTCGAACTAAAAGGGGTTGACAAGCTCCCCGGAACAGAAATTTTATATGCATATGCATTTGCATCGGATCTACCCTTCTACTCCCTTATAGAGCACGGGACAAAAGGAATTGTGATTGCAGGAGCCGGGCACGGCAACTACAACCGTCCATTTGCAACAGCAATGGAGCATGCATCAAAAAAAGGGATTGTCGTGGTCCGCTCCACAAGGATTCCTTCGGGAGGCGTGGACAAAGCAGCAGAGGAGTACAACTCCATCTTTCCGGTGAGCTACAACAAGAACCCTCAAAAAGCCAGGATACTGCTTATGCTAGCCCTCACACAAACAAAGGATACCAAGAAAATCCAAGAGTTTTTTGAAAAATATTGACAAGGCTTAAAGCTGCCTGCCCTTTTTAAACAGACCATATATTGCAGAGCCACTGCCAGACATGGAAGCATAAACAGCCCCTTGTTGGTAAAGGTTTTCTTTGTGTTGCAGAAGGATTGGATGTTTGTCAAATATATGAGGCTCAAAATCATTCACCAATAACCCTTTCCACTCACTAACAGGCAATGCCAGCACATCCTTTAACGGCACCTCCGGTTTTTTTGGGATTATACCTCCAAAAGCCTCTGCGGTAGATATGAATACCCCTGTGTCCACCACCTTTATATCATAGTTTTCCAAAACCGGTAACCTGTAATCCCAAATAATATCACCCCTGCCCCCTACCATGGCACATGTATATCCTTTGTTATCCGAAAAAAACAGATGGATAAAGAAAGGGCAATCACTTCCCAACCTTGCAGCATACTCCATCAGTTGCTCCTTTGTGAGATCCAGTCCATAGATAGTGTTCAGCAGGTACAGGGTAGCAGCACCATCAGAAGAACCCCCGCCAAGTCCGGCTCCTGTTGGGATTTTCTTGTACAAATGGATCTCTGCCCCGGGCAAATCAAAATCGGAACACAACAGGTCAAAAGCCTTTTCACAAATATTGTGTCCGGGCACACAGTCCAACTCCTTGCCATAAAGAGAAAAGGAGAGCTTATTGCTCTCCATTATCTCCAATATGTCAGTCAATTGAGCAACCTCAACAAAGCAACTTTCCAGGTTATGGAATCCGTCATCCCGTTTTCCGGTAACCCTGAGTCCCAAATTGATTTTTGCTTTAGGGTAAATAATCATCTATCCACATTTTGAGTTTCCGCAAGCCATACAAGTAAGGCATCCCTCCTGGTATACCAGGTTGTCCGAATTGCATTTTTCACATTTTTTGCCGGAAGCATCCTTGGTGCCGTCAGGAATGTACCTTTTCAAAGTTCTTTCCACACCGTTTTTCCATGTGTTTATGGCTTCGCTGTCCAACTGCAGACCACTCACAAGGTTGACAACATCTACAATAGGCATACCATTGCGCAATACTCCCGAAATGAGTTTTGCATAATTCCAGTACTCTTTGTTGAACATATGTGAAATACCGCCGACAATATTCCTGTATCCATATTTGTCTATATAATGGAAGTCATACCTGGTGTTGCCTGTTTCATCTTTCTCCTTTACTATATAACCCATTGATACCGATTTTGGAATACTTCTGGTGTCCTCGTCTATCAAACCTGTGAAAATCTCATAAGGAGCGCCTTTTACCAACCCCACAAGTGCAATCCATTGCTCTGCCCCGTTTTTGAAACGGATAACCTCGGCATCCAGCGATTTTGGCCTGCTCTTCTTGCGTAATGATGCCTCCTTGGATTCATTCTCTTTTGCAGAGACCAGAACCCCGGAACGGGAACCATCCCTGTACACGGTAACTCCTTTGCAACCGTACTCCCAGGCAGTTTTATACACCTCTGCAACCAGCTCTTCGGTAACACTGTTTGGCAAGTTTACAGTAACACTGATTGAGTGGTCTACCCATTTTTGCATCTTACCCTGCATTTTGACCTTTGCTGTCCAGTCTATGTCATTGGAAGTTGCTTTGTAATACGGCGATTTTGCAACTAGCTCTTCAATTTCCGAAACCGTCATGGCTTTCACATCTTCCTGTTTGTATCCGTTTTTCTCACACCATGTTATAAAATTATGATGGAATACATAATACTCTTCCCATGCATCCCCCACCTCGTCACGGAATGTAACATTCACGTTCTTATCATTGGGATTCACCTTCCTGCGCCTTTTGTAGAATGGCATGAACACAGGTTCTATCCCGGATGTGGTTTGGGTCATAAGGGAAGTTGTTCCTGTAGGAGCAATTGTGAGCATGGAAATATTACGCCTGCCATGCCTGACCATCTGTTCAAAAAGAGCTTCATCCTCTTTTTTGATACGCTGTATCATAGGGTTGTTCTCTTCCCTTTTTGCATCGAAAATAGGAAAAGCCCCCCTTTCTGTGGACATTTGTGCAGATGACCTGTAGGCCTCTACAGCAAGTGTCCTTTGGATATCAACAGCAAAATCGGTAGCCTTGTCATTGCCATACTGGAACCCCATTGCCGCCAACATATCGCCTTCTGCAGTGATTCCCAGCCCGGTCCTCCTTCCACCAAGGGTTTTCTCTTTTATCTTACGCCATAATGTAAGCTCTGCCAATTTCACCTCTTCATCTTCGGGGTCTTTGTCAATCTTCTCAATTATGGCCTCTATCTTTTCCATTTCAAGGTCAATCAAATCGTCGTTAAGGCGCATTGCCTTTTGCACATGATCCCTGAACAGCTCCATATTGAATGTTGCTTGGGGAGTAAATGGGTTTTCTACATAAGAAAAGAGGTTTATTGCAATCAACCGGCAAGAATCGTAAGGGCACAAAGGAATCTCGCCACAAGGGTTTGTACTCACGGTTTTGTATCCCAAATCGGCATAGCAATCGGGAATGGATTCCCTTATTACTGTATCCCAAAACAAAACCCCTGGTTCTGCAGACCTCCACGCATTGTGGATAATCTTTTTCCACAATGCAGTAGCATCAATCTCCTTCACGGTTGTCGGGTTATCCGATTCAACAGGGAATTGTTGTTTGTACGGCTGGTTATGGATTGCACATCTCATGAACTCGTCATCAATTTTTACCGAGACATTTGCTCCGGTAACCTTTCCCTGCTCCAGTTTGGCATCTATGAACTTCTCTGCATCGGGGTGTTTGATGGATATGGAGAGCATAAGGGCTCCCCTTCTGCCATCCTGTGCCACTTCTCGGGTGGAGTTGGAGTATCGTTCCATGAAAGGGACAACTCCGGTAGAGGTAAGGGCACTGTTCAAAACCGGGCTCCCGGCCGGACGTATATGTGAAAGGTCGTGGCCGACCCCTCCCCTGCGCTTCATAAGTTGTACCTGTTCTTCGTCTATCCTCATTATTCCTCCGTAAGAATCTGCAGGTTTCCTGTGCCCAATCACAAAACAGTTGGACAATGATGCAACCTGGTGGTTGTTACCTATCCCTGTCATAGGGCCTCCCTGTGGAATAACATATTTGAACTCCTTTAAAAGTTCATATATTTCATCCTCACTCATGGGATTGGAATACTTAGCCTCTATCCTTGCAAACTCTTTCGCCAGCCTCCTGTGCATATGGTCGGGAGATGCCTCAAACAAATTCCCGTAAGAATCCTTCATGGCATACTTGTTTATCCATACCGATGCTGCCAGTTCGTCCCCCTTAAAGTATTGCAGGCTCATGGCCATAGCCTCTTCGTAGGTGTAATTTTTCATTATAAATAAATTTATTTGGAAAGAAAAAGCCGACGATATCCCCGCCGACTTTGACAAAATTATATTAATTCGCTCTATTCGCCCGAACAATCCTTATATAGTTATCAACAGAATCATCAACAGGCTTATGTGTAAAATTATTTACATATCCTTATTATTCAGCTCTTTTCCATACTTGATTGCGTCCAATTATTCCTGACTTGTCCAAAGAACCCCTCACTTTTAGATCTCCGCTTTTTTTATCCAGTGAAACTGTACAATTATACACTTTCCCGTTGGCAGGATCCAGGATTGTACCTCCGGACAACTTCGAACCATCCTCCCTTAGGCTACGGATAATCTTCATTCCCTTCAAGGTTTTGTTCTTCTCTGCACCTGTACAATTGACGCATTTGCGGTCCGGATCACCTGTCAGCAGCTTCTCAATTGTCCCTTCAAACATCCCATTGGGATTTTTGGTAATGACCACAATTGATTTTCGGTTTCCGTCCTCGTCAATGGTATACCATTTTCCCACCATTTTATTGGTTTGTGCAAAGAGTGACATTGGCAGCAAAGCAAAAGCAGCTACGATTAAAATCAAGATATTCTTTTTCATGGTTTTGAAGTTTAGCAACAGTTCATACTACAATTATCGCAATGGCTGAATTCACCTCTCAGACGTGACTCAACCAAATCGTAAAGACGCTGACGAAGTTTTTCATTGTCAATTTTTTCCAGCACATCATATGCAAATGCCAATTGTTGCAACAATTTTGCCTCCGATGCACCGATACCTCTGGATCTCATGTAAAACAGTGCGTTTTCGTCCAGCCGGCCACTGGTTGCACCATGTGAACATTTCACATCATCTGCATAGATTTCCAGTTGTGGCTGGGCATAGGCTTTTGCTGCAGAAGATACCAGCAGGTTATGGTTTGCCTGGTAAGCTTCGGTTTTTTGGGCATCCTTTGCAACCAGTATCCTTCCTGTGAATGAGGTCACCGATTTGTCATCAAGGATCCCTTTGAAAAGCTGGCTGCTCCAACAATCAGGAACCAAATGGTTCATCCTGACTTCTGTATTGATTTTTTGCGTCCCATCTACAAGATAGACTCCGTTTAACTCACATTTAGCCTCTTTACCCTTCAAATCCACCTCAAAGAAATTATCAAGCTGCGCCCCGTGCAGGGTAACGACATTTATTCTCACATTCCCTTTGCGGGCAACCTTTACCCTGAATGTAACCTTGTGCCTGGACGAGTTGTGCTCATTTTGCATGACAACAATATCTGCTGTGGCACCCTCTTCTATGTCTATGTTCACAATCTCGTCTGTATTGAACTGATCCATAGATAAAGTATGGGTACACAACAACATGGAAGACTCCGAATCTTTACCGAAAACCAAGCTGTTTTGGTAGCTGATATCCGAAGTATTGCCGGAATCCCTGAAACTTATAACCTGCAGGGACTCTTTTGCAATGCAATTGGCAGGCACATTGTACACAAAACCAAGGTCCTTTCCCGGCACAATTTTGATACCCGCATCAAACTCCACCTGGTCCCTGAGTATCCCATTGTTTACCAAAGCTTGCACAGTCCCGGGAAGAGGAACCCTGCATTTGAACTCTTCTGGTAGGGAGGGAGCATATTTATAATTTGTTCCACTCATAATATCAGCCTTTTATAAGCCAGTCATAACCTCTTTCCTCTACCTCAAGGGCAAGCTCTTTCCCGGCTGTCTTGATAATCCTTCCATCGTACAAAACATGCACAACATCCGGAATAATGTAATCCAACAATCTCTGGTAGTGGGTAATAACTATGAAAGCATTGTCTGCTCTTTTGAGTTTGTTCACTCCGGCAGCCACAATCCTGAGAGCATCTATGTCCAGTCCACTGTCAGTTTCGTCCAGGATTGCAAGTGCAGGATCCAACATGGCCATCTGGAATATCTCGTTCCTCTTTTTCTCCCCGCCGGAAAAACCCACATTCACACCTCTGCCCGAAAAAGAGCTGTCCATCTCTACAACCGCCATCTTCTCCCGCATTAGCTTCAAAAACTCTGCAGCAGAAATAGGTGGCAACCCACGGAACTTCCTCTGCTCGTTAATGGCTGTCTTCATAAAATTGACATTGCTCACTCCCGGAATTTCTACCGGATACTGGAATCCCAGGAAAAGACCTTGCCTTGCCCTCTCTTCTGGTTCCAACTCCAACAGGTCAATGCCTTTGTATTTGACATCACCCTCAGTCACATCAAAAGTGTCACGGCCCGCCAATACAGCAGAAAGCGTGCTTTTTCCCGATCCATTGGGACCCATTATTGCATGGACCTCACCTTCCTTAACAGAAATATCTATTCCTTTTAGAATCTCCTTTCCGCCGATAGAGGCGTGTAAACCTTTTATCTCTAGCATTTCATTTTATGTTTATCTATTAATTATTGTTTTTGTATGCCTTTCTCCACATGGAAAACCCAAAGAAAGCCAATACCAGGTAGCCGGCGCTCACCATTGGAAGGAAAGCCATGCCAGCCAGTATATATAATGTTATGTTTGTTATGTTTACAGTAAACCAGGCTGCCCAACATTCCAGTTTCTTTTGCGCAGAAAGGTATTGTGCCGTGAGGATGGTAACAGTCACAAATGCATCCAGTAAAGGTCTTTGTGCCTCACTGAATACAGATGGGAACAAATTATCCAGCCTGGTGAGTGCAAAACCCCACAAAATTGCCAGCACAATTATCTGTACCACAAAATAGACCCTTTTTCCATTGGTCAGCAATGTAACCTTAAGCTGGTTGTTGCTGTTCTCTTCGCCCGCTTTTGGATGGGTCCATCTGTAATGCCCAAAAAAGTTGATTATGAACGAGACCGGTTGTACAAGCATACTGGAGTATAGCCCTTTCTGGTAAAACAACAAGAAAAGCAGGATGTTGTAAAGATACCCCACCCAAAAATTTGCAACCTTGGACTTGGTAGCCAGGTACACACAAGTGAGCCCGCTTATGACGGAAAGTGTCTCCAAAAGCGAAACACCTTGCCCACCTATTGAAAATAGAATATTGTCTATGCTAAACAACTCTGTCATGATATTAACCAACACTGCCCTCCAGTGTCACCTGAAGCAATTTTTGGGCTTCCACTGCAAACTCCATTGGAAGCTGGTTGATAACTTCTTTTGCATAGCCATTCACAATAAGTCCCACGGCGTCTTCGGGCCCGATGCCTCTTTGCAGGCAATAGAAAAGCTGGTCTTCACTTATCTTGGAAGTTGTTGCCTCATGTTCCAGGATAGCAGAGTCATTTTCATTCTCTATGTACGGGAAAGTATGTGCCCCGCATTTATCTCCCAAAAGCAAGGAGTCACACTGGGTATAATTACGGGAACCCTCAGCATTTGGCAAAATCTTCACAAGCCCCCTGTAACTGTTTTGGCTCACACCTGCAGAAATTCCTTTGCTCACAATACGGCTTTTGGTGTTCTTTCCTATATGTATCATCTTGGTTCCGGTATCGGCTTGTTGGTGGTGATTGGTCACAGCCACAGAGTAAAACTCAGAAATTGAATTGTCCCCCCGCAGGATTGTGCTGGGATACTTCCAAGTGATAGCAGAGCCGGTCTCTACCTGCGCCCAGAACAATTTGCTGTTTTCCCCTTTGCAGATACCCCTTTTGGTAACGAAATTATAAATCCCCCCTTTGCCATTGGCATCACCGGGATACCAGTTTTGGACAGTGGAGTATTTAACCTCTGCATCCTTCATCACAACAATCTCTACAACAGCAGCATGAAGCTGGTTTTCATCCCTCTGCGGAGCTGTACACCCCTCCAGGTAACTTACATAAGAGCCCTCCTCGGCAACAATCAATGTCCTTTCAAACTGACCCGTTCCCTTGGCGTTGATCCTGAAGTAACTGGACAATTCCATAGGGCACCTTACTCCCTTGGGTATATAGCAGAAAGACCCATCACTAAAGACAGCCGAGTTAAGTGCCGCAAAATAGTTGTCGCCATAAGGAACCACCGTGGCAAGATACTGTTTTACAAGATCGGGATAATCCCTGACAGCCTCCGAGAAAGAGCAAAAAATAATCCCTTTCTCTGCCAGTTGTTCCCTGAAAGTTGTCTTTACAGAGACAGAGTCAAACACGGCATCTACTGCAACACCCGCAAGCACATTCCTCTCATGCAGGGGTATTCCCAGCTTTTCGAATGTAGCCGCCAGTTCCGGATCAATTTCCCCTCCCTCGGTTGGCTTTTTGGGAGCAGCAAAATAGATCACATCCTGGAAATCGATTGGAGGAATATTCAAATGTGCCCAATTTGGCATTTTCATTGTCTGCCATTTACGAAACGCCTTGAGCCTAAACTCCAGCATCCACTCAGGCTCTCCTTTTTTTGCAGAGATCCCTTTGACTATCTCTTCGTTGAGTCCTTTAGGAAAGAATTCCTGGTCCAGCAAAGTTTCAAAACCATGCTCATATTCGGACTCGGTTACTTTTTGTATTATTATTTCGTTTTCATTCATCGTGGCGCAAAGTTAAATCATTTAAACTATTTTTGTACACAAATTCACTGCAATGAACAACCTCAACAAAGTTTCCCTTATTGGCCGGCTTTACCAAAAATCCGGGATAAATCCTTTTGAATCCTTTTACAAAGATATGGATGGCAACACCATATCCTGTTCACAGAAACTGTTGCTGGAAGGTATCGATTTTGACCTTGTATACACTCCCTTGAAACACTTGGGGTACAAGGCTGTCCTCTCTGTTTTGGGACCACTCTATGCCTCCGGGTTTGACCCTTTCCAACTCTCTATGACCATAGGCCTTTCGGCCCGGTTTTCCCGGGAAGAGATTGAATCCCTTTGGGAGGGGATGGATGCAGCTTTCAAAGAGCATAAAATAGACAGCATTAAGTTGGATTTGCTCCCTTCACTTACAGGGCTCACCATCTCGTTATCGTCCCTAGGAAAACAAAGCAACCCACTCTTTGTTCAACGTCCGCAGTGCAAAGAGGGAGACCTTTTGTGTGTAAGCGGAAGCCTTGGAGCTGCCTACCTGGGATTGCAAATACTCGAAAGGGAAAAAAGGGTTTTTGACAAAGCAAATGCACAACCAAAACTAGAAGGATACAAATTCGTATTGCAACAATATCTGAGCCCACACATAGACAGCTCATTATTTGATTTGTTCAAAACCACTTCAATATTACCCTCTTCCGGTGAATTCCTGACAGAAGGACTGGCACACTCAGTAAAAAGCATCTGTGCAAAACACAATGTAGGGGCAAAAATCTTCATGAACCGCCTTCCCATTCCTTCTCCGGCATCTGATGTTGCCAACGAACTCAATCTGGACCCTTTGACCGCAGCCTTAAACGGGGGAGACGACTACAAGTTTCTCTTTGCAATACCTTTGGACAAACACCAAGAGATCCAGAAAGAGTTGCCACAATTGGACATAATCGGCCATCTCTCTTCCCTGGAGAGCGGACTGATGCTCATCACCCCAGATGGTCAGGAGCTGGAGCTAAAAGCCCAAGCTTGGGACAAATGAGTAATTGACCGAACGTGATTCCAGGTAATCCAGCAAATCGTTGTTAAGTGAAACCCTGAATTTACCAGACACATACTCTACTGCCAACTGGTTTTCGTAGTCGAGTAATTTCACTATCAAATTTGTAGTTCCTTTGTTCTCTTTCAGTTTCCGCACTAGCTCTGTCCTGAAAGCAGGCGATATCATCTTGACCGGAATGTTCAACGTGATTTCCCTCACAAACTCCTCTTTGGTATTGGCCAGGTGTCTGATACGTCTGACCTTCAACTCATAATCCACCGGTTTTTGATCTTCGGACTTAGCTTGTCCAAAGCCAAACCTTGGAGAGAGCTGGCATTTTATTATCAAAGGCAAATTGGGCTGCATATATTGCATGAAAGACTCATAGTCCCTGCCATACACAGCAAAATTCATCGATCCGTTAAAATCTTCAATCACAAAATTGGCAAATGGCTTACCGGTACTTCTTGTATAAGAGATTTTCACATTTGTAACTATTCCGGCAATTATAAGCTCTTTCCCTTGCAGGTTCTCTTCGCCGGAAGCTCTGCCTACCATATCTGCTGCCTCGGATATAGTGCAAGTTGTAAAATGCTTTACTTCAAAAGCAAACTGGTCCAGTGGATGGGCAGAGAGATACATCCCCACCAGCTCTTTCTCTTTTTTGAGCAGTTCGTTTTGGTTTACCTCCATGGCAGCAGGAAGCTCCGGCGGAACCAATTTAATGCTTTCGCTATCGCCAAACAAAGAGTTTCCTCCATTGATGGTATCGTTCTGGAACCTGTTTCCATATTTGATGAGTGCATCCAAAAAGAGCTCGTCCTTGGAGTTGGTACCAAGGTACTGCTCCCTGCGGACCCCGTCCAAACCATCAAAGGCACCGGCATAAGTGAGCGACTCTATGGTTTTTCGTGTTACCACACCAAGATTTATCCGTTCAATAAAATTGAATATGGAACCAAAAGGACCATCGCCAGACTCTCTTGCCCTGACAATACTGTCAACGGCAGAAGAACCCACCCCTTTTATACCGGCCATTCCAAAACGGACATTACCATCTTTGTTGACAGTAAAGGTATCTATACTTTCGTTTACATCGGGGCCAAGAACTTCAATCTTCATCCTTTTGCACTCATCCATGAGTTTTGTAAGCTCTTCTATGTCGTTCAGGTTGCGGCTTAGGGTTGCCGCCATGAACTCTGCAGGGTAATTTGCCTTTAGGTAAGCTGTCTGGTATCCAATCCAGGCATAACAGGTAGAGTGGGATTTGTTGAATGCATATTGCGCAAATGCCTCCCAATCTTTCCATATCTTCTCAAGGATATCTTGGGGGTGGCCATTGTCTTGGCCACCTTTGATGAATTGCTGCTTGAGATTGTCCATCACAGATTTGATTTTCTTTCCCATTGCCTTACGCAATGAATCTGCATCACCTTTAGTGAATCCGGCAATCTTTTGCGAAAGAAGCATCACCTGCTCCTGGTAAACAGTAACCCCGTAAGTAGAAGATAGTACCTCTTCCATGACAGGCAAATCGTACTCAATTTTCCTGAGACCATGTTTCCTGCTCACAAAATCGGGAATATAATCCATGGGACCCGGACGGTAAAGCGCATTCATGGCTATGAGATCTTCAAAGACAGTAGGTTTCAACTCCCTGAGCCACTTTCTCATCCCGTCACTTTCAAATTGGAATGTACCAACTGTATCACCCCTGCTGAATAATTCGAAAGTAGTTTTATCGTCTATTGGTATGGTTTCTATATCAATATCTATCCCTTTGGATTTCTTTATATTGGAAAGACTCTCCTTGATTATGGACAAGGTTTTCAAGCCAAGGAAATCCATTTTAAGCATTCCCACTTTCTCAATTTGGGAACCTTCGTATTGAGATACCCAAATCTTCTCACCGGTCTCTTTGTCATTTGCAGTTGTGATGGGTATAAACTCTCGCAAATCTTCCCTGCCAATGATAATTGCACATGCGTGTACACCAACGTTCCTTACGGTTCCTTCAAGTTTACGCGCAAACTCCAGGGTTTGTTTCACCAATGGTTCTCCCGATTCGTAGGCTTCTGCAAGTTCGGGTACCAATTTGATACAGTTGTCAAGGGTGACAGATACCTGGTTGCCGTTTTGGTCGGGAGGGAACCTGTTTGGAACCAGCTTGGCAAGGCGGTCCGATTCGGGCAACGGAAGGCGCTGGATTCGCGCAATGTCCCTGATTGCACTTTTGGCGGCCATGGTTCCAAAGGTAATCACATGTGATACATGATCCTTGCCATATTTATCCTCTACATACCTAAGAACCTTGGAGCGGCCATCATCGTCAAAATCAATGTCAATATCGGGCATTGAAATACGGTCGGGATTCAGGAAACGCTCAAAGAGCAGGTCATACTTGAGAGGGTCTATATTAGTGATTTTAAGGGAATATGCCACAACAGAACCTGCTGCAGAACCCCTTCCCGGCCCTACGGAAACATCCATCTGCCTTGCAGCTGCAATAAAATCCTGGACTATCAGGAAATAGTCCGGATAACCCATATTCTTTATTGTCTTTAGCTCAAAATCTATCCTGTCTGTGTGGACGTTTGTAAGGGTGCCATATCTCTGTTGCGCCCCCTTGTAGGTGAGGTGCCTGAGATAGTCATCGGAGTCGGAAAAATCATCCGGAATGGGGAAGTTAGGCATGATTGGTTTTGACTCAATATCATACTTCTCAATCTTGTTTGCAATCTCTATGGTATTGTCCAAAACCTCCGGCAAATCAGAGAAAATCTCTTCCATCTCTGCCTGGCTTTTGAGATACTCCTGTTTTGTATACCTGAGTCTGTCCGGATCATCTACATCGGCATTGGTTGTTAGGCAAATGAGCCTGTCATGTGCTTCGCGGTCGTCTGCAGAGACAAAATGGACATCATTTGTAGCAATGCATTTGATACCGAGTTCGGAGGCAATTTCCAAAATAGCTTTATTTGCAACCTGCTGGGCTTCAAATGTAGATGGATCGGCTCCCTCTACATCGGTCTGGTGCCTCTGCAATTCCAGGTAGTAATCATCTCCAAACAGGTTTTTGTACCATGCAGCAACATCCTTTGCCTTTTCAATATCGCCTTTGAGTATGGCCTGAGGAACTTCCCCACCCAAACATGCAGAGGAACAAATTATGCCCTCGGAAAACTTTTCCAGAAGTTCCCGGTCTATACGGGGTTTGGAATAAAAACCATCTATGAAAGCATAGGAGGTCAGTTTTACAAGGTTCTTGTATCCAGCAAGGTTCTTGGCAAGCAACACAAGATGGTAATTGCCCATATCCTCCTTGCCCTGTTTGTCAGTACGGGATCTCTTGGCTACATATACTTCACACCCTACTATGGGCTTTACATTCGGGAATTTTTGGGCGGTTTCAAGGAATTCCTTTACCCCAAACATATTCCCATGGTCGGTTATGGCCAGGGCAATCTGGTTGTCTTCCGATGCCCGGGTAAAGAGTTTTTTAATATTTGCTGCACCATCCAGTATTGAGTACTGGGTATGGACGTGCAGATGCACAAAAGCCATTCAATAGTATTTATATGGTTACAGAAAGCTTATACCAAGGGTTCTCCCGTCATATCGGCCGGAGCAGGAATCCCCAATATCTTGAGGATTGTCGGAGCTATGTCTGCCAGTTTGCCTCCTTTGACCCGGGTAACCTCTTTGTCAATCACTACAAACGGAACAGGGTTGAGTGAATGGGCAGTATTTGGGGTACCGTCAGCATTCACCGCATTATCTGCATTCCCGTGGTCTGCAGTGATAATCACAGAATAACCATTCTCCCTTGCAACATCCACAATCTCTGCAGTACATCTGTCCACTGTTTTGACAGCCTTTTTAATTGCACTGAAAACACCAGTATGTCCAACCATATCGCCATTTGCAAAGTTGAGGATTATCAGGTCATGTTTTTGCTTGTTCAATGCAGTGATTACCTCGTCTTTTATTTCATAAGCACTCATCTCTGGTTGAAGGTCATATGTTGGGACAGCCGGAGATTTTATGAGTATCCTGTCCTCACCGGGGAATAATTTTTCCCTGCCGCCGGAGAAGAAGAATGTCACATGGGCATATTTTTCTGTCTCGGCTACCCTCAACTGGGTTTTGCCCGCGTCAGAGACAACCTCTCCCAAAGTGTTAGTAACATTCTCTTTGTTGTAAAGCACATGTAGCCCGCGGAATTTCTCGTCGTAAGGAGTAAGGGTACTAAAATACAAAGGCACAACTTTCATGTCGGGGATGTCATGGTCTTCCTGTGTAAGGACTGTGGTCAATTCACGTGCACGGTCATTCCTGAAGTTGAAGAAAATTACAGCATCCCCCTCCTTTAGGGTTGCAACAGGGTTGCCATCTTTATCCACAGCAACATTTGCCCTTACAAACTCGTCGGTAACACCGTTGTCATAGCTGCGTTGCATAGCCTCTGTACCACTTGTGAACGGCTCTCCTTTGCCAAGGACCAGCAAATCGTAGGCCTCTTTTACACGTTCCCACCTTTTGTCACGGTCCATTGCATAATAACGTCCTATGATGGATGCCAGCTTTGCCCCGTTTTTGGAGAGATGTTCTTCTAATTGGGCAATGTATTTGATTCCGCTTTTGGGATCTGTGTCCCTGCCATCCATGAAAGCATGCACATAAACCTTTTCTACACCCGATTCGTGAGCCAAGTCCAGGAAAGCAAAAAGATGTTCCATGGAACTATGTACCCCGCCATCACTCATTAGGCCCATGAAGTGCAATGCTTTGCCATTCTTCTTTGCATAATCGTAAGTTTCACGAATCTCCGGATTGTTGAACAATGTTTTGCTACGGCAATCTTTGTTTATTTTCACAAGGTCTTGGTAAACGACCCTTCCTGCACCAATGTTCAAATGGCCCACCTCGGAATTGCCCATTTGCCCTTCCGGTAGCCCAACATCCTCTCCACTTGCATTTAACAATGAGTTGGGATATTTCTTCCTTATGGAATCCAAATTTGGGGAACCTTGAACATATATAGCATTTGATTCATCCTTAACTCCTTCTCCCCATCCATCCAATATCATTAAAAGTACTTTCTTATCCATAATTTATCTTACATTTGTCTGTTAGTATTATCTGGCAAAAATAGTTAAAATATGAGTAAATATAAAACGCCAGCCAAAAGAGGCAGGAAAGGCAGCAACAGCACTGCAGAGGTTACAGGAAGAGTAATGATGACACGGGAAGGATATGCTTTCCTTGATATAGAAGGGACTCAGGAAGACCTCTTTATCCCGGCCAGGAAACTACGGGGAGCCCTTCATGGCGATATTGTGAAGGTTGCTGTGTTTGGGAAACGAGGGGGTCAAAGGAATGAGGGGGAGGTCATTGAAATTGTCAAGAGGACAGAAAGACCATTCATAGGAATACTCCAGGTAACCGGGCAACAAGCCTGGCTCATTACAGAGGGAAAGAACATGCCATACGATATAATCATCCCGTTTGACCCGTCGCTGGCAGAGCACAATGGAATGAAAGCAGCTGCAGTAGTAGACCAATGGCCACGCAAATCGGAAGAGCCCATAGGTCACATTGTAGATATCCTGGGCAAACCGGGTGACAACAATACCGAGATGCATGCCATCCTCACTGAGTTTGGATTGCCATTCAAATTCGACAAAAAAGTAGAAGATGCCGCCGACCATATCGCAGAAGAGATTTCTGCAGATGAGATAAAGGCCAGGAGGGATTTCAGAGGTATAACAACATTCACGATAGACCCGGCAGATGCAAAGGATTTTGACGATGCCTTATCAATAAGGGAGCTCAAACCTGGTATCTGGGAAGTCGGGGTACACATTGCAGATGTTACACATTATGTAAAACCGGGCACTTTGATAGACAAAGAGGCATTGGACAGGGGTACATCTGTATACCTGGTAGACAGGACGGTACCCATGTTGCCCGAGAAACTCTCCAACAAACTCTGTTCTTTGCGTCCCAACGAAGAGAAGCTATGCTTTTCTGCTGTCTTTGAAATGGACCAAAAGGGACATATCAACTCAAGATGGTTTGGCAGGACTGTTATAAAATCGGACTACCGGTTCAGTTATGAAGATGCGCAGGAGATAATTGAAACCCAAAAAGGACCGCTTTTGAATGAAGTGCTGACGCTCCACCAACTTGCATCCCTTTTACGCCAAGATAGGTTCCGCAAAGGAGCCATAAGTTTCGAACGGCCAGAGATGAAAGTTATTGTTGACAAAGATGGCAAACCGCTGGACATTGTACAAAGGGTTACCAAAGATGCAAACTGGCTGATTGAAGAGTTCATGCTGTTGGCAAACCGCGAAGTGGCATACGTTATAGGAGCAAAAAGCGAAGGCAAGAAACCCCGCACATTTGTGTACAGGATCCACGAAGAACCAAACATGGACAAGATAGAAGTGTTCCGCTCCTTCATTGCCCACCTTGGATACACAATGCGGCAAACTAAAAACGCACGGGAACTATCAGGTGAAATAAACAACCTTCTTAGCTCTGCAAAGGGAAAGCCAGAAGAGGGAGCCATTGAGATAATGGCTTTACGCTCAATGGCAAGGGCCAGGTACTCCACAGACAATATGGGTCACTATGGTTTGGCATTCGACTACTACACCCACTTTACCTCACCCATCCGAAGGTATCCCGACATGATGGTGCACAGGATGTTGGCCCATTATCTTGACAAAGGCAAATCCCTTGACAAAAAGAGTTACGAAGAGAAGTGCGTCCATTCCAGTGAGCGGGAGCAACTTGCTACAGAAGCGGAAAGATCCAGCATCAAATACAAGATGGTAGAATTCATGCAGGACAAAGTTGGCATGGAGTTCAACGGAAATGTTTCCGGGGTTACAGAATGGGGTATTTTTGTGGAGTTGGAAGGGACAAAAGTAGAGGGGCTGGTAGCTTTAAGGGATATCAAAGACGATTATTTTGTTTATGACCAGGATACCATGTCTCTGAAAGGCCGTGAAACCGGACGGGTATTTGTCTTGGGCACACCTGTGAAGGTAAAGGTAGTAAAAGCAAACCTGGAGCAAAAACAACTGGATTACGCATTGGTGCAGGAAGAGGGAGTAGACCAAGAGCCTTCTGGAAACAAAGGAAAAGGGAAAGGCAGGGGCAGGACAAACCAAAACAACCGGGGCAAAGGCAAAACCTCTTCAAAGGCACCAAAAAAAGCCCGTAACAAAAAGTAACGGGCTTGTTAAATCTCCTTTAAGGCAAAAAGAGGCAGGACAGCTTAAGCTTTGTCCAGCTCCACGGTAAAGTGCCTCATGATTGGCAACTCTTTCTTTATTACATAACCTTTTGTTATGGACTCCCTCCTGTCGTACACATTTTTCAATGCGGCAGCAATATAGTCCATATGGTTGTTTGTGTAAACCCTCCTTGGTATAGCCAAACGCAATAACTCCAATGCCGGATAACGATTCTCGCGGGTATCAGGATCCCTGTCTGCAAGCAAGGCACCAATTTCCACCCCTCTTACGCCTCCTTCTATATATAGCTCAATACCTAATGTTTGTGCAACAAACTGCTCTTTGGGAACATTCGTGAGGATTTTCTTTGCATCCACAAAAATTGCATGGCCTCCTGCAGGTCTTTGGTAAGGAATGCCGTATTCATCCAGTTTTTTACCCAGATATGCAACCTGGCCTATACGGGTTTCCAGGTAATTGAAGTCTGTCCCCTCTTTGAGGCCCTGAGCCAATGCATTCATGTCCCTTCCTGACATTCCTCCATAGGTGATAAAACCTTCGAACATGATGTTGTACATTTGGCATGCCTCCCAATCTTTTTCGTTACGGAATGCAACAAAACCACCCATATTCACAATGGCATCCTTTTTAGATGACATTGTCATGAAATCTGCATGGGAAAACATTTCATTGCAAATCTCCACTATGGATTTGTCCTGGTATCCCTTTTCACGGGTTTTGATAAAGTAGGCATTCTCTGCAAAACGTGCAGAGTCAAACAGAAGCTTAACCCCATACTGCTTTGCCAGTGCAGATACCCCCTTTATGTTTTCCATGGAGACAGGCTGACCGCCGGCGGTATTGTTGGTAACGGTCAATACTATGCATGGGATTTTCTCTTTTGGATACTTCTTAAGCACATCTTCCAGCAGGGTCAAATCTATATTCCCTTTGAAAGGGATCTCTGCAGTAGTATCTTTTGCCTCGGCTATTGTACAGTCCACAGCATGTGCCTTGCGGAACTCTATATGCCCTTTTGTGGTATCGAAATGCGAATTCCCTGGTAATACATCTCCTTCTTTGATGATGCTGGAAAAAAGTACGTTTTCTGCAGCCCTGCCTTGATGGGTTGGCAAAAAATAGTCAAACCCGGTTACATCTTTTATGCTGTTTTTAAGATTGTAGTAAGACCTTGCTCCCGCATAGCTCTCATCACCCTCCATCATGGCGCCCCATTGCTTGTCACTCATAGCACCGGTACCGGAGTCTGTGAGCAAATCTATGAAAACATAGTCACTTTTAAGGTTAAACAAATTGTAATGAGCCTCTTTGATCCATTTTTCACGTTCTTCACGTGTACTTTTCCTGATGGTCTCTACCATTTTGATTTTATACGATTCCGCAAAAGGAAGTTCCATATTATTATTTTTAATAGTTATTATCTACAAAGTTGAAAATAAATAGAGGATTTTGCAAAGAAATTTAAATAAAAAAAGGCTGCCGAAGCAGCCTCTCCTTGAATAAAAAATATCTATTTCTTAGCTAGTTGCTTTTTTGCATTCCTTTTTTGGTACAAATCGTATACAACAGGTGATGCAACAAACATAGATGAGTATGTACCTATGAGTATACCCACTATAAGTGCCACCGAGAAACCTCTGATAACTTCACCACCAAAGATTGCAATTGCCAGCAAAACAACCATTGTGGTCATACTGGTATTGAACGACCTGGTAAGGGTGCTGTTCAATGCATCGTTGATATTCTCCTTGAGGTCTCGTTTCGGATACAAACCACGGTACTCACGGATACGGTCAAAAATAACCACGGTATCGTTTATTGAGTAACCAATTATTGTTAGTATAGCAGCAATAAATGACTGGTCCACATCTAGTGAGAATGGCAAAATCCCGGTGAATATTGCAAAGAAACTCATGGTAAAGATAGCGTCGTGCATCAGAGCGATCAACCCGCCGGTACCCCAAGTCCAGTTGCGGAAACGTGCGGCAATGTATATGAAGATGGCTGCAAGCGCAAGGATCACGGCAATCACCGCATCCCTTTTGATATCGTCTGCAATGGTAGGGCCAACTTTCTCGGAACTTACAATCCCGTTAGGATTATCTGCTGTAGCTGTAAACTCTTCCAAAGACATCTCATAGGTAAAGAACCCTTTCAATGCATTGTAAACCTTTCCGTCCACCAGCATATCAGTCTCCTCTGAGTTGTTGTCTATCATATATTTGGTTGTAACCTTCATTTGGCTTCCGCCACCAAACTGCTTCACCTCTACTGCCTCCTGGAACTCATCCAGCAATGCCGTACGTACATCACCGGCAGTAACCTCCTGGTCGAACCTTATCACATATGTGCGGCCACCTGTAAAGTCCACACCGTAAGAGAAACCTTTCCCGAAAATGAATCCAAGGCCAATTATAGTTATTGTGATAGAGAATATATATGCGTATTTACGCACAGAAATAAAGTCAAACTTGGTGTTTTGAAGGAAGTTCCTGGTGATACTGTTTTCGAAAGTGATGTTCTTGTTTTTTCCAAGTCTCCATTCAAACACAAGCCTTGTGATAAAGATTGAGGTAACAAGTGAAGTTATTATACCAATCACGAGTGTGGTTGCAAAACCCTGGACAGGGCCAGAACCAAAGATGGCCAAAACTATACCTGTTAGGATTGTAGTTAGGTTACCATCCACAATTGCAGAGTATGCATTCTTGTATCCGTCGGAAACCGCCAGTCTCAAAGATTTTCCTGCACGCAGCTCCTCTTTTATCCTTTCGTATATGATAACGTTGGCATCCACGGCCATCCCCAGCGTGAGCACAATACCGGCTATACCCGGCAAGGTAAGCACCGCACCAAAGGATACCAGGGCACCCATGAGGAACAGTACGTTTGCAAGCAGGGCAATATTTGCCACAAGTCCTGCACCGCTGTAGAAGAAGATCATGTATGCCAGCACCAGCAAGAATGCTATGGCAAACGAAATTAGACCTGCATTTATGGATTCGCTGCCAAGGCTTGGCCCTACAACTGCCTCCTGAATGATTCTGGCAGGGGCAGGAAGTTTACCTGATTTTAATACATTTGAAAGGTCATCTGCCTCTGTTACCGTAAACTGACCGGAAATTTGTGAACGGCCGCCTGAAATCTCTGAATTAACCCTTGGGTATGAGTAAACCATACCATCAAGTACAATTGCGATGGAGCGGCCAATGTTGTTGGCAGTCATTGTAGCCCATATTCTTGCTCCCTCTGCATTCATTGCCATGTCCACCTCCGGCATACCGGAAGTTGGCCCGAATGTGGTGTTTGCATCGGTTATCACTCCACCGTCCAAAGGAGCTTTGCCATCCCTGGATGTAGATTTGATAGCAATCATTTCAAAAATAACCCCCGCATCGTCAATTGGCTTCACTCCCCACATAAGTTTGAGGTCAGCCGGTAAAAGCGACGCAACCTGGCTTGTCCTGAGCCATGTTCCAATTTTTGCAGTATCCCTGTAATGGGCATGTCCTACAACAGGTCCGGGCATCAATTGTCCCTGGCTTGCACTAGGGGTAAGGGCAAAGAAGAATGGATTTTGTTCTGCAAGGGCTTCATCTGCCGCAGAGAGTGAGTCCACCTGCTGGATTTCGCTTAGCAGCGACTCTGCTTCTGTACTCTCTTTTTGTTCAATTGCAGCTTCTGTATCCTGAGAATTGTCTGCAATTTCTGATTCTGCACTCTCTTTGAGTGCTGCTTCAATCTCCCTCACTGCAGAGTTCACCTCTTGAAGATATGGGTATATCTCCTGGTTTTCGTAGGTTTCCCAAAATTCCAGGGAAGCTGTCCCTTGGAGAAGTTTACGTACACGTGCCGGCTCTTTCACCCCTGGTAGCTCTACAAGGATCCTGCCTGTGCTTCCAATTTTTTGGATATTCGGCTGGGTTACCCCAAAACGGCGTATACGGTTGCGAAGCACGTTGAATGAGTTGGAAATTGCGCTTTCAGACTCTTCACGGATAACTTTAAGGACATCGGCATTGGATGTCTCGGGTTTGATTTTGTCCCGCATTTCGTATGTGCCGAACACTTGGGCCATCCTTTGGCCCGGAGCCTCCTGTTCCCAAGCCTCTCCAAACAAATCTATGAAGTCTGTATTGGATGGGGAAAGGTTTGCTTTTGCAACCTCCATGACCTGGAGGAACGTAGGGTTGGTACTGTTACCGGACAATGCTGTCACAAGCTCAGGCACACTCACCTCTAGCATAACGTTCATACCACCTTTAAGGTCAAGGCCAAGGTTTATCTCCTTCTCTTTTATCTCTTTGTAGGTAAAGCCCAGGAATACTTTTTCGGCTGTGATGGAGTCGATGTAATATCTCTCCTTAACCCTTTGCAGGGAGTCCAGGTAAAAAGCCTTGTCCAGGTCCGATACCGATTGAAATGAGGGCAAAGTCTGCTCCAGCTCTACCGCATTGTTTGCGTAGGCTCTTGCCTTGCTCTCCTGATGTTTGGTAGCCCAGGTAAATGATAGTTGATATACACTGGCTAACGCGATTAAAATTGCCAATAATCTTATGGCTCCTTTACTTTGCATGGAATATTTTGTTTAAATTATATAATTCAACGAAAATTAGAGCACAAAAGTAGTATTTTTTCCCAAAATATAAAGAAATTAGTACTTTTGTTACCCTATATATTGCACATAATATGAAAAAGTCTTTATTCTTGCCTGTGATATTTGTTTTTGTGGGCCTATTTGCAGCGGGGCAGACGACAGACGATAGTTCCAAATTCAAAAGAGCACAACTGCTTCGCGAGGGTTACCGTTTTAACGAGGCAATCTCTCTATACAAAGAGATCCTTTCGCAAGGCGGTGATTCTGTATATCTGGCCAAAATAAACTCGTTGATAACTCAAAGTGAAAACGGGCTTAACATGCTCCAATATGCAAACAGGCCAATTGTCAATGCAAAGACAACCATCCCCTCAAAAGATTTTTACCTGTACTATCCCGGGTCTCTTCCATGGCACTCAATACCCGATTCCGTTTCAGGCGATACCAACAAATATGTTAGTGTCAATCCTGCATTTGTAATGGAGGGGCAAATTTTTTTTTCTGCTCCCAACAAAGAAAGCGGATGGGATATTATGTACACTCATATAGTTGACGGTAACGTCTGGTCTTTTCCCAAACCATTGGAGGGCCCGGTAAATTCTGCCGGCAATGAGCTTTTCCCTGTGGTGAGCTCCAACGGCAAAAGACTTTACTTCTCTTCGGACGGTCATTTCGGGATTGGCGGATATGACCTTTACATGAGCGAATGGGATGATGCCATGCAGCAATGGAGCCTGCCTCAAAACCTGGGATTCCCCTACTCTTCACTTGCCAATGACCTTCTGCTGGTAAATAGTTCCGATGGGAATTACACCTATTTTGTTTCTGACAGAGAGACAGGCCCTGCAGATTCCCTGGTTTTATACCGTCTTGACTTTGAAACCACTCCTGTAAAAAGAGCAGTCTCTTCCATTGAAGAGGCAAAAGAACTTGCTGCATTGAAAGTTGTGAGCACAAATCACTCAATGGAGTCGGACAACACCAGGGACGTGATGACAAGTCCTGAAACCCGCGAATACACTCAAATGATACTGGAGGTAAGACGCATCCAGATGCAAATTGACAGCATAAACAAAAACATAGCAGCCAACAGGGCAAAGTACTCCGGTTTGGACAATCCTCAGGAAAAATCATTGCTGGAAAAGAAAATAACAGAAGATGAGCTCTCTGTCCTTAATATGCAATCGCTTTTGAGAAGTGCAAATGAGGTGGTGCAAAAAAGGGAAATGGAATTTCTTAGCAAAGGCACTTTGATTCCGCGTCGTGAAGAATTTATTCCAGAAAATAAAACAACGGGAGACACTCTCCAGTCCAAAGAGCCTCTGCTAGTCAAACCAGCTGAATTACTACCTTTCCCGGCCATAACACTCTTGCCTCCCATTGAGTTGTTTGATTACACATTCTCTGTTGCACAAGAGTCTGAAATGGCAGAAGATCAAGAGTTGCCACAAGGGATTGTTTACAGGATACAACTTTTTGCAGTTGCATCCAGGAATAACAGTATGAAGGCATTCAAAGGGCTACGGCCAATATTCGAAAGCAGGAACTCCTCTGGCCGGTATATATACTACGCAGGTCAATTTTACAACTACAACGAGGCAGCTGAGGCATTGGCCACCGTCAGAAGGTCCGGATTCCCCTCTGCTTACCTTGCAGCATACAACAACGGAAGCCCGGTTAGTGTAAGGAATGCAAGGAGTCTGGAAAGCAAGGCAGAGGTTACTGCATCATACCAAATCATAAGCGAAGGGTATCCGGCAGGAATTCCACAACCTGTCCTTGACCTGTTGAGAAGCAACACCGATAAAGATATTGCAAAAAAAGTGGTAGATGGCAGGGATATATACTATATTGGGCCATACGAAACCAAGCAGGAGGCAGAGCAAATAGTCCAACTACTGCAAAGCATAGGTGCAGAGAAGGTTTCCGTAGAAGAGATAGCAAAGGAACAAACCAATTAACTTAAATAAATAAAAAACATGGCACTAATAATTACGCTTGTGGTAATTGGAATTTTGCTGCTTGCAATTGAGCTCCTTATAACCCCTGGGTTTGGGCTGCCGGGTATCCTTGGTTTGCTGTCCATAATTGGCGGAGTTGTTCTCTCGTTCATTGAATATGGCAATCTTACCGGAATCATAGTGCTTGCCTGCGTTATTGCCACCCTCTCTGCATTTACCTGGATGGTTTTACGCTCCAAAACATGGAAAAGCATTTCCCTGTCAGAAAGTATCAGCTCAAAATCAGACACTACACCTTTGGAAAAAGGGTTGGCAACCGGAAGAACCGGAGTAGCCTTAAGCCGCCTGGCCCCATCGGGAAAAGCCCGTTTTGACGGAATAGATGCCGAGGTATGGTCCCAGTCAGGAATAATCAACAGCGGAACCCTCATTCAAATAACCAACACAGATGGCAACAAAATCACAGTCAAACCTGTTTTGGATTAAATTCACAGATAAAAATTACAAATCTAACTAACTAAATTATGGAAAGTATTACCGTATTTCTGGTGTGGATAGGTATATCGTTGGTAGGCCTCACAATTTTGTTGTGGTTCTTCCCGGTTACACTATGGTTCCAGGCTCTCATATCGGGAGTCAAAATGTCACTTTTGCAGCTTGTCTTGATGCGTTGGAGGAAAGTTCCTCCCGGAACAATTGTGATGGCAATGATTACCGGTACCAAAGCAGGATTGCAACTTAACCCCAACGAACTAGAAGCCCACTACCTTGCAAAGGGGAATGTACCAAAAGTTGTAAACGCACTTATATCGGCAGATAAAGCCAACATAGACCTCAACTTCAAAATGGCTGCGGCAATTGACCTGGCAGGCCGTGATGTTTTTGAAGCTGTTCAAATGTCCGTAAACCCAAAAGTGATTAACACCCCTCCGGTAACAGCTGTGGCAAAAGATGGTATCCAGCTCATAGCCAAGGCCCGTGTGACAGTTAGAGCCAGCATCAAACAGTTGGTTGGAGGAGCCGGAGAAGAGACCGTCCTTGCACGTGTAGGTGAAGGAATCGTCTCCAGCATAGGTTCGGCAGAATCGCATAAATCGGTACTGGAAAACCCCGACTCAATCTCCAAAGTAGTATTGGAAAAAGGGTTGGATGCAGGAACAGCATTCGAAATTCTCTCAATTGACATTGCAGACATTGACATAGGACGCAACATAGGTGCCGTACTTCAAATGGATCAAGCCAACGCCGACAAAAACATTGCCCAGGCACGCGCAGAGGAAAAACGCGCAATGGCTGTTGCATTGGAACAAGAGATGAAAGCCAAGGCACAAGAAGCCCGCGCCAAAGTTATCGAAGCCGAAGCACAAATACCAATGGCAATGGCCGAAGCATTCCGCTCTGGCAACATGGGCATAATGGACTACTACAAATTCCGCAACATACAGGCAGACACCGAAATGCGTGAAAACATAGCAAAACCGCAAAAGTAGTATTTGCAGATTAAAAAGAATTTGTATCTTTGCACTCCCTGCGCTAACCCGCAGGGTTTTGGTGAGGTGGGTGAGTGGCTGAAACCAGCAGTTTGCTAAACTGCCGAACTCGTAAGGGTTCCGGGGGTTCGAATCCCCCCCTCACCGCCAAAGAAGAAAAAGCCGGGCACAAGCCCGGTTTTTTTATTTCCGGCAAGTGCAAAGCTTGCTTTAGCACGCAGACCGGAACAAAAAAAACTTATGCGCAGCATAAGGCTTTTTCTTCTTTGAAGCACCCCACACAAGGGATCACGACGCATAGCGGAGTAATCCCAAATGCTCAAAACAATCATATTTTTTGCTTTATACGGCCACAGGCCGAGGCTTTTATTGTTTTGAAGCAACCCCCACTGGGGATCACGACGCATAGCGGAGTAATCCCCAGCACAGCATAAGGCTTTTTCTTCTTTGAAGCAACCCCCACTGGGGAACGCCGAGTGAAGCGAGGCAATCCCAAGGCTTAGAACATCTATCCTTACACTTCAATGACAATCACAATCTCGTTTGTCAAATTGATTTCCAACAATTTGTCAGAGGTAAATATTGGATTCTAATGAATTAAATTATAATTTTATAACCTTAACTTTAGTACAGCTATAAACAAGTTATCCTGCATTAATTTATCATAACTTTACAAATAAATATTAGTATGAAAGAGTCTGATATTCAAATTTACAGCTTAGATGATGGAATGACAGAGATTGAGGTAAAACTTGAACAGGACTCTGTATGGTTAAGTTTGACGCAATTGACTGATTTGTTTGTTAGAGACAAGTCCGTTATTTCCAGACATATCTCTAATATATTTAGAGAAAACGAATTAGATAAACAATCAGTTGTTGCAAAATATGCAACAACTGCTTCTGATGGTAAGACATACCAAGTAGATTATTTTAATCTTGATGTTATAATATCTGTTGGTTATAGGGTGAAATCACAACGAGGTACTCAATTTAGAATCTGGGCAAATAAGATTCTAAAGGAATATCTCATTAAGGGTTACTCAATTAATGAAAAAATTCTTCGACAGCAAAATGAACAATTGTGTGAACTACAAAAAACAATCAAAATTTTAGCTTCTGCTGTTCAGAGCAAAGATTTATCAACAGACGAGAGCAAAGGGTTATTAAGCATAATATCTGACTATTCATATGCGTTGGATATATTGGACCAGTATGATTATCAGTCTCTATCTATTATAAATACTTCTGGTAAAGATGTTTACAGAATCACCTACGCCGAAGCTATTTGTCAAATAAAACTAGTAAAAAGGACGTATGGCAATAGCGATCTTTTCGGTAGAGAAAAAGACGATTCATTTAAAAGTTCAATTTCAACAATCTATCAGACATTTGAAGGGAGAGATCTCTATCCGAGTGTTGAGGAAAAAGCCGCACATCTTCTTTATTTTGTAACGAAAAACCACTCCTTTTCTGACGGGAATAAGAGGATAGCAGCATTTATGTTTTTATATTTTCTATCAAAGAATGGTATATTATATGACAGATCCGGCAATAAAAGAATTGCGGACAACACATTGGTAGCTTTGACATTGATGATTGCTGTGAGCAAACAAGAGGAAATGGATATTATGATTAAAGTAATTGTCAATTTAATAAACTGTAAAAATTAATCCATAATAACATGCGTTAACTCCATTAACGCTCTAAAAAGGGAGTGGCCAAAAATAAACATGAATACTATTTAGTCCCCGTTTTTGAAATCGGGGACTAAAACAGTGAAACTCTATGATAACCATGGCCCCCCAACAGGGGATCACGACGCATAGCGGAGTAATCAATAAAGCAAATCAAACTCCCATTGTTAACTAATCCGGTGATCCAATTCAAAACACCTCCCCTCCCCACATCTTTTTAAGAAAAATTTGCACAGGAAGCACATCAATTCCGTTCAATCGACGTGGATGCTTATCCATTGAAACAATAATCAAACGGCAATCCGGGAACTCTTCGGAGAACGCCTTCAATCCTTTGGTGTGATATGATTGAACCTCTTCAGTAGATTTTACTTCGATTGCAATTCTGGCATTACCAATTACCGCATCAACTTCGTACCCCGATGTTGTTCGCCAGTAAGACAATGAATGCTTTGAATCGGCGTAGCCAATGTAAGCAATTATTTCCTGTATGACTAAATGCTCAAGTGCATGTCCAAATTCGGGTGAACCGGGTAAAAGAGATTTTCTTTTCAATAGGAAGTTTGCAATCCCCACATCAAAAAAATAAAATTTTGGTGATTGGATAACCCTACGTTTTACCTTACTGGTAAAGGCTGGTATTGTATAGCCGATGAGGGTCTCTTCTAGAATAGAAAAGTACTCTTTTACGGTAGGTGCGCTAACTCCACACTCCGATGCTATGTTGTTGTAATTAATTACCTCTCCATTACTTAAAGCCGCTACCTCCATAAAACGGGAAAATATATTCAGGTTTCGTGTAAGAGCCTCTGCTTTGATTTCTTGTTGCAAATAATCGCCTACATAAGCATTGAGACGCTTATTAGCATCATCGGTAAGATAATGCCTTGGCAGCATACCGTTATTGCAAGCCTTTATCAAATCAAAATCCGGAATCTCTGCACTTACAAATGGGAACAGATGTTTTCGAATAGCTCTTCCCCCTAAGAGGTTTACACCGCTACGTCTCAACTTACGTGCACTAGAGCCACTTAATATAAAGCGGAGGTTCTTATTACTCATTAGCCAATGCACCTCATCCAGCAAGGCCGGAATTTTCTGAATTTCATCGATTATAATTAACTCGTTATCCGGAAGCAAACTAAGCTCTTCCCTCAACAGGGATGCCCGGCGATTGTAACGTTCAAATTCATCTGATTTAAGCAGGTCAATATAAGGCAAATCGGGGAAAATCATTTTCAACAATGTACTTTTCCCTGTTTGTCTTGCACCCCAAAGGAAAATGCTTTCACTTTGTGCATCTAAAAGATTTATTTTTCGGGATAACATGTTAGTAAGTTTCAAATAGTTTTTCAGTGGTAAACATACAAAATATTTATGAATATCTAAAGTTGTACTTTATTTTTACATGATTATCTAAAGTTCTCCTTTGCTTTTTCATGAACATAAAAAGTTTGGTGAACATAAAATGAAGAAACTCCTGCTTATCGCAATTATTGCAACCATCTCTGGCAACCTAACGGCTCAAAATGCAAAAACCCAAAGAAGTCACAGTTGTTGCCCCTGTACTCAGGATAGAACCAAGATATTACTACAACCTGTCAAAAAGATTCGGGAAAGGAAAGAAAACACTAAACAACTCTGCAAATTACATTATTAAAAAAGATTACTCAGCATCATATCAGAACCAAGTTATTAATGCCATTAAGCTGTTCTTCTTGAAGGTAGAAAACAGGAGTCTTTCAATAGATAATATTGAAAGACCCAAGAAATATTGTCCCTTACCAAAAGTTATTCCTAAAGAGGCTGTTGAAAAGATGCTTACATCAATTCCAAATTTCAAACACAAGACAGCTCTGACTCTAATATATGCCTGTGGCTTAAGAAGAGGTGAATTATTAAATCTTAAACTCAAAGATCTTGACTCTAAACGCCTAACAATCACAATTAAAAATGGGAAAGAGCAAAAAGACAGAGTTTTACCTGTAAGTGAGAAAATAATGGATATGAGTATAAAACACTACAGAATGTATCTACCTATCAACTACCTGATTGAAGGGCAGATTAAAGGAAGTCAATACAGTGAAACAAGCCTTGAAAAAATTTTCTATAAATATTTGGGAAGAGTATATAAAAAACATAACTTTACACTGCACTGTTTAAGACACAGTTATGCAACTCATCTTTTAGAGTCCGGAGTAAGTTTGAAAGTAATATAAACCCCAATAAAGGTTTGGTTAGCCCCAGACACTTACTACCCTTAAAGCACCTTTTACACACCTATAAACAAGTTAGCAGTAATGGCAAAAGCCGATTTCAAAAGATAAACAAAAAAGATAAACACGACTGAAAAACATAAATTTGTAGCATATAGATATAAATAATGGATAATCGTTTTACGGACATAATTCATCTAATAAAGCAATCTCGGGAAAACGCGATAAGGTTTGTAAACGCAGAACTGATAAACCTCTATTGGAATATTGGAGAATATATCAGTAAGAAAATTGAGCAATCGGAATGGGGCGACTCAGTTGTGACAGAATTAGCCAAATTCATTCAGACCAATGAACCCGAAATTAAAGGCTTCTCAGACAAGAATCTTTGGAGAATGAAACAATTTTATGAGAGTTACAAGGACTTTCCAAAACTCTCACCACTGGTGAGAGAAATTAGTTGGACAAATAATCTTCTCGTATTCTCAAGATGTAAATCAATTGAAGAAAAGGAGTTTTATCTTAAACTTATTAAGCAAGAAAGTTACAGTAAAAGAGAACTCGACCGTCAAATATCTGCAAGCCTTTTTGAGCGAACAATGATTGGTAATTATAAACTCTCACTGGTGGTGAGAGAAAATAAAAACGACTTAACAGACGCCTTCAAGGACAGTTATGTATTTGAGTTTCTAAACCTACCTGAACCATATAACGAAAGGGATTTACAGCGTGGACTTGTGAGGCAGATGAAGGATTTTATAATAGAACTTGGCAAAGACTTCTTGTTTATAGGAGAAGAATATAAATTGCAAGTTGGCAACAGCGACTTTTTTATAGACCTGCTTTTTTATCACCGTGGACTGCAATGCTTGGTGGCGTTTGAACTCAAAGCCGACAAGTTTAAGCCCGACCATTTAGGGCAACTGAATTTTTACTTAGAAGCATTAGACAGGGATGTTAAGAAGCCAAATGAAAATCCCAGCATTGGGATTTTGCTGTGTAAGGACAAAGACAGCGAAGTTGTTGAATATGCTTTAAGTAGAAGTCTTTCACCGACAATGGTTTCAGAATATAAAACACAACTGCCTGACAAGAAACTTTTACAACAAAAATTACGCACAATGTTTAACAATGAAATCGATGAAAAATAGAACCACTACTGCTAACACGGGTTTTGCGTCAGGCGGGCTGACGTGCAAATTTGGAGCTTTGTGCTTCTATTCAAGTTCATGGATGGTTGACAGTTTTGTGCTCTGAAACCCACCCGAACGTAAAGCCCGAAACCGTTGTGCGTCATACAAGAAAACCTTGAAACATTACAATAACATGAAAAAACTAATTTTGATTTTATTAGTTATCCAGATTTTTAAAACTGGATTTTCACAATCAAACTATGATTTTAGTGACCTTGAGTATCAAATCAATAAAGATATTGAGAATAAGTCTATTCCTTCAATTTCTGTGGCTATTGCTAAAGACGGAGTTATAATTTACGAAAAAGCATTTGGATTTGCTGATATTGAGAATAAAGTTCCAGCAACTATTTCAACTTCATATCAATTAGCGTCTGTTTCAAAACCCATTACAGCCACAGCAATTATGATTCTTGATAAACAAACTGAATTTGATATTAATTTACCAGCCGAAAAATATATTAAACCATTAAAGTTTAAGATTTATGAAGGATCTTCATCAGATGTTAAAGTAGTTGATTTATTAAATCATACATCAGGATTAGGTAGCTACATGCAAATCAGCTATGCTGATGAAAATTTGAAAACAGATAATTTTGAAGCGGCATTTAATAAATACGGATCTTTATTCCATCCATCTGGTTTAAAATGTGAGTATTCTAATCTTGGTTACGGATTACTTGACTATATAATAGAGAAACAAAGCGGCAAAAAATTCTCTGAATTTATGGAAAACCAATTGTTTATACCGCTTGCTATGAAAAATACTTTTGTTGATTCTCTAAAAAGAGAGGGAATCTCAATTGCAAAAAAATATGGTTCTGATTTAAGTCTTCTACCCGATGTTCTAAATAACACAAAAGGAGCTGGAAATATTTACTCAAGTGTTCATGATTTAATTCTCTTCGGAAAATTCCATCTAAAAAGTGGAAATAAAAAATTGTTAGATTCGAAAACGATTGATTTAATGCAGAGTTATGTAAATAAGAATGCATTATATCATTACTATGATTCGGTTTTCTATGGGTTGGGTTGGTACTTTAAACCTAATGATAATGGGTATAAAGTTGTTTGGCATGAAGGTGGTATGATGGGCGCAAGTTCAATGATAAAACTAATCCCAAAAGAAAATATTGCTATCGCCGTTATACTCAATATTTCGAACCAACAATATTGCCAACATATTACCAATCAGTTAAGCAAAATAGTCCTCCCAGAATACAACCCAACTACAATTAATGAAGTAGCCGAATATAAGCCATATACTTCTGACTCTACATATTTTGGAGATTGGAAAGGGACAATAAAAGTTGTAGACCTTGATATACCTTGTAAATTAAAAATTCAATCAGATGGAAACATAATAATTGACTATCTCGACTTTACTTATAAATCATATTTCACGCAAAACAATCCAATACCCAATAAAACCTTTTTGCTGACTGGATTGGTAAATAAAAATTCATTTATTGGCATGTTTCCTGGTGATTTACCCTCGGATGATATAAGGCATGAATTTAGTCAATTTATGTCGTTGAAACTATACAAGCATGGTGATGTATTATCAGGAACAATATCCGCATTAGCCGCTGCTGAAAAAGAGTATTATAGTTACCCTTACTATATTAGGTTAGAGAAACAATAATGCACGAACGCTCAACAATGTATAAAGCAACTAGACGGGATAGTAGTAAATCCTACAATTGTAGTCCACAGTCGGTTACACTACATACAGTTAACCGTTATGGATAATGCAAAAAGAGATACTGCACTAAAATGAAAACTGATATGAAATTTAATATTACACCTACTCGATTTGACCTTGAAAAGATTAAGAAATGGATTATTGAGGAGGGATAAGAATTAAATGTCGGTTTAACTTTGCCAAAAGCTATCAGTTTAATATTTATTGGTCAATAAAAAAGAAAATGTTATAAAACCTATGGCACAAATAATATACTTATCACACGGAGGAGGTCCGTTGCCGATACTTGGCGACCCGGGCCATAAAGAGATGGTCTCCTTTATGAAAAAGCTCCCAAATGAGATAGAAAAACCAAAAGCTATAATTGTAATTAGTGCCCATTGGGAAGAGGCAGTCCCGACAGTCACGGCAAGTGAAAAACCGTTGCTGTTATACGACTACTACGGATTCCCGCAGGAGGCATACGAAATTCAATATCAGGCTCCCAGCAACATATCCCTTGTCAATCAAATACAACAGGTATTCAAAATAAACGGCTTGGCTTTGGAAATTGACAAGAGCAGAGGCCTTGACCATGGAGTATTTATCCCGCTTCTAATGATGTTTCCGCAGGCAGATATCCCTGTTACCCAAATATCTTTGATAAAAGGACTGGACCCTCAAAAGCATTTGCAACTTGGAGAGGTCCTGAGTCAATTTGCAAATGATAATACTTTGATAATCGGGTCCGGATTCTCATTCCACAATATGCGGGCATTTGACTGGAGCGGAACAAACATATCAGATGAGGCTAATGATAACTTCCAGGATTGGCTTACAGATCTATGCACCGGACAGCACTCCCAACAAGAGCGTGAAGAGATGCTTAAAAATTGGGCAATGGCACCGGGTGCAAGATATTGCCACCCCAGAGAGGAACACCTCCTGCCCCTGCATGTGTGTTGTGCTGCAGCAAAGAGAAAAGGCACAATAATCTTTGACAATTACATACTGGGCAAAAGAGCAATCGCAATAAAATGGTAGTCCCAACAATTAAAAAGATTAAACATGGATTATACCGACAACGAAAAACCAATAATTGAAGTATTTAATGAATTTGCGTTAAAGACTAAACGGCAAATTTTTTATACAGAAAACCATCTTCAACAAACAAAATTACTGCAGTCTGCCATGACCAAGAGAACATTTTATATTCCGGATAAAAATGGAGAGCAAATCTACTTAATTGGATATCACAACCCTAAAGCTTTAGAAAACAACGATCTGTTTTTTGGCTCCTTTTTCCCTTTATCAATATCAAACGAAAAAAAATTAAGCATCCGAAAACGTTTCTTTTTTGACAACTTGACCCCCTTTAAAAAGGAGACATTTAAGTTAGACAACCATTATTTTGATTCACAGACAATAATAAAAGGGAATGACAAGAATATTGTCAAAGCCTTTCTCTCCCATTATTCAGTGCAAACAGCCATTTTAGATTCGCTCCGGTTGGCAGATGATATTAATGTAGGGATTAACTGTGTTAATATTGATTTTATCCCTGAATTCAACAACAAATCAAATTTCGGAATATTCACAAAATCAAAATGGGTCACAGATTTTGAGGCACTGGATATTCTACTGAAAAATATCAGAAAAATCAATTCTTCTTTAATCGGGAAATAGCGGCAATAATATATTTACCTAAATTAGCAACTTAATAATATCTCAATATAATGAAAAAAACCTTGCTTATGTTGATTACCCTCATTGGGGTACTCTCTTTTGGTTGTAAAAGTAAAACCGAAAAATCGGAATCTGAGTCAGCAAAAATATTGACAGGTGCAGAACAGTTGGATGTTTACCTGCCCTTACTAAAAGGAAAGAAGGTAGGTTTGATGGCAAATCAAACTACCATTGTCGGGGATAAACACCTTGTAGATGTCCTATTGGAAAATGAAGTAGACCTTAAGTTTGCATTCATCCCCGAGCATGGCTTTCGAGGAACCATAGAACGTGGAGAAGATGTCAACAATGGTATAGATGAGAAAACGGGTTTGCCACTCTACTCCCTTTATGGAGAAAACCATCAGGCAGATTCATTGGTTAGCTCGGTTGACATCATGATTTTTGACATACAAGACGTAGGTGCACGTTTTTATACTTATGTAGTGGGGATGCATAATGTGATGCAGTTGTGTGCCGACAATAATCGCCCGGTTATGATTCTGGATAGACCAAATCCCAATGGAGAGCAAGTTGACGGTCCCGTTCGCAAAGACGACCGGTTTAAATCGGACGTAAGTTTCCATAAGGTCGCTATGGTACATGGATTGACTATAGGAGAGCTGGCACAAATGATTAACGGAGAAGGCTGGCTTGACAATGAGAAGCAATGTGACCTGACTGTCATTCCATTAAAAAACTACACACATAAATCCAGATACGAATTACCCGTCATTCCTTCGCCAAGTTTACCCAACCACCTATCTGTACGCTTGTTTCCCTCTCTATGCTTATTCGAAGGTACAGATTGCAGTATTGGTCGTGGGACAGACTTCCCATTCCAGGTCATTGGTTACCCCGACCCTTCATTTGGTGAATTCACCTTTACTCCTGGATCAAAATCTGGCATGTCGGTTCATGTCGAGCAACAAGGAAACTTGTGTTATGGTACTGATTTACGATCACTTGACCCCGACAGTATCAGATTTTCCCTCAAATACATTTTGGAATATTACTCAAAAGCTCCCGACAAGTTTTTTGCACGCCCTGACTTTTTTGACAAATTAGCAGGAACAGACAAATTACGGGAACAAATATCAGAAGGGTGGACAGAAGAACAAATACGGGATAGCTGGAAAGAAGAGTTGGCAGAATATAAAAGCATGCGAAAAAAATATCTATTGTACGAAGATTTTGAATAGCGTGAATATATCACATCAAATAGTCCATCGTATCACACACAATTAGACCACTAAGAAAGAGCTGTAAACTAATCATAAAAGTACTAATTTTTTCTCTCTTTTTTTCTCAATGATTCACCCATAATTTCAACTATCATCGAGTTACTGGGAACCAGTGCTGGCAATTGACCTTAAGCTCGGGTACGCATTCAAGATGTAAGTAACGGTGGCAAAAGAGCAATCGCAATACAAGTGAATTTGCGTTAACACTCACTCACATCATGCATAGATTTGAATGTTTTCTATACAGACTGATTTTGATATGTATAAATTTTGTCGTTTTCTATACAAAAGACATTATCTTTGTATAGAAATTTAAAAACACTTTACAGATGACAACTTGGGGATTAGCAGAGTTACCATTAAATATTGATTTGGAAACTAAAAGGGTTTTAAAAGCTTTACCCGGAGCACATGCTGCCTTAGCTGAGTTAAAAGGAATTGCATCGACAATACCCAATCAAAATATCTTGATTAATACACTTGGATTACAAGAAGCCAAAGACAGCTCTGCAATAGAAAATATTATTACAACGCATGACGATTTATACAAATCTGAATTGAAACTTGACGCTTTTAAATCCATTCAAGCGAAGGAGGTTCAGAACTATATTTCTGCGCTAAAAAAAGGATTTGAACTTATAACTAATACTGGACTGCTTACCAATAATAGCATACTGCAAATTCAAGAAGTATTGGAAGATAATAAAGCTGGATTTAGAAAATTACCTGGAACTACCTTGAAAAATGCTGCTACGGGTGTGACAATATATACTCCACCTCAAGATTATAGGGAAATAATGGGGCTAATGGCGAATCTTGAGCGATACATAAATGATTCAGAAATTCAAGATTGTGACCCACTAATTAAAATGGCTATTATTCATTTTCAATTTGAGAGCATTCACCCATTTTATGACGGAAATGGCAGGACTGGCAGGATAATAAACATATTATACTTGATTTTGGAAAACCTCCAATCATTGCCAATTCTATATTTGAGCAATTATATAATTAACCACAAACCTGATTATTACCGTCTTTTACAAAATGTGCGAGATGAAAATTTGTGGGAGGATTGGTTATTGTTTATGATAAAGGGAGTTGAACAAACTGCAAAAGAGACAATAGAATTGATTATCAAAATTAAAGAGTTAATGCTTGATTATAAGCACCGACTTCGGGATAATTACAAATTTTATAGTCAAGACTTGCTAAATAATTTATTCAAACATCCCTATACAAAAATTGAATTTGTTGTAAATGATTTAGGAGTATCAAGATTAACCGCTGCAAATTATTTAAATAAACTGGCGAACGATAAAATGTTACGAAAAGAAAAATTAGGAACAGGAAATTATTATATTAACGAGGAGTTATTTGACTTATTGACAAAGAGATAAAAACGCACAGGCGGTAACATCGTGTATTGGGAATGTCGTGTAAATGTCGAGATTTTGTAGTTGGAATGTTTCCCTAATCAGTACGATATTTGACACAAATTAAAAATAGAAAGATAGTATTTTGCCTTACACAAAATATGGTTAATTTAGTCTGGAATTTACAGATACCAACCATGGATCATTACATTGTTTTTGGAGTACTGGGGCTTTCCTTGCTCCTTTTTGCCTGGGGCCGGATACGACATGATTTTGTTGCTTTGATATCCCTGTGCATATTGCTTGTTTTCGGGATTATTGAGCCGGGAAAAGCATTTACCGGCTTTGGCCATCCGGCGGTTATTACTGTAGCAGCTGTTTTAGTGATAGGCAAATCACTCGAATTTTCCGGTGTAGTAGACCTATTGGGGAAATGGGTAATGAAACTTGGCAACAACACTACTTTGCAAATTTTCTCCCTCTCTGTGCTTGTAGCTGTCGCATCCTCTTTCATGAACAATGTAGGAGCATTAGCCATAATTATGCCAATAGCCATCCACATGGCAAGTAAAAGTGGAAATCCCCCGTCACTCTTCCTTATGCCCATTGCTTTTGCTTCATTGTTTGGAGGTATGACCACCCTGATAGGGACTCCTCCAAATATAATAATAGCCACATTTAGGGCAGATGAAACGGGAGTACCTTTTGGAATGTTCGATTTCACCCCTGTGGGTGTTATCCTCACCATTGCAGGCGTTCTCTTTATCACGTTACTGGGATGGAGAATAATCCCTAAAAGAGCATCAAAAAAATCCGACAAAGAACTCTTTGATATTGAAGACTATATAACAGAGGTAAAGGTAGAAAAAGATTCAAAAATAAAAGGAATAAGCATTTCGGAGTTAGCATCAGTCACAAAAGCCGACATCCAGGTCCTGGGGTTGATCCGCAACAAAAAAAGGATTCACGCTCCCGACACCGATGAAACTTTTCAAATAGATGACGTTATCATTATTGAAACAGAAGCAGATGAACTTAAAGTTTTTATTGAAGATAGCGGGACAAAGCTTGTTGGAGACAAAAAATTCAGGAAAGATGCCCAAGGATCTGATAAAATAACCCTTGCAGAGGCCATTGTTATGGCAGATTCAAGGTTAGTCAACAGTACTGCAGCAACCCTTCGTTTGCGTAGCCGGTACGGAATAAACCTACTGGCAGTAGCCCGACGAGATAAAAAAATACACACTCGCCTGGATCATATAAAGTTTCAGACCGGAGACGTGTTATTGCTGCAAGGAAGAGAACACAACCTTCATGAAAACATAACCTCTATAGGTTGCCTGCCACTTGCAAAACGGGAATTACGGATAGGATATAAAACTAAAATACCCCTGGCTCTGGGTATTTTTGCAACTGCCATTGTTTTGGTTGTTGCCAAGATATTGCCGGTTGAAGTTTCCTTTACAATGGCAGCAATTGTAATGGTACTTTCAAGAACATTACCCCTCAAAGAATTTTATTCAAGCATAGATTGGCCCGTTATAGTATTGCTTGGGGCCATGATTCCAGTGGGGACTGCTCTAGAAACAAGCGGAGGAGCACAAATGATTGCAAATGCCGTTCTCAATATTGGAAACACTCTGCAAGCATGGGAAATCCTTGCAATTATTCTCACCACAACCATGATATTGTCCGGGATCATAAATAATGCAGCTACAGCAGTACTTATGGCCCCAATTGCCATTAATGTGGCAAAAGGCCTTGGTTATTCTGTTGACCCTTTCCTTATGGCAGTTGCTGTTGGTGGTTCATGCGCTTTCCTTACGCCCATTGGTCACCAATCCAACACACTTGTTATGGGACCCGGAGGATACAAATTCACGGACTATACCATAATGGGAATACCACTTACCATCATTATCATTATACTGGGTGTGCCATTAATCATGTGGGCGTGGCCATTGTAGAAGCTAAGAGCAATGAACTGGAAGTTGGCAATTACTAAATTATCAGGAAATAGGGTCAAAAATAAATATTTTAAAATTACTCCTAAATATGGATACAACAACACTAATTACATGCAACAATTCCGTTGAAGCAAACCTCATAAAAGGAATGCTAGAGAACAACGGAATTGAAAGCTTCCTCACAAATGAGAACTTCACCAATCTTATGCCTCATCTAAACGGAGTACTGGGTGCCGGGGTACAGGTTATGGTAGACAAAAAGGATCTGAGAATGGCCCAGGAACTTTTGGAAGCGCAACGAAACACAGATGAAACCATTTGCCCTAACTGCGGCTCAAACAACATTATAACTGGTTTAGGGACAAATGGCTTTAAGAAAATAATTACGATCCTTATTTCATTATTTGCCTGGATACCTTTTGGAAACCTAAAGAGAACACATTACTGCAAAGATTGCAAAACAGAATTTTAACACTCTTAACTACTAATAGCAAATGATTTTTACCGAAAACCCTATTAGAATATAATCCCCACATCTGACAATCCCAAACTTGACTTTTTGAGTACTTTCTTCTTTTTTTCAATGCAGCTTATCTGATAAAAAGTAAATTTATTCAATGATATAATTAGAACTATGAGCGACCTAATCATATACAACACCCCCGATGGCAAAAGCTCCATTGCCCTTTATGCCAAAGATGGCAGCGTGTGGCTTAACCAATCACAAATAGCCGAACTTTTTTCCACCTCAAAGCAAAACATTGGGCAACATGTGTCGAATATATTAAAAGAGAACGAGCTAGATGCCGATTCAGTTGTAAAGAATTACTTTACAACTGCCGCCGATGGCAAAAACTATAACGTAACGTTTTACTCGCTCGAAATGATTATGGCTATTGGCTTTCGGGTGCGTGGGGTACGTGGTACGCAATTTCGGCAATGGGCAAACCGCAACCTTACCGAGTTTTTGCGAAAGGGTTTTGTAATGGACGATGAACGATTAAAAAACCCCGATGGTCGTCCCGACTATTTTGATGAGTTACTCAGCCGCATACGTGATATTCGTGCTTCCGAAAAACGCTTTTACCAAAAAGTACGTGATTTGTTTGCCCTTAGCAGCGACTACGATGCCACCGACAAAGCCACCCAAATGTTTTTTGCCGAAACCCAAAACAAATTACTGTTTGCCGTTACCGGCAAAACCGCAGCCGAACTGATTGTTGGCAGAGCCAATGCACAAAAAGAGAACATGGGCTTAACTTCGTGGAAAGGAGCAATTGTTCGCAAGCAGGATATTATCACAGCCAAGAACTATCTTACCGAAGATGAAATTGATACCTTGAACCGTTTGGTGGTTATCTTCCTCGAAACTGCCGAACTAACTGTAAAAGAGCGTAAAGACTTAACAATGGCATTTTGGAAAGAAAACGTTGACCGTTTATTGAATTTTCAGAACAAGAAAATTTTGCAAGGCTGTGGAACAGTATCAAATGCACAAATGGAAAGCCATGTAGAAAAGTTATACGAACAATTCGATCAAAAACGTAAGGCTTATGAAGCTTTAAATGCCGACAAAAACGACCTTGAAGAAATAAAAGCGATAGAAAACAAACTAAAAAAACGAAATGAACGAGGCGGAAACAAGAGCTGAACTAATTGACCCTACGCTAAAGACTTGCGGCTAGGGCGTTGCAGAAAAGGCGTTTAGGGCGACCGGATGAGAATCCCTTTTGACCAAATATATAAGAGTATCTAAATATACTTTTTCTCTTTTTATTTGCATTTTTAGTCTATTTATACTTCATTTGTACAGTTTTTTAAAACTAGTACATCTATGAAGCAAAAAAAAAATAGCAAAAAGTACCACAATATTCTCGAAAACTCAAGGGAGCTTTTTTGGAAGCATGGTTTCCGGAGAGTATCCCTACAAGAAATTTGCGAGAAATCAGGGGTTAGTAAAATGACCTTCTACAAATATTTCCCAAACAAGACAGAACTGGCAAAGACTGTATTCAGCAACGTTGTAGACGAAGGCATTGTCAAATACAACAAGTTGATGGAATCAGATATTCCTGCCACCGAAAAAATCAAGGGTATTGTCATGCTCAAAGAAGAGGGGACAAAAAATGTAAGCCCAGAATTTATGCAAGATTTCTATACCGGACAAGAACCCGAACTAGCTCATTTTGTAGAATCAAAAACCAAAGAGGTATGGGGAAAAATCCTATCCGATATGAAAGTTGCGCAACAAAAGGGAATTTTCCGGGATGATTTCAAACCCGAAATGCTCTTCAGGATAGCTTTCAAAGTACAAGAACTTATGAAAGACCCCGAACTCCTTAAAATGTATGGCTCAACCCAGGAGGTTATACTGGAGCTGACCAAATTTATAGCATACGGAATATCAAAAAGATAAACAACACCTAAGGATGGGAAAAATCAATCATACGACAAACAGGGTACTCATATTTACACTGGTTTGGATTTTGGCAATCCTCTCCCCCATTCCGCTTAATGCCCAGTTCAGCAGCAACTCATCCACACAAAATAAAATAACCTTCAAAGGGCAACTCTCTGCATACACCCACTACAACCCAAACAACCAATACCAGTGGTGGAACGGAGCAAGATATATCCCACAGCTTAACTACCAGGTTCCTGGCAAAGGAAAAGTATTGCTCGATTTTGAAGCCTCTGCAAACATTTACGGAAACCTTGGAATGGACGGGTTCAAATATTCCAATGCAGAGGGTCAAATCAAACCATACCGCGCCTGGGCAAGGATCTCTGCAAACCAATTCGAACTAAGGGCCGGACTTCAAAAAATAAATTTTGGTTCTGCCTCAATGCTACGGCCACTCATGTGGTTCGACCAAGTAGACCCTCGTGACCCCCTGCAACTTACAGACGGGGTATGGGGAGTACTCGGGAGATACTATTTCCTGAACAACGCAAATATCTGGCTTTGGATGCTCTACGGCAATAACAACCCAAAGGGATGGGAGAGTATCAATACCCATAACTCATTACCAGAGGCAGGCGGCCGTATCCAATACCCTGCAGGCAAAGGGGAGGTAGCGATATCTTACCATTACCGGGTGACAGACGGAAGGAGTATACCCCAAAACAATATATTGGAGCCACAAAATTACCCGGACAAAATAGCAGAAAACCGAATTGGAGTTGATGCAAAATTCGATTGGGTGGTGGGATGGTGGGCAGAGGCTTCCTGGACAAACATGAGGGAAGATACCGGCCTGCTAACCAACCAGCACCTGCTGAACATAGGGGCAGACTACACTTTTGCCATTGGCAACGGACTAACCGTCACCTATGAACAACTCATAGCTTCGTTTGACCGGAAACCATTCCAATTCAAAGAACCAGTAACATTTTCGGCTATCAATGCAATGTACCCATCCGGGTTGCTTGACCAATTCAGTGTCATAACCTACTTTGACTGGACAAACAAATCACCATATTTTTTTATAAACTGGCAAAGGCAATTCAACAAACTTACACTAAACCTTATGGGTTACTCAAACCCAAAGGAGTACCGCATACCATCACAAAATCGCGCACAAAACCTCTTTGCAGGAACCGGTATCCAGCTAATGCTGATTTATAACCACTAAACAACTGTCATTCTAAACAAAATGAAAATGGAAAAAAGAGCAATAATCCAGATCCAGAACCTGGTAAAAGCCTTTCCAATGGGAAAATCCCAATTCGTGGCTCTAAACAACATCAACCTAACATTCAACGAGGGAGAATTCACCGGACTGGTGGGGCCCAGTGGTTCCGGCAAAACAACCCTGTTAAACATCATAGGTTCGCTGGATACACCTACCTCGGGGTCTGCCAACGTTTTAGGGCACTCAATCGGAACCCTTACTGCAAAGGAGGCCGCCCGCCTCAGGAAAGAGAATCTGGGATTCATTTTCCAAAGCTACAACCTGCTACAGGTACATACTGTATTCGAGAACGTAGAATTCCCGCTGCTATTGTTAAAAACAGATCCGGCAAAACGGAAAAAGATGGTGATGGAGGCCCTGGAATGGGTAGGGCTCACAAGCAAGGTTAACTCAAAACCACCACAACTATCGGGAGGAGAGTGCCAAAGGGTAGCCATAGCAAGAGCCATGGTAAAGAAACCAACACTGGTACTGGCAGACGAGCCAACCGCCAACCTGGATGCTGCCAACTCACACAATATACTGCAAACCATGGAACGGTTAAACAAAGAGCTCAAAACCACCTTCCTGTTTGCAACACACGACCAAAAAGTGATAGACTACCTCAAACGTAAAGTATACTTGCTGGACGGAGAGGTAGATAAAACCACAACACAATGAAAACGGCATTCAAACTGGCATACCGGAACCTGATTGGAGCCGGGATGCGCACCTGGCTAAATGTGATTGTTTTATCCTTCTCATTTGTAGTCATAATCTGGCTCAAAGGAATAATGGTTGGCTGGGACCACCAGGCAAAGACAGACATGACCAATTGGGAGATAGGCGGAGGACAATACTGGCACCAGAATTATGACCCATTCGATCCGTTCACACTTGCAGGGAGCCACTCACCAATCCCTTCACAGTTCAAAGAAGAGATTGCCATAGGAGATATGGAACCCATTTTGGTTATCCAAGGGACAATCTACCCTCAGGGACGTATGCAATCTGCAATTATAAAGGGAATCAATCCAGAACAAACAATTTTCTTGCTGCCAACCCATACCCTGGACACCTCAACCACAGCACTGCCCGCGTTCATCGGGCACAGTATGGCAAACAGCATGAACCTCTCCAAAGGCGATTATCTGACAATACGTTGGAGGGATGCACAAGGAACATTTGATGCAACAGAAATTGTGATTGCAGAGGTGTTCACAAGCAATGTGCCTGCAGTTGAAACCGGGCAGGTTTATGTACCCCTGGACAAACTATGGGAGATGACCGGGCTGCAAGGAGAGGCAACTCTTTTGACCTACCGCGATCCCGACACGCAACGGGCAGAGGTCAGCGGCTGGACACTAAAAACAAAATCACAATTGACAGCCTCCGTAGACAAGATAATCCAAACCAAAACTACCGGGCAGTCTGTTTTTTACGTGATTCTGTTATTGCTGGCAATGCTGGCAATATTCGATACCCAGGTACTATCCATATTCCGCAGGCAAAAAGAGATAGGGACATACGTTGCCTTGGGATACACACGAAAAGAGGTAGTAGCACTATTTACCGTAGAAGGGGCAATGCACTCGGTGCTTGCAGCAGTTGTCTCTGCCATTTACGGTATACCTTTCCTGGCATGGCAAGCAAAGAGCGGATGGTCTATTCCGGTTGAAGCAAGCGACTACGGTATGGCAATGGCACAAACACTCTACCCAATATACACGACAGGCCTTGTAACCAGCACTATCCTCATTGTGGTTCTGACAACCACAATTGTCAGTTACTGGCCTTCGCGCAAAATAGCCAAAATGAATCCAACAGAAGCTTTAAGGGGGAAAATACAATGATAAAGTTTTTAATCAAAGGACTATTCTACGACAAAAGCCGCAGCCGGCTTCCAATCATAGTGGTGGCAACAGGAGTCATGCTCACTGTCTTTTTAAACGCCTATATAACAGGTTTTATGGGAGATACGGTAGAGATGAATGCCCGCTTTACCCACGGTCACCTGAAAGTAATGACAAAAGCCTATGCCCAAAACTCCGGGCAGAGGCCCAACGACCTTGCTATTACCAATGCAACCTCATTGATGGAGGAGCTCTCTGCACAATACCCAAATCTTGACTGGTCTGCCAGGATTCTTTTCGGTGGACTTGTAGATGTCCCGGGAGAAGATGGTGAAACCAAATCCCAAGGACCCTCCACAGGCATGGCGGTAGATTTGCTGTCACCAAACAGCCTTGAACCAAAAAGGCTGAACATAGAAAATTCCACTGTAAGAGGCAGGATGGTTCAAAACCAAGGAGAGGCCTTGCTTGCAGAGGAGTTTGCACAAAAACTGGAGGTAAACCCGGGGGAGCAGATAACGCTCATAGGCTCTACAATGTACGGAAGCATGTCCATGTACAATTTCACTGTTGCCGGAACAATTGCATTCGGTATAGAGGCAATGGACAGGGGGGCAATAATCATTGACCTGGAAGATGCACGGTTGGCAATGGATATGTACGATAGTGCCGGAGAAATTATAGGACTTTTTAAAACAGGTTATTACAACAATGAAACAGCTCTGGGGATATCCACAAGGTTCAACCAAAACTACCTGGAAAGCAATGATGACTTTGACCCGATTATGAAATCGCTCACACAACAGGACAACATGGGTCAACTGGTGGGAATGCTGGATGTCTGGAGCATCTACATAATTTCTGTATTCATTTTTGCAATGGCATTGGTATTATGGAACGCAGGATTGCTGGGCGGGTTGAGGCGGTATGGCGAATTTGGAGTACGCCTTGCAATGGGAGAAGAGAAAAGCCACGTATACCTCACACTTATATATGAATCTGTGTTCATCGGAATTGCCGGATCGGTAATTGGCACCGGTATAGGGTTGGCAATAGCAGCCATCATTCAGGAAAACGGCATAGACATCTCTGGAATGATGGAGGGATCTGCATTGATGTTCCCATCCCAAATAAAGACCCGGATAACACCTGCAGATTACTATATTGGTTTTATTCCCGGGCTTTTTTCTACAGTTGTGGGGGCAATGCTGGCAGGGATTGGAATTTTCAAACGCAAAACATCTCAACTATTTAAAGAACTAGAAGCATAAAAACACATCAATATGAAATGTTTATTTACTCTTATATTAACAATTTGTTCACTCACTGGCTTTGGTCAGGAGCAGGCAAAATCAATCCTGGAAAAGGTAGACCTCAATATGTCTGCAAACAGCCGTGTCTTTGAATCAACAATGACAATCCATGGCAAAAGGAACAGCCGTTCAATAACTTCCAGGTCCTATGTAGTAGGCTCGCAAAAATCCTTTACAGAATACCTTTCACCTCCCCGCGAACAAGGGACCAAAATGCTCAAGTTAGAAGAACAACTATGGATCTACTCCCCCTCTACCGACCGCACCATCCAGATCTCGGGCCATATGTTGCGGCAATCTGTAATGGGGTCGGACCTCTCCTATGAAGATATGATGGAAGACCGCAAGCTGACAGAGATTTATGATTCCAAAATCACAGGGCAGGAACAGATAGGCCAACGGAAAACCTGGGTACTGGAACTTACCGCCAAATCAGACGATATTGCCTATGCTAGCCGTAAACTATGGGTAGATACCGAAAGATATATCCCACTTAAAGAGGAGCTTTACGCAAAAAGCGGCAAACTACTCAAACAATCAGTTATGAGCGATGTAGAAAGGATTGGACGAAGGTGGTTCCCAAAGACCATATTTTACAAAGATATGCTCAAACAAGGAAGCGAAGGCACTGAGTTCAAGATTACAAAAATCCAGTTTGATACAGAAATCCCGGAACATCTATTCTCTAAAGCTGCACTTAAGCTTTAGGCAATAACGCTCAAACAGACAATTTAAAGTCTTAACAATTTGCCGACTCAAGGGTTATAGTATAGATATAACCCTTATTTTTTTGTATATTACAAACTCGAATCATATAAAACAGATTTTATGGAAAACAATCCCCACAAAGAGAGCAAATGCCCCGTTACCGGAGCAACCGGGAAACATACCATAGGTGCACCTGGCACCAGTAACAAAGATTGGTGGCCCAACAAACTCAACTTGAACATACTCAGGCAACACTCCAACCTTTCCGACCCTATGGATAAGGATTTTGACTATACCAAAGAATTCAATAGCCTGGACCTTAAAGCCTTAAAGCAAGACCTACAGAAACTTATGACCGATTCACAGGATTGGTGGCCTGCCGATTACGGGCACTACGGGCCACTATTCATAAGAATGGCCTGGCACAGCGCAGGAACTTACAGGACTATAGATGGAAGAGGCGGAGCAGGGAGAGGGCAACAACGCTTTGCACCTCTTAACAGCTGGCCCGACAATGTGAGCCTTGACAAGGCACGCAGGCTGTTATGGCCAATCAAGCAAAAATATGGCAAGAAAATCTCATGGGCAGACCTTATGGTCCTTGCCGGAAATGTAGCATTGGAATCAATGGGCTTCAAAACAATCGGGTTTGCAGGAGGCCGTGCAGATGTGTGGCAGGCCGACGAAGATGTGTACTGGGGTTCCGAGACCAAATGGCTTGCCAATGACAATCGCAAACTGGACAAGGACGAGGTGGCAAACCCTCTGGCTGCAATTCAGATGGGTCTTATTTACGTCAACCCCGAAGGTCCCGATGGTGTTCCGGATCCATTGGCAGCAGCCAAGGATATCCGCAACACATTTGCGAGGATGGCCATGAATGACCAGGAAACTGTAGCTCTTATAGCTGGTGGCCATACCTTTGGGAAAACTCACGGAGCTGCAAGTGCAGACCACATAGGAGCAGAGCCGGAAGCCGCCGGACTGGAACAACAGGGACTAGGTTGGAAAAACTCGCATGGTACCGGCAAAGGCGGAGACACTATTACCAGCGGTTTGGAGGTGATATGGACTCAAACTCCTACCAAATGGAGTTACTATTTCTTTGACAATCTCTTCAATTTTGAATGGGAACTCACCAAAAGCCCGGCCGGAGCATACCAATGGGAGGCAAAAGGGGCAGGCAAAATCATGCCCGATGCCCATGACAAAAGCAAACGCCACTACCCCACCATGCTCACTACCGACCTCTCGCTCAAGGTAGATCCTGTTTATGAAAAGATCTCCCGCAGGTTTTACGAACACCCCCTGGAGTTTGCCGAGGCTTTTGCAAAGGCTTGGTTTAAGCTGACCCATCGCGACATGGGCCCTCGCAGCCGTTATCTGGGTTCCGAAGTCCCTGCAGAAGAGTTCCTGTGGCAAGACCCTATTCCTGCAGTTAACCACCCGCTTGTTGATCAAAATGACATAAAATCACTTAAATCCAAAATTTTGGAATCAGGTCTTACTGTTTCCCAGCTGGTTACCACAGCATGGGCCTCTGCCTCTACCTTCCGTGGTTCAGACAAACGGGGCGGTGCAAATGGGGGAAGAATAAGACTTGCACCTCAAAAAGATTGGGAAGTGAACAACCCTGCAGAGCTTAAAAAAGTGCTGGCAAAACTTGAGGCAATACGAGAGGATTTCAATAAAACCCAAAAAGATGGCAAAGCAATTTCAATTGCCGACCTAGTAGTCCTTGCAGGTTGTGCCGGGGTAGAAAAAGCAGCCAAAGATGCCGGATTTGATATTACGGTCCCGTTTACCCCCGGCAGGACAGATGCTACCCAGGAGCAAACAGATATTGAAAACTTTGAAGTATTGGAACCTTTGGCCGACGGATTCCGCAATTACCAAAAATTCAAGTTCAAAAGTTCACCCGAAGAGCTACTGATAGACAAAGCACAGCTGCTGACACTCACTGCACCCGAGATGACAGTACTTCTTGGAGGAATGAGGGTTTTGGGCACCAACCACGACAACTCAAAACACGGCCTCTTTACAGAAAGGCCGGGCAAACTTACAAACGACTTTTTCGTTAACCTGCTGGACATGTCTACTGCCTGGACCCCGGTAACCGAAGAGAGGGAGCTTTACCAAGGGAAAGACCGCAAAACAGGCAAACTAAAATGGACAGCCACCCGTGTAGACCTCATATTTGGCTCCCATGCAGAACTCAGAGCCTTGGCAGAAGTATACGCCAGTACAGACGGTCACGAAAAATTTGTCAAAGACTTCGTATCTGCCTGGGTAAAAATAATGAACCTGGACAGGTTCGATCTAAACTAATCATTACTCCAAAAATTGAAAAACCGCACTTAAGGCAGCTTAAGTGCGGTTTTGGCGTTAAGGTGATAATCTTTACTCCAGATTAATAGTTCCCAAATCGGTCACACTTCCAACTTTAACCTCTGCATCTTCAATAACTTTCCCTGAGAAGCCCTCAACAGGAACAATCTCAATCCTGTAAAAACCAGATGCAACGCCTTTGAACATAAACCTTCCATCTTCGAATGGTAAGGCAGACAGGGTATCATCGCCTGCAATTGCCATAACAAATGGTTTTGCTTCCAGCGGCAGAACCCTCCCTTTGATGGCACCGGTAGACACCTCTGTAAAGGTACGTATGACAGGCTTCAAACCGTAAGTACCGTTGCCCCTTGCCACAATAGATCTTGCAGCATCAAAGTCGATCCACATTTCGTAAAACATTCCATCTTCCAACTGTTTGTTTGTATTGAATTTAAGACCAGATTGCTGGGCAGAGGGAGTTTCCAGGTCATAATATTCACCATTAACTTTAAGTGAATTATTCTCTCCCAACACAAGTCTCATTTGTGAAATGTTTCCGGATGGAAGTTCTGCCGTTGCAAGCAAAGTGTCCATCCCGTTCCTAAGATCCAGCAAATTATAAATTCCTTTGTTCACAGGCAAGCTAATCCAGTTTTCCACGCTATCATTGAAAGCAACGTGAATCATCAGGTCTTGCACATCTATTAGGACCTCTTCATAATCTGCCGGAGCATCGGTAAGGTTAACTACCAATGTGGCCTTATCGTTGCCAATGGTACCATCTGTCTCACAAGATGACACACCCGCAACCAATGCCAGTGACAAAATCAAAAAAGTATAAATTCTCTTTTTCATAACAATGTTTTATTGTTTATACATTTATTGCACCGTCTAAAACCATTTTTACCCTACCTTTATAATCAAAAATTTACCTTATGAAAACCAATACCAAAACAGGACCTGCCGGCAATATGTTCAAATGCGAAGCAAATGGGCTAAGGGAACTGGCTAAGGCACAGGTTTTACAAGTAGCCCAGGTAATCTCATACGGGCCCAATTACATTACTACGGAATATATAGAACCCATAGAGCCATCTCACAAATTTTTTAAGAAATTTGGCAAGGAGCTGGCCAGACTGCATCGCTTTAAAAAAGAAGAATACGGCTTTTTCCAAGACAATTTCATTGGCTTCACGCCTCAATTGAATATTGCAGAGGGTTCACAGAAACACAACTGGACAGATTTCTTTTTTGAAAAAAGGTTATTACCCCAATACCACTTGCTGGAACATAACAATTTGCTGACACCTGCCCTGGTAAACAGATTCCGCAGGTTGGAATCGGTTTTGCCAATCATCCTGCAAGGAGTGGAGGCAGAGGGAGCTTCTTTGTTACACGGAGACCTCTGGTCTGGCAATTACATCTGCACACATAACGACAACGCAGTATTGATAGACCCTGCTGTCTATTACGGACACAGGGAAACCGATTTGGCAATGACCAGGCTTTTCGGGTATTTCCCGCACGATTTTTACAACAGTTACCACAAAGAGTACCCATTGGCAGAGGGTTGGGAGCAACGCTTCAAAGTTTACCAATTATACCACATGATGAACCATATAAACTTGTTCGGCCCCGAGTACATTCCCGAAACCGAACAATTGATTGCCTCTATATGATTTCATGCGGTGCTACAAAGTACCCGACTTGTACCCGGCAATCGCCTCTTTTAGTTTTTCCCAATAACCCGGGGTCATGTCTACTCCTTCCAGCGAAAAAAGGCAAACTCCTTGGGAACCGCCTTGGATTGCATAACCAAAGAATTCAGGGATCCTCTCTGCAGGAACATGCCCTACAAACAACCCGGAAGTTAGTATACCCCTGTTCCCATTTGCCTTCAATGCCTCAACCCCCTCTTTTGTGGCAGTCATTATTGCCTCATCTTCCCAATCATAAAATTTATGATATATCATTGGAAAGAAATGATCTATGTTTCTGAAGTTCGCCCAATCCTGCCTTACCAGTTTTTTTGATTCCTCTGGGGAGGCAAAAACTGCAGCAGATGAAATTTTGCCATGTGCCTTTATCTCCGATGCTACCTCGCCAGCCATGTTTGCCAAAGCGTCCCAACGGAATTGCATCCACTCTTGGTTGGCTGTTGGATCTTCCAGCTCCATGGGGTCAATTCCTGTTTGATCTTTGAATTTTGAACGGCATACCGGGCAATAACAAAAATCCCACTGCGGATACACCTTATCCTGGACAACATTCCGTGATTCATGCAAGCCATAAGGCAAAATTGCGTCGGGATAACGGATAAAATCCAGGTGAACTCCCGCCAAACCATCAATCTGTGCCAGCTCTGCCACCCTCTCTTTCAAATACTGCACTGCTTCTGGACGCGAGGGGCACAACCACCTGTAATGTTCCCTGTTATACAACTTGATATCCAGACAAGATTGACCAAGAGCATTTACCTGATACCACTCTGGATGGGCATTCCTTAAACTCATCTCTGTCCTGTTAGTAGTCCATATCCAGGCATGAAGCTCAATATCATATGCTTTTGAATATTCCAATGCAGTGTTTATGATTAAGATTGCAGCACTGTCCCGGAATTGGGTAGAGTCCCCAAGGACCTCCGGATAACCACCATGGCACTCGAGTATAATGGCGTCTATACCCGCTTGGGAGGCATTCCTGAAATAATGGTCCCATTGGTCATGGGTCATGGTAGTTTTTCCTGACATCCACGCCCAAACCTTCTTTTGGTTTGTGTCCGTAGCCTCTTTGGTTGTATTGCCACAAGAGAGTAACACAAACATCACCAATAAAACAAACAAGTTTTTCATAATTGATCAATATTTTCGTTTAGGATTTTTAGGATAACGCCCCTCCTTTACCCGTTCTGCCTGTTCAAAAACCTCCTTAATGCTCCAAAGGCAAGAAAAGCCAAACACACCCAGTGCTGCAGAGACAACAATGTTTGCCACAACCAAAGAGGCTGCAACTGCACCCAACCCCGCAATGAGGAACAAAACCCAGCTTCTCACACCCAAGTGATACTCTGCCTTTATTACCAATGGATGGAAAAGACCTATTATCACAAATGTGATGACCCCTATGATTATTCCGGTAAAATTCAACATCGCAAAATTAAATTACAGTTTAGCAAATATAACAACTATAAAGCTAAGTTCATTTAGTTTTAAGAACTCCCAGCAATTTCCAAATAGTCTCTTTGAATGCAAGCATCTCTTCTTTGGATATCTGGCTCCCGCTAAAATTTGCAACTATCTTTGAAGGAATCTCCAAAGCAGAATCCCTTAGATTTGTACCCTTTTCAGAGAGTGAAACAATCACAATACGCTCATCTTCAATGGAACGTCTACGAGCAATCATTCCCTTTTGCTCCAGACGTTTAAGCAGAGGTGTCACAGTATTGGTTTCCAATACAAGCTTGGAACAAATTTCGTTCACAGTCATCTGTTTGTACTGCCACAAAACCATCATAACAAGGTACTGCGGATATGTTAGCCCCAGCACGTTTAAAATGGGAGCATACAACTGAGTCGTCAACCTGGAAGCTGCATACAAAGGAAAACAAATCTGATTATCAATAAACAACACCTCCGCTCCAACTTGCTCTTTATCCAAATTACTTGTTTGAACCTTCTCCATATCCCGATACGTTGTATAAATCAATAATTACCAACGAATTATTATATAATGCCTTTTATAAAGCTTTCCATCTTTCCGGGTTTGGTAAAAGGGGCAAACCGCTTCAACGGTTTTCCATTCTTATCAATCACAAATTTAGTAAAATTCCATTTTACCTTACTACCAAAAATGGAACCCAGCTCATTTTTTAAAAATTTAAACAAAGGATGAGCTCCATCTCCGTTTACATCTGTTTTTGCAAACATTGGAAATGTGACTCCGTAATTTACCTGGCAAAACTCCTCAATCTCTCCGGAGCTACCGGACTCTTGGTTGGCAAACTGATTACAAGGGAAACCCAAAATAACCAATCCATCCTCCTTATACTTACGGTAAAGCTGTTCCAGCCCCTCGTATTGTGGTGTTAACCCACATTTACTTGCAGTATTGACTACAATTACTGTTTTCCCTTTGAATTCCGACATCGGGACTACTTTCCCTTTTAGGCTCTCTGCCTCGAGATCATAAAAATTAATCTTATTCATAAAACTTTAGTTGATTTATTAATCGTTTTCGTTTATATCGTACACGATTCATATTTCGTGCCAAAATTATTGAAATTTTTTATCTCCATTTTTTGTTAAATTGGAAAAAAGATATACCTTTGCACTCCTTTTGGGAAAGATTACATCGCAAAAGGAATTGTTCTTTAAATTTTCGGGGTGTGGCGCAGTTGGCTAGCGCACCTGCTTTGGGAGCAGGGGGTCCTCCGTTCGAGTCGGAGTACCCCGACAACAAAGTCTGTAATTCATTAGAGTTACAGACTTTTTTTATTACCTTTAGTTACCTAAAAATTCATCCCATGAAAATCACAACTTTGGTAGACAATTATGTCGCATCCGGCAAAATGGGGGCAGAACACGGCTTATCTCTGTATATTGAAATCGATGAGAATCCCCTATTAAACCAGGAAAAGCTGAATATATTGTTTGATACCGGGCAAAGTGACCTATTTTACCACAATGCAAAACACCTGGGCATTGATCTGTCACAAACAGATTTATTGATAATTAGCCATGGTCATTACGATCATACGGGTGGCCTTGCCAAGTTTCTGGAAATAAACGACAAGGCAACAGTTTATATTCGCAAAGAGGCTTTCTGGCATAAGATGCATAACGGAAAATACATCGGGATTCCCAATAAAGAAAAGCTATTGCAAAAAGATAATCCGGCCAAAAACCGTTTTATACTCACCAAATCTATTTTCACACCAATCTCTCCGCTTCTGTCAATTATCTCTACTCCCAACAAATCTTTGACCTCTGCAAACAATTTTTCCATCAAACATGACGGCAAAACTGAACCTGCAGAAGATCTGTTTTGCGACGAACAATATCTCGCATTCCAAATTGATGGAAAAACATCTTTGGTTACAGGATGCTCTCACAAAGGAATAATTGATATTATATCAGACACCCAACATATTACGGGCAACAAAGTAATTGAAGTAATTGGTGGGCTACATACATCAAAATACTCTGCAAAAAAAATTCTTGAGTTATCCCAAAGCCTGGCAAGCACACATGTAAAATATATCCATACAGGACATTGTACCGGAATTGAGCAATACGCCATGCTCAAAGAATCACTCAAAGACAGGATATCATATAATTACACCGGCAAAAGTTTTCATACAAAACTCATGTTAAATTAAAACGTCGGGAATCCCTTATTATGTAAAGGGTTTTTAAAAGTTTCCTAACTTTGGTGGCCAATGCAAAAAACAGAACAATGAGAAACAACTCCGGTATCAATGCACAACTTATGAAGATGGTTATCTATGCCGGGGTAATACTTAGCATTGTATTCACTGCCATTTTGTTTCTCCAAAGCAGACAGGCCAGGATGCTCCATGAAAAAAGCAAAGAAGAGTATATCCAGGATTTCAACTCTTTGATCGAATACCATAGCATCAAAATGACAGAGGTAATCCTGGACTACACACACTGGGATGAGTTTTCAAAAGCAATGGAAAAGGGGGTGACACAAGAGTGGTTCGATTACAACCTCTCATCTTTACTGGAAGCCTATGACCTTGATTATGTTGCCATATACGATAAAAGCCTTACTCTGCAAATTGAATACAGCATATATCCTTACAATCTTACCAGGGTTATACCGGCATCTGCATTATTATCCCTTTCCGGCAAAAGATATTTGAATTGTTTCACCAAAACAGAAGCCGGATATCTTGAGTACGTAGCAGCACCGATACACCCTCAGACCTATAAAAAAGAAAGCCTCCCTCCCACTTTCGGTTATTTTGTGCTGGGCAAGTTATGGAATAACCAATATGTCTCTACACTGGCAAATAGTCTCAATTATTCTATTTCATTGGTAGAGAACACTCCCATTGACAACAAGCAGGAAAATTCAAATTATTTGCAAGCCTATTACCAATTCCTGGACCATAACGGATCAAAGATTGGAGGAGCATGGTTTTCAAAAGAGGATTTGCTGTTCAAACTTTACAAAAACAGTTCTTCTTATCTTATCCTCTCTCTTTTACTGTTTTTTGTAATTATGTGGCTGGTATTCATGCAATCCATCAAAAAACTCATAATCCGTCCCCTATCGTTGGTCAGAAAAATCCTGGAAAGAGAGGAGATGTCAGATGTAGACCGACTAATACAAGCCCCGGCAGAATTTTCAGATCTCGGACATTTGTTCAAGAGGTATATTTTTCAAAAGGGAGACCTTAAAAAAGAGAAAGAACGGGCAGAGCGGGCAGACAAACTCAAAACCCAGTTCATTGCCAACATGAGTCACGAGATACGTACACCAATGAATGGGATCATAGGTTTCACAGAACTTCTCAAAGACGACTCCCTCTCCCGGGAAGAGAAAGATAAATACATAGGAATCATCCAAAACAGCGGGCAAAGGATGATTAGCATCCTCAATGACCTCATCAAGATATCCTTGCTGGATTCCGAACAAGAGAGTGTCAACATCCTGCCGGTATCGCTGAATGGCCTATGCCATAATGTACGCACTTTTTTCAAAATGGATACCGAGAAAAAGGGTATTACCATGATTTGCAGTCAGGAGATGGAAAAAGACCTTGTTGTGTATACAGACAGGGACAAACTGTACGCCATAGTCAACAACCTTGTAAAAAACGCAATAAAATACTCTTCGGGAGGTGTGATTGAATTCAGCTATCAAATTGACAACGGATTCATACAATTCAATATAAAAGACCAAGGTATTGGCATTGAAAAAGAGTTGCAAGAGAAAATTTTCGACCGATTTTACCAGGTGGACAGCAATCTAAACAAACAATACGATGGCGTAGGACTTGGCCTTGCCATCGTAAAGTATTATACAGAACTCCTTGGGGGTAAAATTTGGGTGGAAAGCTCTCTTGGGAAAGGCTCCACATTCAGTTTCACTATCCCCTATTCCCAAATGTTTTCATAAACTGGACCCTCTCGAACTTACCAGGGTTCTCTATATTTGCATAGTTTAGTTTTCCCTTGAATTCCTCTACAGAAGAGAATCCTTGAGTATCCAAAAACAAGTTGATATCGTCAATTGCATTTGAGATTGAAACAGCACCCTTTTTGTACAAGGCGGTGCACATTTGAACCGTTGTAGCCCCAGCCAGAATCTGCTTAAGGGCCAACGTCCCGTTATGGACTCCGGTACTGGCAGAAAGATCTATACCCGGAACAAGTGCAGAGACAATACCCATCCATCTTAGCTCCCTCAAACTCTCTTCCGGAGAAGAGAATGCATCTGCAGGGAAAACCCTTACCTTTTTAATGTCAATATCAGGACTGTAAAACCTGTTGAACATTACAACACCTTTTGCGCCGTGTGCCTTAAGGGCGTTTACAAACCCGGGGAGATTTGTAAATGTAGAGGCAATCTTCACTGCCACAGGAATCTTAAGTTGTTTGGAAACCTTCTCTACTACATTTAAATATTCCCTCTCTATATCATTGGAAGATTTATAAATATCCAGCGGTAACGAGTAGATGTTCAACTCCAACCCATCTGCCCCGGCTTTTTCAATTTCCTTGGCAAAAGAGGTCCATTCACCTCCGGAATAACAATTTATACTTGCAATAACCGGCACGGAAACAGTATTCTTGACATCTGTCACCAGTTTGAGGTAGCGCTCAATTGAATTCTGCCTCAAATAATGATGCAGGTAATCTGCAGACTCCGGATAATCATGTGACTGGCTTTGGAGAAACTCAGCCTCATTAACAATTTGCTCTTCAAAAAGAGACTTTACAACAATAGCTCCAACTCCCGCTTTTTCAAATTCTGCCACCCTGTCAAGTTGGGCTGTCAGCCCTGAGCTGGCTGCCATTATTGGCGAGCTTAGCTTAAGACCCATATAATTTACAGATATATCAGACATATTCCTGGTTTTTATAGTTTTGAAAAAATATTCCTAAAGTTAACTTTATTTTCTATAATTCCCCTTAACTCTTTTGCAGAAATCCTCTCCTGTTGCATGGAATCCCTGTAACGGATGGTAACAGTATCATCATCTATTGTCTGATGGTCAATGGTAATACAAAACGGCGTTCCTATGGCATCTTGTCTCCTGTATCTCTTTCCTATGCTGTCTTTCTCGTCGTATTGGCAATTGAAATCGATTTTCAAATCGTCCATTATCCTACGGGCAACGTCAGGAAGTCCGTCTTTCTTGACCAAAGGCAAAACAGCAAGTTTTACCGGCGCCAGGAATGCTGGCAATTTAAGGACTACCCTCTCATCACCATTTTCCAGTTTCTCTTCGCAATAAGCCGATGAATAAATAGCAAGGAATGTCCTGTCCAACCCTATGGATGTTTCAATCACATACGGCACATAATTTTCATTTGTTTCAGGGTCAAAATATTGCATCTTTTTGCCAGAAAACTTTTGATGTTGAGAAAGGTCAAAATCGGTTCTGGAGTGTATTCCTTCCAACTCCTTGAATCCAAAAGGAAATTCAAACTCAATATCGGCTGCTGCATTTGCGTAATGGGCCAGTTTTTCATGGTCATGGAAACGATATTTGCTCTCTCCCAAGCCAATTGCCTCATGCCATCTCAAACGAGCTTTCTTCCAATGTTCAAACCATTTGAGTTCCTCGCCAGGTCTTACAAAAAACTGCATTTCCATCTGTTCAAACTCCCTCATCCTGAATATAAATTGACGGGCAACTATCTCATTCCTGAAAGCTTTGCCAATCTGTGCAATTCCAAACGGAAGCTTCATCCTGCCTGTCTTTTGGACATTCAAAAAATTAACGAATATACCTTGTGCGGTTTCAGGACGGAGGTATATTACACTGGCATCTTCGCTCACACTCCCCATTTGTGTAGAAAACATGAGGTTAAACTGCCTGACTTCTGTCCAGTTACGTGATCCCGAAACGGGGCAGGCAATCTCACAATCCAAAATAACCTGCCTAAGCTCTTCCAGGTTATTACTGTTGAGGGCATTGTTCATACGAATCCGGACATCATCGGCTTTCTTTTTGTTCCTCAGTACATTTGGATTGGTCTCCCGAAATTGTGGTTCATCAAAAGCATCACCAAATTTCTTGCGACCCTTTTCTACATCTTTTTCAATCTTCTCCTCTAGCTTGGCAATGAAATCCTCCAGTAAAACATCTGCCCTGTATCTCTTTTTGGAATCTTTGTTATCTATCAAAGGATCATTGAACGCCCCCACATGGCCGGATGCTTCCCAAATCTTTGGATGCATGAATATGGCAGAGTCCAAACCCACAATGTTTTCGTTCAGGCGCACCATGGCGTCCCACCAATATTTCTTTATGTTGTTTTTTAATTCGACTCCAAGCTGTCCATAGTCGTAAACAGCGCTCAACCCGTCATAAACCTCGCTGGACTGGAAAATAAAACCATACTCTTTTGCGTGTGCAATCAAACTCTTGAAAAGCTCTTCTTGTGTCATATCAATAAAATTTACAAACTACAAAATTAGTGCTTTTTATATAAAATTTCCTATTTTTGTTTTCTTTAAAAAAATTAAACAGATTATATGCGTAAAGTAATACTATTATTCATTTCCATTTTTGCTGCCACATCAATATTTTCCCAAGAGGCAGCGGTATGGAGTTTTGAGCAGAAAGACAACGGAGATGGCACCATTGACCTGATATTCAAGGCAGATATTCAGCATCCATGGTACATGTACAACACAACTCAATTCGAAAACGGGCCTCTGCCTACCAACTTTGAAATAAACCAGGGACCGGAATTCGAATCTGTCGACAAACTCAAGGATATACTTACTCCAAGACCAAAGTACGACGATGCTTTTGGAATGGATGTTCTTGTTTTTGAAAAAGAAGCAGCCTTTTCATACACAATCAAACGGCTTACAAATGAGCCATTCAAAGTGGAGGGGATATTGATTTTCCAAACGTGCAACGGAAGCGAATGCCTTATGGACGAAATTGATGTTTCATTCAGCATAAAAGCCGGGACAATTGCACAGGAAGGCAGCCGGACAATAAAAAACGACATTCCAAAAGAGAATTCTACTTCGGGACAATCGGAAAATAAGGCAAACCAAGGTCTTTTCACATTCCTGCTGATAGCTTTTGCTGCCGGTCTAGGAGGTGTTTTCACACCTTGTGTATTCCCGATGATTCCCATGACAGTCAGTTTTTTCATAGGAGGCAACGGCAAAAAAAGGGACGGGATAATCAAAGGGCTTGTGTTTGGAATCTCTGTAACCCTTATCTATACACTTGTAGGAGTAATTGTAGCTCTGTTCCAAAGCACAGATGCCACAGATGCCATGGGCACTCATTGGATTCCAAACTTGTTGTTTGCAGTGCTTTTTATGATTTTTGCAATCTCCTTCTTTGGAGCTTTCGAAATAACACTTCCTACCGGCTTGGCAAATAAAGCCGATGCCAAGGCAGACAAAGGAGGTTTTATTGCCTCTTTCTTTGTTGCATTTGCAATGGTCATTGTTTCATTCTCATGTACAGGGCCGTTTGTTGGATCCATACTGGCGGCTGCTGTCACCGGAGGCCTTGCAATCAAACCAATCCTGGGCATGGCTGCATTTGGACTTGCATTCTCTTTACCATTCGTGATCTTCTCTTTCTTCCCTTCTCTAATGAAAAAGATGCCAAAATCTGGTGGATGGCTAAACATTGTAAAAGTTGTTTTTGCTTTCATTTTGCTTGGGTTCAGTTTGAAATTCCTTTCAACCGTAGATGCTTACTTTGGATGGGGAATCCTCACAAGGGCATTGTTCATTTCTATCTGGATTGCTATTTCAATTCTGCTTGGTATTTACCTTCTTGGAAAATTGAAGACATCACATGACTCCGATACTCCTTTTGTAGGAACATTCCGCATATTGCTTGCAATTGCATCCTTCTCTTTTGCAATCTACCTGGTTCCCGGCTTGTTTGGTGCCCCGCTGGCTTCCCTCTCGGGTCTCATTCCTCCTCAGGATGGAAGCACAATAGTGTTGGGATCGTCAACAGTAAGCTCCAACGGTTCTGCCTCCATTAACGAGCCCAGCAAAGGGCTTTGCGGCCAGGCAAGATATGCTACAGTCAAGAACAGGGCACCGCACGGACTTCCCAGCTACTACACGGTAGAAGACGCCATTGAATGTGCCAAAGAGACAGGAAAACCAATATTGCTCTCATTCAAAGCCCAAACATGCAGTGTCTGCAAAGTGATGGAAGCCACGGTATGGAGCAAACCCGAGGTTCTGGAAATAATAAGGGAGAAATATGTATTAGCTTCATTGTATGTGGATGACCGTACAGAACTCCCTCAGAACGAGCAAGTAGTATCACAAATTGATGGCAAATTGAAAAACACCCTTGGCCGTAAACTGAGGGATTACCAACTTAGCAGGTTCGGGGTTGCATCCCAGCCATATTATGTTTTGATTGACTCCAACCAAAACGTACTTACAGAACCTGTCGGCGAAAGTTCAGTTGAAGAATTCATGAGCTTCCTGAACTCCGGTATTGAAGCATTTGAAAAAGCTCAATAACGGAAATGATTTTTGGTTTTTTTCAACTTAAGAGGGTGCCTTAAACAGACACCCTCTTATTTTTTTACTCATTTTTATCTATATATCTTTTCATACTTTTTCGAAAAGCTGGTCCATTGGTTTACGAACCTTTTTCAAAAATTGGTTTGCATCTTCTGCAGACCTGTAACCTATGGCTCCAATAACAGCAGATGCCAGTCCTTTCTCTTTAAGTTTAAGTATCTGGTCAAATCTGTCTTTGTCAAATCCCTCCATAGCTGCAGAGTCTATCCCCAGTTCAGATGCGGCTGCCAACATAGATCCCAGGGCTATGTAAACCTGTTTTGCAGTCCATACAGAGAGCTGCTGCTGTGTCATTGAAGAAATCATGTTGTTCAATGTATTGCGATAAGCTTCACTGCTCTCTTTTGGGATATCGTTTATATTTGATGTCAAGTTTATGAAATCATCTACCTTATCCGGGCCAAACTCCGTGAAATTTGCAAATACGAACAAATGTGCAGCATCTGTAAGCTGTGTCTGCCCGTATGCCGCCTCTTTTAGTTGCTCCCTGATTGCAGGATCACTTATTTCCAGCACCTTGTATGGCTGTAATCCATAAGAAGATGGTATAAAATTGATAGCTTCCTTTACATAATTTATCTGATCTTGTGTCAATTTTCTTGTTGAATCGAACTTCTTCACGGCATAGCGCCATTTCAACCCTTCTACTACTTTCATTGTCTGTTATTTAAATTGTTAATAATCGTTATATCTACCATGTCAGGGGTACTTCCATGACAAGTATTTTTGTATTCTCTGTAACTTTTATATCAATATCTTGCGCATCCAAAACAGCCAAGGCGTCCCTCTTGTTCAGTTCATGACCGTCAATATGCGCCCTACCCTCTATCAAAAAAATGTAAACTCCACCGGAAGGCTCTTGCAGTTTGTAAACCAATTCAGTTTCCTTGTCAAACACTCCAAGGTTAAACCATGCATTTTGATTTATCCATACATGGTTCTCTCCCTCAAAAGGAGCAACAATTAAACCCAATTTGTTGAGAACTGCTTCTTTCCCGATTTCTATTTGACCATACCTGGGCTCCACATTCTTTTTGTTTGGAAAAACCCATATTTGCAAGAATTCCACAGCAATATCATCCCTGTTGTTCATCTCGCTATGGATAATTCCTGTACCCGCACTCATGACCTGTACCTCTCCTTCTTTTATTATGGTTGTATTACCCATACTGTCACTATGTTTAAGTTCTCCACTTAAAGGAATTGAGATGATTTCCATGTTGTCGTGCGGATGTTTTCCAAACCCCTCTGCTTTTGCTACAAAATCGTCATTGAGAACTCTTAATGCACCAAAATGAATCCTTTCGGGGTCATAATAGTTTGCAAAAGAAAAAGAGTGTGCAGATTTTAGCCATCCATGATTGGACATGCCTCTGGTAGATGCTTTTACTAGATTATATCTTTTATTTTTCTCCATTTTTTACCTGTTTTATTATATAGTGCAAAGGTACTATGGTGAAAAAACTCAATCAATGTAAAAAAACCTTTAAAAGATGTAAAAATCCCGACTCGAATGATTACCCGACCCTGAAATCGGAAAAAGAAGTCCCTTCTGCCTTCTTGAAAAATTTACTAAAATGAGCCGGATCATTGAAACCTAAAGAGTATGCTATCTCTTTTGAAGATAGATTTGTATGATATCCCATCCGTTTTGCCTCAGTAATCAGCCTGTTCTGGATAAACTCTTTAGCAGTACTTCCCACCGAGCTTTTAATAACGCTATTCAAATAATCCGGGGTTATACTTAGCTCCTGGGCATAATCCGAAACCTGATGCCAATGGCGGAAGTTCTTCTCCAGCAGCTTACGGAATTTACCCATCACATCCCTGCCAGTTTCCAACATCTGGGTATTTCCTCTGTACAATTTTCTTGAAACACTGTTACATTCTATCAAAAAAAGCTTAAGCCAGGCTGCTACAGCTTCATTCACATACCTCTCTTCCTTAAAGAAAAGAGATTCAATCTCTTTACCCATTCCATACAGCCTGTCAGAGATCTCATTTGGCACATCAAGGGGTGGAGTTCCTACTTGACACGCAAACAAACCCAAATCTGTAATGAATGATTCATCTATGTTGTATCTGCACAGAAATTCTTCACTAAACATTATGACATGTCCCAACGGACGTGATGGTGTATAAACTTGATGAACCTGGCCAGGAGAGAGGAAAAATATCCGGTTATCCCGGATTTGGTAAGGAGTGAAATCAATTATATGTGATCCTTCTCCACTTTTGACAAATATAATTGTGAAGAAATTGTGTTTGTGTGCTTCATCCGGGATATCTCCACTTTGGTCAAAAATCTCTTCCATTGTCCTGTATGCAAACAAGGCTGGCTGATCTTGGTGTATAAGGTCAAATGAAGGGATTTCCCTTCCGGTAATCTCTGTAAAGAATGAATTTTTCATAAAAGATTCACCTCACTTTTATCTGAACACTCTTCCAACAATAAACTTACCGGTTTACCTACAACAGGATGAACGAATTCAGAGGCTATTTCATTCAAAGGAAGCAACACAAACCTTCTCTGCTTCAATTTTGGATGTGGTATTTGCAATTTTACGGATTCTACAACCATGTTACCAAAAAAAATAATATCAATATCCATCTCCCTCGATTCATAACCACAAAAAACATGACTCCGTTCCCTGCCGAGTGATTTTTCTATCTCCATCAAATAGTCCAACAATTTTTCAGGAGTCAAATTGGTATCAATTTTCACTGCTTGGTTCAGGAACCAGTTTGCATCTTGGTCAAAGCCCCATGGTTCGCTTTTGTATATATGGGAGAAAACAACCTCATCCATTGCAATATTGGAAAGGTGCGCGACTGCTTTGTCCAACAACAGACGACTATCCCCTTTATTGCTACCCAGCAAGAGATAAACACTTTCCATATTTATAGCAATATTGGTCTATAGCATCCCTAATTCAAACAATGCCTCTTCGCTCATCCTGTTCTTGTCCCATGGTGGTTCAAAGGTAAGCTCAATTGCAACATCTTCAATTGTAGGCACCATGGATACTGCATCATGAACATCTTGCAACAATTCATCTACCATAGGACAGTTTGGAGCTGTAAGTGTCATTTTAATGAATGCTTTGTTGTTTTCGTCTACCTTGATTTCATATATTAATCCAAGGTCGTACACATTAACTGGTATCTCCGGGTCATAGACCTGCTTCAAGGCCATCACAATTCTTTTCTCTACACTCATAAATCAAACATTTTTAGAAGCATATACAACAGCATATGCCTTGATTTGTTTAATCATGGATAACAGCCCGTTTGCCCTTGTTGGTGACAAATTTTCCTGCAATCCAATTTTATCTATAAAACTAATGTCTGCATCCAGAATCTCCTCGGGGCTTCTTCCGGAGTAAACCCTTATCAACAAAGAAATAATGCCTTTTGTTATTATGGCGTCGCTATCTGCCCTAAAAAAAAGTTTTCCGGAAGAGTATTCAGCATCTAACCACACTCTTGATTGGCATCCCTTTATTAGATTGGAATCCTGTTTGGCACTATCTGCAATAATTGGAACAGATCTGCCTAGCTCTATCAAATATTCATATTTGTCCATCCAGTCTGTGAAAATGGAGAACTCCTCTACAATTTGTTGTTCTGTTTCTTTAATTGACATTATGTATATATTTGTTTTAATCTTATTTAACTTCTATTGACTAAACCATAGATGCATATCGTAGTTACTAAGATAGCATTGAAATGGCCCTTCTCAATGATTTTATAAAAACTTCTGCATCGTCCAATGTATTGTAAACTGCAAATGAAGCCCTTAACATAGATTCTACAGAGAACCTTTCCATTACCGGTTCAC
>Ga0334884_1000371_pt1 | contig 83716 bp, 66 predicted proteins | sample GraSluR1_MG_7_FD_207215 | JGI IMG/M metagenome (GOLD analysis project Ga0334884, IMG submission 207215) | Sludge microbial communities from methane-producing bioreactor in Wageningen University, Netherlands - Granular Sludge_12_05 R1 | ecosystem: Engineered > Bioreactor > Anaerobic >... | reverse complement strand
GTTACCCGTCATCATCCATAATTACACAAAGATGTAATAATCAAGAGATATGCTGTTCGTGGATAAAATGAAATACTGTGAAAACAAGAGATATTGGAAGAAATAATTAGTTTATTAAGGGAGGAAATAAAATGATTTGTCCGCGCTGTAATTCCAATACGGTTGAACTAATGGTTAAAGCTCCCAAGGATAATGCCTGGGAAATATATATTTGTAAAACCTGCAATTTTGGATGGAGATCAACCGAGAGTGATGCAATAACCGATCCTGCTAAATACGACAAAAGATTTAAAATTGATCCAGCGAAGATTCCTACGTTGGACATTATTCCACCCATACCCGAATTGAAAAAATAGCCGGGGAAGGTCAAACACCCCCTGCAATAATGGGGGTGTTTGGCCCACAGTCAAGTACACACTGCAGTTATGTAAGGATGGGACCAGAGGCGGTGGCAGGCGTTACGTTAGCATAACCAAGGGAGGCCATTTTAATGAGAATTATTGTTGGAATATCTGGAGCCAGCGGAGCTATTCTGGGTATTGAATTGCTCAAGGCACTTCGCGGGCATTCCCAATGTGAAAGTCATTTAATTGTATCTGAAGGGGCCAGGAAGACCCTGGCAGCTGAGACTAATATGCAATTAGAAGAAGTGTTTTCCTTGGCTGATTATAACTATGATGCAAAGAATATGGCTGCATTAATTTCCAGTGGGTCGTTTGAAACCGACGGTATGGTTATTGTTCCCTGCAGCATGAAGACGCTGGCTGCGGTCGCTCATGGCTATGCAGACAATCTTTTGGTTAGAGCAGCTGATGTTTGTATGAAAGAGAATCGCAAAGTGATTCTAGTTCCCAGGGAGACCCCTTTCAGTAAAATACATCTTAAAAACCTGTTAGAGGCATCCAATTGCGGATGTACAATTGTTCCGCCCGTATTAACATTTTACAATAATCCCAAAACCATACAAGATCAAGTAAACCATATTGTGGGGAAGATTTTAATGCAGTTGGGGCTGGAGCATTCAACATTTTCACCTTGGAAAGGTGAGAGTGGGTAATATGACTTCAAAGGAAGATAAATCTTTGCAGGAAATAAAAGTATTTCGCGCGCAGCACGGTAGCAATCCTCTTCAAGTTGAAGCCCTGGCTGTGATTAGTGGCAGCGATGTTACGGTTATATTTGGCGGTGGAACGCATTATCACATAGGAGCTACAGCATTAGCAGTTCCGAGACCTAGCTTGGCCAATCCCAATCAAACGTCGGCCTCGGCTTCGGTGATTTGCGTATCCGGGCACAAAGAAGATGAAATAGCCCGTTGGGCGGCACTGTCACTGGCCTCAATATTGAATTGCATCGTGGTTGTATGTGTTGGGCTGCATGTGGATGAAGCTTCTGCAGATGATATAAAAATAATGCTGGACAACTTTGATAAGGTGTCAACAGACATTACGATGGTACTGCAAGAATATTATAGCAGTCAAAAAACAAGTTAAACTTCGTCTGGGTAGTCCAAGCTGTTATATGCAAAAGCAGTCATACACATCATTCTAATCATATAGTGGTTGGGTATTTATCGTTCAGCCAGAAGAACGAAAAGTTGTATGCCCGGGGCAACATAAAATACGCAAACCAGCATAGGGATCTAAAGCAGTATATCAATAATAGATACAGGTATTAGCTGGATAGACACTCTATTAGTTAGGAGGGATAAATATGAGCCAAGTACTTAAACCGACTAAGGAGACAAATGATATGGCCCTAAACTATCTTAATATGTTGGAGGAATTAGGGTATCCAGTTGTCAAGGATAATAGGCTGGATATGGAAGAATTCAATGATGAGTTGAAGGAATGCGTATTATTTCAAGAAGAGTATGAAAATATGGCCCAAGTATACTTAAACGAACTTGAAAATATTGGTCTGCTTAAAGAAATAATAAACCGCCTTACACTTGAAGAATTTAATGATGTGCTCATACAGATAATGCCGCAGGAAGAAGAAATAATAAACCGACTGAATTCAAAAAAGAAACCTCGGCCTATGTTTAGCGAGCAGCAGAAAGAGGTGTCATAGTGCAGGTCAAAATACAAATACTGGTTGAAAATACTGTGCCATTGTCAGATCTGGCTGGAGAACATGGATTTGCTGCCCTGATTGAAGTCGATGACACCAAAATCTTGTTAGATGTGGGAAACAAGGGCACTATAATGGAAAACAGCCAACTGCTGGGAATAGATTTGCAAGAAATTGATGCCATAGTCTTAAGCCATGGTCATTATGACCATACCGGAGCTCTTCCAGCTCTGCTTACGGAGATTGGATCTAAAAAAATATATGCGCATTCCAATCTTTTTGAGCACCGGGTGGTTTTTGCAGGAGGTAAAATAATTGTTGAACCAGGTACTCCCTTTAGTCAAGAGCAATTGGAAGAAGCCGGGGGAACACTGATATTTGCCGACGATTTCACCCAGATTTATCCTGGAGTCTATATAAGTGGAGAAATACCCCGTGCAAATGATTTTGAAGACGTAGGCGGCAATGGAACCTTCAAGGTTGAGAGGAATGGAGAGTTTGTGGATGACCTGCTTCCGGACGATATAGCTTTAATCATTGATCATCCGGACGGCCTGATTATAGTAAGCGGATGCGCTCATTCCGGAATTATAAATATTATGGATTATGCCAGGTTTAAAACCGGACGTAGCGAGGTGCTGGCCTTTATAGGAGGTACACATTTATTGGATGCTTCTGATAACCGTATTAACAAGACAATAGCTTACCTCCAAGAGGAAAATAAGGTTGTTGATAAATTGGTGGTCTGTCATTGTACCGGTTTTAGCGCCAGTGCCAAGCTGTATAACGCCCTGGGCAGCCGGGTGATAAAAGGTGAAGTAGGTATGGAATTTTGTTTTTGATTAGGGCAAGGAAAGCATGAATATTGCTGGTTAGTGTAGTACGAGGCGAAAAGATAACTCCCGCATCATAAAGCGGCGGCTTGGAATTGCTCCGCAGTTTCATACAATGCTTAAATACTAAAAGTGGTTAGGTGATGATTGTGTGCTTAAAAAGTTAGCAATAGTAAAAGGCCAAGGCGGATATTACGCTGGTAAGACAGGAATTATTGTAGCCATCCGCGATGAACAAATCAGAGATAATGAAAGAAAATATTTATACAAACTGCTGATAGATGGACAAATTACTGGTTGGCTGGCTGGAGAATGGCTTAATGTATTAGAAGCTGCTAATCTAGGACAGGACGAAGCCATATAAATAGGAAGCATCAAAAAAGAGAAAATGAAGTTATAGCAAAGGCTTTGATTGTTATTAATACTCAATTATATAAATACATTACTCCTCCTTCAAATATTGTCTTGATGCCCACATATATAGTCCAAATACAGCCGTTGGGTGTCAAGGCAATGAAGGTATAAATAAGTTCTAACCTAGCCCAGGCTGGGAGAACGTTGCCCGATTTTTAAAGCTGCAGGAAAAACATGACTGCGGCCTTAAATAATCCACTCATGTCCCAAGCAGTACAGTTTTAAAGTAATCAGTCAGATTTACCCCCTCAAATCTGATTTCCCATACTATACCCCTTAATTATTTCCTGGCTGGACTGCTTGGGACAATATAAAGAAAAACGAGATTAATTAAATAAAACGATGTCAGACAGATAGCTGATTAGAATGTGGAGCAGCTATCTGTTTGGCGTTATATGAGTAAAGGTAAATAGATTGAACCATAGAATAATGGGACCCGTGGAAAAATAACCGGTTTTATAAAATTCTCCTGATGGCTATAAATTATCTCAATATGTATAACAGCACAAAGAGAATATTTTCGGGTTCTTCATTCAGAATGCTTACTACGCCATTCTATTTATAAGTAAATATTAGCCCATAATGACGACACTGTTCCCATGGGCTTGGGATTTGTGAAGTTGGCATGAAACTTGCTTCTAATGTGCAGAAAGAGTCATGGGGTTATTCTCATAATTTTTAGTCATTATGCCAAGGGAGGTGGTAGTCAGGATTAATTAGCTTAGAGAAAAATATGAAAGGAGTTTTAACATTGAAAAGTATTGGAATAGTTGGAGCTGGAATAATGGGGACAGGCATAGCCCAGGTAGCCGCCGAAGCCGGATACGCAGTAAAGATATTTGATCTGGATTCGAACATGATGGACAAGTCATTGAAAGGGCTGGCCAAAAGCTGGCAAAAAGCAGTTGACAAAGAAAAAATCAGTCAGGAAGAGATGAACAAAAGGGTAGCGCTGGTTACAGCAGTAAAAGACATGGCTGAGTTTAACGGTGCCGACCTGGTGATTGAGGCCATAGCAGAGAACCTGGAAGCCAAAAAAGCGGTCTTTATGCGTTTAGAGGAAGTTTGCGGGGAAAATACTATTTTTGCCAGTAATACTTCATCTCTTTCCATAACGGAAATCGCATCATTTACCAAAAGGGCAGACAAAGTGGCAGGTATGCATTTCTTTAATCCAGTTCCCATTATGAAGCTAATAGAAATCGTTAATGGCTTGACTACTTCTGCCGAAACCATCGCCAGCCTAAAAGAAGTGGCGGTAAACATGAAAAAAGTTCCAGTTGTAGCCAAGGATACACCGGGATTTATTGTGAACCGCCTGCTGGTACCGTTGTGCAATGAAGCAGCGAAGGTTTTAGAGGCTGGTGTAGCCAGTGCTGAAGATATCGATACTGCAATGAAGCTGGGCGCCAATTGGCCGATGGGCCCCCTGGCTTTATCAGACATGGTCGGGTTGGATACTCATGTGGGTGCTACCGAAGGCTTGGAAAGGGAATTGAAGGATAGTCACTATGGCAGTGCCCGTTTAATACGTCAGATGGTCAGGGCTAATCAGTTGGGCATGAAGACCGGAAAAGGCTTTTATGACTACAAAAAGTAGCTAGTGGGGTGAAAAAAATGGAATTTAACAATTTGCTCTATACCCAGGAAGGGGGACTAGGCATAATAACCCTGAACCGCCCCAAAGCCATGAATGCCCTGTGTGCAGAGCTGACTGACGAATTAGGCGAATTATTGGCGTATTTGGATCAGAATCCTGAAATCAGGGTACTTATTATTACCGGGGGGAGCAAAGCCTTTGCGGCGGGTGCGGATATCACTGAGATGATGGACCGTGATACTCTGGGTGCGTTCAGCTCGATAGGCAAAGTACATGCGGTATTTGACAAACTGGATGAACTGCGAGTACCAGTTATAGCCGCTATAAACGGACCTTGTATGGGAGGCGGATGTGAACTGTCACTATGCTGCGATTTTAGGATAGCCGGGGAAAAGGCTCTATTTGCGCTACCGGAGGTATCGCTTGGAGTTATTCCAGGATGTGGAGGCACCCAGCGCTTAGCCCAGTTGATAGGCCCCGTCAAAGCTAAAGAGATGGTTTATCTATGCGATATCGTTAAGGCCGCTGAAGCTCTGGAATTAGGACTGGTTAATAAAGTAGTGGCTGATGATCAGGTGATGGAAGAAGCCCGGGCATGGGCAGCCAAATTAATGGCAAGACCAGCAATAGCCTTGAGATTTGCCAAGGAAGCCATTAATTGCGGAGTGAAGACGGATTTCATATCGGGCAAGAATATGGAACTTTCAAGATTTGTCATGGCTTTTTCAAGTGAAGACCAGAAAGAGGGTATGCATGCCTTTGCTGAAAAGAGAAAGCCGGTTTATAAAAATAAATAATTCAGAAGGGAGTCACTTTATGTTAAATCAAAATAATGAAGTCGTAATGGTAAGTGCTTGCAGAACTGCTATAGGCAAATTTGGCGGCACTATCAAAGATGTCAGAGCTAATGACTTGAGCATGGTGTCCGCAGGAGAGGCAATTAAACGGGCCGGTATTGATCCCCAGGTGATCGATGAAGTTGTTATGGGGATGACTATGGGCCATGGTAATGGATCGCTGCCACCCCGCATTGTTGGTATGAAGCTCGGTTTGGATCCCAGATCAGGGGCCACCATGGTCAATCAAAACTGTGCGGCCAGCATGCGGGCAGTAGATATAGCTGCTATGAAATTAGCCATGGGGCAGACTCAAGTGGCCCTAGTGATAGGAACCGAAAGTCAAAGCACCATTCCCTATATCCTTCCTAATATGAGATGGGGAGCAAGAATGAGTGATACAAAATGTATCGACCCTGCCTTTATGGACGGAATGATGGATTCGCTGGTAGGCCTGCATATGGGAGGCACCGCTGAAAATATAGCTGAGCGTTATGGTATCACCCGGGAAGAATGTGACTATTTAGCTTTAATCAGTCATACCCGTGCAGTACGTGCGGTTGATGGCGGACGATTCAAACGGGAGATTGTACCCTTGGAATACAAGACTAGAAAGGGTATGGCGGTATTTGATACCGATGAACATCCCATACGGAACACCAACATGGAGATCATGGCTAAATTGCCATCAGCATTTAAAAAAGGCGGGGTAGTAACCGCAGCCAATGCCTCAGGTATGAACGATTGTTCTGCTTCAGTAATATTGATGACCAGGAAAAAAGCGGATGAACTGGGTGTAAAACCTTTAATGAAGCTTTTGAGCATATGTACCGAAGGAGTGGAACCGGCTGTTATGGGACTGGGACCGGCGGTAGCGATGCCCAAAGCCCTTAAAGAAGCGGGGCTGAACTATAATGATATCGAATACTGGGAAATCAATGAAGCTTTTGCGTCCCAAATGATCGGCTGTTTTAGACTGTTCAAAGAAAATACAGGTATTGACATGAACTTCGGAACGATTGAGGAAGATGGCAATATCAATAATAACGGATCGGGCATTGGACTGGGACATCCGGTTGGAGCAACCGGTGTACGTCTTATTGTTAGCCTCTATCATGAACTTGAAAGACTGGGGGCGACTGTTGGCGGAGCATCCATGTGCGTAGGCGGCGGACCCGGAATGGCTTGCATTTGGACTCGAGACGTTTAAGTAACAAAACTAGGGAGCGTAGCAGATAAACATAGTAAGATGCAGGTGACTTGTTCTAATACTGTGTTCTGCCGGCAATATATGAAAACTACTTACTTTAGTCGAAAAATAATATGCAGCTTGATATTGACGACATTAATGCAAAAGACAGTTTGTGATCATCAGATAAATATTTGATAAAAATTATAAAAAATTTAAGGAGGAGATTTATCAATGGAAAAGTACAAGACCTTGGAACGAGTACCTGCACCCGCGCTTATACCTGAATTCGGTCCGCTATCGGGATTGAGAGTGTTGCTCACCGCCACTGTGGTGGCAGCGCCCATGTCAGCTCAGTGGCTGGCAGAATTTGGTGCCGAGGTAATACAGGTTGAAAGACCTTACTGGGGTGATTTTTATCGCCGCCAGATGCCGCCGGTAAAAGTAAATGGCAAGGCAGTAGGCGCCGGCTGGGCGCAGAATTGCAGAAACCGGTTGAGCTTAGAGATGGATGTAAATATGAAGAACCCCGAATCCAAAGATGCTTTCTTAAGGCTTATCGCCCAGTCTGATGTCTGGCTGGAGAATTATATCAGAATCGAGGATTTGGGCATAAACAAGGATGAACTGTGGGAAGTCAATCCCAAATTGATTATAGGACATGTTACCGGCTTTGGGCGTCCGTGGTTCGGCGGTGATCCTGACTTCTGCGGCAAGGCAACTTTTGATCCCCTGTGCCAGTCCATGTCAGGGTACACCTATCTCCAGGGTCCGGCTGAGCCTCAGCTGCCAACCTATGTTCACATGTTCATTACCGATTACCTCACATCTTTACTGCTGGCCAACGCGGTTCAAATGGCTCTCCGGGTGGTTGAAAAAACCGGCAAGGGTCAGGAAATTGACGCTTCCATGTTTGAGACACTAATAAGAATGATGGATGACACTCATATTCTCCAGCTTACCAATGATTACAACAAGATCAGGACCGGTAATAAAATGCGCATTTACCAGCCGGCTACTATTTTCCCTTGTAAAGACGGTTATTTCCACCTTGCCGGCGTGGGTCCCATACCATACGAGAGAGCCCTCAAAGCAATGGGGTTGGATAGTGAAAACGAATACCCCTATGCAAAATATGGCAACGGTGTGGATGGTGTGGAATCCGAAAAGGGCTGGGAACTTCACGGAAAAATAACCGAGTTCTGTGCAGCACGTACTATGCAAGAATTGTCGGATATTTTTGAAGCTGCCCTTGTACCGTGTACACCCGTTAATGAGCCGAAAGTCATGGCCCATCATCCGCATTGGCACGAAAGAAAGCTGTTTGATAAATGGATAGACGAGACCATGCAAGAGGAAGTCTTTGGGGTAGGAGTAAGGCCGCTTATGAGCGGTACACCAGGTAAAGTATGGCGTGGAGCTCCGACCCTGGGCCAGGATACCGATGTTATACTGAAGACCCTGGCCGGGTACACCGATGCACAGATTGCCGAATTACGGGAAAAGAAGATTATCGGTGTCGGAGAACCCCTCATTCCCTTTGTTCAAGATTAATGTCTAACGTATCCAGGAAAGGAGTTATCTAAATGTCGGTTACCAATTTTTTATATGACATGCGGGAACTGAAATTTGTCCTAAAAGAATGGTTGGATATGGAAAAGCTATTGTCATGTCCAGCCTATAGAGACTACTACGGGGTTGATGACATCGACCCCATCGTAGATACCACTTTCAAAATTGTGCGCGACGCTATAGCACCAATCAGCAAAGATTCAGATAACATTGGAGTTAGCTTTATAGATGGCAAGGTAAAAACACCGGATTCATTTAAAAAGGCTTTCGCAACCATCAATGAGGCTGGATTAGGAGCCGGGAACGCAGACCGCGAGGTAGAAGGGCACCTGCCCTACACCGTTATACAATCCAATTATGAAATGCTGTGCGGTGCAAATGTTGGCTTCACTTCTTTTTGGGGCTTGTCAGCAGGAGCCATATCGGTAATTCAGCAGTATGCCAGTGAATCACTCAAACAGAAATTCCTGCCCCAAATGCTTTCGGGAGAATGGGGCGGCACCATGAACTTGACGGAAGCTGGAGCAGGTTCAGATGTAGGCGCCAATGTCACCAAAGCATTCTCTACAGAAACACCAGGCATATACAAGATCAAGGGCAATAAAATATTTATCACGGCCGGTGATCATGACCTGCAGGAAAATATTATTCATATGGTGCTGGCCCGAACCGAAGGAGCCAGAGAAGGTGTTCCCGGATTGTCTTTGTTTTTGGTGCCCAAGTATAGGGTGAATGAAGACGGAAGTCTGGGCGAATTTAATGATGTGATCTGTACCGGTATTGAAGAAAAAATGGGTTTACATGGTTCGCCAACCTGCAGCCTATCGTATGGCGAGAATGATAGTTGTTTGGGCTATTTGATAGGCGATCCCCCGGATGCCAGCGGCAAAGGCCGCGGTATTGAGCAGATGTTTACTATGATGAATGAAGAGCGTCTGAATACAGGCATCCAAGGATTAGCAGCATCTTCCCAGGCCTTCTTCCAGGCTCGCGAGTATGCCAAACAGAGAGTCCAGGGTACCAAACTAACGGACCCCAAAGGACCTAAAGTTCGTATTATTGAGCACGAAGATGTACGCCGCATGTTGATGCTGCAGAAGTCATGCACAGAAGCTATTCGCGCGTTAATACTTAAAACATGTTATTACCTGGATCTGGCCCATGACAGCGAAGATCCCGAGGAGCGTGAATTTGCTGAAGGAATGTTCCAGATCAGTAACCCCATGTGTAAAGCTTACGCTACAGATATGGCTTGGTCATTGATCTGTGATGCCATTCAAACCCATGGAGGATATGGTGTCTGTTCTGAATATGAGGTGGAATCACTAGCCCGGGATGTCAAAGTAACCTCAATTTGGGAAGGAACCAACTATATTCAGGCTTTGGATCTGATAGGACGCAAATTCACCATGGCCAAGGGGAAGGTATTCAAGAACTGGATAGATGATATCAGCAGTTTCATTGCAAGCAACAGCGGAGCTACTAGCTTTGAACAAGAATTCGAGATTCTTAACAATGCTTTTGCAGACTTTACAGCTATTATGCAGCAACTGCAGAAATATGGGCAAGAAGGCCAGATACAATTAATGCCTCTCTATGCTACCCGTATTCTCCATGCGGCCTCAATGCTTTATTGTTCTAGGCTTATTCTTGATCAGGGACTTATAGCTAATGCTAAATTAATCGAATATGGCGAAGATCATTTCGACACCAATTTCTACCAGGGAAAAATAGCGAGTGCTCGTTTCTACATTAAGAATGTTTTGCCGCAGGTAGCCACAATGCGTAAATTGTTTGAAATTGGCGATACCACTGCTATAGATATTGACGAAGACTGTTTAGGTTAAAACAGTGCCATAAACAACGCAGTGATATCTATATCTAAATTGTGCTTGGCTTGATGATCAAGGGACTATTTCTAGATCACTGCCGAGTGTAGGGGGGGAGGCGATTTTTAGAGAAATAATCATTTCATTGCCTTAAGCAATGAAGTCTCTTTCCTTATAAATTAGGAAATACAAAAAAAGAGGAGGAATTATTATGTCAGATCATGCAGGAACAACTTGGGCAAATCCAGCACCAGCGGGTACGATTTCACTGGGATTCGCGATTATGATTTTTTATGCTTTATTGACCGGGAAAGTACCCGCCGAAGCCCATATGCTTGCAGGGTTATGGTTGCTCGGCGCTTTCGTTATTCAGGTATGTGTTGGTTTAATTGAATTAAATATGGGTGCCGATATCGGTGGCAATATTTATTTATGGTTCGGTTCATTCTTCTGTTTGGCAACTGGTTTGGTATTCATATGGGAATATTTTGCTCACATTTATGGATGGCCTGTGCACCTGGGATTACAAGGTTATCTGTGGATTTGTATATGGTTGGTAATGTGGATAAACTGGCCAGTATTTCTTAAAAGGTTTCCCTTGACCTTAATAATAGTATTCAGTTTAATGAATGCTTGTGCTCCGCTCATGGCTTTCATGAATCTAGGTATGATTCCCGCAAAAGTATATGCGCCTATTATTGGTCAGTGTATGGGTGTTGCTTCATTATTTGCTTTGTATTCAGGGGCTGCTATGATCACTAACACTGCCTTTGGCAGACAAATGTTTCCCTTAGGCAGTCCGCTTCTGAAATAGTCTACCTATCCCTTATATATCTTCCAAAGTATCTTCGAGTAAGGCAGCTTGGCTGCCTTGTTCGGAGAGCATTTGTATTGAACAGGTTCTTTATTCTAGAATAAACTAAGCATTCGAAAAGGAGGATTTAATGTTGCTAAAACAAGAGGCAGTGTTAGGCCTTAAAGAAATCACGCCGGTACTTGTGAATTCTATTAATGGAGGGGCCATCTTTATCATATCTGATACCAACAAGATCCTATGGAAAGCAGCTTCAAATGAATTTGATGTTGACCAGATAAAAGTAGGTATTGATATTAGGGTAGGGAGCGGGACTTATCTGGCCATAAAAGAAAATCGCATTGTTGAAGAAAAAGTACCTCGGGCAGTTTACGGTATGCGTCTAATTACCAAGAATATACCAATTGTTGATGAGGCTGGGCTTATAACCGGGTGTTTTACTTTAATATTTCCCAGGCTGCACCCGGTCGGTGCAGCTTTTCCCCAGTTTGCTCCTTTGATAGCTGATATGTTTCCAGAAGGAGCATTTCTATTTATGACTGATTTGGAATCTTACAGGGTCACCCAGCCTTCTAAACGGTTTAATATACCTAATATCCAGTGGGGGGTTAAACTAGAAAATGATGCAGTAGCCATAAGGGCAATGAATAGTAAACAGCTTGCAGTTGATGATTTAGATGCAAGTGTATACGGGGTTCCAGTTATGGTCATGAGTTACCCAATTTTTGATGAGGATGATACGCAACAAGTAGTTGGAACATTTTGTATCGCTCAACCTAGGAGTAATGCCGAGAAACTGCGCAGTATGTCTGCCAATATTAGCCAAAATATGGAAGAAATATCGACTGTGGTTGAGGAATTAGCAGCATCTGCATCCGAAATATCAGCTAATGAAAATGTATTGAATGGCAGCATAAAGGAAATATTCAGGTTATCTGAAGATATCAACGTTGTACTAGGATTTATTAAACAAATTGCAGATGAGACAAAGATGCTAGGACTTAATGCTGCCATAGAAGCGGCAAGAGCTGGTGATGTAGGAAGAGGCTTTGGCGTTGTGGCAGAACAGATAAGAAATCTGTCGGAAGAATCAAAGAATACCGTAGACAAGATACGGGATTTGACCGACAACATTAAACGAAAAGTTGAGGAAACGGTTCAGAATAGCCAGAATACTCTGCAGTCCACTCAGGAACAAGCAGCTGCTTCTCAAGAAATTAGCGCCAGTATTGAAGAAATTACTGCTATGACAGAGCAATTGGAGAAAATTGCTTTGGATATGTAAAGGGGCTTGGCGCTCATAATGATGCATGCGCTATGGGTTGAGGCTGGCCCCAGCAATTGAGCCGACTGAAAGTTAGGCAACCTATTAGTCTTCAGAGCAGTGGTTAAGCACAGAGAGGCGACCGGCTAAGAAGCTATTTCAGAAAAGATAAGGAGGGAATCTTTATCATCGAAGGTAAGTATCGCAATATAGCTGATAAAATAGAAGTTTCCCTCAGCAACCAATTACTAGGTTTGCGTATTATTACTCTAACCAGGGGTTTATGTGAGATGCGCATATCGATAGGTAATAAGATGGGGTTGGTGGATGAGAATGTATATTATTTGGCCAGCGATTTCGCAGCCATTGCTGCTTCTTCCACTTTATGTGCCATAAATCATGTTCCAGTTCCTTATGATACACGAATATCCATTATGTCACACGAAGCTCTAAAATCACTTACAATAATTGCTAACGCTGTTGAGTCCAGGGAGGCAGGGGTTATTGACTCCATAGTAATAATAACGGATATAACTGGGAAGTTGGTTGCAAAGGCTAAATTAAGATATCAGCTGGTAAAGGGGGATATGCTGCAGACGTAATGTAATATAGATGCATTGTTGAATATATAATATGAGCTTAATCGAACTTTTCTGCAGAGGAGAAATTATGTTTATACCTATTAATCGCTACATTAAGCTGCTAAAAGTGCCCAATGACGGGAATTTTCCATATTGTACCTGCGTCTTCATTGAGGATGATATTCGCGTTCTGATTGACAGTGGTTGTGGATCCAAGCTAGCATCAGAATTGAGACAATATGGGTTGGATATATTAATCAATACCCATTTTCATTCGGATCATACCCTAAATACAGGACAGTTGGGACCGGTCGAGATATGGTGCCATGAATTAGACGTTCCTGGGCTAAGATCATTAGACGGATATCTGGATTTATATGGTTTTCATCTTTTCCAAGGACAAGCACTTGGCCAGCTTTTGGCAGAGCACTTCAGTTTTACATCTCGCGAGGTACAACGTGAATTGAAGGATGGTGAGATGCTTGACTTTGGTCATATTCAGCTAAGAGTCATTCATACCCCAGGGCATACCCCAGGTCACTGTTGTTTCTTTGATGAATACAACGAGATTTTGTTCAGCGCTGATATAGAATTGGGACCTCTTGGTATATGGTATTCTCATTTGTGCAGCGATCTTGATCAATTTATTCAATCAATAGAGAAATGCATGGAATTAAAACCCAGGCAAGTAATTTCAGGACATAGTGGAGTTGTCGAGGGGGATCTTAATACGTTATTTCTTTCTTGTAGAGATAGAATTCTCAGGAAGGAAGACAAGATTCTTAAATCTATGAGTGCACCTATTACTATAGAGGCTTTGGCTGAGCAGCATTCTTTTTCTTGTCCCAAACTGGAATTCGGCCCCTATGTAAAGTATTTTGACAAACACGGGGTTTATAAGCACCTAGAAAGACTAATTAAGCATAGAAGAGTGGATAGAGAAGGCGATTTGTATTTTAGAATTTGAGCAACACGCAAAATAATTTCAACAGGAAAGGAACAGGATCGTGGAAGTATTGAACTTATATTGCTCAGTAACTGGTAATACTAAAAAAATAGCTTTGCGAATCGAAGATACCCTAAAATCGCAGGGAGTAAGTGTTACAACTATCGAAGTTAATAGGGTTATGGATGTTGATGCCAGTGACTTATTGAATTATGATCTTGTCTTTATCGGTTCAGGGGTATATTCCTGTCTGCCTTCTCAGGATATGATTGATTTCCATAAGATTATGCAGAAAAAGTATAGCGACAGTGGCGACATCAGGAGCTGTGCACCTAGAATAATGGGAAAAAAAGCTGTTGTTTACTGTACATTTGGTGGTCCGCATACCGGTATAAATGAAGCGATACCGACCATTAAATATCTGGGACAATTACCAGATCATTTAGGCTTTGAAATAGTAGCTGAATGGCTTTTTGAAGGACAATTTAATAGTGAGGTTAGCTTAATCACCAGGCTTAACACTGAAGGCCGGATGGGAAATATTACCGGGAGGCCCAACGAAGAAGATTTAAAGAAAGTAGCAAATATGGTCACTGAAATCTTACAAATTTGAAAGAATTTATTTAGACAATCAAAGGAATTTAATGAATACGTCATGAGCTTTGTGCTTGCAATGAAACAGTATTGTTTTTGCAATTGTTTCGTTAGGGAGAATGCATCAAGGATTTATTTATTATTAGAATGGAGTAATTATTATGGAAAATGTATATGAGTTTTTAAAAGCATGTGGTTCATTTTATCTCGCAACGATGGACGGTGATCAACCCAGAGTGCGACCTTTTGGGGCACTGGATGTTTTTGAGAATAAGATATATATTCAAACCGGTAAGGAGAAGAATGTTTTCAAGCAGATGAAAATTAATCCCAAAATAGAAATATGTGGTATGGTAGATAATAAATGGATTCGTATAGAAGCTATGGTTACAGAAGACAATAGAACTGAAGCAAGACAGCACATGTTGGACGCAAATCCAAACTTGAAATCAATGTATGCGGCTGATGATGGCAATACCGTAGTTCTGTATTTGAATAATGCTACGGCAACCCTTTCATCTTTTAAAGATGAGCCCAAGGTGATTGAATTTTAGACTATTATATTCCTGAGTATATACATAGAAAGCTATAATGCTGCCGGGTTACTTGCTTTTCACCCCTTAGTGCCAAGGGCCATTTCGGGATAATTTGATAAGACAAAACAAAGTTCGAAAGAAGCAGAAAGATCATGTCAAACAACAGGTAAAATCTACTTAGCTGCGAGGGCAGCTTTAGTTCTCTGCAAAGAAATCTGCAAGTATCTAAATAATATTTTTATGAAGTACGGACTTCAACCTATAGGCTCAGTGTATTTGTTGTATTAGTAGAACGGGAGGGAATGAAACAATGCCTATAACTGAAATACTAGTTCGTAATGCCATTATGTATGGGGAGAAAACCTGCCTAACCGAGATTAATATGGACCTCCAGGAAAGCCATAATGTAACCTGGCTTGAGTATGAACTGATTGAGAATAATCCAGCAGGTGAATATCGGCGAGAAATGACTTGGGGTGTTTTTGAAGAGAAGGCAAACCGTTTTGCCAATCTGCTGCTCAAGAGGGGAATAAAAAAGGGTGAAAAGGTAGCGATTCTTTTAATGAACTGCTTGGAGTGGCTGCCGATATATTTTGGGATATTAAAGACCGGAGCTATTGCGGTACCATTTAACTTCCGATACACAACTGAAGAGATAAAATATTGCTTAAACATATCTGAGACCGTTGCCTTGATATTTGGGCCGGAGTTTATCGATCGGATGGAAAGGATTTATCAACAGATACCAGAAGTGAAGATGCTTTTTTATACTGGAGAAAACCGACCAGCATTTGCTGAGAATTATGATCGTCTTACTGCTAACTGTTCCTCCGAAGCGCCTCAGATCACAATTCTTGATTCAGATGAAGCGGTGATTTATTTCTCATCAGGGACGACAGGGTTTCCCAAGGCCATTCTGCATACCCACCAAAGTCTAATGGCTGCTGCTTATACCGAAAGCAAGCACCATGGGCAGACACATGAAGATAATTTCTTGTGCATTCCACCGTTATACCATACCGGTGCCAAGATGCATTGGTTCGGCACTCTTCTCTCGGGGAGTAAGGCTGTTCTGCTACGGGGGATTAAACCCGAATGGATACTTAAAACAGTTTCCGAAGAGCAGATTACCATAGTGTGGCTTTTAGTTCCCTGGGCCCAAGATATTCTTGATGCTATAGAAAGAGGAGATGTGAACATGGAAGATTATAATATTTCTCAGTGGAGATTGATGCATATAGGAGCTCAGCCGGTTCCGCCCAGCTTGATTCTGCGTTGGAAGAAATATTTTCCTGATCATCTTTATGATACCAATTATGGTCTAAGTGAATCTATTGGTCCAGGATGTGTTCATCTTGGTACAGAGAATATTCATAAAGTAGGGGCCATAGGCATACCGGGTCACAATTGGGAAGTAAGGATAGTTGACGAGAATAACTGTTCGGTAAGCCAGGGAGAGGTTGGAGAGTTGCTGGTTCGAGGGCCGGGAGTTATGAAATGCTACTACCATGACCCCGATGCCACTGCCGAAGTACTTAAGGAAGGATGGCTGTGCACAGGCGATATGGCACGGATGGATGAAGACGGATTTATATTTCTGGTTGATCGGAAGAAAGATGTCATTATCAGCGGGGGGGAGAATATCTATCCGGTACAGATTGAAGATTTCCTTCGTGCCCATGATAAGATTAAAGATGTTGCGGTCATTGGATTACCCGATAAGCGTGTGGGTGAAATAGCGGCTGCAATTGTAGAAGTAAAACCTGGATGTCAATGTATGGAAGAAGAAATAAGATCATTTTGTTCCAAAATGCCACGTTATAAACGTCCCCGGGTTATTATTTTCGATGAGATTCCCCGCAATCCTACCGGAAAAATTGAAAAACCTCGTCTTAGAGAAAAATATGGAGCGTTGCATCTGGTTTCTGCTCAAACCCAGAGTTGAAAAAATGGATACCTAAATTCTTTTTCAATATATATTAAATTGCCCCTAATCTGGTATATTTAATATGCATTCTGCGCCTTTTGGCGGCCACTAAGGCGTTTATCAGCGGACGCTCGGCATTAGCGAACGGCCGCTGATCATTAAGCAGTTACCTTTGAATTAATAACGATTGTATAGTGCCTAGTAGCACGTTTGATGATTGCATTAGCGGGATACTTCATCATATAAACGCTAAACTGAAACAGAACCAAGGAGGTATCCCTATAAGCAGACCTTCATGTGACGCTCAGGTCGGTCTCCACCGGAGCCCTATCCTCCACATGAAGAAGAGTATTTTCAATATTACCAAATCAATGGTGGGTTATTCCATTTACACAGAAAGATTTACACTCCCAATACATTCGGTACTTTCTTATGGTTTATCCTGGCTGGTGTTCGGCCTATTCCTCATATTATTTAACGTGGAGATTTGCTCATCGCTTAAACCAAGTTCCCTTAATCTTGTCTTGACTTCATCGGTTATTGTGCCGCCTGCATCTTGCATGACTTCCATTGCCTTCTGCATTGTTTCCATGTCCAAGGAGTTACCGCCAGGAAACTGATTGCCGCCATTTTTACCAAAGTCGCCTGGAGCTCCCCCTTTGTCGCCCTTCATTGATCCTAAATCGCTTATATTCAAGTCACCGGCACTGATCAGTTTATCAGAGTTGGCTTTTTGTTCAGCAGTTGTACTGGGAACAGTACCTTCAATCTGTCCTTCTACACTTTCGGCACGCAGATTCCCCAGCATTATAAATGATTTAACTGCTTTTTCGTACTCCTCATATGAGCAGAAGGCGGTTGCATCATTTTTTACATAATCAGCAATCAGGGTATTCAATTCCTGAACCTTAGCATCAAATTTTCCATTAGCAAAGTAGCTGTCGATAAGCTCCTGCATATATTGATGATATTTTTCCAGATATTCGCTGTTGGCAAAAAGCTTTTCCAATAGCGGACGGTCTGCCATTTCCACACCACTGACCGGTGTATCAATTGGGAAGTTGATGACTGAAGATGCATCGCTATTTTGAAACCCGCCCCAGGCTAAGTTATAGTCCCAAGGCAAAATGGTAATCTTTCCATCTTTCTCGTAAATATAGTAGTTTTGCGCCATAGATGATGAATAGCTGTCCAGATTTACTACGATGGTATGGGCCGCAAGGTATCTTAAAATAGCGTCTACATCATAATACTCTTCCAGGTCGGTACCGGTTGATAAAGCTTTTAGTGCTGTTATTACACGCTGATAATCAGATTCTTGACTCTTGCCAACGGCGTTTTCGAAAATAGCACTATAGCTGGATGAATTATCATCTGTATATTGTAAAGAACCACCAGAAGTACTTGCACCCATGTTACCGCCTTTGCCTTGAGCAGGTTCTTCATTATTGGCTAAGTTAGGGACGGTACTTGGGGTATTGTCATTTGATTTATTTGGACGTTCTGGTGCTTGCGGCATATTCTGATTATTGTCAACGGGTTCACCTGCATGGTTCATACTCATTTTTACATTATATAGCATTCCGGACGTATCATCATAAACTCTTTGCTCATAGCTATCGTTATATAATTCAACCGCAAGGTATAATCCCCATGCTTCACCATTTACAGTGATATTGGAGTATCCGAAGTAGGGGCAGTCAACGCCAATTGTTTTCATAAGGTCATAAGAAATATACTCCTTCATGTAGGTGTTGTCACCGAGCATGTTGTTGACAACAAAGCTGTCCAGACCAAAGCAGGTTTGACCTTTTACATATTTGTCAAATTTCAAACGGAAGCTGTAACGGTCACTGTCTGAAGAAGCAACCTGTGTGAGACTTGAGTTTCCCTTAGGACGAATACCAACATTCTCAAACTTCGTGCCGTTAACAACAACATCCACCATGATATACTCTTCTTTGGCAGCATTATCGAGCATCGTTTGCCACTCAGTATCATCAGCAATAATTTCCAGGGAGATAATATCATATCCAAATATTTTTTCAGCATATTCTGGAGTTTCGCCGGTAATTGAGCTTATACTGCTACAGCCTGTAAGTCCACCTAAACTGATGGATAAAACAAGAAATAACACTAGCGTCGCACAGTATTTTCTTTTTTGACCAGGTTCAATCTTTTTCATATAATTACGTCCCTCCCGCTTGCATATTGATAATTCCAAGTATTCTCATGTGATAATCATAAAACTTGAGGCTTAAATTAATCTTAATTAGGTAGATATTCAAGGCGTGGGTTCGGACTGACCCCCTAATATTGAACAAAAACTCTTAAAATCTGGCTGATACTTAGAATTTGAAAATATATATAAACTGGCTCTGCCAGGATTAACATTATACCCTTACTGGCTGGATTTCCAGGGACTTCTGCTGTAACAAGCGGTACGCTTCATTGGGGGTATGATATTTCAAACTGGAATGAATCCGCACTGCATTGTAGTTTTTCATAAACTGGCTTACCGTGTCGTAGGCGTCGGCATAGTTCCGAAATTCATACTTGCTCAGGCATTCTTCTTCAAGAATGGCATTGAAGGATTCAATGTGAGCATTTTTATTGGGTGTACGACAGGGAATCCGTTCATGTTCAATACTAAATTTGATACAGCTTTCTTCAAAATGATGACTGATAAACTGTGGCCCATTGTCGCTTCGGATGATTAGTCCGTCGGCATTATACGTCTGACGTTTAAACATGGCTGCCTGTACAGTACGTACAGCATCCTGAGCGGTACAATTTAGTCCGATGTGGTAATCCACAATAACCCGATCAAACACGTCTATGATAGGCAGGATATAAAAGAAACGGTTTTCTCCGGCAATATAGCCGTATTTGAGATCGATTTCCCACAGACAGTTTGACGCAGTAATTTCCTGATTCCGAGCCAATCGTCTGGGGTGCTTTGCTTTGAGTTTGCGCTGAGGTTTCAAAATGCCCAGTTCTTTGCACAAACGATATACTTTCTTTTTGTTGATGATAAGCTGATAGTTCCGCCTGAGCGCCCAGGTTAATTTGTGGTAACCATAGTATTCTCCTTCGGCGAAGATGAGTTCACAAAGCCATTCTTTAACCTGTTCATTGCTTACAATCCTGCCATAGCTGGTGCAGGTACTGCTAGTTCTGGGGTGGCCGCCTCTATGATTAAGTACAGTAACTGGATGCTTAAGATGGTAATAATATGTTGAGCGGCTAAGCCCGACCAATCGCAATACAAGGGTTGCACAATATCCCCGGGATATCCATTTAATGGCAATATCTACTTTATCTTGTATTGTGGGTTCGTTTTTTTTACAAGATCTTTAAGAATGGCTATTTCAAGGTCTTTTTCACCCAGTAACTTTTTGAGTTTTTCATTTTCAGATTCCAGAGCTTTGGCACTTTGATTATACGATCCGATTCTGACAGGGATTACCCCTATTCCAATATTATTTTGATTCTTATGTTCTCTAACCCAACGACTGACCATGTTGGCAGACAAATCATTTTTCCGGGCCACAATAGCGGCATTGCCAACTTCCAAAGATTCTTTAACGATCTGATCCTTAAATTCTTGTGAGTACCTTTTGCGTTGCATTTTGCCCCCTCCTGTATTAAAAGGTACCAGATTAAGGCTCTTTGTCCAAGTCGGTTAGGGGGCTAAATAGGGTTTAAGCACTGCAGCAACATTTGTGGGCGAAGTTGGAGATATCAGCAGATTTCAAGATCCACGTCAGATCATTGACACGAACGATTGTACTACCGTGCTCAAGTCGTGAACAACTAAACTGAAAGAGCAGTTCCGCTTTAATCTTACTGAATGGTTAAAATAGATTGCATCAGACGATAGTATTGATGTCAGGTTGATAAGGCGTGCCAGCACCCCCGTCCCCATGACACGGGGCTGCCGATGAGATGCTTAAAGATCAGTCGAAGTGCATGGCTTGGGCAAATAATGACTCGAAACCCGGCACCTGGGTTAATTCAATATAGCCGATATCCTGTGCTATCTTTTGGGCGGTTTCTCTTTCCTGGCAGGATAGCAAACAAAGATAGGCACCTGATTTTGCAGTGTTGCCCACATAGCTTATTCGGTTTTCCAGCTCTTTGGGTAAAATTCCGGCGCCGGTTAAACTTTCCGCTTTTAAATGCGCTCCAAACTGCCCTGCCACCAGAATCTCATCAATTTCCCCCAATGACAGATTATTGGCTTGAACCATGGTTTGGATACCGGAGAGAATAGCCCCTTTAGCCAGCTGCACCTGTCTTATGTCCTGCTGAGTCAGAAACAGGCCCTTTTCCTGGTCGATAATAAAGCGCTTCTTACCGGCAGCTTTTTCTACCAGCGGGTGATCCTGTAGCCGTCCGCTTTTATGCAATATCCCCTGGCGCAGCAGTTCGGCCACCAGAGCCAGCAAACCGCTGCCGCACAGCCCAACTGGCGGTGAATCTCCAATAACAGAATATTCTACCTCGATATCGGCTCCCGCACCCCTGAGTTCCACTTCATCTATAGCACCCCGGGCTGCTCTGACGCCACAGCTGATATTCATGCCCTCCAGGGCAGGCCCGGCCGCACAGGAGCAGGAAGTCAGCTGTCCTTTTCGGGACAGAACCATCTCACCGTTGGTTCCTATATCAATAAAAAGGATATTGCGAGGGTCATTATGAATTCCGCAGGCCAGAATTCCAGCGGTAATATCGCCGCCTACAAATGCGGAAACAGCAGGCAGGCAATAAACCTGACAATGGCGGGAAACCGGCAATCCCAGGTCTTGGGCGGCCTTTAGAATCAGGGGTCCGCTGAAAGATGGTAAATATGGAGATTTTCCCAGGGGAGAAGGATTGATTCCGGCCAGGAGATGAATCATGGTGGTATTGCCAGCCACGGTAATGTCGTAAATATCTTCTTCAGCAGCGAATAAATCCCGGCTGCACCGGGATATAGCTCCCCTGATCAAGTTCTTCAGATCCTTTTGAATAGTTTTTTGCAGGATGACAGTGCCGTTGTTATTGCTTATGGCATATTGAATTCTGCTCATCACATCCTGCCCGAAGGCTTTTTGCCCGTTCAAACATGACACACTGGTAAGTTCCCTGGCGGTTGACAGATCAACCAGGCTGGCCACCACCGTGGTGGTGCCAATATCTATAGCCAGACCCCAGAGCCGGTTTCTGCTGTCTCCTGTCTCCCGGCCGGCAAGTTCACGCCCGGCCCATACCAGGGTATTGCCGTTGGAATCAAGGCTTTTGGAAATACCAGGTTCTATCTTGAATTCTCTTAAATATCCCGAGCTGATAATATCGCCGGCTGGTTCTTCCGGAGGCAATTCAATAGTAAGGTCTGTCTCCACCGCATGAAGACAGGCCAGACGCCATCCTTCGTAAAGCTCCTCTTCGGAAAAAAAGTCCTGTTCGGTTTCCTGCCAGGCCGTATCAGCATTTAATATCCTGACCCGGCATTTTCCGCAACTGCCCAGGCCGCCGCAGGGAGCGTCCAGCAAAGCCTTCTCTGCCAGGCCTTGATAAAGGTTCTGCTCTTTGTTCATCTCGAATTGAGTTGCGTCTCCATCTGATTGCTTAACATATATCCTGGGCATATTATTCTCCCGACTTGCGCCTGGCTGATTCCGACTCGGCTATGGTTGTTCTAACCATGGTTTGTACATTTAATAATGGGGTGGTGGTGGATAATCCACAGGCCGGGGCCACAATATCTGCCCCCCTGCTTATGGCATATCTGGTCAGTTTAGCTATCTTTTCCGGCGGCATTACGGCCAGGGCATGAGTATTAATATTACCCATAACTGCCTTGTTGGGAATGAATTTCTTGATTTCATCCAGCCCAACTATGGAATCAACGCTGAAAACATCACAATTAAACTCCGGAATGATATGATATACGCTTTTCAAAACCCCGCAAATATGGACTATCTTTACTGGGGCATCATCCAGAGCATCCATTAGCTGATTAATATATTTGAGGGTATAATCTCTGAACAGCTGAGGCCCCAGTATCTCTCCGGTGCCGCTGGGTTCAGAAATGCAAATGGCATCGGCCCCGGCCTGGATCTGAGCCTGGCCGAACTTCACCAGGTTTATCACCATATACTCCATCAGTCTTTGGGCTTCGGCAGGCTTTTTGCGAAACTCTTTCAGCAATATGGACATGTCAACCAGAGTCCCGGCCGTGCTTACCGGACCGGTAAGATTGCCAATGATGGGTACATCAGTGCCTGCAGCTTTCAAGAGTTTGATGGCATCGATAACTACCCGGGCTCTTCCCGCATCTACATCCAAGGGCCTTAATAGATCTGCCTCGGCGGAAGAATTTAAAGGAGATTCCAGTACATGAGGCTCAAAAAACAGATTGCCCAGGTTGACCGTGGCTCCCATTGCTTCAGCTTCTACCGTCATGCAAAAAGGAAGGCCATAGTTCTCAAACCCTCCCGCCTCATTCAGGGCGAAGGTAAGACCGGCCATCTTCTGGGGATCTGTATGGGCTCCCGGCCAGGGGCAGTTTGATTCTTCCATGATCTCCTGGAACACCATGTTCATCATACCGCCGGGACAAATACAAGGGGGCCGGTCAACCGGGAGTTTTTTGGCCGCTGCCAGCAATCGGTTCCTGGGGGTAATGGTATTCATGTGGCTATGCCCAGAGATGATGTATCAGCGCCCATGAGCCTATCCACCAGCTTAACCGCTTCTATGGCGTTGGCAGAATAACCATCAGCTCCTATTCTTTGAGCATAGGCCAGGGAAACCGGGGCGCCGCCAACGATGACTTTTACCCTGTTCCTGATACCGGCCTCTTCCAGCATTTTGATAACCTCAGCCATACCTGACATAGTAGTGGACATTAAGCTGGACATGGCTACCACATCGGCATCAATTTCTATTGCTTTATCAACAAATTTTTGCAGCGCTACATCCCGGCCCAGGTCATGTATTTCATACCCGGCTGTTTCCAGCATGATTCGTACCAGGTTTTTACCTATGTCATGAGTATCTCCCTCTACTACTCCGATGACAATCCGGTGTTTCTTCTGGCTGTCAGTATTTTCGGCATGTGGGCGCAGAACAGCCAGACCATTGTACATGGCATCTGAACAAATTAAAAGTTCGGGGATATAATATTCTTCCTCTTCGTACAGTACCGCCGCTCTTTGCATGCCGTCCGCCAGACCCTTCAAGATGCCTTCCATAGCAGGGTATCCGGCAGCGATATATTCCTCGGCCGCCTCAACTACTGCTTCGTCCTCCATACCAACTACGCAGTCCGAAAGCACCTTTAACAACTCGGCTTTATTTCTCATTATTATTAATCCTCCTCTTATGGCAAGATCAGTTCTTTGGCTTTGGACATAAGCGCCATTAATCTACTTCCAGGAAAAGTGAAGGATTATGTTTTATCCTTCTATAGAGCAATTATTTCCAAAAAGGCGCTGATTCTGGTGTTTATTTGCCCGGTATCAGTCTGTGAATAATCAGTTTCCAGACCCAGATAGGGAAGGCGTTTTTCTTCGGTAACGAATTTTTTCACCAGGTACGATTCAATGGCAAAAGTATGGCAGGCTTGCAGGATTACCTCTATCACCCCATCTATACTGTACTCATCCAGCATTTCTCCCAGGGCTTCAATTCTTCCGGGGTTGGGACTTATTACTGAACAATTAATGCGCAGATACTTTTCTGCCAGAGCTAAATATGGATCTTTGTCTTCATCTACTAGATCTTTTTGAGCCTTGGGGCCGGAGCAATTTTCAAAGGCAACAACATCTGCGCCCAATTCTTCGATTTGACGAATAATCTTATCTCTAACCCCCCCGACGGGGCAGCCGGTAATCAAGATCCGGGGCCGTGAAGGTTTCCCGGCCAAATTCTCCTGGTAATCCTTGTTTAACTGGGCGGTACGTTCTTCCAAAAGGGAAATCTTTTCTTCAGTATCAAAAATAAAACTATTGGCATCTATAATGGTGTTGATTTCATAGCCGGAAAGAGGGGAGGGTTTCAATTTTCCTATTTCAAAAAAATCCAGCGTGGCTTTTCTCTCCCGATTTTTCAGGCGGATGGCATTTCGCAGATCATCGTCGGTAATCACGGTCCCCAGTTGCTGTTCCAAAACTTCTTTCAAACGCAGCATCTCACTCTTCCAGCTTTCCAGGGCCATACTACCGCTTCTGCCCGGGGGCAGCTGCATGACATGAGTGTATTTAAGTTCACTCAGCAATTCGTACATCTTCTTTTTGCCGTCGCAAGTGGTTTCGGCCAGGATTATATCGGAAAAGTAGAAATAGGGACAGGAGTCGGTCACTGCCAAACCATAACTGGATTTAATAAGGGGGCATAGGTTTTTAGGCAGGCTTTTCTCTGCAACGGGGATGGATTCATCCCCCGTCCCACATAAACCAACCGCCACCGCTCCGGCAGCCAGGATCAGTTCTTCAGGAGTATAGGTGCAGAAAATACCTACCACCTTTTTGCCCTTTTCCTTCAGTTCTTTTACCTTGATAAATCCTTGCTGGCGAGCTTCTGAATAGTCTTGAAAATTCTCAGGCAAATTTAACAATATCAATTCCTCCCATAATATGCTGAAAATGAGTCCGGAAGCCTATTGCAATTTCTCGGCTGCCAACAGTGCGGCGCCCAGAGCTCCTGCATATTGCCCCATTTCGCAGGTGAATACCCTCTGTCCAAGTTTATGGGATAGCTGTCGGGCAAAATAGGGGTTAACACTCAAGCCACCGGTAAGGATATATTTTTCTGGTTTTTCATGCCTGGAGGCCAGGAGAGCTACCCGGGAAACCACTGATTCCACAATCCCGGCGGTAATATCTTCTCTGGCTTTACCGGCACCTATCTGGCTGATAACCTCAGATTCGGCAAAAACTGTACACATTGAACTAATGGGTATAGGGTGGCCCTTTTGAGCCAAAGCAAACAGCTCGTTTATATCCACCCCCATGCGGTTGGCCATTATCTCAATAAATTTACCGGTTCCGGCGGAGCATTTGTCATTCATTAAAAAACGGACGGCAACTCCCTTTTCCACCGTAATAATCTTGGTGTCCTGCCCTCCTACGTCAATAATGACTCCGTCTCCGGCCAGAAGAGCAGATCCGCCTTTCCCATGGCAGCTTATTTCGGTTATTATCTTGTCGGCGTATTCCACCGAAATGCGTCCATAGCCGGTAGCGATGGTCCTGGTGTCATCAGAACCCACATCGAAACCTGCCTTTCCCAGCTGGTCCCTGATTCGTCCGGCAGTCTCTTTGCTGCTCCAACCGGTGGGCAAAATAAAAGAAGATACTATCCGTGTTCCGTCAAAAACAATAGTTTTAGCGGCAGTTGATCCAATATCGATGCCTACATAATTCATTAATTGATCCTCCCGGCAAGATACATATCTTATGATATTAATCTTAAACGCTGATCGATTGAGATGTCAACGCATGAAGCCAAACTGTCATACAAGTATTCACCATTAATTATAAAAAGGCTGCCTAAATCCCAAGTATTCTTGGAATTAGGAGCATTGCCGCAACCCCAAGGTAATTATATGGAACTAAAGATAATAATATCTGGTTATGCAAGGAATAAATAAACCAGGGCAATCGGGGGAGATTAATATGATTGCCAAGAAAATAGACAAGCCTGAAATGGTGGCCTTGGTAGGGCCTTTCACCCTGGCTGGAGAAATGGCAGGAGTGGCAGGTTAGGGAAGCGGTCCAGGAGTTGTTGGGTGTTACCCGATAACATCCTTTTTAAGGTCCAGCAAAGCATTTAGTAAATTGTTATTGGATATGACGAATAATAATGATATATTATAGTTTAAATAGCTTATTTTTATCGCAATTATTGGAAAAATGTAGAAAAAAGCCAAATTATTATGTGTTTATTGTTTAGCTTTATTTGGTTTATCAATTATTCTAAACCAGTAAAGAATTAACCAATAAAAAATCTAATATAAAGGGAGCGAAACAGTGATGAGAAGAAAGAGTATTATTCTGGTGGCGTTGTCAGTTGTGCTGCTGATGAGCATGGCTGCATTTACGGGGTGTGGTCAGCAGGGGGAGGAAACAGATAAGGATATTGTTACGGTACGCTTCTCATATCCTCCTTATGGATATGACTCAGAAGCCGAGGATGCTTTCTGGTCCAAGTACATTGCCCAATTTGAGACAGAAAACCCCAATATAAAAATCGATATGACGGTTGAGAGCTGGGACAATGTTTACACCAAATGGGAAGGGTACTGGTCCACCAAGGATACCCCTGATATCGGATATTGCGATGGTGCGGATGCGGTAGAATATGGTTTGGGCGGCAGGGCATTGCCTATTACTGATGTGGTTGAGGCATTGGGTGGTCCGGATAAATTCTCCGAAGACTGCCTGGCTTTCCAGCAAGATGGAGTATACTACAGTGTTCCGAACTGCATTGCTTGTCCGGTTCTGGCTTATCGTACAGATCTGCTGGCAGCGGCAGGTTACAGTGAACCTCCCAAAACCTGGGATGAAATGATGACTATGTCCAAGGCCCTGACCAAGGACGGTGTTTATGGCCTGGCTATGTTCACCGGAGAAAATATAATGACCCAGCAGCATCTAGTAGGTTTTATGAGGGCTGCCGGCGGTAAGATTTTTGACCAAGAGGGTAATCTGGTGATTAACAGTCCGGAAAACATAGCGGCCCTGACTTATATGACCGATTTAATCAAGGCAGGAGTTGTTCCGGCCAGTGCAAATACCTGGAAATATGGCGATGATGTTAATATTCTGGGTACCGGGCAAGTAGCCATGGCCTTTATATGGGGCGGATATGGCACCCTCCTGGAAGTCATGTTCCCGGAAGACTACAATAATATTGCCTTCACCACCATTCCGGTAGGCCCCTCCGGGGAGTCCGGCACCAAAACCGGGTCCGGCGGTTTCTTCCTTTTCAGTGAGTCCAAGCATCCGGATGAAGCTAAAACTTTCATTGAGTTTATGAGCCGTGAAGAAATAAGCAAAGAATGGAGCAAAATATCCGGCAACGTATCACCCTTTAAGAGTGTTGCTTCCGATCCGGAACTTACTTCCATGGGATGGTATAAAGCGGTGGCAGAACAAGCCGGAACCGCAGTCAGTTACGGCTACGACTATGGCTATGTCCCGGGTATGGATTCCATTACCACCAGCTATCGTATTTCCAAAGCCGTGGTTGACGTGATTGAGGGCGGAATGACTCCGGCCGAGTCTTTGGAATCATTACAGGCAGACACGGCGGCGGCTATTGAAAATGCTAAAAACCACTAAAATGGTGAATCGGGATTTAGTATAGGATAGTCAGCAGGATAGAAAGGCGAATTAAATATTAAACAGGAATTGACAGCCTCCGACAGGGGGACTATTCAATTCCTGTTTGATTATTGTTTTAAGGGGAATCGTACAGTATGAAGTCAGCACACTCCAAGACAAGCATAACTGGCATTTTATTCATTACACCCCTGGTGTTGTGCATCGTGAGCGTATTGATCTACCCTTTTGCTAATGGGGTTTGGCTGAGTTTTACCAATAAAATGTTTACCTATGAAAGGTATCAAGTCATAGGTTGGGAAAATTATTTGCGCATGCTGCAGGATGATCTTTTCTGGCTTTCCTTGCAGCATTCCCTAAAATTCACCGCTGTTGGAGTACTTGGAGCCCTGCTTCTGGGTCTTTTATTGGCCTTATTGCTGAACCGCAAGGAAAAATATGTGGCATTTTTTCGGGGGTTATTGTTTTTGCCCTGGACTTTGCCGTCCATAGTGGTGGTCTTGACTTTTCGCTGGTTGTACAATGACTTTTACGGCTATATCAATTATATATTGCTGAAATACCATATTATTGATATGCCATTCAATATTTTAGCCAGCGCACAAACAGCCTGGATTGGAGTTCTGATTCCTCTGATCTGGTGTTATTATCCCTTTGTAATGGTTTTCTTGCTGGCTGCTTTGCAGTCTATTGACAAAAACCTGTATCAAGTTGCCCAGTTGGAGGGTGCTACGAAGTGGCAGATGTTCTGGCATATTACTTTGCCCTCCTTAAAACCTTCCATTATTATTGTGGCCATACTGGAAACTATCTGGATGTTTTGCGCCTTTGATCTGGTATTCTTGCTGACCACTGGTGGCCCGGCCTATGAAACCCTGACATTGAGCCTATATATATACTTAAAGGCATTTCCGGCTAAAGATATGGCTTATGGCATGGCCCTGGCGGTGATTATGTTTATTTTTCTTATTGTCTTTACGGCATTGTATTTCAGAGTGATGGGGAGCAGGCAGAATTATGAAGTATAAAGGTACATGGCTAAAATCCATAGGGTACTTTTTACTGTTAAGCATAGTAACCTTTATCATTATTTTTCCTATGGTAATAACTTTTTTTACTTCGCTGAAACCCATTGGTGAGGTAATCACAGCTGCTCCCACTTTACTGCCCCAGCATTTTACCCTGGATAATTACATAAAACTGTTTAAAGTCCGGAATTTCCCGCAATATATGTATAACAGCTTATGGGTAGCTTCGTTTACAGCCATTTTGTCACTGATGATTTCATCATTGGCGGCAGCTGCCATCGTTTGGATGAAATTTCCTGGCCGCAAACTGGTTGCCAAAGGAATTCTGGCGGCTTATATGTTCCCTCAGATTCTCCTTATTATTCCTCTATTTATAATGTGTTATCGCTTGAATTTGATAGATACCAAGTTCAGCCTGGTTATGGCTTATCTTTCTTTTTCTCTGCCATTCAGCGTATGGATGTTAAAAACCTTCTTCGAATCAATTCCCGCTGAGCTGGTTCAAGCCGCATTGGTTGATGGCTGTTCATACTGGCAGGTATTGCATAGGATTATCCTGCCCATTTCTTTGGCAGGAATCACCACCGTAGTCATTTTTTCCTTTGTTCTGGGCTGGAGTGAATATTTGTTCGCCGCCAACTTGATTACCAGCGATTCCAACCGTACTATTGCAGTGGGGCTGCAAACCCTCCTGGGGTATTACCGAACAGATTATGCCCTATTGACTGCGGCCAGTGTTACCATGTCTTTACCGGTATATTGTCTTTTCGTAATGGTGCAGAAATATTTCATCAAAGGTTTGACGGTTGGAGCGGTTAAAGAGTAAAGAAAAATGTAATATAGGAGAAAAGCGTTGGAGGTGATAAAAGATATGGCTAGATTACGCTTGGAGAATTTGCACAAGATATATGATAACAAGGTAGTGGCCATCAAGGACGTGGACCTTCTCATTGAAGACAAGGAATTCCTGGTGCTGGTTGGACCTTCAGGCTGCGGTAAATCTACTATTTTGCGGATGATTGCAGGTTTGGAAGAGATTACCGGGGGGAATATATATATTGGGGATAAGCTGGTAAATAATGTTTCGCCTGGGGACAGGGACATAGCCATGGTTTTTCAGAATTATGCCCTGTATCCTCATATGAATGTTTACAATAATTTAGCCTTTGCCCTGAAAATAAAGAAAACACCCCGTAGAGAAATCGAGGAAAGGGTCCATAAAGTAGCCGAAATACTGGAAATAGAGGATCTTTTGGAACGGAAGCCCCGGCAGTTGTCGGGGGGCCAGCGGCAAAGGGTGGCTCTGGGACGCGCCATCATCCGGGAGCCGCAGATTTGCCTGATGGATGAGCCGTTGTCCAATTTGGACGCAAAATTGCGCGGACAAATGCGGGCTGAAATCTGTCGTTTGCACAAGAGATTAAAGACTACCATGGTTTATGTGACTCATGACCAAACTGAGGCCATGACCATGGGCTCCAAAATAGTGGTTTTACAGGAGGGTATGATCCAGCAGGCGGATACCCCCAGCAACATATATCAAAGACCGGCCAATACCTTTGTAGCCAATTTCATAGGCACGCCGCCCATGAATTTGATAAATGCCGAGATTATAAAAAAAGATGGTGGGCTGCGGGTTTCTTTCCAGCAGGGCAGCCTGTTGCTGGAAGGCAAACATAAAAGCGCAGTTGAAGCGAAAGGCTATGCAGGAAAATCAGTTACTCTGGGAATTCGAGCTGAAGACATCATGCTTTCCCGAGCTTCGGTTAATATGGTACCCATTACCGGCATAGTTGACGTAATAGAAAATTTGGGAGCCGAATTACACGTTCATTTTAACACTGAGAATGGAGATTTGACCGTTAAAGTACATCCAGGAACAGGTATCAAAATGGAAGAAGTATTTGAGTTATATTTTAGCTCTGACAAGGTGCATCTGTTTGACCGGGAAAACGGCAATAGAATAGTCTGAGTATTTCACCATACCAGCAGTTGGGAGGAATTTTGATGAGGTTACACGAATACATCGCCAACTACCATCGGCGGCTGGCTTTCCCCTGGATGGCAACCATCGGCCTGCAGCTGACCGGGTATAAACTAAGGGAAGTTTACTTATCTCCGCAAAAACACCTGGAGCTAGCCATAGCTATGGACCAGGAATTTGAAGCTGATTTTGTTTACCCCCTGGATGATGGGGCAATATTTGTTGAATCTCTGGGTCTGCCTCTTATGCAATCCGATTATGACTTTCCCAGCACCCTGGATAACCCAATAAAAGATTCGGAAAGCCTGTCCAGGCTCAAGCGGCTTGATCCGTATTCCGACGGGCGCATGCCACAATACCTGGAGGCTCTAAACCTGATTTCCCGGCGATTTGATAAACCCTTGGCCATTTCCTTGCAGGGCCCTTTTACCCTGGCGGCTGAGCTGGCCGGGGTGGGTGATTTTGCCCGGGCTATTATCCGCCGGCCGGATTTCGTGGAAGAGATGCTGGATTATACTCATAATCTGGTTAGCGATTATGCCCAAGCAGTGGCGGAAGCGGGGGTGCGGCTACTCTGCATCAGCGAGCCAACGGCAGTAATATTGTCGCCTGCCCGCTTTGAACAACTGGTAGTAAAGCGCTTGAGAACCCTTTATGATAGTTTGCCGGAACATGTCTGGAGGGTCCTGCATATCTGCGGGGACACCAATTATATCATGCAGGAGATGTTAAGCAGCGGAGTGGAGGGATTGAGCCTCGATCAGGTCATGAATCTGCCCCAGGTTGCCCAGCATGTTCCTGAAGAAGTAGTCATTATTGGGAACCTGGACCCGGTTTATGTACTGCGGGAAATGCAGGCTTCCCAGGTTCGCCAACATACCCTGGAACTGCTCAGGAGCATGAAAAAATATCCCAATTTCCTCTTTTCCTTTGGCTGTGATTGCACTCCGGACACCCCGCATGAAAATCTAAAAACCGCCATAAAAGCGGCCCAGACACCATTTTCGCAGATCGGAGATTAAAGATGAGGGAATGGGCAGTCCTCTCAGGGATAAGTGTATCCTGGACAAGAGGGCGTCATCATGGAAGCCAAACTGCAAGAGAGAGATGGATAATTTAAGTGGTCAAAGCCCTGCATAGGGCTTTTTTATTGGGCAGGACCAGGTTAGTGGCATAATAATCAGATAAGCATAGCATATTATGCAAATGATGAGAAAAGAGTTCGCTGCCTCTCCAGGGACTATTTTACAGAATTTGGAGTTGAACTGTTTAATAGGTTATAATAGAATCAAGCCAAGACTGGATAAAGGAGTAATAATGGATTTTATGGATTTATTGGAAAGCAAGCCACCCAGCCGGTTAATTAGCGATATTATCAGCCAAAAGGGAGGCGGCATCAGAGTTGAAGATTTAATAGAGGCTTTTGGTTCTCAGGGTTTTGGTCTGATGTTTATAATTATAGCCCTGCCTTTAACCGTTCCCTTGCCTCCTGGGGTGGGCTTTATTCCTTCGGTTCTTTTGTTGGTTTGGGCTTTTCAGAGAGCAATGGGGGGAACCCGCATATGGCTGCCAAAATTTATTGGCCGAAAGGTGATATCACGGGAAATCATCGAAAAAATTGAAAATAAAGCCATACCCTTGTGCAGAAAACTGGAAGGATATATTATGACCGGCAAACAGACAACGGCGCTGAAAGAAGCCGAGATACGTCTGGCATCGCTGGCGGTGGTCCTTTTAAGCCTTTTTATAATGCTGCCTTCATTTCTAAACAGCCTTCCAGCCATAGTAGTCATTCTGATAGGTTTGACTCTGTTGAACGGCAATCGCAAATTACTCTGGATTAATATGAGCGTCAGTATACTGGCTATGGGTTTGCTTGGATCTACTATATACGTGGGGTCGGAGGCCCTGCTCAGGGAAATCCGTGATTATCTGCAAGCAACAGCGATATTTTAGAGTGTCCCATCCCACACCGCTTTCCCTGGCCGGTACAGGCCGACCCAGGAATAATCCTCCTCTTTAGTTCATAATAATCAGAAAGAGTTACCTGGATTCATCAATTAATTCCTTGAAACCGGGCAAGGATCTTTCGATGGTCTTATAAGCTACACAGTACGCGATACGGACATAACCGGGGCAGCCAAAGGAAGTGCCGGGAACGATGAGTATATTTTTCTCTTTGGCCAGGCGGCAGAATTCCATGTCATCCTCAATAGGGGCTTTAACAAACAAATAAAAGGCTCCTTGGGGTTTAATGCAGTCATAGCCGAAGGAGAGGAGACCATTGTATAACAGTTCCCGGTTTTTATTATAGGTATCGATATCGGCTTTAGCATCCAGGCAGCGGGCGATAACCCGCTGAAACATAGAAGGAGCATTGACAAAACCCAAAATACGGTTTGCGATATTGGCAGCCGAAATAACATTTTCAAAATCAGCTGCCTGATCGGGAATCACCAGATAACCGATTCTCTCTCCGGGCAATGATAAAGATTTGCTGAAGGAGTAGCCGATAATAGTGTTGGCATAATATTTACTCAGGTAAGGTACTTCAGTGTTATCATAAGCCAATTCCCGGTACGGTTCATCAGAAATAAGATAAATATCTATTCCAAATTCCTCTTGTTTTTCCCGCAGGATATCAGCCATTTTCATTATGGTAGCTTCCGAGTAGATGACCCCGGTAGGATTGTTGGGTGAATTTACGATAACCGCCTTGGTGCGGGAAGAAATTTTCTTTTTAAACTCCTGGAGGTTAGGCTGGAAATCAGCGGTATGGGGAGATACTATAACCAGCCGGCCGTCGTAGTTAGATACATAATTGCGGTATTCCCCGAAAAAGGGTGCAAAGGCAATAACTTCATCTTCAGGATTGAGCAGAGTTTTGAAAATAACATTTAATCCACCAGCAGCACCCACAGTCATAATAATATTGTCCTGGGAAAAAGCTGTGCCAAATTTTTGGTTGATCGATTCGGCTATGGCAGTTCTCACCTCTTCATAACCGGAGTTATTCATATAACCATGGATGCTCATGGCATCTTCCTGGTTTACAATATCCAAAATGGCCTGTTTTACTGCTTCCGGAGCCGGGACATTGGGGTTGCCCAGACTGAAATCAAATACATTTTCCGCCCCATAAATCTCGGAGAGTCTTTTGCCCTCTTCAAACATGGCCCTGATCACCGAACTATTTTTAACCTGCTCCTGCATTTGTTTTGCTATCATAAATACCAAACCTCTCTTTAATAAACTGATATCCAGGCCTGGAAGCCGGATGGGATTAAAATCGCTTAGGCAAATCATACCACTGGCTGGAAGGTAATTCAAGATGGCCGAAAAAGGATGGGAAAAGACCATCTGGCGGGAGACATGGCCCCGATACCAGATCGGAGGTTCTCACGAACTTTTTTCTAATTCACTGTAAAACCTCCCAACGTAACAGGGGACGGTTGTACTGATACATAAGCAAAGGCTTCTGGGCTCTCGTTCCGATCAAGGGACCAATGGAAGAGCTGGGATGGTTATCGGTTAATCTGTAACCAAAAGGCAGGTTTTTTCCCGGGGATCTTTTAGGGAATTAGATCTTCGAATGAACATAAAGTGGATTTAAATCTGAGTTTTAATTATTATGGATAGTTTTGTGCCAGATATTCATATCCTCAATGTTGCCCATGATACAGCAGTTGTTTATCAGGCGTCCCCCGTATTCATAAGCGTTTCTTCTTAGAGCCCGGTTTATGGCGGGAGATATGGCTCGGGCCAAACTGTAGAGTGATATATATCCAGCAGCCTGCAGATCCTGCTCCAATAGATGAATAAGATAAGAGCTCAAGCCCTTGCCCCGGTACTCGGGATGGGTTATGCAGTCAGTGATCTCGGCATTGAGGAAGCCTGAATCTCTGTCTGCTGAGGCTGCACATATGATCTGCCCATGGTGCAGGGCGATTTTAAATAGGGCTTTTTCCTTTATTATCGCCTTGATATAATCGGCATGATGTACCGGGGTCGGATAGGTAGTAAAGTTATCTCCCAGGAAATTTGCCAAGGCCTCTGCGTCGGATTCTGATGCAGTCCTTATAACATAGTCCTTGAACCCAGATACGGGAAGGTCTTTGCAGACCGCGGTCAGGGCCTCTCTTATTATTCGCTCCTCTTTGATTATTCGGGCACTGAAACTTCGGCATGGATCGCTGAAGTATGAATAACAGAAAGCATCTTCCCCCCGGAAATAACCGGAAATAGTTCCTTCCCGGACAAAGCCATGTTTCTTAAAAGCGCTTGTCTCCTGTTCTCGAGCATAAGCTATAATCTTACCGGCTTTCTCTTTATAGGAAATAGTCTTCAGTCTTTGAATGATTTGATCAATATCACCCCTTCTATCCAGCAGGAAAATTCTATTGCTATAATAATCAGATAGGTACTCGAGGTGATGGCTTACTGCTGTGGCTTCCTTTTTATCACAATAATCTAAATGCAAAATCAAGTAACCTCCATCAGTTCCCGCTGCTGCATGCGGATATTACTTCTAGGCACCAGGTTTATCCTATCCTCCAGGAATAATTTTTCTATTCCCCTAGCGGGGTCTTGTTTGTATTCATCACAAAAACCACAGTTCTGGCATGAACTGCTTTTATCCTCAGGCTCCGCATAGGCACAGATGATCCCCTCATAGTTTCTAAGGATGATCTTATCATTGGACTGAGAGATCAGGTATTGAGGGGCAACCGGAATTTTACCTCCTCCACCCGGCGCGTCCAGGACGTAAGTGGGTACGGCCAGGCCAGAGGTATGCCCTCGCAGCAATTCCATAATCTCAATGCCCTTGCTCACCGGGGTGCGGAAATGTTCTATACCGGTGGAGAGATCGCATTGATAGAGGTAGTAAGGCCGAACCCTCATATTAACCAGTTCATGCATTAGTTTTCTTATGATATAGGGACAGTCATTGATTCCCTTTAACAATACAGTCTGATTTCCCAGCGGAACGCCAGCGTCAGCTAATTTCCTGCAGGCTTCTTTGGATTCCGGAGTAATTTCATAAGGATGATTGAAATGGGTATTGAACCAGACCGGATGATGTTTTTTGAGAATATCACAAAGATCGTCGGTGATTCTCTGAGGTAATACAACCGGAGTGCGGGAACCGAATCGGATCACCTGTACATGTTCTATCTTCCGCAGTCTTTCTAATATGTGGGCTATAATCTCATCCCGGACCAGCAGGCTGTCCCCCCCGGATATAAGTACATCCCTGATCTGCCGGGTTTGAGCGATATAATCCAGGGCATTCTCCAGGTCCTCCCGGGGCATGGTCTGGTCAGTAACGCCGGCCATCCTGCGCCGGGTACAGTGCCGGCAGTACATAGCGCATTGATCGGTGATCAAGAATAATACCCGATCCGGATATCTGTGGGTAATTCCTTTTACCGGCTTGTCTTTGTCTTCTTCCAGGGGATCTTCCAGATCACAACTGGCTTGCTTTGCTTCCATGGGAATCGGGATGGCCTGCTTCCTGATGGGATCATTGGGATCACGAGGATTCATTAGACTGACATAGTAAGGGGTGATAGACATTCGCAGGTTTTCCAGGCTGCTTTTTATGCCTGCCTCTTCCTCTTCACTGAGCATGATGACATGTTTCAATTCCTCCACTGCAGTTATGCGGTTGCTTACCTGCCATTTCCAATCATTCCACTCTGATTCAGTAACATCTTGCCATAATGGGATATGGTTATATTTCCTTGCCATTTTGCGTCCTCCTGGCATGTTTCGTATTACCTATATATAGCTTATAATTAACCGCATCTGCTTTTATTATGTAAAAACAAAAACCAAATAAGGGGACGGTCCGAGACCACTGAAAAAGCAGCCTTTTTTTACCGCTTGGACTTCTCCCAATCCAAGCTGGTCAGATAATCAATAACCAGTACTATTTCCTTGCCGAATTCTACCTTGCCGATGTGGACTTTGTTCTTAGCCAGATCCAATTCTTCTTTGCGCAATCTAAGTTTTTGCTCTTCGCTGCTTTCTGGATAATCTTTTCCCTTTTAATTAGTCTCTTATATTCTTCCCCGGCCCCTACATGTTAAGATTGGTATATTAATGATGGGATAAGCTGGGCTATTTGAAAAAATCATAAAATATTTTTTATGCTCAAGGCTTCTTTTTCCGGGATATGTTTTAGCATCAGACTCAGCTCCTCCAACTGCCCCAGGGCCAGGGCGCTGTCGCGGCTGTTGACATAAGCCTTGACCCTGGCTAGGGAAAACTCGATATTATCCATTTCCTGATGATCCAGGAAAACCGGCCACCATCGGGCTGATTTATCCCAACCTGATTCCAATTCTGCGGTTTCCCGGGCGGCTGCTTCCCAGTTGCTATCCTTTATTTCCAGTATTACTGTCTCAATCTGTTCGGTTAACTGCTGGGTCGATGCTTGCAAAGAATTATTGGCCCAGAATCCCAGGCCCACAATAAAGCTTAAGATTATCAGCAATGATATCAACAAACGCATGTCCAAGACTCCCTTGCTTTATGATTTGATTTGATAGAAAAATTCGCCCTGGCTATCCAGACAGGCGAATAGTATCTGTTTAGGGTTTGAGATCTGATCCTTGGCTAATGCTCCCTGGAGCCAGTCCAGGCTCAGATCCAGTTTATGAAGGTTTTCGCTGATAACTTCACCATCGATAATCAGGGTGATTGGCAGCAGTTCCGGGGGAGGAAAGATATTCATATCTCTGGGCTGCAGCGGCCGGTGGGTTGATTTGAGTATAACGCTTAGCTGTCCGCTGGTTTCCAGGATAGCAAAAGCTACTTCGGAAATGTTAGTCACATTCTTTTGCCGCAGCTGCTCCAGCAAGTCATTGATGTTATAACGCAGACGCCGCATCTCATCATCCATTATTTGAGAGTTTTTTATCAGGATGCTGGGCCGGCCGCAGATCACCCCCCGGGCTTTTTCACTTTTCAAGGAGATATAAGACAGAGTGATTTCAGCGGCAAACAATATGAAAATCGGAATAATGCCATTGATTAAAGGAATATTGGTGTTTTGCATAGGTATGGCAGCCAACTCGGCAATCATTATTATTACTACCAGTTCATAAGGTTGCAGCTGGCCAATCTGCTTTTTGCCCATGATTCTAAGGGCGATAACGGTAGTGAGATATAATATTAGGGTTCGGATAATCACCAGAATCATTGATAATACCTTGCTTTCGTATCAGGAATAAATTTATTCTTTGCGGAACTGCCTAATTTTATTACCGGAAATCTGTTTTATCCCGACTATCCAGACCTTTGCAGCCAGAAGTATTTTCGTGAACCCAAATATAAGAAAGGAAAAAGGATGGCCCCAGCTTCATTTACACCGTATTCCAGCCGGTATCTACTCAGCCTGATGCTGCAGCCAGCCCATGGCTTTGGACAGTTCCAGGACTGCTATGGGCAGCGCTGCCAGGCCAAGGGCCAGCAGGTAAAAATTAACCGGAAGTCTTACCATTCCGAAGGCGGCGGCCGCTGGCGGAATGAATGCGGCCATAATAGTAAGGGTTACAGAGATGAAGGCTGCGGCATTCAGATATTTGTTGCTAAAAAAACCAATTGAGAATAAGGAGTGGTTGGAACGCATATTAAAAGAATGCAAAACTTGGGATAAGGCTAGAACTAGGAAGGCCATAGTCCGTCCGGCCTGTATATCCCCGGTGTTCTTCCAAACGGTAAAGAAGCCGGTAAGGGTTAATATGGCAAATAAAGTTCCCTGCAATATGATGCGGATTCCCAAGCCCTGAGCAAAGATACTTTCTCCCCGGGGGCGGGGCCGGCGGTGCATGATATCTTTTTCGCCCCTTTCCATGCTCAGGGCTATAGCCGGAAAGCTATCAGTGATCAGGTTTATCCACAGGAGCTGAACGGCGATAAGGGGCGATACTTTCCACAAAAGCATAGCTGCAAATACCGCCAGCACTTCTCCGATGTTGGTTCCCAGCAGAAATCCTACCGTCTTCTTGATATTGTCATAGATGGATCGGCCTTCCTGTACCGCATCCACAATAGTGGCAAAATTGTCGTCGGTTAAAACCATATCGGCGGCCTCCCGGGCGGTATCGGTACCGGTTATGCCCATGGCGCAGCCGATGTCGGCCGCTTTCAGGGCCGGAGCATCATTGACTCCATCTCCCGTCATGGCTACCACTTCCCCCCGGTGCTGCCAGGCTCGAACAATACGGATCTTGTCTTCCGGAGCCACCCGTGCATACACAGCGATATTAGCTACCCTATCTGCCAGGTCCGCTTCTGACATCAAGGCCAGTTCGCTGCCGGTGATGGCGTCATCATCCTCCCGCAATATACCCAGCTCGCTAGCTATGGCCGAGGCGGTCATCAGGTGATCTCCGGTGATCATGACCGGTTTGATTCCCGCCTGCCAGCAGGTTGATACTGCTTCCCGGGCCTCGGGCCGGGGGGGATCGATCATGGCCAGCACTCCCATGAAAGTGAGATGGTTTTCTAGTTCATTACTGCCGGGAGGGTCCGGCAACGCGTCAATTTTCTTATAGGCCAGGGCCAGGACCCGCAGGGCTTTTCGGCTGAAATCCTCGGTATATTGCCGCCCGGCCTCTACATCGCCGGCTATGCACTTTTCCGCCAGGGCCCCGAAGGCTCCTTTAACTATAACTACATTCTTTCCATCAATAGCGTTGACAGTAGTCATAAGCTTTCGTTCAGAATCGAAGGGCAATTCGGCTAAGCGGGGATAAACTCGGTTTAATTCATCCCGGGACATACCATTCCTGTATGCAGCCAGGACTATGGAGGTTTCGGTAGGATCACCGATATGAATTACCTGGCCATCCTCAACCTCAACCACCCCATTGGAGCACAGGGCGGCATATTGCAGAAGTTCTCTGATAGGATCTGAGTTATGCTCGCTAATATCTTCCTCCAGCCAGGCCCCCGCATGGTACGCTTTTACCAAAGTCATCTGGTTCTTAGTCAGGGTACCGGTTTTGTCCGTGCAAATGATCGAAGCACTGCCCAGAGTCTCTACTGCTGAGAGTTTCCTGATAATAGCGTTGCGTTTGGCCATTCGCTGTACTCCAACAGCCAGTATAATAGTAACGATGGCCGGCAGTCCCTCCGGAATTGCCGAAACTGCCAATGCAACAGCTATCATGAAAATTTCTGCCAGGTGCATGCCGGAGAGCAGACCGATAAGAAAAATAACGGTACAGACCGCCAAGGCCAAAACCCCCAGGTATTTACCCAGAACATGCAGTTTATCTTGCAAGGGGGTTGGGGCCTCGGGTTCTGATTCCAGCAAATCAGCGATTCTACCCATTTCGGTAGCCATGCCGGTTGCGGTTACTACTGCCATGCCGGTTCCATAACTTATGCTGCAACCGGAGTATAGCATATTGAAGCGGTCTCCTAAAGGTGCATCAAGCTCTATTTTGGCCCGGGCATCTTTTTTGCTGGGGACCGATTCACCTGTCAGAGATGCTTCCTCGACCGTTAGATTGGATTCTTCAATTAGTCTTGCATCCGCCGGTATGTAGTCGCCGGCTTCTACTTTGATGATATCGCCTGGTACCAACTGCGAGGAGGGAATAATGGCATCTTTCCCCTCCCGCATTACTCGGACATGGGGGGATGAAAGCTTTCGCAGTGCTTCCAGAGCTTGCTCGGCTTTGCTTTCCTGCATAACACCCATTATGGCATTGAATGCAACTATCAGAACAATCAGTACCGGCTCGATAAAATCTTCGCCTTCGTGAAAAGCCACGGCAAAAGATATCCCGGCCGCAATAATAAGTATGATGATCATAAAATCCTTGAACTGATCGAGAAATCGTTGTAATATGCTTTTCTTCTTCCTGGTCTGCAGATGATTAAGGCCATATTGGGCCAATCGCCTGGCAGCCTCGGCTGAACTCAAGCCACTATCTGATTCAACCTGAAACTTAGCCAGTATCTGCTCAATACTGGTGCTATGAGGGTTCAAAACGAATTCCTCCTCTGACAACGGATCCGAAAAACCTATTTTCTGCTCGCTTCTATCTTATTCATGAATTGATCCTGGCATCCTCAGAAGCAGATCCTTTAAGAGTATATCCGCGCGCTGTAATAGAATCATCAATGTTGTCTCAATAAATATGGAAAGCTGAATAACTGGCAATGTTTGATGACCAAGTATATTGGCGGATGGTTGGTCATCCAAGATTATCCTTTTATTGAATCCTATCTTAAATACTGACATAATACAATCGTTGCCTGCCCTAAGGCTGTGTTTCCGGGGAGCCGGAGATTTGCGTCAGCGGCTTGAAAATCGTTGTGAAACAGCTGGTAGCACAGCAGCAAAATATTGCGTCCACAAAAATTACTATGATAAAATAAAATAGGTTTATAATTTTGAGCCAGCGAAGCCAAATGGTAGTGCTCGAAGAGTGCATCCGATGCTTAAAAATATTTGTAAAGGGGTCCGAATATGATCGAACAAATAATGAAGGATATATACCGGATTGAAATCCCATTGCCCCAGAACCCTCTTCGGGCATTGAATTCTTATTTTATACGGGGCCGGGAGAGAAATCTGATGATTGACACCGGTTTCAACCGGGATGAATGCCGGGATGCCATGGATCAGGCCATTATAGATATGGATATATCCCTGGACAAAACCGATATTTTTATTACTCATATACATTCCGATCATTCCGGTCTGGCAGGATACCTGACCCGACCCGGCAGGCAGGTTTATACCGGGGAATACACCCGGGATGGACTATGCAATCCCAATACCATGGCTTATTTTGAAGAATTAATCAAGCAGAGTGGTCTTCTGGATATGGGGCTTAGCACCGATGTTTCCATCCATCCGGGATACAAGTTCCGGACCGTAGCTATCAGCAACGTTGCAGTAGTTCGGGATGGAGATATAATATCGGCAGGGGACTATTCGCTGCAGTGCATCAACACTACCGGCCATGCTCCCGACCATATGTGTCTTTACGATAAGAAGCACAAAATATTATTCAGCGGCGACCATATCCTGGGCAAAATCACTCCCAACAATACTATCTGGGGGGTACCCTGGCAGATCCAGGTTGATTATCTGGCTGAATACTTCAAGAGCCTGGATATCATCAACCAACTGGATATTGAACTAACTCTGCCCGGTCACCGGGAACTGGTGAGGGATTGTTACCGGAGAATTACGGAATTAAGAAGGCATCACCATAATCGTTTGCAGAATATTCTTGATATCCTGGGCAGCGAATCCATGAGCGGAGCGGAAGTAGCCAGTCAAATGAAATGGGACATTGATGTCAAGACCTGGGAGCAATTCCCTATGGCGCAAAAAATCTTTGCTTCGGGAGAAGCTTTATCCCACCTTACCCACCTGCTGTTCACAGGAATGGTAACCAACCGCCTGAAAAATGGAGTCGTGTACTACCAGAAAGCCTGACCCGGGTGATTTTATTGCTTTTTCAGGCCTGTCGCAGGGCTCGGGCTAGTTCTTCCATTTCGCTGCGGGCTAAATCTTCTCTTCCGGCCAGGGATTCCAGGTGATGCTGCAATTCATGCAGAAGCGTGTCAATGATTTCTGCTTCCCATACTTCCAGGGGTTCATCCTCCAGCACCTCGACGAAGGAGCCGTAATAGAACACGATGAAACTGCCCAGGTGATCACCCTCTATATATTCACCCAGCACATAATACTGGCCATCGCGCTTTTTTGGTTTCTGGACATTAAAACCACCGGTCAATCCACGGCAAAACCTGGGTGGAATACGATTCACCGCTTTATCCAGCAATTCGGCAAAATCATCAAAAGATAGTATGGTCATTTGCTCCTCCTGTGGCCTCTGTCTTTAGGACAGGCCAGACTAATTTAAATCATCATTCAACGCCATCATACTACATCATATCACAAGAATTCCATAGGTTTTCCCAGATTACAGCCATCTTTCCAATAAACCCCTGTTGCAACTCCCGGCAATTATCGATATGTATATAGAATACTGCGAGCAGACAAAATCACTTAATTGAGGTAAATAATGAAACTACGCAATAAAATCATGTTATGGATAGCTCCGGTTTTAATCTCATTGCTGTTATTAGGCTTTATAAGTTATTCATACCAGAGGAACAATTTAGAGCAGCAATTACTGGACATAACCTCCGTAGCACTGGAAAAAGGCAGCATGGATTTCAATCAGTACCTGCTGCTGAAAGATGACACTTTCAGAATGCTGACAGTGTTTGTTGCCAGACAAACAAATGCAGTAGATTACTCTGATATGGATTATGAATTGGACCATATTATGAACAGCAATCGGGGTTTTTCTCGGTTGATTCTTACTGATGAAGACGGAAAGGTGATATTCAGCAAAAGCAGCAAGATCCTGGCTGATTCCCAGCCCGAGGAAATTATAGGGCAGACCTTGTTGCCAGAGGATTATCTTAAGGAATTAATGATTAAATATTATGACTGGAAAAATTCCATCGATTCCAATAGTGCTGCCATGCAGGCCCCAGGTGATAAGAGCATTAAATCCGGCAGTGAATCGCCATATCCAGGAGAGATTTTTCCCCGGCCCTCAAACAGCGACCTGGATAATCTGCCCTATATAGTATTTTCCCTGGATGAAGTGATGGTAAATAGCGAACCGTTTATTGGATCGGGAGCCTTCGTTTTTGCCCGGCCCCTTTTAAGCGAGCAGCATAATCCGGTCGGATATCTATTAGCTGTTTGTGACTGGTCGGAGTTAGATATTCAGATGGCATATATAGAAAACAATTTAAAAAAACGGGGTTTACCGAGTGCGGACCTATTCTTGATAAATAAGCATTCAAAAACCATATTCGGTGCTGAAAGCAAAGAAAATGAACACCTGGATTTTTTGTTTGAGGACCTATCGTTATCTGAAAATATGGTATTTTATGGAGAAATTAACGGTTTTGTTGCCTATAGACCAGTAATTGATGTTAAAGGATTGAATATTAATGCTGATACTGATAATCCCAGTATATGGGAGGATGAATATGGGGGAACAATACCTGGGGAAAACTCCGACTTATATCTGGCCGCATATATATCTTATGATGATGTATATCAGCATACCAGGAGTTTGCAGGCCAGCACCCTGGCTTTATCAATCCTTAGTATCTTCTTGTATGTCGGCCTTATAGCTTATCTCAGTCACAAATTGGTCAGTCCTCTCAACTCGGTTTCATTGCAAATGAAAAAGATAACCGCGGGAGATTTTTCCAGTCGGGTGATAGAGGGAGAAGACAACGAAATCGGAACCCTGCTTCGATCCTTTAATGAAATGACTGAAACCCTGGCCAGGAATCAAGAAAAAATAGATGAATATACTCTTTCTCTTACTAAGTCCAACCAGGAACTGAGCAAAGCCCGTGAAGATGCAGAAGAAGCCAGCAGGGCCAAGAGCGATTTTATGGCCCGTATGAGCCACGAAATAAGAACTCCCATGAATGCCATTATTGGGATGAATCATCTGTTGCAGAACACCGAATTATCCCCCAAACAGGCCGATTACAGCATGAAAATAGATAGTGCTGCCGGTGCTCTGCTGGAGTTGATAAATGATATTCTGGATTACTCCAAAGCCGAGGCAGGCAAAATCAGCCTGGAGGAAATCAATTTTGAACTGATTGATATTCTGGAAACCCTCTCAGATCTATTTGCAATCCATGCCCAGGAGAAATCTATCGAGCTAATATACTTTGTCGATCCTGAGCTTCCGGTTGATCTTGTTGGGGATCCCCTTAGGCTGAATCAGGTTTTGACCAATCTGTTGAGCAATTCAATCAAGTTTACCGATGGCGGAGAAATAAGTTTGCGAGTTACTCTAGATAATCAGGATGAGCAGCAAGTCACACTGAAATTTACCGTAAGCGATACAGGTATAGGTATTCATGATGAGCAAATAGCCAGACTCTTTGAACCCTTTAATCAGGCTGATGAAACCACCACCAGAAAATACGGAGGTACGGGTCTGGGTCTGGCGATTTGCAAGCATTTGGTGCAAATGATGGGAGGAAAGATCTGGATGGAGAGCATACCCGATCGAGGAAGCAGTTTCCATTTCACTGCCAGTTTCGGCTGGGGACAGGAATCTGCTGAGACAGAAGCTCGTATTTTACCGGACTTGAGGGGAACCAAGGTGCGGGTTGTGGATGATAACGATTCAGCTCGAGAAGTAATCAGTTCAATGATTACCTCGTTTTCCATGGCTGCCAGTACAGCTGCCTCGGGGGAAGAAGCTTTGGAGGTAATGGGCAAAAGGGCTGAACAAAATAATCCTTTTGATTTAATTATAATTGATTGGAAGATGCCGGGGTTGGATGGTATGGATACCGCACATATTATCAAGTCTAATCCAGACCTGTACGGGGTGCAGTCTGTCCTCCTGATCAGTGGGTTTGATACTGAAGAATTAAGGAACAATGAACTGATTAATGATATTGATGGGTTCCTGAATAAACCAGTAAATCAATCCTCACTGTTACAGGCGGTCATTAATTTACTGGACGAAAGCAAAGGCCAAACCTGGGACTCTCTGAAAGTTCCTCGGATGGAAAAGGTCGAAGATCTGGTCGGAACCAGTATTCTGCTGGTAGAGGATAATAAGATCAATCAACAGGTGGCAATGGAGCTACTGAAACAGGTGGGGGCAAAGGTTGATCTGGCAGAAAACGGATTGGAAGCTATTGCCGCTCTGGACCGCAAGATGTATGATCTGGTATTGATGGATATTCAAATGCCGGAGATGGATGGTCTGGAAGCAGCTAGAAGAATTAGGCAGCAACAGCGCTTGGATAATATGCCGGTTATAGCTATGACTGCCCATGCAATGCCAGCTGACCGCGAGAAGAGCCTGGCGGCAGGAATGAATGATCATATAAGCAAGCCCATAGATCCGCTCCATTTCATACAAACCATCAAACACTGGCTTAATCTGGACAGCAGAGCTGCAGCATGCAAGTCCGGCCTTTACCAACAGGAAATGACAGAGTCCCCACTGGACCTTAAGAGTATAAATACCCTTGAAGGGCTAAAGAGAGTGGGAGGGAACGAAAAGCTGTACAGCAAAATCCTGGCCGATTTCTATCTGAATTATCAGCAAGTGTTGCCAGAACTGGAAAGTAAGTTTATCTGGAAGGAATATACTGGGCTTAAGTTTATGGTCCATGCTATAAAAGGAACTGCCGGTAATATTGGAGCAGCCTCTTTATACCAGGCGGCCGGGGAGTTGGAAAACAGCCTGGCCGGGAACAAAGATCCTGAAGCTATCAGCTCGTTTTATGAAACGCTGCTTAAGGAATTGACCTGGGTTCTGGATGAACTGCGTCCGCTTTATTCGAATGCTGCAGCCGGGGAATTGAAAACCCTGGAAACTGCCGCTGAAGTTAAAGTTATGGAACTATGCCGGAGCTTGAAAGAATTGCTTGAGGCCGGCAACATTGAGGCAGAAGATCTTATTCCTTTGATAAGAAGCACTCTGCCGACAGGGGATAATCTTGGCCTGGTCACAAAATTGATTGAACACATACAAAAATATGATTTTGAAGAAGCCCTGGATACCCTGGAACAGATAATAGAGTGAAGAATTGTCCAATAATATACTAAAGGAGTGCAAGATGAGTATAAGAGAAGCAGAGAAAATCCTTATTGTAGATGATGAGCATATCAATATCAGTATTTTGGCCAGCATACTCAAGACCGATTATACCCTGTTGTTTGCCAAAAATGGCAGCCAAGCCCTGCAGCGAGCTGTGCAGCAAATGCCGGACCTGATCTTGCTGGATGTGATGATGCCGGATATCAACGGTTATGAGTTGATGAATTTATTGAAAAACGATGAACAATTAAAAGATATACCGGTAATATTCGTTTCTGCTCTCAGCAAGTTGGAAGATGAGGAAAAGGGCCTGCTGCTGGGAGCGGTTGACTACATATCCAAACCCTTTAATCCAGCCATTGTCAAAGCCCGGGTAAGAAATCATATGAAACTGGTTCGTCAGCGGAAACTGCTGGAAAAATACGCACTTTTGGATGGGTTGACTGAAATACCCAACCGGCGAAGTTTCAGCGAACGCTGGAAGCTGGAATTCAGGAGAGCGATTCGTGACAGAACTCCCCTATCGCTGGCAATTCTTGATGTGGACTTTTTCAAACAATACAACGATAATTACGGGCATGCCATGGGAGATATAGTCTTAAAAAAGCTGGCAGTGGCACTCAGTGAAAAGATAAAAAGGTCGACGGATTTTGCTGCCCGGGTAGGAGGAGAGGAATTTGCCATCATTTTTCCGGAAACTTCAGCCCAGGGAGCATATCAGCTGGCAGAAAACATCCGGGCCGCCGCATCCGGTCTGGCCATAGAACACCGCTATTCTCCCGCAGACACTAACGTGCTAACAGTAAGCATTGGCGGAGTTTCATTTATTCCTTCAGACTTAGACTCGGCAGAAAAATTTTACGAATATGCCGACCAGATGCTTTACCAGGCCAAAAACCAGGGAAGAAATCAAGTAATGTGGCAGGACCTTCTATAATATGCCCACCCTTCTCTTGACCGCTTGTATTATCTGTATTAATATTATTAGTACAGATAATTAATGCCTTCTGTTGATAGTGACAAGGGATCTGGGGGGATGAGTATGAGAATAAATCGAAAAAAAGTGCTATGGTTTTTGGGATTGACCTTTCTCATTGATTGGCTGCTGGGTTTTGTAAGTTAAAAATTAAAAATCAAAAGTAAAAAGCAGGAAATCTAGATATAAAAGGAGAATCTCATAGCGAAAATAGAAATAATTGGAAGAGTATTTTCGCTTAGTTTCTTTGTCGGATTTCTAATCAGAAGGTCTTAGCAAATAAAATGCTTAGCACATGAGGAGGAGTTGGAAATGAAAAAGTATCAATCTTTTATTGCCGGTTTTATTATTGGAGCGGTGTTGTTCTCCGGGGTAGCTGTGGCGGCTAATGAAGTAATCAGCCGGGTACAGCTGAATTACTATTTTAATGGAATAAAACAATCACCGCCGGCTGATCAGCAGGGCTTTATTGTCAACGGCAGCACTTATGTTCCCCTGCGCTGGCTGACTGAGTCTCTGGGCCAACCCGTAACCTGGGATGGAGCTACCAACTCCATATATATCGGAGCTGTAATAGTTGATTTAACTAAAGTTACTCCAATTACTACCTATAATATAGAGAAAAAGTCTCCCATTATTGATCGGATTGAGTATACCGACGCCCTGTGGTTCAGAGATACCGCCTGGGCCAAGTGGGATTTGCAGGGTAAATACACCAAGCTTACCATCACTGCCGGTTATGATCAGACTTTGATCGGTGCTGAAAGAGGCGGAGCCCTAAGTGTTATGGCTGACGGCAAATCCATAGGAAAGACTACCAACCTTACCGCTCAGGATAAGACCAAAGAATTCACCTTTGATATAAGCGGAGTAAATCAACTGGAGATACTGACCGGGGATGGCTTTTCCAGCAGCTTGCTCCTAAAAGCCGTGGTTGAATAGATCGGCCGGGACATGATGCTGTAAAAAACAATATTAGTGGAAGCTATAAACCCGGGGGCTATCCCTGGCATATCTAAGAAGCGATGATATATAGGTATTGATAAAGGAAATGACAGGCAGATGCCATTCCATATAAAAAGATCATACTTGAGTTATTTCAAAACCCCGTTTAATTAAAGACATTAATGGCGGGGTTTTTTCATGCAAATCAAGAGAACAAGAATCTTCTGCTGTTTGTCATAAGAAAAACACCTGTATTACAGGATTATCAGGCAGCAGAGTCGAAAAATCAGATAAATATGGTATTGAAGGCAGAACGGGGCTGAAGATATGAATCAAGATCGGAGCTTAAGGATTATATTATTGCTGCTTCCGGCGGTGCTTATATTATTACTCCTGGGTTTAAAATCTGCCCAATATTCGGCACCAGCAGTAGTTGATGGGGTTTTGGATCTCCAGGATTGGGATGAAGAGACCTATCCCTGGTTTCAAATGATGGGTGACTGGGAAATATATCCCGACAGGTTGATAGACGCAGAAGACATAAACAGCATTTCGGATAAAGGGCAGATGATTACCTTGCCATCCCATTCCTATAATAAGGATGTTGAAGGTCAGCCCCCCTCGGCATGGAATCTTGCTACCTACAGGATTAAGGTGCTTAATGCTCCTGGTGAAGAGGATTTAGGCATCCGGGTGGGCAAGCTGGATTCAGCTTACCGTCTTTATGCGGACGGCCGCCTCATTGCCGCCAATGGGCAAGCAGGGGACAATGAATGGGCGGCTATAGCAAATTACCGATTTCAGACCTCGCCTATAAACAATGATCAAAGCAGCTTCGAGATTATTCTGCAGACTTCCAATATTTACGATGACCGGGGCCTGGCACAATGGCCGGTGGTATTGGGTAATTATGAAGCCCTGGATCGTTTCGAGGGCCTTGTCTCCATAATTAATCATCTTTCTGTCGGGGCACTGCTGGCTCTCAGTCTGCTTCTGCTGATTTTCTGGTTAATTCTGCCCCGGGAAAAAGCCTTGTTGATTTTATGTGTTTTCGGTATTTTTACCTTGATTCGGGTGCTGATTGTTCAAGAGATCCTGGTAGCCGATCTTTGGCCGCAATTACCGGTGAGAGTTCTTAATCAGCTTGATTATTCTGCCGCCTACGGGATACAGTTTCTGGTTCCTGCTTCCATAGCTGCACTCTATCCGGCTTCCTTTCCGCGCTGGTTCCTGCCTTCCTTGCTCATCTACAGCCTGGGTCTTATAGCAGCGGTATGGATTGCTCCGGATTATGTATCTGAGCTGGCCTATATTTTGGATGGGATTATGGTGTTGATTATTGTTGCCACGGCTATAATGCTGTTGCAAGCAGTGTTGGAAAAACGCCCCGGATCTGGGGTGCTGCTCTTGCTTCTGAGCTGTGTTATAGCTCTGATTCCAGTCAGTTATTTCAGTGGTCAGATATTGCCTTTCTATTATATATTTGCCGGCAGCGGACTGGGTTTTGGGATATTGATTCTGGTGCAGTGTACGATTCTAGCCCGGGAATATAAGTCAGCCCAGCAAGTGGAGATGGCCGCTTTGAAGGGTCAGATTCGCCCTCATTTCATTCATAACGCCTTGTCGGCAATAATCTCCACTTCACGCCATGATCCCGAGCAGTCCCGTGAATTGCTGATTGACTTCAGTGATTACCTGCGGGGACGATATTCTTATAGCGATATGGATTTCATTTCTATAGAACAGGAAATGGAAATAGTACAGACCTATGTTAAACTGGAGCAAGCGCGATTTGGGGAAAGGATTCAGGTACAGTACCAGCTGGAAGCCGACCATTTCCTGATTCCTCCTCTTACCCTGCAGCCCCTGGTGGAAAATGCTCTGGTCCACGGGCTGCGAGGCAAGGAAGAAGGGGGCAGGGTCACAGTATATACCAGACGCAGGAATAGGATGGTGAGAATAGGGGTGACAGATAACGGTCTGGGTTTTAAACCAGGAAACCACCAGGACAAGGTTGGTCTGGGAATAGCTATCGAAAATATAAACCGGCGTCTGGCCAAACTCTACGGCACAGGCTTAAAATATTATTTTCCGGCCGGCGGTGGTTGTGAAGTATACCTGGAGATTCCCTTCAAGGAGGTGACCAACCATGAAAATCATGCTGGTTGATGATGAACAACACGTACTGGATGAAATGGGCTATATGCTGAGCAGATACCCTGATGTAGAGGTGCTGGCGGCATTTCTCCATCCTATCCAGGCCATTGAGTATATGGAAATGCGCCTGGCCGACAGGGAGTCCATTCCGGAGGCGGTTTTTCTGGATATGGACATGCCGAAACTCAATGGAATCGAAACCGCTGTGAGATTGCTGGCTCTAAAGCCGGAACTGGAGATTGTCTTTCTTACTGCCTACAGCTCCTACGCCCTGGATTCTTTTCAGGTCCATCCCCTGGATTACCTGTTGAAACCCCTAAAAGAATTTCGTTTGGACAGCACGCTGAAACAGCTGCGGGAGCAGCTTCACCTGCTTCAGGAAAAACCGCCGGTGAAAAAAAATACCGTCCATATTCAATGCTTCGGGCGATTTCAGCTGAGCGTTTCAGAGCGGAAGGAAACCATCAAATGGGGAACCCGCCGGGTAAAAGAGTTATTAATGTATTTAATTGACCGCTGCGGTGAATCCATAACTCACCATGAATTGCTGGCAGCCCTGTTTGAGGGAAAAGATGATAGGAAGACCGCCAACAATCTATATGTAACTATCCATAAACTGCGTCAATTGCTGCAATCTATCGATCCTGCCGGCGAATGGTTAATTCTTAAGAATGACCTGGCACTGGAAATAACCCCGGGCATCTGCGACTATATAGATTTTATGAATTTTGCCCGGCAGAATCCATTGATAAACTCTGCTAATGCCGGGGAAGCTGAAGCGGCACTGGGCTTGAGCAAGGGCCGCTACCTGCAGGATGTGGCCAGGCCGTGGGCAGAGCAGAGTTCGGCTGCAGTGGATTTGGAATACCAACGTATAGCTTTGGGGCTGGCGGTAGTGTATAACAGCAGTGGACGATATAGGGATGCGGAAAAGGTCTTGCTTGATCTTATCTCCCGCAACCCTCTGTCGGATGAGGGCCACACCGGCCTCCTGGACCTGTATATAAGAAACAAGCAGAAGGAAGAGTTTATCTTGGTTTATCGACAATATTCCCGCATGCTCAAGAGTGAGCTGGATGAACCCCCTCCCCCCCAATATACTCGCTATTACAACACCATTCGGAGAAAATAATACTATAGTCCTGTGGGATTAAAGTAGGAGATTTACATGATGATTTGACTGTAAGGGGAATTTATTGGCCTTCAGCCAGGTCTCCCGGAACAGTAAAAAGAAAGCTTCCCGGGCTATTCATGCAGTTAATTGTAGGAAATTTACCGGCAATTGAAAAAAATGACGGTAGTCAGCGGCAAGGAACCAGGGTTCCTAATGTCCGGTATAATCCCAATTAATGCAATTAATTACCCATTTCCCGCAATTAAGAAAATTTAAGATGGCTTTGCTATGCTTATAATTACCATATTTATGCCATACGGCAGAAAGTTTATTCAGGGCAATTTATCGAGAGGGCGGGAGAATAGATGAAAAAGTCGATTTATGCAGTAGTTCTGGCCATATTCATGATACTGGCCGGCCTATCCTGGGGGTCAACACCGGCAGCCAACGCTGATGTGTTCACCGATTTAGGATTCAGTACCAGTGGTGAAGATCTACAGAACTATGAAGAGCGTTCGGAAAAACATCCTTATGGCAGTAGAACTGTAGAAATAAACTCGATTCCCGAGAGTTATATGCTGCATGTTATAACCCAGCAGGTTAGCGAACAGGGAACAATCAAGGATAAGACCTATTTACAGAGAAGCGTTTATGGCGATAATAACGGAGTTAGCGATGAGAACTTGAGAGACCAGTATTATTCCGCTAAAACCGAGGCCGATGTACTTTATGTACAGACCGTAGCGGTGGATGCGGTGGATGCCGGCAAAAAGCATGCCGTAGTTGAGATGTATTACGTTGAAGAAACAGGACTGGAAGAAGGGGCAAATCATCTTCATACCACCAGCAGCCTGTACCTGTCCCTGCTGGATGTAGCCACCCAGTTTAATGATTTTCCGGATTTCAGCGGCGGCTCAGAAGGCCTGCCGGTTATTCCCATCTTCAGCGAGACTTATCAGTGGCCGGGCAACACCAAGAATGCCCTGATTACCACCTATGCTGACCAACACAGTTATATGACTATGGTTGCCGGGGATTTTGACAACGATGGCTACAGCGAGTTGGCCGTCTATATTCCCCAGTCGGGCCATCCCCATATTGCCCTATACCAAATCCAGGATGGAATCATAATAAACGACCCCCAGATATATGTACTGGGAGATGATGCAGTTCCCTCCACCTTCCTGTCCATGAAAGCCGGGGATTTAACCGGTGACAATATTGATGATCTGATAGTAAGCTGCCGGGGTGAAGTACTGGTCTTTAAAGGGCAGGACGGAGGCTTTAGCCTGGCCCAACCCCAGGCGGTACAGTACGGTGGTGAAATAGAGAATGTGGCCGTAGCCATAGGGGATTTATTTGATAACGGGCACAGGCAATTGGTTATCGGCGGATTCACCGAAGCAGAGGAAAGCGGGTTTCCGCCGGAAAGCGGTTCTTCTGAACCCTATGCCCGCTACTGGTACAGCGCATACAATGGAGAAACTTTTGAAAACGTGCTGGGAGAAGGCTTCAGCATTCCTTCCCCGGGACAGTATAATTACAGCCAGTTGCCGGTTCTGGAGTGCGGCAGGTTAAGTGCTGGTGAACCTGGGGATTACCCGATTGGTTATGAATCCATTGGAGGCGACTGGATATTCTTCGATGGTTACGTATGGAAGCCGGTAGGAGGTGCCGGATATGGTGAGCCAGGCGACTGTTATTTGAACAGCAGGGGCTTTGGCAAGATAACCGGGGTGGTGGCAGGTAATTTTATCGGCCATGCCAAAGGGCAGGAAACCTTCCGAGTGCTGGTTGATACCGGAAACTATAATTATCACAATGAGTGGGTGAGCAGCAGGATTCATTCCTATTCGCTTGCTCTGGCTCCGGGCAATTTGCTCAATACCGATGGTCTTACTAATTCGGGTACAGTAGTTTATGGTAATTTTAATTCTGATGACTATTACGGCAGAGATACCAGCTGTGCGGCCATGGCAACTCCCAATATGGATGAGGATACCATTATCATAAAATACCTGGGCCACGATTTGCAGTACTCCTATCCTACTATCCTGGCCGCTTTAGCCTCCCCGCCCTATTTTGAGGATTTGGCCCACCTGGACGGAGGGGACAGCTATATCGGATGCAGTGCCACCGAAATCACCTCCGGAGAGGGCAGCTCTTCGGAAGTTCATGGCAATGTTACCGTTACCGCAGGCGCCTATATCAGCCTGCAGCAGGAAATCAATATAATCTTCAATTGGAGTCAAGTTGAAGCCTCCCAGGAATTGACTGCCAGCTATGCCTGGGACTACTCCCGGGAAAAGGAAGTGTCCACCGCTATAACCTACGGTACCTTCGGGGGACAGGACAGTGTAGCTGTCTATACTATCCCTATGGATGTGTATAAATATCAGATATGGGTTCCCGGCAAAGAAGGAGCCAGTGGGAGCTGGCAGCCTATGAACCACTGTTTCCCCTACCCGGTTGCCTATGTAGTTATTTCAGCCGATAAATACAACCATATTGCCAGCCGGGAACATGGTCTGCCCCGGATCGGGGGAGAGCTTTTTACCCATACCCTGGGCCAACCGGAAACCTACCCCGGTAGCAGTGAAGAAATGTTTAATGTCCAGGATCTGGTGGAGTATGATCTGTTTACCACGGTGGGCTACGGTGATGCTTATACTGCCCAAAGCATAGAAATAAGTGAATCGGAGACCAACTCCCATACCTTTTCGGCTTCGCTGGCCTGGAGAGCGGGAGGCGGAGTAGCCGGGGCCACCGCTGGTTTTATTTTTGAAATCGGCGGAGGTGGTGGCTGGGCCACTACCACCATAAACAATGTAGGCTATACCGGCACCATCCTTAATATGCCCGGGGAAGCCGAAGATTATGGATACAGCTATGCCTATAAGCTGGCCGCCTACCCCTATGAGAGTGTCTCTCAGAACTTCCCGGTGGTGTATTACGCAGTGCAGGAAGTGCGCAGGCCTCCTCTTCTGCCACAAAATTTTGAGATGCAAAACTCCACTGAGAACAGTATTACTTTAAGCTGGGAAAATGTTGATCCTAATGTCAGCGGTTTTCAGCTCTACCGCTATTATGATTTCGAAGGAGACCTGGCCGGGTATTACAAGGTCGGAGATGTATTGCCGGTGGGTACCACCACTTATACTGATACGGATTTACAACCCTACACCCATTACACCTACAGAATTCAGTCGGTAGGCAAACCCTATGGGTGGGGGCAAACTGCAAGTGTACTGGGACCTGCCCTTACCGCTCGTACCAATCCGGTTTCTGATGCCCCGGTAATCGTGCAGCAGCCTGAGTCGGTGGAAGTGGCTGCAGGCAGCACCGCAGTTTTTCAGGTTATTGCTCAACCAGCCCCCAATGCATCCGTTGCTGATCGGATATTTTACCGCTGGCAGCGTTATGTTGATGGCAAATGGCAACTGGTTCAAGATGCCTCAGATAGTTTATGGAGCATTACTGGGGTTAAAGAAGGGGATGCCGGAAGATATCGCTGTGCAGTTTCTCAATATGTAGGCAGCGCGCCCATAACTGTTTATTCCAATCCGGTGAATCTCAAGGTGGATAAAAACAACCTGGAGGTTAAGCTTAGCCTGGACCCGGTAATAGATCATGGTGATATGGGGACCCAGCTGGCTCTGAAGGCAGAGTTGAATAATGCGGATATGGTCATTTCCCCCACCGGAAAGGTAAACTTCCTGATCACTTATTATGCGGAACCCCTGGAAGGGGAAAATGAAGGTGATCCGTTCAGCTATCGGGAGCCGGTGTTTACCACCGAAGAAGTGCCCCTGATTGGAAATAAATTGGCCCAAGTGCCAAACTGGACTCCGGCCGGATATGGGAGTTATGATATAACCGCGGTATACCTGGGTGATGATAATTACCACAAGAGTATCTCGGCTACCAGAGGCTTCACCTGTGCTGACAGTTCTTCTGCCTCTGCGGTCGGTTTGAGAATCACCGGCATTGAGAATAACACCCTGACATATGGAGATGAAGTTATACTGGGGGCCAGTGTTTTTAGGAACGGGCAGGTAGATTCCCTGCTAGCTGATGAAGTGGAATTTACGGTATCGGACCCGGAAGGCTTGTTGGTAAGCAAGAGCAGCGGCAGTAGTCCCAAATGGCTTTTAACGGCTCAAAAAGCGGGCAGTTATACATTGGTGGCTAGAAATACCGGGGTTCCATCCCTGCAGGTCAGCAAAAACATTGAAGTTTACCCAGCTCAGATATCCCTGGCGGTAAAGGAGCAGGTGATATACCAGGGCAACCCTCCCCAGCCCTTTGAACTGGAACTTAGCGCCGGAGAAATGAAACTGGACGATAGCCTGAACAGCAGCTTTCAGGTTGAATATGAATGCACAGCAGATGAAAATTCCCTGCCCGGTAATTACAATATATTTGTTACCGGTATCAGCGGGGCCTCCCTGGGCAACTATGAAATACTGGAGATGGAAAACGGCAGAGTGATAGTTGAAGGACCCAAATATAATGTGAAATTCCATGGTGTTTCCAATGGCAAGGTTACTGCCCTGGTCAATGGATGGAATATGAAGGATGAAAATTTCAGCACCGGATATGACATAGCTCAAGGAGCCAGTATTCGTTTTAATGCTATTCCTGATCCGGGTTACCGGGTGGAAAAATGGGTAATAAATGGTTTTACCAAGATGAAAGAAGGCAGCGAGAGTGAATATGATACCTCATTGTACAGCACCATCGCCAGCCTGGGAGCCCATATAACGGCAGAGGTTTTCTTTGTGCCCGATCTGTGCGAAATAAGCTTCAGCTCAGGTGATAACGGTACCCTGCAAGGCCGGGTAGGCAACGTGGAGATTGGTTCGGGAGCAGTGCTGCCATCCCAGACCGTGGTGAGTTTTCAGGCTCAGCCCGACCAAGGGTATATGGTCAAAGAGTGGAAAGTGAATAATGCTCCCGTAAGTGATAACAGCAGCCCTACTTATTATCATACGGTTACTCAGAATACGGACATCAAAGTATTCTTTACCCCGGCGGAATATGTGGCTTTGAACTACTCGGCCGTGGGTAATGGCCAGGTTGCGGCCGAAAACCCTGACGGATCAGCCCTGGATAACGGCTGCCTGCTGTTAAAAGGCAGCGAGGTGATATTTACTGCGGTTCCCCAGGATGACAATTCCATGATCAAAGAGTGGATAGTCAATGGGCAGGTGGTGCAGGGCAACAGCCGGGTATATACCGCTCGAAACATTCAGGAAGCATTGGAGGTACAGGTAGTCTTTATTGATGCCATTACCTACAAAGTGGAATTCGGGGCCATAGGATATGGAGAAGGAGTTCTGTCCGCTCAGGTGGATGGGGTAGAGATTAAAAGCGGTGATCAGGTCAAGGGCTATTCAGATATTAATTTTACCGCTTATCCTCCCGAAGGCTGCCGGGTTAAGCAGTGGAAACTGGGCTCCACGGTAATTCAGGATGAGCAAGGACTTCCTTTGAGCAGTACCAGCTATACCCTGGAAGAACTCAAAGCCAGTGTTACTGTTACAGTAGCATTCGAATCCACTGATACCTATCAGGTTGATTATCGGGTAGCGGAAACGGCTGAAGGTGAAAATGGGGACCTGAAGGCCCGGATGATTTATAGTGGGGCCAGCAGCGACTACAGCAGCGGAGATGACATTATAGCGGGCAGCAAGCTAGTTTTAACCGCCATACCTGATGCCGGCTACACGGTTTCGGCCTGGACTGTCGATGGCACAGCAATTACTGGTACAGATGCAGTTTATACCATTGAATCCGTCCAGGCTAACTATGAAATAACGGTAGAATTTGCTCCCGGAGATAATCCTTTAAGCTTTGCGGCAGTAGGAAATGGCAGCGTCAATGCTGAAACCGGAGACGGGGATATAATCAGCGGCACCCCGGTTGCTGATGGCACCCAGGTTACATTTACAGCTATTCCTGAGTCAGGTTTTCAGGTTCGGGAATGGCGGCTCAACGGAGAATGGGCAGAGGACAATAGCAATTCCTATACTCTGATCGCAAATAACGGTGGTTATGTAGAAGTAGAATTTGAACGGGAATACTATACTCTAATTCTGGGAGAAAACCTCTTGGCCAGTGTGGAAGGGTATGATCTGCAGGGCAGTTCCGTCCAGGGTGACAAAACCGTAACTGTGACTGCGGTCCCGCCTGCAGGTTATTTGCTCCATGCCTGGTATCGGGATGGAGCGCTCATTGATGGAGAACAGGGTGATTCCTACACCTTGGTAATGGAACAGGATACCGAGATTACCGCTCAATTCCAGCTGCAATATTATTCGCTTACTTTTACCGCCGACAGCCATGGCAGCATAAAAGCCACAGCAGACGGAAGCCAGATAAGCTCTGGAACCGACCAGCCCGGGGGTTGTGAACTGATTTTCCAGGCCCAACCGGAAGAGGGCTTCCGGGTAAAGGCCTGGTACAGAGGACTGGAGCAGGTAAGGGGTGAGAAGATCAACGGCGGTATGGATGAGACTTATACTATCCCGGCCCTCAGCCAGCCTGAGTATATACGGGTATACTTTGAAGAAATTCCTGATGAACCCCTTGAATACCTGGTATCCTTCTCGGCCGGAAATGGCGGCAATATCAGCGCCAAGGCCGATGGCCAGGTAATCAGCAGCGGGGCATGGGTCCCGGCCGGCAGCCGGGTGGTGTTTACCGCTCAGCCCGATTCCGGTAAGATAGTTCAGGCTTGGAGCGGAGTGGTCAATGGAACTCTGGCCGATAATAAATTGACCTTTATCATTGACAGCCTGGCCTCGGATGAGGAGGTATTGGTCAGCTTTACCAATTCCGGCAGCAGCACCCCTGCAGGCGGCGGCGGCGGTTCTGCCCTGGCTCCATCCCCGGCAGTAAGTTCCAGTGGAGAAGCTTCGGTGACTCCCAGTGCCGGTGGGGTAATCAGTCTGGGCAGCGAAGCAGCAATCAATATACCGGCTTCAGCCCTGCAAGGCAATTCCAGAGTTACGGTTAAAATAACTAAAACCGATACTGCTCCGATCCAACCTTCCGGCTTTATGCTGCTGGGCCAGGTATACGAAATGACCGTAGGAGGCCAAAGCTCCTACACCTTTAATAAACCGGTTACGCTGACTTTCAGCTTTGATCCTCTGCAGCTTCCCGCTGGAGTCAGTCCATCAGTATATTACTATGATGCCGCCGAATCCCGGTGGGTTGAACTGCCGGGAACCGTATCAGGCAACACTATCAGCGTAACAGTAGATCATTTTACCGTGTTTGCCCTTATGGCCATGCTGGAAAATCCGGCAGCCCCGGAAGGGAAAAAGACGGAGTTGAATGATATTTCCCACCACTGGGCCCGGGAACAGATCGAGAAGCTGGTAGCCCAAGGATCAGTTTCCGGATATCCGGATGGGTCTTTTAGGCCGGAACAGTCGATAACCCGGGCTGAGTTTGCCGCCATACTGGTTAAAGCCTTGAATCTGAAGAATGCCGGCAATAATGGAAAGGTTTTCAGCGATACTGCCGGCCACTGGGCAGAGGACAGCATAGCTGCTGCCCAGTCCTGGGGCATAGTCAGCGGTTATGACCAAGAGCACTTTGGCCCGGAAGACAACATTACCCGGGAACAGATGGCGGTAATGGCCTCCAAGGCACTGCAGATCGGCCAGGTTTCAGGGCCAACTTCCTTTAAGGATGATGCCCAAATTTCCAGCTGGGCTCAAAGCAGCGTAACGGCAGCGGTAAATAACGGCATTATAAGCGGTTACCCCGACAACAGTTTCCAGCCCCAGGGTAATGCTACCCGGGCCCAAGCCGTAACCGTTATAGCTAATATGCTTAAATAAGCTTGACGCAACAAGGGGGGGAGGTTCTCCTGAGGCATAAGATTTGCTTATGCCTCAGGAGAACCTCCCCCCCTTATGGTCTGTGGTTATAATAAGTTTTCCATAATATTATACCCGCTCGTTAGACCTTATTTATATATGGAAAGAATGTTAGAATTAACCGTGACTTTTTAAGCAGTTGGATAGGGCAATATATATTGACAGGTGTTTGTATCAATTCTCAACAAATACCATGTTTAAATTATAGGGTTATATATTTGCCAAGGTGTGTATAAGCGAAGGAGGTAATAGCATGGAAATCATCAAAACTGCATCGTCAACCATTGAAGATTTGAGACAGGTGATGGCAGAACAGAACATCAACACTAACGATCTGCGTATTACAGCCAAAATAGGCTGAGGGGGCATGTCATTTAATCTGGTCCTGGATGGACCAGCAGAAGGTGACCGGGTAGAAGAACACGATGGTATCAGATTTGCTGTAGAAAATATATTGTTTGACAGGTTTGGACCTTTCGTACTTACGTCATTTAAAAGTGGATCTCAAGTATTCCTACAACTGAAGGGTGAAAAACAGGTGCCATTCAGCGGAGGCTGTGACTCCTGTTCTTCCTGTGAATAATATTTGAAATTTGGGAACCTGCCGGTTTAACGGCAGGTTTTTTAATTTCCGAAAAACGATTATCTGCTGAATGCAAAACCATATGCAGGCTACCGTTGCCTTCTTCGGATCATTTTCTTCCTTATCTCATTTCTTTAGCCCCAGAATCTTGTTATTCGAGTACATTTTCAACCTCCTTACTGCAGCACTAATACCCACAATTTATTGGCAGAACATTTCCGTTCTGGCCCAAAATAAATATTTTTCTATAAATTGCTAATAAAAGTTTATTTGTAACTCATTTGTAACTGCCGTTTACTAATATAGCATTAAGCTGTTGGATGCAGCGTGTGCAGCCAGCATTGAGAAAGGAGGGAATCCAGATAATTATAGAGCAGGGAGGGAGCAGGAGGCCGATTGCCGAGCCATCTTCCCAACCGGCAGCCATCGCTACCTTTTTAGTTAGGGTGCAATTTCGCCAGAATGCTACCTGGCAGGGACGTATCCATTGGCTGGAGAACAAGAAATACAGTTCATTTACCAGCGTGTTGGAAATGATGAATTTGCTGCAAAAGGCATGGGACGAAAAAAGCATCAGCATGTCAGGCGGACAGAAAGACGAAACTTGAACCCCAATATAATAATTAGAAGAAATTAACAAATTAGAGGAGGTACAATAATGAGAATACAAAAGTCGCGTAAATTCTTGCTGATTTTTGCCCTGATGATGTCGATATGTATGGTGTTTAGTGTAAGTATGGCAGCTGCGGTACCGAACCAGGGCCAGAACCAGGGCCAGAACCAGGGCCAGAACCAGGGCCAGAATCAGGGTCAGAACCAGGGCCAGAATCAGGGTCAGAACCAGGGCCAGAACCAGGGTCAGAACCAGGGCCAGAATCAGGGTCAGAACCAGGGCCAGAACCAGGGCCAGAACCAGGGTCAGAACCAGGGCCAGAACCAGGGCCAGAACCAGGGCCAGAACCAGGGTCAGAACCAGGGCCAGAACCAGGGTCAGAACCAAGGCCAGAATCAGGGTCAGAACCAGGGCCAGAACCAGGGTCAGAACCAGGGCCAGAACCAGGGCCAGAATCAGGGTCAGAACCAGGGTCAGAACCAGGGTCAGAACCAGGGCCAGAATCAGGGTCAGAACCAGGGTCAGAACCAGGGTCAGAACCAGGGCCAAAACCAGGGCCAGAACCAGGGCCAGAACAACAGTAATGACCACAACGGCGGCAACTGCGACAATAACGACAAGAATGATAAGCATGACAAAGATAAAGACCACAACAAACCCGGTAAAAAAGACAAGCATGATAATCACAACGGATGCAATCATGGACAGAATGATAACAACCAGGATGACGAAGAAAACAACCAGGATGACGAAGAAAACAACCAGGATGACGAAGAAAACAACCAGGATGACGAAGGAAACAACCAGGATGACGAAGGAAATGATCTGTATGATGAAGGAAGCAACCAGGGCAGCGGAGGAAGCAGCCCAGGCAGCGAAACCGGTATAAACGACATTACCAGTGAAACCTATGAATCCACCGTTGACGAAGTAGGGGAAGAGGAAGTTGTCAATACTTCTGAGGAAAAAGAAGTAATGGCTGCAGCACCAGAGCTGCTGGAAGAACTCCCGGCAGAGATTATGGAAGTAGTTGAACCCGCTCCGGAACTGCCCCAAACTGGCGCTGCGGCTCCTATCAGCAGCGGAATAGGGCTTATCCTGGCCGCCAGCGGGCTGATTATCAGAAGAATCAATAGATAAGCTATTAAGCTATAGCCAGATACATAATCTGATCACCTATACAGAAGCCGAGGGGAACCTCGGCTTCTGTACTTTCCATAACGTCAATTCATGGCAATCCGGGGCAGGAGGGAATCATCCTGCCCCGCAGGATATCTTGAGGGAAAGACCTGGAGGCAATTAAGATTCCCACTAAATTAATAGGATGTTATTGAAATCAGTATTTTGCCTACCTCCAATTTCAATTAACCGTATCGAGTTTTCCTGATATCCTTTAGATAAATGGGTATACCTCGTGTGACGAGACATACCCGGTATTCTAATTAGGTCTAATCAATATGGTTTTGAACCAGCCGCATGAGAAGGGATGCAGCTTCTGCCCGGCTGAGGATCCCCTGGGGATCGACACGATTGCCGGGCAAACCCTCTATCAGACCAGCCCGCTGACATACCTCAACTGCTTCGGCGGCCCATTCACTTATCTGAGAGCTGTCAGCAAAGTTGACAGCATCTGTGATGGCTGGCAGCTCCATACCCAAGAAGCTGGCGTAGTTGACCAGTATCAGGCAAGCTTGCTCCCTGGTGACCGGATCATATTGTCCGAAAAGAGATTCGGCGTATCCGGACATGATGTTATTTTCGGCGGCCCAGGCTATATAGCCACTGGACCAGCCATCTTCGGTCACATCAGCAAAAGATGCCTGTTTTCCCCTTACTTCGGCCTCTGCCATTCGGCCCAGGATAGTGCTGAGCATTGCCCGGCTTAGCGGCTCATCGGGGGCAAAAGTCTGGCTGTCCAGACCCTTCATTAAGCTATTTTCATAAGCATATTTTACTGCACTGTAATACCAGTTTACACTGTCGCTCTCCATTACATCGCTGAAAGGCCATAATATTTGACTCTCTTCCCTGAGGTTGGACTGCCCCTGAACAAAGTCCGTTACATTGCCAAAGCTGTGAAGGTCTTGGCTGATGATAAAATCGATCGAAGCCTGTATATCAGATTGATTGCCAGTCATGCCGGAAGGCATCCGATTAGCATCCATGCCGGGCATCCGGTCCCCTTCCATACCAGCAGGCCCATCCAGGTCAGCTCTGTCTCGTGCTTCCGGCATACGTGACCTGGCATCCCGGATGTTTTCAATCCAGGTTTTTATGTCAGTGGGAATATCCGCGTCCGCCAGCCACTGTTCCAATCCGTCAGGCACAGCTATATTTAGGTTGTTATCTATATCTGGAGGATTATTAACGGCTCCTGCCTCCGGCTCCATTGGGGATCGGTTTCCGGCCTCCCGGGCATTTTCGATCCAAACCTTAATATCTGCAGGGACGTCCGCGCTGGCCAGCCATTGGTCAAGGCCGGACGGGATTTGGAACGGGTCAGTCCCCCCTTGGGGTCCCATTCCGCCACCCATAGGCCGGCCAAAACCAGAGCTGCCACTGTATTGCTGTTGCGTTCCCCCCAGGTAAATACCTCCTGCTTGATATAATCCATCAAATGCAGCAGGTCCGCTGACTTCACCCCCGTAATAGACATAATAGACGGTATCCAGGCTAAGAGCGGGAGAACTGAAGGTTAGGCTCTGGTAGGCTTTGTCCGGTTGGAAGGTGAGGATCTCACTGCCGGTTGCATCAGTGATGCGGACTATAGTATAGGCAGCCTGGGTGGCTGCGTAGCTTAATTCCATAAAGGGCTGGGAGGATTCAGAACTGACTGCGTCATTGCGGCTCCCTAGTGCAATTACTGTACCGCCGTTGATCCTGATGCCCATATCGGCATCAATGCCGCCGTCACCACTTATGGGATTGGCCAGAGAAATCAGAGTTCCGCCATTGATATATAGATAGCCGTTGGAGTCGATTCCGTCACCTTCAACCCCGTTTCCGGCATTGACATACATATATCCTCCGTTGATGGTTATAATGCTCACCTCATCTTCATTAGCGTTAAGACCATCATTTTGAGCAGTGATCCAGAAGTTTCCGCCATTAATGGTTAAATGCATTTCGCTGTCCAATCCTTCATTATCTGCTTCAATAATCAGCTTGCCGGTACCGGCCTGCCCAGCCTGTACCAGCATGGACTGTTTACTGTAGAAGGCGCCATCATACTTGTGCAGCTTGCTGGTGCTTCCTGGTTTATAAATGCGGGCAACATAGGACCCCTTGATCCGGTTAAAAGACCCATCGGCCAGGGTTACAATGGCTCCGGCAGTTTCGCTGCTGCCAGATTCCCACACATTATAGAAAATGACTGCAGGAGCCACTGTGCAGCTTATATCTGCTCCATCCAAAATGATTTCCACCGTTGCACTGGGATCTGTCCTGGCTTCGGAGCCCAGGTCAATAGCCAGCTGACCGGCGGAAAGAGCGCCGCTTATACGATAACTGCCGGCTTGGGTGATGGTAACCACGGTATGCCGCTGGGCTTCCTGAGCGCTATGCTCGTCAACTGTAGTGCCTTCACCGTAAGAACTATCGTACCCCGACTGGTAATATACGATATCCGCAGCGGTATGAACTGCGGCATTTGGATCAGAGGAGATGGCTGCTCCATCTACAGTTATGCCGTCATCGGCCAAACGGATCACTGTTTCCGAGCTATTCCCCGCTAATGCGGTTATCTGTCCCACCGGCCAGAAGGCTGCGGCCAGACAAATGCAGATAAAAACTGATAATAATCTCTTGCTCCTCATCAGCATCACCTGTCCTTTCCAGTTTATGATAGTAAATCTTCCTTGAATTCCCCGGGTTTTTGCAGGATATACCCCATTTTAACCTGGTTAACTAATATTGTAGACAATTATATGATACAAGTCGTCAAGATGGCCTGAAGTTTTTATCAAGAAATCTTAACAATCTAAAGGCTTAAGAAAAGCAGTTGACAGAAAAGGAGGCCTGAAGTAAGCTTAATAATAATTAAATAAGAGCAGAGATGAGACGAGATGAGATGAGTTTGAGATTAGCTGTGAGTTGAGCTAAGTCATGCATATGCTGGACCAGGGCTGCTTAAGCCTGGTCCTTTTATAATTTCTGAATCCCAATGGCTCGTTTCTCTCTATATGTACCTTTCCCGGCTCAACAGCCGGGAAAATATCAGCCATTATCCACATATCAGAATGGAGGAGTGAGCAAGTTGGTAGCCAGCGTATTAAGAAAACTGACCGCAAGAGAGGATTTGACCTTCGAAGAGGCCTACAGCCTGATACTGGCCATTAAAAATGATGAATTAAGTGATGTGCAGATTGCCGGTTTCCAGGTGGCCTTGTTAATGAAGGGACCCACCATTACGGAAATAAGCGCTATTGCCCGGGCTATGCGAGACAATTGCGAATCCATCTCTCCCCGGGTGGAGGGGGATCTGATGGACACCTGCGGTACCGGAGGAGGATTAAGTACCTTTAATATTTCTACCGCCGTGGCTCTGGTAGCAGCTGCCGCTGGTATTCCGGTAGCCAAGCACGGCAGCCGTTCCATCTCCAGTTTATCCGGCAGTGCCGATGTATTGGAAGCACTGGGGGTGGAAATAAATCTATCCCCCCGGGCGGTAGAAAGGATCATCGAAGAAGCCGGTATATGCTTTATTTATGCTCCGCTGTTCCATCCGGTTATGCACAAGGTATTGCCCCCGGAACAGGAGCTGGGTATTAAGACCATCTTCTATACCATAATCGGCCCCTTAATCAATCCCGCCCGGGCCAATCGCCACATATTGGGGGTATATAAGCCTGAACTGCTAGACGTGGTGTCCGAAGTAGCACTATCCTTGGATTACCAGCACGCCCTTTTTGTTCATGGATTGGATGGATTGGATGAGATATCTCTCCTGGGTAAAACCCGGATCAATGAAATTAATAACGGATCAGTAAAAACTTATGAGATTTCTCCCGAAGATTATGGTCTTACCCGTTGTACTCTGCAGGAAATATATACCGGAACCCCGGAGCAAAATGCCGGAGTTATACTTGATGTTTTCTCCGGTCAAAATCGGGGGCCGCGCCGGGAGGCAGTGATAATTAATGCGGCGGGGGCGCTGTATGTTGGAGATAAAGCAGCTTCCTTCGCAGAGGGCGTAAAGTTGGCGGCTGAAATTATCGACAGCGGAGCAGCAATGGATAAGCTCGGCCAGCTTATAGAAGTGTCTCGGAAATATCAAAATCTGGTCTAGTCGGTCGGGGCAGGGAGGGTATCATGAGCAGTTGGGAGAAAAGGTTTTCCAGGGCTCTGTGGAATAAATACCATAGGGGACATATTCCGGTCATTCCTGACATCAAGCCCCGGTCGCCTCAGGCCGGAGACCTGTTGCAGGGACGTGATCCGGCGGAAATAGCCCGAGCTCTGGCAGATGCAGGGGCGCCGGTTATTTCAGTGGTGACCGAGCCGATTCATTTCGGCGGTTCAGCCATGCTGCTGCAGAAAGTGGTGCAGGCCACCAAGCTGCCCGTCTTGCGCAAGGATTTCATCAACAGTCCTCATCAGTTGCAGGAGAGCCTGGAACTGGGTGCCAGCGCAGTACTGCTTATTGCTTCCATGTTGGAAAAGGCCCGCTTGTTGGAGCTGATTGAAGAGGCTTGCCGGCTGGGGTTGGAACCCCTGGTAGAAACCCACCGCCGGGAAGAAATAGATGCGGTCCGGGAGTTGAAACTGGACATGATAGGAATAAATAACCGTGACATAGTAAACCTGGAGATGGACGGAGGCAACGTAGACACCACTGAAGAACTGGCTCGTCTCATTCAGCCCGGTAGTCTGGTAATCAGTGAGAGTTCACTTTCCTCCCCGGTCGAGGTGGAAAAAGCAGCCAGGGCCGGAGCTCAGGCCGTACTGGTGGGAACTGCTATTCTTCAGGCCCCGGACCCGGCTCAAATGTATTGTCGTTTAACCATATCCCGAGGGACAGGTCTGTGACCAGGGTCAAGATATGCGGTATTATGAACCGCCAAGATCTGAACCTCTGTGTTAAGGCCGGGGTACATACCCTGGGATTCGTAGTCGATTATCCCGAGTGGGTACCCTGGAACCTGAGCCCAGCTCAGGCCCGGCAACTCATAGCAGCCGTACCTCCCATGGTCTGCTCCTGTGTGGTAACCGGGGGAAGCGCAGAAAAAATTATAGCAGTAGCCCAAGCTGCTCGTCCCGACATAATACAGCTCCATCACCGGGAAACCCTGGACGAAACAGCTAAAATTGCCGTAAGGCTGCGCCGCCAGGGTATCAAGACTATCAAAGCCCTGCGTATAGATGAAGAGGGCAGGTGTGCTTTTGAAATCCCTGATCCGGCTACTGCAGCTCAAGCCTTGCATTCTGCGGGCATAGCAGCCTTACTGGTGGATTCCTATACCTCGACCTTGGCAGGAGGAACCGGAGTAAAAGTCGACCTGAAGACCTTTTCCGCCATTGATCGAGTCAGCCGTCTTCCCCTTATCCTGGCCGGAGGTCTAAACCCGGATAATATTCGAGCAATAGTGGAAAACGTGAACCCCTATGCGGTTGATGTGCTGACCGGGGTGGAAGACCATCCGGGCCGCAAAAACCCTGAAAAAGTAAACCGCTTCATAAACAACCTCCGCCCCCTGGGTCATAATATCCAGTATTGAACAAAATATACCAATAGTATATATTGTTTATATACCTGAGCGGGATGGTATTCTGCTGCGGCAGCAGGCAGAATTAGCAGAAAAAAACCGAATATTCTGGTCAAGCAAGCAGTAAATAGGCTGCATCTTGGCTGGGATTAAGGCTGATGGCTGCTGATATGATTTTAAGCTGACGCGGGCTGGATTTGAGAGGGTCTGAACAGTATTAAGGAGGTTTTCATGAAGAGAAAAGGATTTATTGTTTTATTGGCTTTGATGATGTTAAGTTTGTGTATTATACCTGCATCAGCAGCAGATGTACAGGTAGTTATTGACGAACAGGCTGTAGTCTTTGTGGATCAGCAGCCGTACATAGACAGCAACAGCAGGACCCTGGTTCCCATGAGAGCACCAATGGAAGCCATGGGCGCAACAGTCAGCTGGGATCAGGACAAAAAGCAGGCGACCTTTGAAAAAGGTGAAATCATAGTAGTGTTTACTATCGGCAGTACTACCTATACCATCAATGGGGTGGAAAAAGAAATGGATACCCAGGCAGTTCTGACCGGAAACAGAACCTGTATTCCTATCCGCTATGCAGCTGAGGCTCTAGGCGCAACCGTTAACTGGGACGGCGCAACCTATTCCGTATTAATTAGTACTGCAGTTGCTGAAGATGCTGCCGGCGATGAAGCAATAGATGAAAACGCCGATGAAGAGACAGCAGACGAAGAAGCAGCAGACGAAGAAACAGCAGACGAAGAAGCAGCAGATGATGAAGAAGCGGAAGACGCTGGTGAAGAGGAGAATACACAAGAGTAGCAGCGTCTATTATATAAGAGGTTCCGGGATTGAAAAATCCACATCCGCTCATTCGAGGCTCGATGACCAAGACCCTTAAATTCTGCCGGCCCCAAGCGTAAGCTTCAAAAACGAGATGAAACAAGGGGATGGTTCTTCTGATATGGAAGAACCATCCCCTCTTGTTACATAGTATTAGTTAAGACCCTCGATATCCCCATGATATTCCTGCAGAGATTTCAAACGAGTTTCTCGGGGATCGCTCAGGTAAGCCGCAATGCCTTTTGCACTGGCCAGGGCAGCGGCCATGGTAGTTATATATGGTACCTTGTACTTGATGGCGGTCTTGCGAATATATGAGTCATCATGCTGGCTGCGTTTACCTGAAGGGGTATTGATAACCAGGTTGAGTTCCTTGTTGGTTACGCCGTCGACTATATTGGGACGGCCTTCAAATAATTTTTTGATCTTTTTGACTTTTACTCCGTTTTCTTGCAGGTATTTATACGTTCCCCCGGTGGCTTGGATTTCAAAGCCTATTTTCTCGAATTCCCGGGCAGTTTCCAGGGCAGCCGGTTTATCCTGGTCGTTGACGCTTATGAGTACCGTCCCGGATAAGGGCAGAGAAGATTGGGTGGCTTCCTGGGCCTTATAATAGGCTAATCCAAAGGAATCAGCTATTCCCAGCACTTCACCCGTGGAACGCATTTCGGGTCCTAATATGGGATCTACCTCCTGGAACATATTGAAGGGGAACACTGCTTCTTTTACTCCGAAATGGGGAATCTTTTTGGAAACCAGGCCGTTTAATGAGTACTCCTGACCGCTATGGGCCGCCATCATGATTTCCGTGGCAATACGGGCCATGGAGATATTGCAGACCTTGGATACCAAGGGAACGGTACGGGAAGCACGGGGATTGGCTTCCAGTACATAAACCTTGTCATCTGCGATAGCGTACTGCATATTCATCAATCCCACAACATTAAGTTCTTTAGCGATTCTGCGGGTGTATTCTTCAATAGTGGCAATATGTCGGTCTGGAATGCTTATGGGGGGGATCACGCAGGCGGAATCTCCTGAGTGGATACCGGCTAATTCAATGTGTTCCATAACCGTAGGCACAAAAGCATTGTTACCATCTGCTATGGCATCTGCTTCGGCTTCGATGGCATTATTAAGAAAACGATCAATCAGAATAGGTTTTTCCGGCGTAACTCCTACGGCTGCTTCCACATACTGCCGCAGCATTTCCTCATCATGCACTACTTCCATGCCCCGTCCTCCCAGGACATAGGAAGGGCGTACCATTAAAGGATAACCGATTCTGTCAGCGACAGTCAGGGCCTCTTCCAGATCTGCTGCCATGCCTGACTCGGGCATGGGAATATCCAGTTTATCCATGATCTGACGGAAGCGGTCCCTATCTTCGGCCAGGTCGATGGTATTGGGGGTGGTGCCCAGGATTTTTACTCCCGCCTTTTCCAGCTCGGATGCAATATTTAAAGGAGTCTGCCCGCCAAACTGCACGATTATCCCCAAAGGCTTTTCCTTTTCGTAAATGCTCAAAACATCTTCCGTGGTAAGGGGTTCGAAATACAGTTTGTCCGAGGTGTCGTAATCGGTAGAAACAGTTTCCGGGTTGCAATTAACGATGACCGTTTCATATCCCAAATCACGCAGGGCAAAAGCAGTATGTACGCAGCAATAGTCAAACTCAATCCCCTGGCCGATACGGTTGGGTCCTCCGCCCAGGATCATCACTTTGGGCCGGTCACTGGCTGAAGTCTGGTCGGCGGCATTATAAGTAGAGAAATAATAGGAGGCATCTTCTACCCCGCTTACCGGGACCGCTTCCCATCCCTCCACTATCCCCAGCCGGGTACGCTGCTGACGAATTTCTTCCTCGGGCAGATCCAAAAGCATGGCCAGGTAACGATCGGCAAAACCATCTTTTTTTGCCTGGGACAGCAGATCATCCGGCAGGCCTTGGTGCCGGTACTTGAGGATCTCTTCTTCCACCATTACCAATTCCTTCATCTGATCGATAAACCAGGGCTTGATATGGGTGAGGGCAAAAAGATGATCTGCCTCGGCGCCTTTGCGCAAAGCCTCATACATGATAAACTGACGTTCACTGCTGGGTTCTATTAGCATGGAAAGCAGATCCTCCAGGGAGCGCTGGTTAAAATCACTGGCGAATCCCAGTCCATATCGACCGATCTCCAGGGAGCGAATGGCTTTTTGAAAAGCCTCCTTATAGTTTTTGCCGATACTCATAACTTCACCCACTGCCCGCATTTGGGTACCCAGGCGATCATGGGAACCAGGGAATTTTTCGAAAGCCCAGCGAGCGAATTTAATTACCACATAGTCTCCGGAAGGAGTGTATTTATCCAGGGTTCCATCCCGCCAGTAGGGTATCTCATCCAGGGTCAATCCTGCGGCCAGCATGGTTGATACCAGGGCAATGGGAAAACCGGTAGCCTTGGAGGCCAGAGCCGAGGAACGCGAGGTGCGGGGATTTATCTCTATGATAACCACCCGACCGGTTTTAGGATCGTGAGCAAATTGGACGTTGGTTCCCCCTACTACCTCGATAGCATCCACTACATCATAAGAATACTTCTGTAAGCGCTGCTGCAGTTCGGGGCTTATAGTCAGCATGGGGGCGGAACAGAAGGAGTCCCCGGTATGAACTCCCATGGGATCAATGTTCTCAATAAAGCAAACCGTAATTTTCTGGTTTTTGGCGTCCCGTACCACTTCCAACTCCAGCTCTTCCCAGCCCAGTACGGATTCCTCTACCAGGATCTGCCCTACCAGGCTGGCGGCAATACCGCGGTTGGCAATAGTTCTTAACTCCTCAATATTGTAGACCAGGCCGCCGCCGGTGCCTCCCATAGTATAGGCCGGGCGAATTACTACCGGATATCCTAATTCAGCGGCAATAGCTTCCGCCTCCTCGACCGAGTAGGCAGGCTGGCTGCGAGGCATTTCGATGCCCAGACGATTCATGGTTTCTTTGAAGGCAATACGGTCTTCCCCTCGTTCAATGGCATCTACCTGCACCCCTATTACCTTAACCCCATGCTGATCAAGGACCCCCCTCTTGTATAGCTCCGAGCTAAGGTTTAGGGCCGACTGGCCGCCCAGGTTGGGCAACAGGGCATCGGGTTTTTCTTTAGCTATAATGTCGGATAAACTTTTCAGATTGAGGGGTTCAATGTAGGTAACATCAGCAATGCCGGGGTCGGTCATAATAGTGGCAGGATTGGAATTGACCAGGACGATTTCGTACCCCAGATTTCGCAGGGCTTTGCAGGCCTGGGTGCCCGAATAATCAAATTCACAGGCCTGTCCGATCACAATCGGACCTGATCCAATGATCAGGATTTTTTTAATATCAGTTCTCTTTGGCATATTCTACCCCCATTGGTATTAATGTTTCCTTATTTCAACGTTGTTATTAATATTTAGCCTCTACCAAAAATTAATTCTACCACAAAAAATACCAGTCTGAATGTATACATTCAGACTGTTCCCCAAAGTCTTGACGGTGCATACAAGAACATATATACTGTATATAACAAATATATACGGTATATATGCTATATACTCTCCCGGGATGCCAAAGGCTCCTGCTGTCTGCTCTTGTTTGTCTGGGGGGCAGCAGCCAAGAGTATATCCCCGGTTTCAAAACTAAATAAATTATTAAGGTTTATGCTTAGGGAGGATTGCTAATGAATATTATCATCTCCAATGCTTCCCCGGATCCAATTTATGAACAGATTCGTCAGCAGATCCGGAGCCATATATTAAGAGGAGAAATTGAACCAGGAGAGCCGTTGCCTTCTATTCGACATCTGGCTCAGCAGCTGCAAATCAGTGTTATTACCACCAAAAGGGCCTATGAAGAGCTGGAAAGGGATGGTTTCATAGAAACCGTGTCAGGAAAGGGATCTTTTGTGGCACCGCAAAAACCTGAACTGCTAAGAGAGAAAAGAATGAGTTTAATAGAAAGAAGTCTTATGGACCTAGTTGCCGAAAGCAAAATCCTGGATATCAGCCTGGAGGAACTCCAGGAAATGTTGATTCTGTTATACAAGGAGGTTTAAATATTATGTCTAGTATTCTAGAGCTGCAGGAAGTAAGCAGATCATTGGGCGATTTTAAATTAGATCGGATTTCGTTTACCTTACCCCGGGGTTATATAATGGGTTTTATCGGTCCTAACGGAGCAGGAAAGACGACTACCATCAAACTCATAATGAACTTGATAAAACGTGACAGCGGAAAGATAAATATTTTGGGTCAGGATAACCTAAATAACCACAGAGAAATCAAACAAAAAATAGGGTTTGTTTATGATGAAAACTACTTTTATGAAGACTTAACTGTAGAGGAAATGAAGAGCATCATAGCACCTTTCTACCGAAACTGGGACGAAAAGCTTTACCGCAAATACCGGGCAGACTTTGAGTTGCCACCGCGCAGGAAGATTAAAGACCTGTCCCGGGGAATGAAAACCAAGTTTTCATTGGCTTTGGCCTTATCTCACCAGGCGGAATTAATTATTATGGATGAACCAACTTCCGGACTGGATCCAGTTTTTCGCAGTGAACTCCTGGATATACTCCAGACGGAGATGAAGGACGACAAGAAGGGGATTCTCTTTTCTACCCATATTACGTCCGACCTTGAAAAAATAGCGGATTATATATGTTTTATAAACCAAGGACATATCATTCTATCTGCAACACGAGAGGAAATCATAAATACCCATCTGTTGGTTAAAGGAGCGAAGGAGCTTTTAAACGAAAACGTGCGCCGTTTGCTGCTGGGATTTCGAGCAAGTGATTTTGGTTTCGAAGGGCTAACCAATCAACCGGGTCAAATGCATAAATTACTGGGGAATCAGGTTGTTTATGAAAAACCCGGCCTGGATCAGATAATGCTCTATACAGTAAGGAGGGATAGACATGACTCATCTAATTAGGAAGGAAATAATGCTGCAGAAAAAAATATTGTGGTTTGGATTTGCATATAGCATTTTCTTATTCATGGTATTTTCCAACCCGATTTTTAGAGATTTTGTATACATTATGACGGCTTTCGGTATTTCTTACATTGCCATAATTGGCGCAATACAGACTGAGTACAAAAATAATTCCGATATTGTTCTCAACAGCTTGCCAATAAGCAGAAGGGAAATCGTATTGTCCAAATACCTGACAATATTTGTCTTCGCAGGCATAGCGCTGCTAATAGTTGCCATCATAGGGCTGTTTTTTCACCTGGCTCCGCTTCCTTTTGAGCATAGATTGATCAACATCAATGATATACTAATTACTCTGATTTCGGTCCTATTACTTTCGGCGGTATCACTTCCGGCATATTTCAAGACTGGAGCCCAGTGGCTTCGGGTGATAAATATCATTGTATTCATGCTGATCTTCTTTGCGCCGGCTCAGATCGCCCGCTATGTCTTGGAAAATCAGCATCAACCCGGGCTGCAGAAATTGATTGATTTAGCCCAGCAGAACCCCTGGCTGTTGGCGGTATCTTCTTTAGTCACATTACTGGTGTTGCTGCTGTTATCCTATCTGCTGGCAGTGCGCATATATAGCAGGAGAGACTTCTAGTGGGGTGATCAACCCTCGGGGACAGGTTTCCTGGCTCTTTTGAAAGCGGGCCAGGCACTGTCCCCGTGGATTACCATCTGCGGTATTTAAAGTTAGCGGTTGAGGCAGGAACCATCGCGCAGCCCCATACCATTACCACCCTGGCCGAGTCCGGCTCCAGCACCATTGCCCTGGCCGGAACCTTTACCCAGCCTTTGACTTGCACCATGGCCCTGGCCCATTCCGCTGCCAGCACCGAAACCCGCACCTTGATTCTGGCCTATCCGGGCTGATCCGCTACCGTCACAGTTGGCCTGGTTTTCCTCTGCCGCTTCGATAATTGCATCAGCTCGTTCCTGGGTCATAGTCCCAGCCTCGACCCTGCTTTGCAGCCGGTCTTTTTTGATCTCCAGGACTTCAGCCTGGAATTCAGTCAGAACCCCAGCTTGGTTAGCTATAGTGCCATAGGTATTGCCCGTTTCGGCTCTTTCCTGGGTCACGCTCTCCAGGGTTCTGCCGGTTAATCCCGCCACCGCTTCTGCCGGGTTATTGTAGGCAGATGCGCCCAGGGCTGATGCTGATACTGCACCGATGGTCAAAATTATTGTTCCCGCTGCGATGAATCTTTTCATGGTATTCATTACCTCCCTCCTTTTTTGAAGAATAGAATCTACTTTACTGTTCTACAGATTAGTTAACCTGTGTTTAAATAATAAACCTTAAATATGGCAAAATTGTGTTCAGGATATGATGATTTTGTGGCGGCAAGACATGAGGGCTGAAAATCTATATAATTTAATAAATGGAGGTGGAAGCTGTGCCTATTATACTGATAGCAGATGACAATCAGCAGATCACTTCGATCCTGGAAGGCTATGCGAAAAAGGAAGGATACCAGGTGATAGTGGCTCTGGATGGCATAAAAGCCCTGCAGGAATTCAGGGAAAATAAACCTGATCTAATACTGCTGGACGTTATGATGCCGGGAATAGACGGCTTCCAAATATGCCGGGAAATTCGCAGAACTTCCAATGTTCCCATTATTATGGTGACTGCCCGGGGGGAGGATTATGATAAAATTATGGGATTGGATATAGGGGCTGATGATTATATTGTCAAACCCTTTTCCCCGCCTGAAGTTATGGCCCGGGTCAGGGCCATTCTGCGTCGGATAGAAAGAGAAGATTCCGGCGACCATCATATTCTGAGCCTGGAAAATCTGGTTATAAACCTGGAAGATTATACCGTGACTATCAACAATATCAGTATATCTTTGACCAAAAAAGAATTTGAATTGCTATGGGCCCTGGCTAGTCATAAGAACAAGGTGTTCTCCCGGGACAACCTCCTGGACAGTCTGTGGGGGCAAGACTATTACGGTGACAGCCGCACGGTTGACTCCCACATTAAAAGGCTTCGTTCCAAGCTGGATGTACTGCCTCATCCTCACTGGGAGATTAAAACTATATGGGGAGTTGGCTATAAATTTGAGGTTAAGAATTAAGAACCGGATTGCAGTCAGATTGTTCATATATTTTGCTATGGCCCTGCTGGCCTTTTCCCTGGTGATCGGCGGTGTGTTTTCGGTGCTGTTCAGAAACTATACCATGCAGCTGCATGAGGAAGAGCTGGGAAAAAGGGCCGCTGGTATAGCCGAGAGCTTGTCGGAATTGATGCCTGCAGGCGGATACGGCAGGCAGTCCGGATACGGGGCATATCTGAGGTTTATCGACGATATAGCCATGGCTGATGTATGGATTGTAGATCAGGATTTGAACCTTTTGACCAGGGGGCAGGGAGCCGGCGGGAGGGGTATGGATTATAAATACTCGGATCTACCTGCTAACGCTGACCAGGTAGTTGCCCAGGTATTTTCCGGCCAGACCGCATTCAGCCAGGATTTCAGCCCACTGCTCAACTCGCCTACCCTGACGGTTGGTACTCCTATTACCGACCCCGGTGGGAAAGTAATCGGCGTGGTTCTGCTCCACTCGCCAGTGGAGGGGATAGTGCAGGTTGCCGATGATAGCTTTGGCCTGCTGGCCCTGAGCATTCTGGTTGCTCTTTTGCTTGCTCTGCTGCTGTCAATCCTGTTTTCCATCAGCTTTACCCGGCCTCTGAACCGGATGAGGAACACCGCCCTGCTGCTGGCCGAAGGAGATTATTCGGTTCAAACCCATATCAGACAAAAGGACGAACTGGGTGAACTGGCCACAGCCCTGGATATATTGAGTGATCGCCTGGAAGAGGCCCGGCAGGATAGAGTGCAGCTGGAAAAGCTAAGAAGCGATTTCATAGCCAACATATCCCATGAGCTGCGAACCCCCATTACGGTTATCCGCGGCTCTTTGGAGGCCCTTCATGACGGAGTGGTAAGTGAACCGGAACAGGTCCGCAGCTATCAGGAGCAGATACTATTTGAAACTCGTTTCCTGCAAAGGCTGGTAGGAGACCTGATGGATTTAGCCCAGCTGCAGAACATGGATTTTGCCATAGAGAGCCAGGATATTAATCTGGCTGATATTATAGATGATGTTGTCCGCAGTATGGCCCCAATCGCTGCTGACCGCGGAGTACGCCTGGAAGCAAGCAAAGATGACAGCCTGGATCATTACCGGGGTGACTACGGCCGAATCCGGCAGATGCTGATGATCATTCTGGACAACGCCATTAAATTCTCACCCCCGGATGCTGAGGTAAGCCTGATCCTGAAAGAAAAGGTAATTAGTGTCATTGACCGGGGGGAAGGGATAGAAGCCCACAACCTGCCGTACATATTTGAGCGTTTTTACAAATCTCGTTCCGAGCATAACAAAACCGGAACCGGGCTGGGGCTGGCCATAGCCAAACAGATAGCCGACCGTCATGATATAGATATTACAGTTGAAAGCGAAGCAAAGGTAAGAACCGAATTTAAGCTAAAATTCCAGGGGAAACAGGGGGACGCACTTTTTGTTCCCTTAAATAAGGAAGTCGGAAGGGAACCAAAAGTGCGTCCCCCTGTTTCCTAAGAAAGGGGAAAAGGGTTTGTTTACACACAATTATCTGGGTAATTACCCCAAAGACAGGGAAAATGGCTGGAGTGAGGAATTACAGGGCGTATGCAGCGATGGGCAGAATTGGTATTTTGCCCAGAAGAATAAACTGTGGAAATTCCCCTTGAGCCATGATCTAAATAAGGAAATAACCAGGGCTGATCCAGAGCGGGGCATCCTGATGACCCAGCTGGATGGATACCTGGCCATGAAGGGTGCCTATAACCACATGGGTGATCTGGATTACTACAATGGCTTTGTATTTGTGCCGGTAGAACCGGCCAACAACCTGTTCCGGGCCCGGGTGGCCATGTATCGAGCTGACACCCTGGAACTGGTAAGCTACAATTATTTGAACAGCCCCAAGGGACCCTGGTGCGCTATTGATTCACGCAGCGGGCTGCTATTGAGTTCAGCTTTTAATAATGTAGAAAGCCTGCAGGTATACGCTCCCGAGATCGTTAACGGACTGTACTTGACCATGCCTTTTTCCCACCACCTGCCACTGTATGATGAGAAAGGGCAGCCCCTGCAGCTGCAACGGCTCCAAGGAGGGGCGTTTTCCCAACGTACCGGGCTGTTATACCTGGTATCTGACACCGATGAAAACGGGGGAATTATGGTAATCAACCCGGCCACCGGCAAACGAGTGAGCCGGATACCGGTGGATTATGATCCTTCGCTGTTGGGTTATACCCGGGAAGAACTGGAAGGCATAACCGTGCTGGATTTGGATGGTGGAATTGCACCTGGCATCCAAGGGCAGGTTCACCTGCTTATGATCGATAATGTGGGAAGCGGGGATGACGACTTGTATTTTAAACATTACTCAGTCCCTTTGGAATCGGAAAACCAGCCATTGCCCCCGGAACTGGGCAGCACTGAGATCGCCCGGCCGGATAAGAAGAGGTATGTCGCTAACCAATCTCCCAGCAAAATGGAAGTACACACCGTCAACTGCAGCCGGGTTAGACATATTGCCCCGGCTAACCGAATTGAATACCGCAGCTTGCAGGAAGCCCTGGATCAAGGCTATGACGGCTGTTATTATTGCCTGCGCCCCTTTCATACCCGATAAATTCCATCCTGGAAGCATGGAAGCAGCAGCTGCTATTATAAATGGATTTATTGCAAATTTATGGATTATATTCCATTCTATCTTGTTGTATAATAGAAAAACCAGGACAAATGCCTAAAAGCACTAGGCGGAAAGTCTAGATATTATTATCCGAGGAAGCTATAATCCATGGGTTTGAAAAATGGGCGTCTTGCCCATAGTAGCTGAGACGCAACCGGCCGCTGCATATGTAGCGGCCTGTTTCTCCAAGGAGGGACAAATATGCTGGGAGCAATTATCGGGGATATTATCGGATCGGTTTATGAATGGAATCCGGTGAAAAGCCATAATTTTCCGCTCTTTTCGCCCCAGGCCAGATTCACAGATGATACGGTTCTGACTGTGGCGGTAGCGGATGCTATTTTGCACCGGAAAGACTATGCCCGCACTATATGGGAATATGGCCGCAGATATCCCCAGGCCGGATACGGAGCTTCCTTTGCTCAATGGCTGAGAAGCGGCGATCTGCAGCCTTATGGCAGCTTTGGCAACGGGTCTGCCATGCGGGTCAGCCCGGTGGGTTTTGCCTTTGACAGTCAGGACCGGGTTCTGTCCGAAGCGGCCCGCACAGCCCAGATAACCCATAATCATCCGGAGGGGATCAAAGGTGCCCAGGCCACCGCCCTGGCTATTTGGATGGCTCGACAGGGCGAGAGTAAGCCGGAAATAAAGAAACAGATAGAAACCCGTTTCGATTATAATCTGAGCCGCACTCTGGATGAAATTCGCCCTCATTACAGCTTTGATGTAAGCTGCCAGGGGTCAGTTCCGGAGTCTATTATTGCCTTTCTGGAGTCTGAAGACTATGAGGATGCGGTGCGCAACGCCATATCCCTGGGGGGTGACAGCGACACCATGGCCTGCATAGCCGGAGGCATCGCTCAGGCCTTTTACCGGGATATACCGAAACCTATAGTGAAGCAGGCCTGGCATCTTCTTGATGCAGGGCTGCAGGAGGTAGTAGAAAAGTTCAATCAGCGCTGGCATTGATTGGCTTGGAATGCTGCCTCTGGGTTCTGGGCAGGAAACCGACTTCTTACCAAAAAGCGCAACAATAAGCCGCGGATGGAGTTCCTTTAAAAAAAATAATAATTGCCAACACCAGTGACAATGTCATGTCACTGGTGTTTTGTATACTGCTGTTTAGAGAGGAAATTAAACTCGGTGGGCAGCTGATAATTATCCTGATTGAGCCAGGGATGGGAAGACTGCTGAAGGGTAAAAACTGCAGAGAGCACAAGGGGAGCATAACCGAGTACAGCATACTGCAGGAAGCCCTGGATGACGGCTAGGATGTGTTTGAGGACATTTCATAATCCCTGAGTGCAGTTAACGGTTGGTAGGAAGATCCCGAAAAAAGGAAAGGATAATAATATAAAAAAAGCTAATCAATAGGGATTTTGTCATGCTATGCCACCCAAAACTATTGTATAATGGAGAGACAAATATCCCGACCTAAGAACTGACAATATTACCCAAGAGTCCTATTGGACTTATCGCGGAAGCCATAACCCATGGGTTTTATAGTGGGCGTCTTACCCATGGTTAGCTGGAGACGCAACCGGCCGCTGCTAATGTAGCGGTCTTTTATTTTTTCCAAAAAGCCAAACGTGACTCATTTGTGATTGCCATTGATTAAACTGGGTCAAAGGGCCTGACAACATCAGGACCAATCGGAGCAGCATTCGGGGGCTTTGCTCGGATAATGCTGATCCAATGTAAGCAAGTAATAAATATCTTGAAAGGAGGTGAACCTCCTGGGCCGCTTCCAGCAGGTGGACAGGCTTTTATATTTATACCAATCTTAAGGAGGTGGTAAGAACTGCTGTGAATAGCTGGAATGAGGCAATCATTCATTTTCGAAAAAAGAGCAAAGGGGTGAGGAGATGAAGCGTAAGGGCAGAAAGTATTTGGCATTAGTGACGGCTTTGATGCTTTTGTTCAGTGTCTTCCCGGGCTACAGTTTTGCTGAAGAAGCTGGTGGGCAGACACAATTGTATGAAGACACGGGGCCGGATCAGCAAGTCTATGAAATACAATACTTACTGCAGGATACTGACGAGCCGGTTCCGGGCCTGAGTCCAATAACAGCTTATGCTGATGTCGGTACTACTGTCACCGTACCGCATCCAGCGGCAGAAGGATACCAGGTATTGGACCAACAGCCCGAAGAACTATTGATTAGTGATGATCCTGAATTAAACCAGGTCGCAGTCTATTACGCGGCTTGCGAAGACCAAGAGGAACCAGCATCCACCATAGAGCAGCAAACTTACCAGATTCAATATTTGCTGCAGGATACTGACCAGCCGGTTCCAGGATCGGAATCAATTAGTGGTTCTGCCGAGATCGGCAGTACAGTAATCATTCCGTATCCACAAGCAGAGGGTTACCAGGTTGTGGACGATCAAGCAGCAGAGATGGTAATCAGCGAAGATGCGGAGCAGAACCAGGTAATTATCTATTATCAGGCATCTGAAGCGCTACCGACAGTTTCAGCCGATCAGGCAAGCTTAACGGTAAAACATGTCCTGGTTTCAGATGATGGAAGCGAAGAACTCATAGATACAGAAATTATAGAAGATCTGAATAGAGGAACGAGATATACCGGAAAAGATTTTGTCAAGGACTATGACTCTTTGGCATTCGTCGGCAGCGATCCTGAAGAAATTACCCTGGACAAGGAAGAAAACCATATTGACCTGTACTATCAGGAAAAAGAACAAGAGATCATCCAAGACAACCCGGATGGTTTGACTGAGTTTTCCACCGGTATAACCAAAGCAGCCGACTTCTATTATCCCCCATCATTAAGGATGATGAAGTCAATGATGCTGAACAGTACCGGTGACTTGACCTGGCCCAATCCGGGAGCGATCAACCTGACTAAAACCGCCCAGCCGGTTCCGGGCTCAGAAACCCAGTGGCAGATGACCTTAACCATCGAGGGCAAGAACATACAAACTACCAGTGATGTGGTGCTGGTAATCGATAAATCCGGCAGTATGAAGGGCAGCAGGATGACCAACACCAAACTGGCCGCCAAGGAATTTGTTGATCAGCTATTGCTGTCAGATGGAGCTACTCGTATCGCTGTGGTTTCCTTCGATGGCGATCAGCATCTGGTTGCTGATTTTACCGACTATACCGGCAAAGCAGGATTGAAAACGGCTATAGACGGTATTTCAGCCAATGGAGGAACCAACATACAAGCCGGCATCCATCAGGCCCAGATATTATTAGCAGCTTCATCGGCTACCAATAAAATCATGGTTTTACTGGGTGATGGTGAACCCACTTACAGCTTCCGGGTCAGCGATGCCAGCGGGATTACCTTGACTGGACATACGGGTTGGTGGGACCAGACTCCAGTAATCAGCTATGACAATCCCCAGATAACCGCTATCAATTACAGTGAAAGGGTGGGGAGCGGAGGCTCTTACAACCTCAGTGAGACTTATCGCTATCAAATACCCTGTCCAACCCATGGAAGTCATGCAACGGAATTCCCGGCCAATAATGGTATTCCTACCATTTATGAAGCCGGCCTGGCCAAGGATGCAGGCACCAAAATTTATTCTGTTGCCCTGGAGGCAGGGACCAACGGGAATACTGTTTTGAATGCATGCCAGGACAGCGGCTACTATCCACTTAACAGCTCTGATTTGAGCGGCCTAAGTGGGGTGTTCGGAGAGATTGCCGGCCAAATTGCGTATGCGGCCAGCAATGGAACGGTAACAGACCCCATGGGAGCAATGTTTGACTTGGTCAGCAATGTATCCCAAATTACGGTTTCTCAGGGATCGGTTACTATTGACCCGGCCAATACCATTAACTGGAATGTAGGCAACATTGTTGAAGGCACCCCGGCCACCATGACTTATATCATACAGATAAAAGACGGGGCCGATGCCAATATCAACTATCCCACCAATCAGACCACCACCTTCAGCTATACCGATGTTTACGGGGAGCCCGCATCAAATAATTTTGAGATACCGCAAGTATCTATCGGCGGCGGCAGCATCCTCATGAAGGGCTATCGGGTAAATGAAGACGGTCAGCCGGTTAATTCATCGGGGGTAGTGGTTGACCGACCAGACCAGGCCCAAAGGTTGTATGACACCACCTACTCAGATAGTCCATTGTCATATAACCAGACCTATCAGGTTACACAACCTGGAGTAACTGGCTATCAATATGTCAAATATGTCTGGAATGAAGCAAGCGGAACTGCTGAAACGCTTGATGTCTTCCTGCAATCATCAGCACCTACCCAGATTGTATGGTTTGGCTACAAGGAGATAACGGATGTTACGGTTACTTTTGATGAAAATTATTCTGGCGCCCCAGATCCATATGATCGGACGACCCAGAAAGATACATCATTAGGAACCCAGATGCCTGACGATCCGACTAGATCAGGCCATATCTTTGCAGGATGGAACACTGCGGCTAATGGAAGCGGAGCATCATTTGATGCCAGTACTGTTGTTTCAGCCGACATTATCGTTTATGCCCAGTGGACAGAAATCATTAACTTAACCCTGACCGCCAACAGCGGTACCGAAACTTATGACGGCACCCTTAAGACAGTCAGCGGATTTACTCCGACCGGACTTCTGGAGGGTCATACAGTTATCGGAGTTACCGCATCCGGCAGCGGGACCAATGTAGGAACCTATCCAGTAACCTTCACCGGGACTCCGGTAATAATAATGGACGACAGCACTGATGTAACTTATATGTATGATATAAGCTACGTTAATGGACTGCTGACGGTGAACCAGAAGGCCCTGACCATCACCGCCAACGACCAGAGCAAGACTTACGGTACTGCATTCACCTTTGCGGGAACTGAATACAGCGTAATCGGCTTGGAAGCTGGCGACAGTGTAACGGAAGCAACCCTAACCAGTGACGGTGCGGCAGCCTCAGCAGCAGTTGACAGCTACGATATCGAGATAAGCGGAGCAATTGGCAACGGTCTGAGCAACTACGCTATCACTTATATTAAGGGAACCATGACGGTGAACCAGAAGGCCCTGACCATCACCGCCAACGACCAGAGCAAGACTTACGGTACTGCATTCACCTTTGCGGGAACTGAATACAGCGTAATCGGCTTGGAAGCTGGCGACAGTGTAACGGA
>Ga0334884_1000366_pt1 | contig 83953 bp, 70 predicted proteins | sample GraSluR1_MG_7_FD_207215 | JGI IMG/M metagenome (GOLD analysis project Ga0334884, IMG submission 207215) | Sludge microbial communities from methane-producing bioreactor in Wageningen University, Netherlands - Granular Sludge_12_05 R1 | ecosystem: Engineered > Bioreactor > Anaerobic >... | reverse complement strand
AATGTTTTACTTCAACCTTGCACTTCCGTAACGAACTTTAACCTTCACACTTTTATTAGTATTCTCATTATTCCCTACCCGGCCATTCACCGACAATCGGTTATTGCTCTCTATTCGGCTAACCCGAGCGGGGCTATGGTGGCTAACACTACCATACGAAGCCTCCCCATCGATACTGTACGAAACGGACTCTGGGATGGGGGCATATATACTACCGTAGCTCCCCTCGAACGAGATATTCTCGAACCCAGGCGATACTGTCTCTATCCTAACATCGCCATAACGGCTCTTCACGTTCAACTTTTTGCTTAGATTTTTGATGCGATAGTTGGTATATCCGCTCTCCCCCACCAAGTTGGCAACATTGCCAATGGTATAGCTGTCGTACTTTGACTCTAACACAAGCGAGCTGAGCTCTTCAATCGAAATCTTTGAGTACTTACTTAGAACAACCAACGCTTGTCCCTTCACAATATCTAGGTTTGCATACTTTACATCCAGCCTCATCCAGCTCACCTCATCAATTGATGCATTTCCGTAGCCCAGGGTTACCTGGCTCAGCGGATCGTTGGAACTGTAAACAATTCGGTTGGCCTTTAGGTTGCCGTACTTCACATCAATTTTCGACAGGCCTGTAAGCTCGTCGATAAACATATCGCCATACTTATTCCTCAAGTCGGCATCCACATGCTTAGGCATTCTAATTGTATAGTCGATGCTGAGCTCCTTAGTAGATGTTCCAAAGTTGAAGTTGCTAACGGAACGCATGAGCCGTTCATCAATTTCGGTTGTGCCCCTTACCTGCGTTCCAACCTGCTCAAGGGTAACATTAATGGCCGAGAGCATACGTTCTGCCCTATCGGCGCTGGGATGCTCAACCTTAACCACAACATCTATGGCAATGCTATTCTTATCCCAGTTTTCAACCACCACCTGGCCAAAACGATTGCTGATGTATAGCTCGGCCCCTTTTTCGATGCTAAATTCCTGGCTATAGGATTTGCTTAGCTCCTTGCCAAACAAGGTTTTAGTAGGTACCGAAAGGCCAACTAGAACCACCATTGCTAGTATTACATATAATCTATTCGATTTCATTTTGATATAGCTTTTATTTGTTAAACTTATTTACACTTTGCATTCTCTGAATTATCCCATCTAAAACATCGAGCTGGGCTTGATAGTACCGTGTTAGCACAAATGCAGCCCTTTCGGGGTGTGGGCTTTGGGCTATATCGCTAATAACATATTTGTAGCTAGCATTCATATCATCAAAAGCTTGGGCTATCTCATCCTCAAAAGGTTTCAGGTCACCGGTTAGCATCTTAGCAATTACCACCTGCTTATGGTTAACCTGCGATTGGTAGTACTCGTCTATCTGAACCATTTCGGGCGAAAGCTTAACCGAAGCCAAACCTGACTCGATAGGGCCAAGCACTCCAGCCGCATTAAGCAGCAGGCTAAGGCTTGCCGTTAGTATTACTCCCGCAATGGCCGCTGCGCTGGCCACCAACCACAGGTTAGGCCTTTTGGTTCTGTTTGCTAATTCCAACCTACTGTTAAACCTATCGAAATGCCCCTTTGGAGGATCATCGACATCGAGCTGCGCCCGGTTCTGTTCGATAAAGCTTTGTAATCTGTCCATAGCAAATAGCATTACACTTTTATTCTTAGCATTTCGCCCAAGCGCTTCTTGGCTCTTACCGCCTGCGATCGAGCTGTGGAGGCCGTAATCCCCAATAAATCGGCAATCTCATCATGGCTGTACCCCTCAATGTAGAACAATGTTACCACCACCCTATACCCATCAGGAAGTTCCCTTATAGCATTCATGAGCTGCTCTACCGACACGGGCGCAAAATTGTAGTCCTCTTCATTGGTATCATCGCTTAACCCGTAGGCCTCGTCGATGGAAACCTGAGGCAGCTTTCGTTTTTTCACAAAATCGAGGGCCGTATTAACCACAATTCGTTTAAGCCAAGCCCCAAAGCTAACCTCGTTTCTGTAGGTGTTAATCTTATCGAAAGCCTTAAAGAACGCATCTTGCATAATATCCTCGGCCTCTGCTGCATTGCCCACAATCCTAACGCTTGTATTGTACATGGCCCGGTGGTACAACCTGTAAATCTCGAACTGAGCGCTGCTATCACCCTTTCTACAACGGTTAATCAGCGCCTGATGAACATTGGGATACTTGCCTTTGCTACTCATACTGCTGGAGTAATGACGAAGCGATGAACCTTATGCTGCATATGGGCACACTATTTTTTTGCAAAGTAGCACAAAAAAATGTTTGGAACAATTGATATTTAGATGGATTACCTTACGCACATAATATTCCGCAACACATTATAGCTATTACCTTACCACAACGTATTATCTTTGCCAACTTCAAATAAATCATTTTACAAATCGTTTAAAAACCAACAAATGAACCGAAGCATTTTTGCTAACAGCACCCGCAGGGTATGCTTCCGTCGTTGGGGAAACAAGTCGTACAGCGTTTTTGCCAGCCTAAAGTTGCTGGTTAAAGTTAGCGTGCTATCGGCATCGTACAGCCTCCTGGCCATGCCATTTGAGGTTAGCGCACAGCCCGATACCATAAGCCTACGCACAAACGTTGATATCGACGAGGTGGTGATAAGCACCCCCCAGCCGGCGAGCACTTACTCCGAGCTAATGCGGGCGGTGACAGTGGTCACCAACGATGAGTTTTCGCAGCTACCCGTAGCCAACCTACACGAGCTACTAAGGAGCATAGCCAGTGTAGATATCCGCCAGCGTGGTGGGCATGGAGTTCAGGCCGACCTGATGATTAGAGGCGGCTCATTCGACCAAACCCTTATCCTTCTCAACGGTATTAACATCACCGACCCCCAAACGGGACATCACAACCTAAACATCCCAATCGATATAGAATCAGTTGAACGTATTGAGCTGCTGCAGGGCCCAGGCGCAAGGGTTTATGGGCCGGGGAGCTTCAGCGGAGCAATTAACATCATCACTTCATCAAAAGAAAAAGAGTTTGCCCAGATTCAGGCTACAGCAGGTGATTACGGGCTGCTAAGAACCAATGCATCAGCAGCGTTTGGGCAAGGCTCCTCCAGCTTTTTTGTGGCAGCATCGTCAGCCAAATCGAATGGATACATTAAGAACTCCGACTTCAGCCAGCACAATCTCTTTGCTCACGGGCAGCTAAAAACTAGCATGGGTAGTGTTGATATTCAGGCTGGTTTTCAGGACAAAGCCTTTGGCGCCCAAAGTTTTTACACCCCCAAATACCCCGATCAGTTTGAGCAAACAGGCACATTCTTCTCTTCCCTAAGCCTGAGCGGTAAGGCTCAAGGGATTACAATAACACCCACTATCTATATCCGAAGTCATAACGACAGATTCGAACTATTCCGCAACCAAAGGCCTGAGTGGTACCATGGGCACAACTACCATAGCACAATGAGCTGGGGTGGGAAAATTGCAGCAGCTGCCTTGCATGAGCTCGGGAGAACACGCACGGGTTTAGAATTTCGAAATGAGCAAATCCTAAGCAACGTGCTAGGCGATCCACTCAGCACTCCCAGAGCCATCAAAGGATTTGCCGATACGCTATACACCCATGGCCACAACAGATCGCTGGTTAACCTTTTTGTCGACCACACCATTTATCTCAATAGGCTTGTGGTATCGGGTGGAGGGATTGTAACCCACAGCAATCGCTATGGTATAAATTGGAATTACGGCATTGACCTTAGCTATAGGCTTATGAAGAGACTAAGCGTATATGCATCGGCTAGTAACGCCGTACGGTTTCCAACATTTACCGATTTATACTACAGCGGCCCAACCAACCAGGGTAATATCAACCTAAAGCCCGAGCATGCTGCTAACTATGAGCTTGGGCTAAAGCTAAGCGGGGGTATGCTTAACGCTAACATTGCAGGTTTTCATCGACGGGCTACGGATGTTATCGATTGGGTAAAAGTAGCTGATGAAGAGAAATGGCACACCATGAACCATACTCATATAAATACTACGGGACTAGATATTCAAGCCCAAATTGCACAAGTAAAGAGCATTCCATTGGTAAGAAGCATAACGGCAAGCTATACTTTTTTACACTCGGACAAAGATAGCTACGAGTTGCAATCGTACTATGCATTGGACTATCTTAAGCATAAGCTGGCCATAAGCCTAAACCATGAAGTGCACAAACAGGTTGGCGTCTCATGGACCCTGCAGTGGAATAGCCGTGTAGGCACGTACACTGCATTCCCCGAAAATATAGAGACATCCTATACTCCGTTTGCTGTTGTGAACTTTAGGCTCTACGCTGATTTTGGAAGAATTATGACATTTGTTGATGCACAAAACCTAAGCAACGAGAGGTATGTAGACATTGGAAACATTGAACAACCGGGCAGATGGGTGTCGGTTGGATTCAGGTACTCGATGGAACTACCACAACGAAAAGCTGAGGAGCATTACAGCGAAAAATAAAAAAATGTTAAAAAATGTGTTCAAACCGTACTCATTTAATATAACGATTACTATTTTTATAAGTCGAAAATTGTACAACCAAAAAAAACCCAAAAACGATGAAAAAGACTAATTTACTTATGGTTAGCATTCTGCTAACATTTGCATTCGCTTTCGCTTCATGCGGATCGGCTGGTGAAAAAGCAAAAACTGAAAAAGCAGAGGTTGAATTTGAGCAGGCAGTAAAAGATACCTGCCAGCATGCGGTAAAAGATACCTGCCAGCATGCAGCCAAAGACAGTTGCGCTACTGCGCATGCTGAGAAAGCAGAGAACTGCGATCACGACCATGAGAAAAGCGAAGAGTAGTAAAGCAACGCGTATTACCAAAAAGCCGCAGCTTATGCTGCGGCTTTTTTCGTGGTCTTAATATATAATGGCAATTAGAGCAATCCAGCAAGAAAGTTTATGAAACCGGTACCAATCTCACCCGTTTGGTAGTTAAACTCCGACCCCCTTAGGCTATGTGGAATTAGGTACACCACAATGGTAACCACCGAAGCGACAACTGATACCCAACGATAGTCCTTCTTCCAATTGGCAATAATCGCTACCGCCCATACTACAAACATTATAAGGGTTTTATTGTCGGTTAGGTCGTATCCAAGGGGAAAGCCAGTCCAGTAATGATCAAAAGCAAACTTTTGCACAATGGGGCCAAACACTAAGCCGCCAACGAAGATGAAAGCAATGGCCATTACCCCCCAAAACTTAAAGCGATTATTATTGAACACAGCCATAAATCCTGCCAAATTACTAAATATCAACGCCACAAACATAAGGATGATATGGGGTATTAATGCCCAAGCAGGGGCAGAACCTTTATACCGAATAACAATGGGCTCATCATCAGGAAGAATGTATTTTTTACCATCGAAAGAATTCTCCAGCTCAATGTAATACTCAAGCTTTGCAGCCTTCTGCGATATGGCCGGCAGGTACGATACAAAGGCATCCTCCTCAGGCCAAAATGGTGGGTTAAGGATCCAAGCTGTATCCACTGGGTATGGACGATGGTAAAGCCTTGCAGTCCAGTCCCACGACAAAGGGGGCAGCTCTATCCTTAGCTCCTTGTCGATATTGTGGCTGCGGGGAAAAGTAGCTGAAATGGTTGTAGAGTCATCAATCTGTACACTAACACTCTTAGGGTACGTAGGGCCTGTTTGACGTTGAAAAAAGGCGGCAGCCAGCGTTAATATAACTGCTGCCAGCCAAAACCAGATAGTTTTCTTCATAATTTAAAAGATTAAGGCATATAATATTAATTGATTTTAAAGCAGAACAAGCACCACCTTTGTTTCACCATTTCGCCTAAATTCAAGCGAAATGGATGAACCCGGGCTGAGCTCCTGCAACCTGAACATGTAATCATGAATGTTCTTTACAGGTTTTCCATTTATGGCGGTGATTACATCATTCTTTTGTAACCCTGCGGTATGGGCTGGCTGATTCTCGGTAACAGCCAATACCTTTAATCCATTGTTGGTAGCACCGCTAACATCGGGCATAATACCTAACCTAACCTTTAGCTCCTGACCGTGCCGCGATGTGGGTTGCGATGGACCCGCCTCCTGAAAAGTTAACCGTGATGAAGCGTTGGCAATTTCATGAATGACATCATAAATATACCCTGTGGCCATAGCTAACCCATCAAAGTTAATTCTATCAATATCATCGTTAGGTGTATGGTAATCGGTATGTGGGCCAGTGCTGAAAAAGATAACGGGGATATTATATGCGTAGAAACTTGCGTGATCCGATGGGCCGTAGCCCTGTGGCGATAGGGCCAAGCTAAAATTGTACGCCTCATTTGCTTTGATAAGCAACTCCTCAGCTTCAACCGATGTTTTTACACCACCCACCTGAAGCTCCATTTCCTCGTTTAGCCTACCTAACATGTCGATATTAATCATGGCCACAATGGAGTCGAGGGGCACAATTGGGTTCTCAACAAAAAAGCGCGACCCAAGCAAACCTTGCTCCTCGGCGGCAAAGGCAACTACCAGCACGCTCCGCCTTGGCTTGGCATGGGCTATCTTTTGCGCAATCTCCAGTATAGCCGCAACACCCGAAGCGTTATCGTCGGCGCCGTTATGTACCGCAAGGGTATCGGGCATCCTGCTTGACGAATTTTTACCGCCCATGCCAATATGATCGTAGTGGGCACCCACTACAACAAGCTGATTTTTAAGCATTGGGTCGGCACCCTCAACCTTACCAATAACATTCTGGGTGCTCTTTTTATTGGTTATGATATTGGTGCGAGCGCAAATATTTGCTGGCACAACGAATGAAAGGGGTTGCCTTGTATCGAGAATCCTTTTCTCTAGCTCGGCGATGGTACGTCCTGTAGGTTGCAAAATATAATTGGCCACCGATCGCTGAAGGTGCACTACTGGTATCTCAATACTAAAATTTTTCTGCTTCGACACCACCAGTTGATCTCGCTTATCGAACGTAGCCCCAGACACAAGGATTACACCCGCAGCCCCCTGATCTTTAGCCACCATCGCCTTATACCTATCGCTACCATAGTTCGATAAGGGGCTGGCAGGGTCATCACCCAGTGGGTTTCCCCTAAGGAGCACCACCCATTTATCGGTTACACTAACATTGGCATAATCGTCCCAAATCAGGGTATCGGAAAAAAAACTAATGCCGTACCCGGCAAAAACGGCAGTTGAAACCAGCGTGTCGGATGACGAGAAAGGAAAAACCATAAAATCTTTCCTCAAATCAAAGTATTTTCCGTTTACCGAAAATAAGTTATTATACCCAATATCCTGATTATCGATAAATTCGATGAACTGGTAACCGTTGCGACTAAGCAGTTCGAGGCCACTTTCGCTCATTACATCCTTAATGTACTTAGCGGCTACCCTATCGTAGGCAGTGCCTGGCTGGCGTCCCATGAGCGAATCGGATGCTAAAAAGTCGATATGAGCATACAGCTCTTCCTTTGTAATGTCGGTATTAACCTCTGGTTTAGGTGTGCATGAGTAGGCTATGCACAGCACAAATAGTATTGAGTAAAATGTAATTTTTTGCATTCGGCAAGAGTATTAGTTAGCAGCCATAACTGATTATGGTAAAGGAAAAATTCTTATACAAACCTACTGCAAAAAAATGTAAGTTGCAACAAGTACAACCCATGCAGAAACCTTGGGTCATATTATACTATCGTTAATTTTTGAGTAAATCCTTCAATTTATTACCCTTTTTTGTTACTATTGCATAAATAACTTAAAACAAACGCGCTATGAAAAAGTTAGCACTTCGCTATACATTGGTTGCAATAGCAGTAATTCTCCTAAGCGCCACCGCAAAAGCATGGTCGGAACACCCATTGATGGCCTATCAGGTGTTATCAACCATTCCTGAGCTTGCCAACCAGGATCCAATTGCTGTTAAAAGTTTAAAAAAATTTCTGATAGAGCAAGAAAAGGAGCTGGAGAAGTTTTTTGCAGAGCAAGAGCTATGGCTTTCTCAAAACCTAACGTACTACCCTGCCCTTCCCGATCACCTAAGGTTTAAGGCGACGGGCAATCCCGACGATATACTTGAACGGTTTTACAAAGCCATTAGGCTTAACCCTAACGTTAAGATGAAGCTATACCTGCACTTATTGCCCCATGAGGAGATTGGCGATAGGCAAACTGTGGCACCCGAATTACTCACAACCGTTAAGGATATTTCATCGCTTGTTACCACAAATTACGTGGAGCTAAACGAGGGCGATATGGTATCGCCACTGGCTGTGCTTTACAGCGCCAACGATGAACCTGATTATGGATTCGACCTTGGCCTATTTATTGACAACAACACACCACAAGGCAACGAATATGGATTTGGAGAACAACCATTTGGAGACCCCAACCTTGAGTATGGTAGCCAAGCCCCTTTCCATATGGGGTTTTACCACGAGGCCAAAATAGTTTTCTTTTTCGGCCCTTTCCTTAAAAAATCGCTTCCCGAAATGCGGATCAATCAATTCCGAGCACTTGCCGAGTTTGCTTTTGCATCGGGCAATCCTTACTGGGGGTACCGATTCATGGGTTGGGGGATGCACTACCTTGGCGATCTATCAATGCCATACCACTCTGTTGCGCTACCCGGGGTTAGCCCCCTTAAAATGATTTGGACTAACATTAAGGCAATGCTTGGTTTTCCAAAAAGCAGGGATAATGCAGTTCAACTAGTGAGCAATAGGCACTCGGTACTCGAAGAGTTCCAATGGCAAGTGTTAAGGGCTGCATACGAAAGCCACAATATGGACCACCCCCTGCTTACGGCTTTACGAAACCCTATTGAGATGGTTGACTACGACAAAGACTTTGCCAGACAAGTAGCAGCCAAGGAATCGGCTGAAAAATCAAAAAGGGTAGATAAAGTTCTAAAAACTTGGATGCCTGAGGTGCTGGTTTCGAATCCAAATTTTGAAACCCCTGGCTCGGACGAGCTTAAGGAGCTTATCCCTATGGCTAAGGCCGAAAAAGGAGAAGAGGCTGTGGATAGGATGAATGAGACCTTGATGGAGCTATTCCAATCGTACAGCATGCACCTGCTAAGCTTTTACAAGGCGATAATGGGGTAAAACGAACCATTCTACCTAAGCTAGGGGTTAAACCTTTTGATACTTCTGGTAAAGCTGGTGCACTATACCATCGGAAACACCTATGGTGGGTATAAGTATTCGCTTTGCGCCCGACCATTTCATTACTTTGATAAATATGTTGGAAGCAGGTACAATCACATCGGCCCTATCGGTATTTAAGCCCAGAATGCTTACGCGCTCATCGAGCGAGTATTGAGCAAGCTGCTTGTTCATCTCAACAAGTTCGTTGAGTAGGAGCTGCTGTTTATCTTTTTTCCCCGATAGCTTGATTATCTTGTTGATGTTACCCCCGGAGCCAATTAGCACAACATCTCGCGAGTTGGCCTTGAGGTGTTTAAGCCATTTTTTTATCTCTTTAAACTCCGCTTCGCCTGCGGTCTGGTTCAGGAGCCTAATGGTTCCCACGTTGAATGAGCGGGAGTCGACCAAAGCCCCATCGCTAAATAGCGTGATCTCCGTGCTACCCCCGCCCACATCAACGTATAGGTAGTGGCTATCATCATTTATCATCTCAACTATTTGGTTCGAGTATATTATCTCGGCCTCTTGCTTTCCGTCGATAATCTCTATCTCTACACCTGAATACTCGTTAACCTGTCGAATAATTTCATCTCCATTTGAAGCCTCACGCATTGCCGATGTGGCACAGGCTCGATAGGCCACCACCTCCTGCACATCCATTAGGTTTTTGAATGCAAGCATGGTTTTCTTAATCTTTTCGACTTTAGCTGGCGATATCTCGCCCCGAGTGAATGCATCATCGCCAAGGCGAACAGGCACACGTACCAGCGATGATTTTCTGAAGAGGGGTGCCCCAACGCCCTCAATCACATTCATAAAAAGTAATCGAATGGCATTAGAACCTATGTCGATGGCTGCAAATTTTAGTACATTCACGGGTTAGTATCTTTTTTATAGAGCCTCTGGTAATACTTGTAAAGCTCAATTTGCGATTGGTAATCCTTTTGCTTATCCTTTCGCTTGTACTTATTACTCAGGGAACCATCCACAACTCGTGCTTTAACATTATCCTTAAAACCGGCATCAAACACCTGCCGTAGCTCCTTTTGGATATCGGGATCGAAGACTGGTGCAGCCACCTCTACCCTATAGTCGAGGTTTCGGGTCATCCAATCGGCCGATGAGATGTAATACTTTGGATTATTGTTGTTGCAAAAAATAAAGAACCGGGAGTGCTCCAGATAGCGATCGACCACGCTAACAACCTCAATATTTTCACTTTGCCCTTCCACCCCTGGCACTAGTGAGCATATCCCCCTAACCATAAGCTTTATACTTACCCCAGCATTACTTGCCTGGTAGAGCTTACGAATTACGTCCAAGTCAACAATGTTATTAATTTTACAGTGGATGTATGCAGGGAGCTTCTTACGGGCATTGGCAATTTCGGTATCGATATGCATGTAGAGCTTACGGCGCATACTTACTGGTGAAACCCAAAGATACCTGTAGTTGAATGTTTTGTAATTGTACTCCAGAAAGGAGAAGACCTTCTCAACCTCGTTGGTAATTCGCTTATCTGCTGTAAGAATATTGATATCGGTGTAAAGATTGGCATTGCCCTCATGGAAGTTTCCTGTGCTTATGGTTGCATATCGCATCAGCTTGCCTTTTTCCTCGCGCGTAATGAGGGTTTGCTTATTGTGCACCTTAAGCCCGTAAATACCAAATATCACCTTAATACCCACCTCCTCCATCCGTTTGCTCCAGTAAATGTTAGCTCCCTCGTCAAATCGGGCTAGCAGCTCAATCACTACAGTAACCGACTTGCCATTCTGGGCGGCATTCATAAGAGCCCGAACCACCTTCGACTCGGTGGCAACTCGGTAAAGGGTAATCTTAATGCTGGTAACATCGGGGTCGATAGCGGCTTCGCGAAGCATCCTGGTGTAGTACGAAAAGCTGTGGTATGGGTAGTGTAACGAAATATCCTTTTTGGCCACCTCCTCTAGAACACTTGTGGAGGTTTCGAGCCTTTGAATGGGTATAGGATGCAAGGGTTTATTTATCAACTCCTCGCTTCCAAGCCTGGGGAATGATACGAAATCTTTGAAGTTATGATAACGCGACCCGGCCATCAGGTTATCGTTCCCATCCAAGTTCATTCTCTGAATTATAAACTGGAGTAAGTCGGGAGCAATGGCCGAGTCGTAAACAAAACGCACGGGTTGGCCCTTGGTTCTATTCTTAAGCCCTTTGGATATCTTCTCAAGCAAGCTCTCGGCTATATCATTATCCACATCGAGCTCGGCATCTCGTGTGATTTTTATGGTGTATGCCTCAAATGTATCGTAGGGTAAGATACTAAATACCTGGTTAAGGCAGAACCTTATTACATCGTCGAGAAGGATGATATAAATTCTGCCATCGTAATTCGGGAGCCGTACAAACCTTTCAAGGTCGGAGGTAGGTATTTCAATCAGCGAATACTCAAAAACCTCGGGATTATCGGCCTTTGACAGCTTAACGGCAAGGTAAATACTCCTATCCCTTATCTCTGGGAACTCATCCAATCGGCTAATCATGACAGGAGCAATGGATGGCGCTATTTGCTGCTTAAAATACTCAGCAACAAAAGCCTGATGCTCATCACCGAGTTGAGATTCATTTACTATGAATATACCCTTTGCCTTAAGCTCGTCAAGAATTTGAGCAAACACTCCATCGAATCGCTGCTGAAAGTCTTGCACAATTCTCTGTATCCTCTGAACCACCTTTTTAGGCTTTTCGGCTACCAGCTGCCTTATCCCCTTGTCGAGCTGCATTAATCGGAGTTGGGTTGCCACCCGTACCCTGAAGAACTCATCGAGGTTATTGCTAAATATGCCCAAAAACTTGAGCCGTTCGAGCAATGGCACATTAGGATTTTCAGCTTCTTGCAATACGCGCTCGTTGAACGATAACCAGCTTATCTCTCTATTTATGTATTCCTTCTGCTTAGCCATACCACCTAGTTTTTCGCTAATTAATGGTTTTTCGGATAATCAACCCAACTTGACGTTAGCTTCTTTTCGCCAAAATGGCTCCAGCTATCCACCTTAAAATCTAAACGAACCAATCCAGCCGTAGGCAGATTATCAATCTCACGTGGTAAAAACATATTGACAAAGCTGGTAAATGTGGGGTTATGCCCAACTAGCATGGCGCAATGAATATCGGCGGGAAGCGCAGACACTAGTCGCATCATCTCGCCCAATGTTGATTCATAAAGATTTTTATTCAGCACAATATTCTCGGGCGGAATTCCAACGATACTGCAAAAAATTGTAGCAGTGTGAGCCGCCCTATTTGCCGAGCTGGCAACTACTAGCTGAATGCCGATAAGTTCATCCTTTAGGAGGGTTGCCAGCTTGGTGGCATCGGCGATTCCCCTTGGGGCTAAGGGACGATCATAATCAGATTGACCAACATCGGCCCATGATGATTTGGCATGCCTAAGCACAAAAAGGGTTTTGCTAACACTCATGGATATCTGTACTTTGAATTTTGCAAATTAGCAGCTACAATAGCGAGCTTGCCAAGTCGGCAAGGTAGCTTCGCTCTCCTTTCACCAGGTTGATGTGGGCAAACACATCCTGCCCATGCATTTTGTCCGACAGGTAGGTTAGCCCGTTTGATTTCATATCAAGGTATGGATGATCAATCTGCTGGATATCGCCAGTAAAAACGAATTTAGTTCCCTCGCCGGCCCGAGTAATAATGGTTTTTACCTCGTGGGGGGTTAGGTTTTGCGCCTCATCAACAATGAAGAAAACATTGGATAAGCTACGTCCACGAATATATGCCAGAGGAGTAATTATGAGCCTATCGGTTCGTTGCAGCTCATCAATATACTGGTACTCCCTACTTGCCGATTTAAATTTGTTTTTGATAACGGTTAGGTTGTCGAACAGGGGCTGCATATAGGGACCAATCTTCTCGTTCACATCGCCCGGCAAGAAACCAATATCCTTATTAGCTAGGGGTACAATTGGCCTGGCCAGTAATATCTGGTTAAAATTCTTCTCCTGCTGCAGGGCAGCCGCCAGCGCAAGCAATGTTTTGCCTGTGCCCGCCTTCCCGGTGAGCGATACCAATAGTATTTCAGGCCGCATGAGCGCATCGAGGGAGAAGGTTTGCTCCGAGTTGCGTGGCTCAATGCCATAGGCTCTCATCTTCTCAACCCTACCGATGGTTTGGGTAGCAGGGCTATAGTGGCCAAGGGCACTCGATTTAGCCCCTTTAATAATAAAATACTGATTTGAGTAGGGCTTAATGCCTAGTTCGCTTGGGCTTAACCCGTCGAAATTATCGTACAACCCCTGCACCTTGGCGTCCTCTACCCCCTCAATTACCGTAATCTCACGCTTTAGGGTATCTAAGTCTTTAATCTTGTCCGACAGGTAATCCTGCGCAACGAGCCCAAGCGATTTGGCCTTCATGCGTAGGTTGATATCCTTTGACACCAAAATAACCGAAAGCTTGGGGTTCTCCTTCTGCAGATAATTTGCAATGGCCAAAATGCGATGATCAGGGTTTTTATCGGCGAACGACTGCTCCATCTCGGGCGAGAAAGGTTTACCTGTTTCAATCCTAAGCTTTCCATGCCCTTTCCCAAGCGAGATGCCACCATTGAATAGATTATCGCCCGCAATCTTATCGAGCTCGCGTGCAAACTCCCTAGCGTGAAAATTGATCATCTCGTTGCCCTTTTTAAAGTGGTCGAGCTCCTCGAGCGCCACTATGGGGATCACAATGTCGTTCTCCTGAAAATTATAGATACAGGTGTAATCATGAAGCAAAACGTTAGTATCCAACACAAAAACCTTTTTCTTTTTTACTGCCATACCGCTTGAATTTTATATTGATTCAAGCATAAAGCTACAAATTAACTTAAAGTTTAGGGTGAAAAAAACGTTAATTCTTCATATCGAAATAAACTTTGACTACTGACCGACTAATAAATACAGATTTAGCTTTGCTGCTACTTCGTGGTCTCGCTTCCTGCCTGACTGCGTCATTCAGGCAGGCGGTCGAAATCTGCCACATCAATATCATCATAAAAAATACTTAGTCGGCGGACACAAGTGATAAACTTTCTCAGCCAATCACAATTGGCTTACATCGTGAAAATCTTCGGGAGAAATACTAAAACCTGGCGCAACATTTCGCGCTGATTTTTTTGATACTTTTGCGGAAACTTTTCATGGAATGAACTACCAGCAAACAACACAATACCTTTTTTCGCAGCTCCCCATGTACCAACGAGTTGGTAAAGCAGCCTACAAAGCTGATTTGAATAATACCCATGCCCTCGATGAGCATTTCTCCCATCCACACCGCCAATTCAGAACCATACACATTGCTGGCACTAACGGCAAGGGTAGCACTTCGCATATGCTATGCTCCATCCTAATGGAGGCTGGCTACAAGGTTGGGCTGTACACATCGCCCCACCTTATCGATTTTCGTGAGAGGATAAGGGTAAACGGTAAACCTATTGCCGAAAAAGATGTAATAGCTTTTGTTGCAGACAACAAGGGTATCTTCGAAAGGATTAGGCCATCGTTCTTTGAAATGACCGTAGCCCTGGCATTCAAATACTTTGCCGATGAAAAGGTTGATGTTGCAGCTATTGAGGTAGGCTTGGGAGGAAGATTAGACTCGACCAACATTATAAACCCTGACCTGTCGGTTATTACCAACATTGGGCTAGACCACACCGATTTGCTGGGTGACACCTTGCAAAAGATTGCCACCGAAAAGGCTGGCATAATAAAACCTAACACACCGGTTGTTGTTAGCGAGAAGCAGCTGGAGGTAACCAGCATTTTTGAGGCCGTAGCCAAAACCAATAATGCTCCAATTGTTTTTGCTTGTAACAAATTTAGAGTTGAAAACTCTACGGTAAACAATGGTTATCAAACCATTACAGTACGAAGTATAGCGGATAGCTCGGAGAGGATTTTCAGCTTAGATTTAATGGGTAGCTATCAAACCAGAAATGTTGTTGGAGTACTAGCAGCAATTGACCAGCTACAACTTATTGGGTATAAGGTTAGCCCAAAAGATATAGCGCTGGGTTTACAAAAAGTAGTGGATAACACCGGACTTATGGGACGCTGGCAAACAATAGACCGCGAACCTTTAACCATTTGCGACACGGGGCACAATGTTGATGGAATAACCCATATTGTAAACCAAATTAAAAGTACTCCTTACAACAAGCTGCATATTGTTTTTGGCATGGTAGGGGATAAAAACATTGATGGCGTTCTACAGCTTCTACCCAAGGATGCTACATACTACTTTACACGTCCATCGATACCCCGCGCCATGGATGAGGCACTACTTGCCCACAGGGCAACACTGTTCGATTTACATGGGGGTGTTTTCCCTGATGTGAAATCGGCAATAGTTGCGGCACGCAAAACGGCAAAACCTAACGATCTAGTCTTCATTGGTGGAAGTACTTTTATAGTAGCCGATGCGCTGCAAGCATAAAAAAAGGCCGCATCTAAAGAAGCGGCCTTTACGTGTATGTTGAAACTTTTTAATCGGTCTTAAGCCCAAACATTATGGCCACACAACCACTGTTTACATTATCACTACTGCCCGTGCTATCATGAACCTTAACAAGGATTATTAGCTGTTGGGTCGATTCTACCTTAAAATCCCAAGTTAGTTTGTAGCTATTCTGAGCATTGGTATACAGCACTGTTCTCTCCACATCCATAACCTGAAATTCCACCTTTGAAAGGGGTTCGGACCCACAAACGGCAAGGCGATACTCCTGACCCGCATAGAATGTTTTGAACAGCTCCGCATCTTCGCCTTCGGTAAGAATTGCAGCGTTGTAGTTACCATCATGTATATAGGGTGCAAGTTCCAAGCGACAAACTCTTTTGGCAAAATTTTTACATTGAGCAGACCCAGAGAACGAGCTAAAAAAAAGTGCACCTGTTAGAAGAATTATAATCAATGGTCTCATATCGGGCGAAAATTTTACATTATGTACTTTGAACGTATTTCCGTTACCTTATCCTTAAGCTCCTGAAAAACTGCGGGGCTAACTGAGAAAACATTCTTGCTATGCAGCGTGGTTGAGGTTGAGTCGCTAACCACCTCTATTCGCGATACAGAAATTTGAACCTTATCGTAAATAATCTCTAGCTCTTTCATATCGCTCATTACCGATTGAATATCGGGCATGTGGTTGTGCTGCTTGAGGAGGTTGATTACGCTTGACAACGATAGCTTTTGATCGATAATTCGCTCCACCAGCTCATTGTCGCTTGAACCCACCTGGTTAACCAGTGCTGTTGCAATGTATAGCCCTTCAACCCAACCTCCAACAAGAATTATGGACCCTATTGCCACACGGTCATTCTCTTCAAGGATGGAGTTTGTGTTTAGGAACGTTTCGGAGATAATATCCATAATGGCATCGCGATTGTTCACGTTCTCCTCCAATCGTTGTATCACCTTATCGTCAATTGCATTCAATATGCCTAGGCCCTCGGCCAGTTTTTTGGATGCAGTCATATATTTGATTGAGGCTGGAGTTTGATCGAACAGGCTGGCGTAGCTCAAATCGGTACTATAGATGCCCAGATTTAAAGCCATGCTTTTGGTGGTGCTGTAACGCGAAATATTTTCAACGGGGTTCAATATCTCAGGATTATACTGTGCTCCTGAACGCTTAAGGATCATGGCAGTTTCGAGGGGCGAGGGCAGCGAGTAGAAAATCTGACGGGCTGTTTGCACCCCCGATTTTACAATTTCATCGCTGGCAACGTCCTCAACATCAACTTTAATCCTATCCTGCTTTGGTGAATCGGAGGCACAACTCATCATTAGCCCTGCAATTAGGATATGTAGAATGGCAACGTACTTCTTATTTAGTCCCCTGATATTCATAACCCGTAACTTTTGATGTTTACGCTTAATCTGCATTTACGAATAGTAAAAGTAACATTTTTTTTAAAACCAAAATAATTTAGCCCCATGTATATCTGCATTTAGTAACACTTTCCACGCTAACGCCACTCAAAGCACTACCATGCAAGCATATAAAGCAACCTAGGATTCACAACTTACTTTTTCTGCTGGCCATATTCTGTAAAACATCGCAAATAAAACCAATATCATTTGTACTTTTGCAATATTACAAAGTGCAAACCTATTTTTACTACAGGATGACTCAAGAGGAAAAACAAAGGCTGCTGGTTGAAGCGCTCGAGAAAAGCAGCGATGACAAAGTGATATCAATGCTAATTGACCTAAAAGAGCATGGTCAACCCTTTTACTTAGAGCCCTTGCTGAAAATGATGATAAGCAGCAGGGGCGAGATGCTCAAAAAGAATCTTACGGATTTCATTTCCGACATAAAACAGCAAGAGGCCGTTCCGATTATTGCAAAGTTTATTGCCGACCAACCGGGAGCAAATGGGATTACCAAGGTTATTACAGCTTGCTGGCAAAGCCGCCTCGATTTTTCTCAGCACCTCAACCCGTTCTTCGACCTGCTGATCGACTCCAGCTACATGAACGCATTTGAAGCTTTCACTGTGATTGAGAATAACATTGATGGGTTAGCATCCGAGCAGCTTGCACAGTATATAGCCCTAGTAAAGGGTGCGTTAGAAAAGTCGAGCCATGACAAAAAGCTGCTACTCCTCGAGATGATTGGAGTACTTGATAAAACCATAAGAGCGGCCCAATAGCCGCTCTTACTTTTATTATAACGATCAGACTTTAGCCATGGCTTGAGTAGTACTTCATGAATTGGCTACGCTCGTAAACATCTGGATCGCCAATTTTGCCATAGTTCATCGTACCCTTAATATCTGCCATGCTAGTATAGCCCTTCTCGTCCATCCATTTTTCAACAAAAGTTACTAGCGATTTTAGGTGAGCCGTTCCATTCTTGTATAGGGTAGAGCAAACCTGTGCCGAGCTAGCACCGGCGAGCATCATCTTAACTACTGCTTCGCCCGAATGTACCCCAGTCGAGGCCGAAATATCAATCTTTGGTACAATATGGCTCGCCATAGCAACCCAGCGCAATGTGTCGCGAATATCGCTGGGGTTACTGAACACCTCAGCCGAGGTTACCTTCATGCTCTTTATATCCAAATCGGGGGCAAAAAAACGGTTAAAAAGCACTACCCCTTGGATATTGCGATACCAAAGCTGCTCGATGATCCGGAGCGGGTTTGTAAAATGATTGCCCAATTTGAATGCTATGGGAATTGAAATTAGCCTGCGCAACTTCTCGGCTAGCGTGTAGTATACAGCCTCGTAATCCTCGGCCGTTTTACGGCTATCGGTTGGCAACACAAACACGTTAACCTCTAGCGCATCGGCGCCCGCCTCCTGAATTTTTGCAGCAAAATCAATCCACTTTGAGGCCGATATGCAGTTGATGCTTGCAATAACAGGAATATCAACAGCTTCCTTAGCCTCTGATATCAGCTCAAGGTATTTCTCCACGTTGTTGCTAGTAACGTACGATTTGAGGTAGTCCTCTGCCTCGGGGTAATCGCTATGCACCGAGAGCGATCCGACCTCGTGGAGTATTTGTTCCTCAAAAAGCGACTTAAGCACAACTGCTGCTGCACCATATGCTTCGAGCTTTTTTATTGTCTCAACATTGGATGTAAGGCCTGAGCTGCTGACGATTATTGGGTTTTTTAAGCTAAGCCCTAGATAGGTTGTTTGTAGATTTGCCATCGGTTTACGTTTTGGAGTATAAATTTGGCTGAAAAATAGCAATTTTTTTAGTTCGCACCATAATTCCTTGCGCCAAAAATGCGGCTACCCACCCTAATCATTGTTGAACCTTCCTCGATCGCAACCTCAAAATCGCCTGACATTCCCATCGATAGGGTGTTGAAGCTAGGTTGGTTGGCAAAGTATTTTTGCTTAACATTTTTAAAGGTATCAGCCAACCCTTTAAACTCCCGCCTAACCTGCTCCATATTGTCGGTAAAGGTAGCCATACCCATTAGCCCCACAACTCGAACGTTGGCATATTCTGCCAACGCTGGGGTGGACAGCATGGTGTCGAGCTCTTGGGCAGAGAGGCCAAACTTAGTATCCTCTTCGGCAATATGAACCTGAAGCAGGCAGTCGATAACCCTATCATTCTTGGCACCGCACTTGTTAATTTCCTTCAGCAATTTGGCACTGTCAACGGAATGAATTAAGCTAACGAATGGTGCAACGTACTTCACCTTATTGGTTTGCAGGTGCCCAACCAGATGCCACTGAATATCCTTTGGCATAACCTCCTGCTTCGAGATCATCTCCTGCACCTTATTCTCTCCAAAAATTCGGTGACCCGCATTGTAAGCCTCCATGATAACTTCAGGGGGGTGAGTTTTTGAAATGGCTACCAAAGTAATATGGGGTGGGATGATTCTTTTAATGTTCTTTAGATTTTCTGCAACGCTCATAATGTAAGGTTTTTGCAAAGTTAGCTAAACACCATTCCAAAAAAAAGAATTTTAGTGAAAAAGAAAATCGGGTAGCATCAGCTACCCGATTAGGCAATTTAAGCTACTTAGTGCTTAGTCCAAGCTATGAATCACCAAACCGCTCCTTAGCTTTGGCTCGAACCAAGTGGTTTTTGGAGGCATAATGTTGCCAGTGTCAGCAATGTCGATAAGCTGCTTCATCGATACTGGGTATAGAGCGAAGGCTACAGCCATCTCGCCGCTATCAACTCGTTTTTTCAACTCGCCCAATCCACGGATACCGCCAACAAAGTCGATTCGCTTAGATGTTCTTAAATCCGATATGCCCAGAATGTTATTTAAAACCAGATCGGACAGAATGGTGACATCGAGTACACCAATGGGGTCGTTATCGTTGTATGTGCCTGGCTTAGCGGTAAGCGAATACCACTTACCCTCAAGGTACATGCTGAAGTTATGAAGAGCCTTGGGCTTGTATATCTCTGAGCCCACCTCCTCAACCTCAAATTTATCTTGAAGTTTCTCGATCAGCTGTGCAGGTGTTAATCCATTCAAATCCTTGACTACTCGGTTATAATCGATGATGTTAAGCTGGTTGTCGGGGAAGATAACGGCAAGGAAATAGTTGTACTCCTCGTTACCAGTATGGTTAGGGTTGTTTGCCTTTTTCTCCTGCCCTACCCTTGCAGCAGCAGCGGTACGGTGGTGGCCATCGGCTACGTAGAGAGCGGGTTGTTGAGCAAAAATCTCAGTAATCCTATTGTTTACAGCATCATCATCAACTGTCCATAGGTGATGGCCAAATCCATCCTCGGCCACAAAGTCGTAATCGGGATCCTTGCTGCTAACCACCTCAGCCACTATATCGTCAATCTCTTTTATGGCGGGGTATGCAAAGAACACAGGCTCAATATTGGCGTTCTGGATACGAATATGGATCATCCTATCCTCCTCCTTATCGGGACGAGTAAGCTCGTGCTTCTTTATTTTGCCCTCCATGTAGTCCTCGAAATGGCAAGCAACGGCCAAGCCATACTGGGTTCTTCCCTCCATGGTTTGAGCGTAAACGTAGTACATCTCTTTTTGATCTTGTACTAGCCACCCGTTCTGCTGCCACTTTTTAAAATTCTCCATTGCCTTGTTGTAGGCCTCCTGGGAGTGCTCATCGATTATGGGATCGAAATCAATCTCGGGCTTAATGATATGAAGCAACGATTTTTCGCCTGCCTCTGCTTTTGCCTCCACGGAGTTCAGCACATCGTAAGGTCGTGAAGCGACCTCTTGCGCCAGCTCCTTTGGTGGACGAATCCCTTTAAAAGGTTTAATTTTAACCATCTGAAGTTACTTTATTCTAGTTTCTACTTATTTACTTGGAAAGTGCGGTCGCCGTTTTTGATAAAGTTAACGATTTGGTTTGCAGCAGCAAGTCCAGCGTTTACGTTAGCCTCTGAGGTTTGAGCGCCCATCTTTTTGGGTGTGGCAAAAACCCTTACCCCAAATTTTTCAACCAGGGCAGCGTGTGTGTCGGCTGCAATGTCCGTAGCATACTTCAGGTCTGTGCGCTCCTCAAGGGCTTTCATCATTCCATCCTCGTCAATCACCTCTTTGCGGGCAGTATTAATAAGGGTAGCGCCCTTAGGCATTTTGGTTAGCAGGTTGTAACCAATCGACTTCTTGGTCTTATCGTTTGCAGGGATGTGTAACGATAGGTAATCGCTAACTGCGTACAGCTCCTCAACAGTGCCAACCACCTTAACGCCGTCCTTCTCCATATCCTCTTTCTTAACGAATGGGTCGAAAGCGTATACCTCCATACCAAAACCTTTTGCATGCGAAGCAACTAGTTTACCCACATTGCCATATGCATGAATGCCCAATCGTTTCCCTTTAATCTCGGTACCTGCAACAGGGGTGAACTGGTTACGCGCCATATAAATCATCATACCGATGGCCAGCTCAGCTACGGCGTTTGAGTTTTGACCTGGGGTATTCATAGCCACAACGCCCTTGGCTGTGCAGGCTTCAAGGTCTAGGTTATCGTATCCTGCGCCAGCACGAACCACAACCTTTAGGTTTTTTGCTGCTTCCACCACATCGGCAGAGATAATATCACTACGCACGATAATAGCGTCTACATCGGCCACAGCTTTAAGTAAATCGGCCTTGTCGGTATACTTCTCAAGCAGAGCAAGTTCGAAACCGGCATCCTCAACAATTTTGCGGATACCATCAACAGCCACTTTTGCAAAAGGCTTATCGGTTGCTACAAGTACTTTAGCCATAATATTTGGGTATTTATGTTTAATTAATACTGACGATACAGAAATCCAAGGGCTGAACAGGTTAACCATTCAGCCCTAAATCTATACTAATTTTTAAGCATTCTGCTTCTCGAACTCCTTCATGCACTCAACCAAAGCCTCTACGCTCTCGATTGGGCAAGCATTATAGATAGACGCACGGAATCCGCCAACCGAACGGTGACCCTTAATGCCCACCATACCAGCCTTCTTGGCAAAATCCATGAATGCAGCTTCCTTATCTTTATACTCCTCTGCCATAACAAAGCAAACGTTCATGATGGAACGATCCTCTTTGGCTGCGGTTCCAACAAACATCTTGTTGCGATCAATCTCGCCATAAAGCAAGTCAGCTTTTTTCTGGTTAATCTTACTCATCTCGGCAACACCGCCCATCTCTTTTACCCACTTGAGGGTTTCGTGCATAACGAAAATTGGTAGTACGGGTGGGGTGTTGAACATTGAGTTGTTCTTAGGCTCATCGCCAATATGGGTTGAGTACTTCACCATGCTGGGCAGCTGCCTTTGAACGGTATCCAAGAAATCTTTGCGGACAATTACGAAGGTTACACCAGCAGGGCCAACGTTTTTCTGTGCTCCTCCATAAATCATGGCGTACTTCGATATATCAACAGGACGGCTCATGATGTCAGAGCTCATATCAGCAATAAGATTTACCGGGCTGTCGATATCGGTCTTGATCTCGGTGCCGTAAATTGTGTTGTTGGTTGTGATGTGGAAGTAGTCGGCATCGGTAGGGATTGTGTACCCTTTAGGAACGTATGAGTAATTCTTATCGGCAGATGAAGCAACTACGCTAACCTCACCATAAAGTTTTGCCTCTTTAATGGCTTTCTTTGCCCATACACCAGTCTCAAGGTAAGCACCCTTCTTGTTAAGGAAGTTTGCAGCCAACGTGTAGAACTGGGTTGAAGCACCTCCGCCAAGGAATAGAACAGCGTAGCTATCGGGGATATTTAGTAAATCGCGCCATAGCTGCTCGGTTTCAGCCATAATACGTTCCCAACCTGGGGTACGGTGAGAAATTTCAAGGATTCCGATTCCAGTATTATCAAAATCGCGAATTGCCTCGATGGTTGCCTCGATGGCCTGCTTAGGAAGAACGCAAGGGCCCGCATTAAAATTATGTTTCTTCATAGTATCCAAGTTTTAATCTGTTATACAAATAAGTAATTTTCCGTCAAATTTCTAACTTATTTTTTACTTTTCCTAATGAATTGCTAATGATATAAAGCAGGAAAGTGTAGATTTAAAAGGATTGCAAAGCACCTTTTGAATACAGGTTACAACCCATACAAGTTGGCTCATTAGCAGCTACATTACATCACCCTACGAGCAAGGTTCAAATCGGCTTTTACAATTGCGGCTTTGCTGCAACCAGCTTGCCCTTGCGGAGAACGGGAACCACCGATGAGCTGTCGGGGGTAAAGCAGTAATCAAGAACATCATCGAGGCCTAATTTTTTGAGCCTATGCCTTTGAGCAACAAGCTCGAGGTATGATTTGATATCGCCTTTGGCGCGATCCCAAAGCTGCATGGCAGCCTGTGCAGAGTCGCAATGCGTTTCGAAAGCAACAGTTGCCAACAGTTGCTGGGCAAATGCACCAGCAAAAAGAGTATCCTCGAGGCAAAACTTACCTTTCCATCCAGCGCAAAGAACAAGCACGTCCCCATCATTAGTACTTTTCACCCAGCTGGCAACGGCCGTAATATTTATAAACGAGGCTACTACAACCGAAAGCCCCTTTGATGCCTCAATAATTGCACGGGTACCGTTGGTGGTGCTATACGCCACCTCGCGCCCCCCAATTCGCTCTGGGGTAAAGTTGAATGGAGAGTTACCAAAGTCGGCAAAATCGAGGGTTACGCCATCGCGTTCGGCGGCAACTATGTAACCTCTTTCCTTGGCCTTTCTGGCCTCATCGATGCTTGGTACGGGTATAACTGCCTTGGCTCCATTGGCAAAGGCAGCACAAATGGCCGATGTTGCCCTAAGCACATCTACCACAATAATATGTGAATTAGAAATATCGTAGTACTGAATACTCTCGGGCGTGAAGCACACCTCAACCTTTCGCTTCTGCATATGATTATAAAAACTAAGGTGTAAAGATAAACATTGCATTTACCCCTACACCTTCAATAATGAGCTTAAAAATTACTTCTTGTAGATGGGCATCTTAACCACTTTTGCCTTGAGGCTCTTGTTACGAACCTGAATAAAGATTTCAGTATCGGCCTTAGCGTAGGGGGTTAGTACGTAGCCCATTCCAATTCCAATCTTCATCATGGGCGACATGGTGCCAGAGGTTACCTCACCAATCACCTCGCCCTGAGCATCAAGAATCTCGTAATGCTGACGAGGAATGCCTCTATCAACCATCTCGAAACCAACTAGCCTGCGCTTTAAGCCGTTGGCTTTAAGGTCGAGCATGTACTGCTTGTCGATAAAATCTTTATGATCAACAAATTTAGTAATCCAGCCCAAACCAGCTTCGAGCGGCGATGTGCTATCGCTGATATCGTTTCCATATAAGCAGAAACCCATCTCTAGACGTAGGGTGTCGCGAGCACCAAGACCAATTGGCTTGATGCCAAACTCTTCACCAGCTTCGAACACAGCCTTCCAAATCTTCTCAGCATCGTTGTTGGCACAGTAAATTTCGCATCCACCAGCGCCAGTGTATCCTGTTGTTGAGAAGATAACATCCTTAACCCCGGCAAACTCCAACTTTTTAAAGGTGTAATACTCCATATCCTCAATGGGCTCGTTGGTTAGCTTTTGCATTGCCTTTAGCGCCAAAGGCCCCTGAACTGCAAGCTGGGCAATCTCGTCGGAGGCATTGTATAGCTCCTTGCCTGGAGTAAGATTGAACTTTGATGCATGGCTAACAAGCCATTTCCAATCCTTATCGATATTAGCTGCGTTTATAACGAGCAGGTACGTTTCTGCATCGAAACGGTAAACCAAGAGGTCGTCAACTATTCCGCCCTTTCCATTAGGGAAGCAGGAGTACTGCACCTTACCATCGGAAAGCGCTGCAGCGTCATTGGAGGTAACGTACTGAATGAAGCTAAGCGCATTGGGGCCTTTAACCCAAATCTCGCCCATGTGCGACACATCAAAAACGCCAACCTTCCCGCGCACAGTAATATGCTCATCGGTTATACCAGAATACTCTATGGGCATATTGTAACCAGCAAAGGGCGCCATTTTGGCCCCCAGCTCAATGTGAAATTTTGTAAATGGTGTGGTTTTCATTGCTATATCTTTATTAGCTGTATAGTTTATATTATTGTACAAACCTAAGGCAAATTTTGATAATTGCCAATTTGAGCCAACACAAAAGTTGATGCAATAAAGTTGTTATGCAGCAGTCATTTTGTATTTTGTTAATAGCAGCATAATACAATGTAAAGCGATTTTAACTATATTTGTGTAATCAATACGCTAAAGCAATGTATAAGCACATTGACGTCACAAAACTCGACGAGATTTCAGCAGGAAGCAAGGAGCTAATTCATGATTTAGTTCAGCTCTTTACTAGGCAGGCAATAGATTTTGGGCAACGTTTCGACACCTTGCTTAGAGACAAAGACTATGCGCAGCTAGCAAAATTTGCCCACAAGGTAAAGGGCAGCGTATCGACCCTAGGCATGAATAACTTGGCTCTAAAGATGAAGGAACTGGAGGAGCTTGCAAAAGCAAACGATAGCAAGGGTGAAGCCAAGAACCTAATTGAACACTTTAAAACCGTAAGTAACGAAGCCATTGATGAGCTTAACGCCATCCTCAACAGACAATAAAATTTTATAGCCATGATAAATGTAGAAAAAGTAAATGATGTGCTTATTGTTTCGTTTGAAACAGAGAACAAGCTGAATGCTGCAATTGCCCAGACCTTCAAAATTGAGGTTGCGAAGCTTTTTGATCAACCAAATATGAAGCTGGTGATTGATCTTGGAGGAATTGAATATATCGACAGCTCAGGCTTTGGCGCACTTCTGTCGGTACTAAGGGCCTCAAAGGGAAGTGGCGCTCAGCTTAAACTATGCAACATTTCGCCCGAGGTTATGGCGCTGGTTCAGCTACTTCAACTACAAACCGTTTTCGATATTAGAAAAAGTATTGATGAGTGCCTAAATTCATTCGACTAGCTTTTCCGAGTTAAATAATTTCGATACTTAGCCCAATATGGGATTTACGCTAGCTTTTGAGAATTTTTACAACAGCATTGGCAATTGTATTTTTAAGCTCTTGCTCACCACTTAATCGGTTTACTTACGATAAGTACCTACAGGAACACACCCTTAAAATTGAACTTAAGCTCAATGCTTACATCCCCCAAAAATCGCTTTTTAGTAGTCATACCTTTTACTCCACGTTGGGGTTTGAGCATTTTGGTAGGGTTTCGGATGATGGGTCAAAAACTGTATATTTAACCATTACTCATGAATACGACCAAACCACGGATCCGCCCGAACCAATTCTTTTTATTGATATTGACGATGATTTCACCAAGTTAAACCCAACCTCACAAACATCCAGGCAATTTGTTAGTGCGCAAACATCGCATCGAGATGGAGCAGCAATAAAAGATGAATCGATCCTTAACATTGACGATGACGAAGCTGAGGATGAACTTGTACGCACCTCAACCACTACCCTTAACACCATGGAAAGAACCAAACAGGTATATGAAATCCCCGTTGAACTATTTGAACAAATTACAAAGGCAAGGGAACTAACTTTCAGGCAATACATTGGCAATCAAGCCATAGATATAATCCCTACCTACGGCGAGAAACGAACCATCGCATCGTTTTACAGAAGCATTATTCAGAAATAACAACGAGGAGAACCCCCTAAAAAAAGGTTGCCCAGATCCGAAGTGAATCTGGGACTAAAATAGGTTGGACAAACATGCTTGGCTGACATTTGGAGAACCTGGGCAACCCGACTGCTGGTGTTTGCAGCCTTTATATAAATCGTGTTGTTGGGGAACACTGCATATGTAAAGGATAAAAATTATGCCAAAAAAGCGACACTAAAGCCAACTAACACATACACAGCACGAAACAAAATCGCCCAAACAAAACCAAGTAGGTAAACACCGAAAAGCATAAAGCTTTATCCCCAATTTGTGGAAATATTGAGCAGCAACACCCCAGAACCACGCCCTAAAAACCATAATTACAACCTGTTCAATAGCCCTCATCTGCAATATACTTGCAAAGTATCAATAAATATTTGTAAATTTCGGTACATTTAATGCGAGTATGATCCATTGAAAAGATTGATTTGATGAAAAAGTTTTTTAAGATAACAATCTACCTTACAGCATCTATCCTGTTCATAGCATTATCATTACACATTGGATGGAGATTCAAAGACCGACAAGTTGTAAACGTATACATACTTGACAAAACCGTTACGCAGCCTGACAGGCCAGAGCATAAGTCGCTTGTATGGACATTAAACCACAATCGATTTGTGAAAGCTAATGGCGACAGCTACTCGAACAAAAAGGACTACTTCGGTTTTTTCCCTGTCGACATAGAAACTGAAACCTTCGACTTTAGAAGCATGCGAATAAATGAGGTTGAAGAATTCTCTGATCTGTACGATGTAGCCTACTACGCCGATTGCTATGGAGTTCAATCATTCGAATGGTACAAAGGCAAGTCAAAACCTGTTCGCTCGCAGAAGGTATATGGTGGCCTTAACCAGAACGATTACCTATTGTTAAAAAAAATGCTAGAGAAAAACAAGCTAGTAATTGCCGAATACAATATGTTTAGCACCCCCACCAACGCGCTGGTTCGAATTAAAACCGAAGAACTTTTAGATTTAAACTGGCGGGGTTGGGCAGGTAAATACTTCCAGTCGCTCAATGTAAACGCAACCAACGGCCCTCCGGAGTGGATGAAAAATCTTTATGAATCGCAACACCTAGGGGTATGGCCAAATGGCAAGGAGGGTATAGTGCTTATTAACAATGATGGTCTTATCGAAGTGCTTGCTATTGACGAACACCTGAAGCAGAGCATTCCAACTATAAAATCAACTGATGAAGCGGTAAAAAGATTTGGCGTTGCCAAAGAAATAGCCTATGAGCATTGGTTTGAGATTGTTGAGCCAGGTGCAAACACTGTTCACGCCCATTTTGCAATTGATGTTACACCCGAAGGTGAGGAGAAGCTTAAACGGATAGGAATTACCCCCTCGTTCCCAGCTGTTATCGAAGGGAGAAACAATGGCTGGATGTTCTATTTCTGTGGCGATTTTGCTGAGAACCCTACCCACTTATGGACAGCCAAACTAGCAGGAGGAAGGGGAGTAAACCATTTCATCACACGATTTGGCGCAACCAATCGAGCTAAGTTCTTCAAGCACTACTACCACCCGCTTATCAAGAACATACTTAACGAGTATGCTGAGCAAGCTGTTACTAAAGAATAGGTAACGGGTTAAATCTGATTATTTCTACAAAAAATGCGTAAGCATAGATTATAGCTCTACGCTTTTTTGATTTCAAAAAAAATAATTATGCAGATCAATATTAGTAATACTGAGAAATACTTTCTACACAATGAGAGCATTGAGGAAACAGGTAACCTTTCCATTGACCTTCCCGACACCACCAAAGTTTTTTACGAGGTAGTGAGAGTAGTTAGGGGCAAGGGGCTATTCTTAGAAGAGCATCTGGATAGATTGCATAAATCGGTAATGCTTTCGAACCTCAACTGCATTGATATCAAAAGCATAAAAACCAACATCCGCAGGTTGCTAAATGTAAACTACGTAGAAGAAAAGAACATAAAGCTAAATTTTTACTGCCAGAACGAACGCCAAGAGCTGTACGCATTTTTTGTTGAAAGCCACTACCCCAGCAACCAGATGTACCAAACGGGAGTTAAGGTTGAGCTGCTCCCCATAGAACGACACAACCCCAATGTGAAGTTGGAAAACCCTCACCTTAGGGGCTCAGCCGATAAGGCAATTTGCCTGTCGCAGACCCATGAAATGCTGCTGGTGAATTCTCAGGGGTTCATCACCGAGGGCAGCCGTTCCAATTTTTTCGCAGTATTTGGCAACAAGCTAGTAACCCCTCCTTCACAGCAAGTATTAGAGGGCATTACTCGTAAAATGGTGATAAAACTCGCCCACGAGAATTACATTATGCTGGAGGAAAGGCCAATCCACACATCGGAAATTAGCGAAATGGACGGCGCCTTTATCACCGGAACATCCTCAAAAGTGCTTCCAATTGCCAAAATAGCAAACCACACATTTGCTACAATACCCGAAACAACAAGAATAATGATGAAACTTTACGATGAGCTAATGATAAAATCGCTGACATCCGACATATAATATTAGCGGTCAAATCAATAGCTTTGTTGTAAAATACACTCCAAACATAACCCATAAAATAAAACATTATGAAACGTATTGTTCTATTACTAACCATCCCCATTCTCCTTACCATGACAAATTGTACACACCAAGAGAAGGGCATTGAGGGAAGCCCCATCACTCAGGCTCAGGTTGAACAAACCCAAAACGAACTGTTACAAAAATTTGGCGAAGGTCAGCAGTTCCGCATTGAGCGTGGCGTTAGCCAAGTGGCCAACCTTTGGCGACAGGTCGACGGTTCATTCCATGAGTTCAAAACATTCTGCGAGGAGCGGTTTGTTGCTGATGAAGCAGAGCTGGAGACCCTATTCAACAAGCTTTCCTTCGGATTTGAAGTGCTAAACGGAAACTTTTTGAAGATTAGCAAAGATCTGATGCGCCCATTGCACCTCGACATGGGCCCTGTTACCCCTATCGACATGATGTTTGGTGGATTTAGCGCCTCGGCCCACCTTTCCGAGGATTTGTACACCAGCAAAATCGCCTTTGTTACTGCCCTTAACTTCCCGTTCTACAGCCTTAACGAGAAGACAGAGCTAGGCCCAACTTGGACTCGCCAGCAGTGGGCATACGCCCGAATGGGCGATAGATTCACCTCGCGTGTACCTGCCGAGCTACAGCAAAACTACTCACGCATAAGCACCGATGCCGATGCCTACATTGATGATTATAATATCTACATGGCGAACCTTAGAAACGAGCAGGGCGAGCAACTTTTCCCCGAGGGTATGAAGCTTATTACCCACTGGGGGCTACGCGACGAGCTAAAGTCGCAGTATGCCAATACCGAGGGTGGCCTCGAAAGGCAAAAAATGATTTACCAAGTGATGCAACGCATTATCGACCAATCCATTCCACAAAAGGTTATCTCCAACGATGAGTACATATGGAAACCCATAAGCAACGAGGTGGCAAAGGACGACAAAAAGGTTGATGCTGCGGCCGAACCCAACACTAGGTATAAGCATCTGCTTAACCTTTTCGTGGCCATTGAGGAGATGGATGCCTTTTACCCCAACATGCCCAACTTCATACAGCGTCGCTTCGAATCGACCTACGAGATTCCCGTAGAAGATGTGGAGAAGCTATTTATCGACTTTGTGTCATCAAAGCAAGTGAGAGAGGCTGGCAAGCTAATTAGCGAAAGGCTTGGACGCCCACTGCAACCCTTCGATATTTGGTACGATGGCTTCAAGTCGCGGAGCAGCATACCCGCCGAGGTGCTTGACAATGCCGTTGCCAAACGATTCTCATCGGCCGAGGCATTCCAAAACGAGATACCCAACATATTAACCTCCCTAGGATGGAGTGAGGATAAGGCCAAGTTTTTCCAATCGAAAATTGCCGTTGAGGGAAGCCGGGGTGCTGGCCATGCTTGGGGCGCTGCCATGCGCGACGACATTGCCCTACTCCGCACCCGCATTGGGGCAAATGGTATGGACTACAAAGGATTTAACATTGCTATGCACGAGTTTGGCCACACCGTTGAGCAAACCATCACCCTGCACAACGTGGATTACTACACGCTTACAGGTGTTCCAAACACTGCCTTCACCGAAGCCCTTGCCTTTATCTTCCAAAAACGTGACTTAGATGTACTAGGTATAATGGACAACAATCCAGAGAAAGCCCATCTGCAGGCCCTCGATAACCTTTGGCAATGCTACGAGATAATGGGCGTTTCGCTAGTAGACATAAACCTTTGGAGATGGCTTTACGAAAACCCTAACGCTACCCCAGCGCAGCTTAAAGAGGCAACCATTAGCATTGCTAAGGATATTTGGAATAAGTACTACGCCGATGTATTTGGCAGCACCGATGAGCCCATACTGGCAGTTTACAGCCATATGATCAGCAACCCGCTTTACCTGTCGGCATACCCCATGGGGCTACTAATCGACTTCCAACTCGAGCAGTACATCGCAGGCAAGCACTTCGCCAACGAGATTCAGCGAATATTTGAGCAGGGAAGCATCATTCCTCAGCTTTGGATGAATGGAGCAGTTGGGTCGCCACTATCCATCGAGCCCACGCTTAGTGCAGCCGAAAAGGCTATCTCGGTAGTGAAGAAATAATCATGGAATGACGTTCTCAGAAACCTTACATAAAACAAGGATTGAGCTGGCTAAGTGAACCTAGCCAGCTCAATTTGCTTACTACAAAGCAAATCAACATGCAAATCAAATTCATACTTGTTGAACCCGCAGTACCCGAAAACGTGGGGGCAGCCGCCCGAGCCATTAAAACCATGGGGTTTAAGGAGCTAAGATTGGTAAACCCCTGCAACTACCAATGCGACAAGGCGCTGATGCTAGCCCACGGTTCACACGACATATTGGATAATGCGAAAGTTTTCGACTCCCTCTCCATGGCGCTGGAGGATATTGACTTTTCGATTGCCACATCGGCAAAGCAGCGTTGGGTTAAGCAGGATATTGTATCGAGCCATGATCTGAAATCGTTCATCGAGAGAAAGAAAAGTTCGATACATTCGGTTGCCATTGTGTTTGGGGGCGAGGAGTCGGGGCTATCGAACAGCGACATGGCCCTTTGCGATGCAGTTGCCTCTATCCCAATCCCCCAGCCCTACCCTTCGCTAAACCTAGCACAAGCCGTTATGGTTTTTGCATACTCACTTTCCAGCGTTGCCGCTAGCAACGCGGCACACCCAGAGCTTGCAGAGGATAATGCTGGATACAAACCTCTAAAGGATAGAATAGTAAAAATACTCAATACAATTGGCATAACGGAGGCAACATTGGTTCACGGTAGAGTGCTGGAGCGGCTTAGCCAAATATCCGATGAGGATATAAACCTGCTACACTCCGTATCGGCCAAAGTAATTGATTCAATTGAAAATAGTAAGGATTCTTAAAGCTAGCGCAACTATTTATGAACGAACAGATTTCTAAAAACTACCTCAGCATTGGGCAAAGCATTGGTCTATTGGCAATAACTCTAGCAGTAACAATATTCCTTTCGCCAATTATGTTTCTAAAAGGAATAATTGGCGCTGAGGCCACTACCTTTTTGTTCTACCTAGTCACCATGGGATTATCATTTTGGATACTTTTCTCCATCTGGAAAAACAAAAGCGATGATTACTCATTCAGCTATAAAGTTCCAAAAGGCATAATTATTCCAGTAATCCTTTTGGGTACTTTGTGTATTCAGCTATCGTTAACCATACCACTCTCATCGCTTATACCCATGTCCGATGAGTTTGCAGAGCTTTTCAAGCAAAGCTTGGGTAACCCACGGAATATTTTTACTTTCACAACCATTGTGGTGCTAGCACCTGTGCTTGAGGAGCTAATATTTAGAGGTATCATACTAAAAGGCTTACTAAAGCGATACTCTCCCGCTACAGCCATTGCTGCATCGAGCGTTCTGTTTGGTGTTGTTCACCTAAACCCTTGGCAATTCATTTCGGCCCTGATCCTTGGAATATTCATAGGGTGGGTTTACTACCGAACACGAAGCATTTCGCTTGCAATAATTATTCACGCCTTCAACAATTTTACAGCTACCTTACCAGAAATTATTGGAATTGACGAATCGAAATATGACCATACTCACCTCCGAGAGCTAATCATGACCGACATTAAGTATACTTTAATAATTGGAGGAGCTGCGGTGGTTGCTGCCGCTTGTATCTATGTACTTAACAAAAGGCTTAAACAAGTTCCTACTCCTACAGCTGCAAGGGTTGAGGGAAATAAGGCCAATTTTTAATCATCATTTCTTTATCAATAGGTGTAAAAGTAATACATTTACAAAAAAAGAACGTTTGCTATGTTTGGAGTTGTAAACCAATGCTTGGCTGCCCTACGTAAAGAGCCATTTAAGCGAAGCGAAATGATTAGCCAACCGCTGTTTGGCGAAACCTTTGTGATACTAGAGGAGCATCGTGAGTGGTATCGTGTTAGGCAATCGCTCGACGATTATGAGGGGTGGATTGATAGCAAGCTCTGCCAGCAGTTCGACGATGAGCAGATGGGACTGCTAACACTCGAAGGGGTCTCGGCTGTGGCCACGAGGTTATTTACGGCCAAAGCAAACACCAACGATTATCCCATAAGGCTATGCCCAGGCTCAACCCTATACAATTTCAACGCCGACAATGGTACATTTGGCCTGCTTAGCGAAACTTTCAAAACATTCAACATCCCCATCGAGCTATCAACAAGCACCGAGGATAACTTAATTAACCTAGCCGAGAGCTATGTAAACTCGCCCTACCTTTGGGGTGGCCGATCGCCCTACGGAATTGATTGCTCAGGCTTAACTCAGGTGATCTTCAAGATGATTGGCATTAGCCTACCCCGCGATGCAAGCCAACAGGTTGGCATGGGCAACACGGTCGATTTTATCAACCTTACCCGCGTGGGCGATTTAGCCTTTTTCGACGATGAGGAGGGGAATATAATTCATGTGGGCATAGTACTTCCTGACAATAAGATTATCCACAGCTCGGGGTATGTTAAGATTGATCTACTCGATCAGCAAGGGATATACAATGCTAAGCACAAGCGGTATTCGCATAAGCTAAGAGTAATTAAAAGGATACTGAATGAATAAACCGATTGCCTAAAACCTGAATGTATGAAACCTCAAATAGTAATAGTAGTAGCAATAATTGCCCTGGCCTTGTGGGTTGCCTTCAGAAAAAAGGATGACGACAACAGCAATCCACAGAGCACCCATTAAGCTATGCCCTACACCTACGATTACCCTCGGATGCTCGTCACTGTCGACTCGGTGGTCTTCCTAAAAGACAATGATAACCCCCTCAAATTACTACTTGTAAAACGTGGTAACGAGCCATACAAGGGTGCATACGCCCTTCCCGGTGGATTTCCCGAAATGGACGAACTACTTGCAGATGCTGCTCAACGCGAACTGCTTGAGGAAACAGGGCTCACAGGCGTGAACCTGAGGCAGCTAGCTACCTTCGATGCCATTGGTCGCGACCCGCGCGGGCGTAATATTGCGGTGGTACACTACGGATTTACCAGCCCAAGCAACTGCACCCTTAAAGCAGGCGACGATGCCGCTGAGGCCCAGTGGCACCCCATAAACAAACTACCTCCTTTGGCTTTCGACCATAAGGAGGTAATTGAATATGCACTTGCCCAACTTGGGCTGTAAAGCTATAAAATCATCCCTGCTCCCACGGTTACATTAGTAGCCTCATCAATTATGATCAGGCTGCCTGTAACACGGTTCTTTCTGTAGGAATCGAAAAAAAGTGGTTTTGTAGTTCTGATGTTAATACAGGCAATATCGTTCAACCCTATGGTCTTGTCTTCGAAATCCTTCTCAAGCGTGTTGATATTCACCTTGTACTTCACCTCCTTAACCATACACCGCACATCGTTTGAGGTATGCTTAACTGCATACTTTGCCGATGTATTGAGAGGTTTATCGCTAAGCCAGCAAACCATAAGGCTTACATCCTGAGCCACGTTTACCCCGTTCTCGAACGGAACTAGCATACAACCCCGGCTAACATCCAAATCGTCGGCAAGGGTTATGGTAACCGATTGCGGTGCGCTGGCGCTCTCGAACTTCTCCTTATAAAAAACAATTGACTCGATGGTTGATGTAAAGCCCGAGGGTAAAACCTTAACCCGATCGCCTACGCTAAATGTTCCGCTGGCCATTCGGCCTGCATACCCCCTAAAATCATGAAACTCATCGGACTGTGGACGCACAACGTACTGCACAGGGAATCGGGCATCAACCTGATTGTAATCGTTGCTGATGTATAGGTTCTCCAGCAGAAACATTAGGGTTGGGCCATCGTACCACTGGGTTCGCATGGAGCGCTCCACCACATTATCGCCGTGCAGGGCCGATATGGGGATAAACCTCACATCGTTCAGATTAAGATTGGTTGAAAACTCAAGGAATCGCTTCTGAATAGCATTGAATACATCCTCGCTAAAGCCTACCAAATCCATCTTATTAACACACACAATGATGTGCGGGATGCACAGTAGCGAAGCTATGTACGCATGCCGTATGGTTTGCTCAATCACACCATGGCGAGCATCTATTAGGATCACTGCGGCATTGGCTGTGGATGCTCCCGTAACCATATTGCGGGTGTACTGAATATGACCGGGGGTATCGGCAATGATGAATTTGCGCTTGGGGGTATGAAAGTAACGATACGCCACGTCGATGGTTATACCCTGCTCCCGCTCCGCCCTTAATCCATCGGTAAGCAACGCCAGGTTAACATGCTCATCGCCCTTCTTCACGCTGGCACGCTCAACCTCCTCGAGCTGATCCTGAAATATCGCCTTTGAATCGTACAAAAGCCGTCCTATTAGGGTACTCTTACCATCATCAACGCTGCCTGCTGTGGTAAATCGCAGCAGCTCCATGTCTAGATATGCAGTATCGTTATAAGTCTTATCCATAGCTAATCGAATTCATTTGTTTGTAATTCTTGATAATAAATGGGATGATCGAGCTTAGAAGTACCCCTCAATCTTGCGATCCTCCATGGCCGCCTCGCTTCGCTTATCATCGGCACGGGTTCCCCTCTCGGTGGTTCTAATGGCGGCAACTTCCCTTACGATATCAATTAGCGAGTGAGCCTCCGACTCAACAGCCCCGGTACAGGTGGCATCGCCAATGGTGCGGAAACGTACAATCCTTTTCTCAACCTTTTCAGTATCTCTAATCTTCATGAAAGGAGTTTTGGCATACAGCACCCCGTCTCGTTCAAAAACCTCGCGCTCATGCGAATAGTAAAGCTTAGGTATAGCTATATCCTCAAGGAGGATGTATTGCCAGATATCCATCTCGGTCCAGTTGCTAATAGGGAAAACCCTAAAGTGTTCACCCATACTTTTACGGCCATTAAAAATATTCCAAAGTTCAGGGCGCTGGTTCTTGGGATCCCACTGGCCAAATTCATCGCGATGCGAGAAGAATCGTTCCTTAGCTCGTGCTTTCTCCTCATCACGCCTACCGCCACCCATAGCGCAATCGAACTTATGCTTCTCAATGGCATCGAGCAGGGTAACGGTTTGTAAACGGTTACGGCTTGCGCTGTAGCCGGTTTCCTCAACAACCTTACCGCTATCTATGGTCTCCTGAACCGAGGCAACAATCATAGTAGCACCCGATTCCATGGCTAGCCAATCGCGGAACTCGATTGTTTCGGGGAAGTTATGCCCTGTGTCGATGTGCATCAGGGGAAAAGGCACCCGCGCAGGGTAAAAGGCCTTGCGGGCTAGGTGAAACATTACAATGGAATCTTTCCCGCCGCTAAAAAGCATTACCGGGTTCTCAAACTGTGCGCATACCTCACGTATCACAAAAATGGACTCCGACTCTAGCTCGCGCAAATGATTGATAGAAAATTGCTTCATGGTGATATCGATATAGTTGTAATTGTTATACTCTTTCACTCTGAACTCACAAACAAAGCTAACAAAACTTTTGGAGTATCAAATTAACAAGGTAATCTATGTTCTCGGGCCATGTACCCTGCGAAGTATCTACCTGTATGGCTGGATTTTCGGGGGCCTCGTAAGGCGACGACACCCCGGTTAAATCTTTAATACTACCCAAGCTAGCCTGATGGTAAAGCCCCTTAACATCGCGCTGCTTGCATACATCAAGGGGTGTATTTACATATACCTCAACAAATACATCATCCCCCACTATGGCCTTAGCCAGCTGCCTTATGGCAGTGGTTGGCGACACGAACGAACATATTGCAATAACGCCCGAATCGTTTACCATACGAGCCATTGAAGCGGCACGGCGAATATTTTCGCGCCTAGCTTCAAGCGAAAAATCCAAGTCGGTGCAAAACGACTTGCGAAAGTCGTCCCCATCGATCATAACCGAAGCAATACCCTGCTCGCAAAGCTTATGATGCAAGGCGCTGGCAAGGGTAGTTTTACCTGCCGAGGGTAATCCTGTTAACCAAATGGTTTGGGCTTTTCTCATTAAAACTGATGGTTTGGCAGTGCAAAGATAACATTTATAAGGTTTGATGAAAATTGACAGGGGAGAGATAAAAAAGCGGGGGCTAATTGCCCCCGCCTAAAATATTGTATTAGAATAACTCTAGAACTGGAAAATCTTATCGCGGCTTACTTTTTCAACCGGTCCAAATCTCTCGGTAATCTCCTTAAAGTCAACCACCTTCTCGTTACCAAGAATGACGTAGGTTTTGGGTTGGTCTTTTATATACTTCTCGTTGAATGACACAACATCATCCAATGTGAGCGAAGGTACTACATCCCAGTAGGTTTTGCGAATATCACCCCCGTAACCCATTTTCTCAGCATTGAGGTAATTCCAAATAACGCTCATCTTGGTTACCCTTCCGTTTCGAATGCTATTGAGGATTGACTCCTTAGCCAGATCGAACGCTTTTTCTGAAACGGGGATGTTGTTGTAAAGGTCATCAAAGGCAGTGAACGCCTCAATAACCTTGTCGTTCTGCGTTGCAATAAAGCCGTTGTTCATGAATGGCTTATCGGGGCTACTTGGCGTAGCGTAGCGCGACCAAGCGGTGTAGGCTAGTCCACGCTTCTCGCGCAGCTCTTGGAATACGATGGCGCTCATACCCGAACCGAAGTAATTATTGAACATCATGGCTTTTGGCAACAGGTCGTAATCGTAGTCAACTCCACGGCTAATAAGCTGTAGGTACGACTGGTTAGCATCGTAATGCGAGAAAACAACCCTATTCTTTGTGGTAGGTAGCTCCTCGAAATTGTATGGCGCAGGCGCCTCGGCAAAGGTTGCAGGAACAGCATGGATATTCTCAACCATATCCTTTAGCTCAGCTGGCGACGAGGGCCCGTAGTAAAGGATTTTATGAGGATAGGTTGGCAACTCCTGAATTTTGGCAATAAGCGTTTCGGCCTTTAGAGCACGTAGATCCTTAGCTGGCAGCTGATTTGTGAATGGTGATTTAGCTCCATAGGTAGCATAATCGACCAAGCCGGAAAATACGGAACGCTGGTTCTGCTTTGAATTCTCCCTTGAACGTAAAACGTTGTTAATATAAAGGGCCAACGCCTGCTCATTTGGTTGACAATCGGTGATTAGTGACTCCAGCAGCTTAACGGCAGCCTCTTGGTTCTCGCTTAGCCCACTTACGTATACGTAGGTCTGGTCGCGCGAAGAGAACACATTGAACGAGCATGCCAGCTTGTAAAACTCCTGCTTAATCTGCTCGGCAGTATACTCTGAGGTTCCCAAGTACTCAAGGTATCCTGAGGCAAGGTTCATCATCTTATCGCTATCGCTACCAAATGGGAAGTAGTAGTACAGGGTAAAGGTTTCGTTCTCAACATTCTCCTTGTGCAAAATCTCAAGGTTATTAGTAGTGGTAACCTTGTTGATCTCCTTGTCAAAATCGAGGAATACAGGTTCAATCTCTGGCACCTTCCGCTCTTTAAAAGCCGCAAGATATGCTGACTCCACATCGCGATTGATATGAATTGGAGTGATTGATGGCTTCTCAACAAGCTCAACCTCGGGCTGTCCTTGGCGCTTGTATACCACGGCATAGTTATTACCGAGATGCTCATTTGCAAAAGCCACAAGTTCGTCCTTAGTTATTTTACCCAGCTCATCGATATACGCAACGGCATCTTTCCAATCGATTCCGTTGATAAAGCTGCTCGACATCATCCAAACCCTACCTGCGTTGCTCTCGAGCCTACGCATCTCATTTAATTTGAGATTGTTGATTGTAGCCTCAATCATCCAGTCGGGGAACTCACCCTTTTTAAGCAGCTCAACCTGCTCAAGCAGAATATCCTTAACCTCCTCTAGCGTTTGGCCCGACTTATTCATACCGCTTAGGTTAAGCATGCTATAGTCGGTAAGTTTCGATACGTACGCGCTAGAACGGAGGGTTCGTTGCTGAAGGTTCACATTAAGGTCGATAAGTCCAGTTGATCTGTTTGAAAGCATCATGCCCACCATATCGGCCATCATGGCTTCGCGGCTAGCTGCACCAGGAAAGCGGAAACCAATACTCACGCGTTCGGCTTCTAGGCCAATAACCTCAGCCACTTTAGGCTCAGTAATTGGCTCTTCAGGCTCGAAAGTAAATTCGGGCACCTCTTTCTTCTCCAGCTTACCAAAGTACTTATCAATAATCTTTATGGCCTCATCGGGGTTAAAATCACCCGAAAGGATTACAGCCATATTGTTGGGTACGTAGTAAGTATCGTAAAAGTTCTTTATGTTGATGATTGAAGGATTTTTAAGGTGCTCGGCATCCCCAAGTGTGGTTTGCTGCCCATAAGGATGGTTGGGGTAGAGCAGCTGGTACATCACCTCGCTTACCTTTCGAGCATCCTGAGTGAGTGACATATTTTTCTCCTCGTACACAGTCTCGAGCTCGGTATGGAAAAGCCTAATGGTGGCATCGGCAAACCTATCGGCTTGTATAATGGCCCAGTTCTCTAGCTGGTTACTGGGGATATTCTCCATGTAAACGGTGAAGTCGTTTGATGTGCCAGCATTGGTTCCCCTTGAACCGATGGCGCTCATGAGCTTATCGTACTCGTTAGGTATGGCAATTTTTGACGCCTCGTACGAAACGCTGTCAATCATCTTATAAATTTCGGCACGTTTGGCAGGGTCAGTTTCTACCCTGTACTTTTCGAAAAGAGCCTCAATCTCATCGAGCATAGGCTTTTCCTTTTCCCAATCTAAAGTACCAAACTGCGAGGTACCCTTAAACATTAGGTGCTCAAAGTAATGCGCAAGCCCAGTTGTTTCTGATGGGTCGTTTTTACTACCCACCTTAACAGAAACGTACGCTTGAATTCTGGGTTCATCTTCGTAAACACTCATATACACTTTCAGCCCATTATCCAAAGTATAAATCCTAGTATTCATTGGGTCACCAGGAACCGTTTCGTAGCTATACTTGGATCCGCACGACGACACGATAATAGCCATCATGGGAAGCAAAAGAAGCATAAATAGCAGATTTTTGGTTGTTCTCATTTTTCTTGTTTTTAGGTTAAGAATGTAATTAGTAGAGCTAATATGGCATAAAGTTATGCAAGAAAAGCTTACAAAACAAGGTAAATCATCAAATCATCATTAAATCCAAACGCAGATTATCTACTGACCAATAATTAAATGGTTCTACTACCAATTTCGTGGGAACTATGTAAATTATAGCAAACTTAAATCTTTGGTTTGGGTTTGAAGACAAAAGTCAGAAGACAGAATTATCATGCTTCAACCTTCCAACTTTGGTCTTCGGACTTCCGACCCTAAAATCATTCCACTAAAATTGCAGTAGTACCAATTAAATAATCGACTCACCAAGGAGGTGGACTTGGTATAGCCCCTATAAGGGCCAAAGCTGAGCCGCTGCTGCTCCTCTATACGTTCTTGGTTCGCTTGATATTTTACGTGCTACTGATCTTGTCTTCATAAAGGCCTATTTTGTTTACACAATATCCTTTTGACCAGAAATGGGTACTCCAATACGGTTTCGTTTTAGGTTGGGGGGGTAACTCTTTAAAAGTTTGATCGCAGTTTACCCCTCAGGGTTTCCCTATCGATGTGGATATGAAAATCTTTGGGGGAAAGCTTACGAAAAGATGAATATGATCCTTTTATATATTCATCTCCATAATAACACAATCTTTCCATTCCAAAAGCATGGGGATATCCTTGGACTACAATTCTTTGATAAGAGCCTCTAGTATGCGGTAACGAAATTTTGGTGTCCATACTTATGTGATAGGTACACCGATAAATGGCATGGCTTGGTTTTTTAAATCTGCTCATGTCACAATGTTAATAATTTTACAGGCTTAGCCGATAAAACATTACCACCCCCAAAGGGGGTGGTTTTAAGAATTATAAGAAAACTTAAACATTTTCTTCTATGCATTTTAACCGTATGGTTAATTTAGCGACTAAAAAAAGGGGCAAAGCCCCTTCTAAATATTTTATTCCTCCGTAACATCAACAGCTAATTGCTTATAAATACTAGCAAGCAGCCCTAATGAAATGGGCATAGCAATTAGAACAAAAATAACAACCAAAACCATTGACACTTTAAATCCAATGAAGAAAAGCAAGGCAAATATCAATCCAAGAACAAGTTGAGCAAAGAAAATCGTCCATTTATTACCATATGTTAATGAATTACTAAGCCTTAGTGCCTCTGATGCTCCCTTACCCTTATCAACTACTAACAAAGTTGATAGAATATACGATAACGCCATTACGATAGCAGGAATAAACAAAAAGATACTAGCAGGCAAAATGATCAGAAACTGAAGCCCAATAACTAGAAAAAACTCTCCCATAAACTTGAAATACTTCTTATTGAATATTTCAAGGGGAGAAATAATTTTCCCTTTGCTTAAGGCTGCTGGTAAAGTTGAAATTGCAATAGTTGTTCCCACATTAACATATGGAATCCAGATAGTTAACAACCATAACACAACACAACCAAGCAAGGATAAAAAGTTTTTAATACCGATGGCAAAAGCATCTTTTAATGTTTCAGCAAAATCTAATTTTCTCATAACTTTAAGATTTAAAGGATTAGTATTTTGCTAATTTAAAGAAAAATTTTAAACCCAAATAAATTTATTAACATAATGTCTGAGGAAATTAATGCTACAAAATAAGATCCTTCACTCCACTGCATTACGCCTGCTTGCCGGCAGGCAAGTTCAGGATGACAATGCGTTATAATTTGAACGGGAGAGGGGGTCTTGGTGGCGGCTTCGCCGCCACCAAGACCCCCCTCTCCAAACATTATGAATAGCCTGTCATTTCGAACGCCTGCCTGAATGACGCAGTCAGGCAGGAAGGGAGACCACGAAGTAGCAGCAAAGCTAAATCTTTAAAAGGTTTACCGGACACTACTGAAAAATAATATGGTTATCCGCCATAATGCCTATGACAAATGGGTTGATTACAATGACACGTCATTGCGAACGTTCTTCGTGTAGCAATCTTTTAATTAACAGGATTTTATAGATTGCTTCAACCCTCAAAGCACCAGGGTTTGCCATCGTCGAGCACTTCGTGGTTCGCAATGACGCTAAGGCTTTAGGTATCAATACGGACAATCATTTAAAAATGTGAACCCCCCTATCGCCCCCAGAGGTTGCAAACGCCCTAAACATACCTGAAGTATTGAATGAGAGATGGACATTGCCCCGCTTGTCGACAGAAATAATACCGCCACGGCCATCAACCTCTTCGAGCTTTTTGTGGATCACCTCATCGGCAGCTTGCGCCAACGATAAACCTTTGTACTCCATCAATGCAGAAATATCATGCGCCACGGTGTAGCGAATAAAGTACTCGCCATGGCCTGTGGCTGACACAGCGCAAGTGCTGTTGTTGGCATAGGTGCCGGCGCCAATAAGGGGCACATCGCCCACCCTGCCGTAGCGCTTATTGGTCATCCCGCCGGTTGATGTTGCTGCGGCAAGGTTCCCGTGCTTATCGAGGGCAACACACCCTACGGTTCCCATCTTCTTGTTGCGCTCAAGGGCTCGCTGAAGGGCACGGAAACTCCTTTCGGTGTAAAAGTATGAGCTATCAACCACCTCGGCTCCATTTTGCGAAGCAAAAAGTGATGCTCCCTTACCAACCATCAGTACATGCTCCGATTTCTCCATCACCATACGGGCAGCCGAAATTGGATTCTTAATATCGCCAACTCCTGCCACAGCGCCAGCCTGCAGGTCGGCTCCGCTCATGATGGCGGCATCGAGCTCGTTCTTGCCATCGTTGGTATATACAGCGCCACGACCAGCATTAAATAGAGGGCAATCCTCGAGGTAACGGACAACCTGCTCAACGGCATCGAGGCTCGTTCCTCCGCTCTTCAATATCTCTTCACCAACACCTAAGGCAGCGGTTAGCTCTGCCTCGTACTGCTGTATTTGCTCAGGGGTATAGTTCTCTGGACTCATAGCCCCTGCACCTCCATGCAGTGCAATTGCCCAATCGTTCACTTTTACTTCGGGTGCAGTGTTGCATGCTGTAAAAAGGATCACACCCAACGCAAGGGTATAAAGTAGTTGTTTAGCCTTCATAATTACTTGTTTATATGATTTAAAAGGTTGATAAATGGCTATGTTTAAAAAGGAAAATCATCGACATCCCACTCGCGTGGCCCATCATCCATATCCTCGGGCAAATCGGCCACCTGATGCTCAATGTTTCCGTTTACGTATATGGCTTTGTAGGGCGTAGTAGGGCAGGCGTACTCGCACGCACCACATCCTATGCAAATATCCTCATTCACCTCGGGCAGTAACAATCCTTGCCACGGGACCATGTAAACCGCCTTAGTTGGGCAATGCTCCGAGCAGGCACCGCAATCAGTTCTATCGACCCGAACAATACAATTGCCTAGATGAAACTTGACCTTACCTATTTGCGCACGCTTTTTGGTCTCCAGCTCCAACGGACGGATTGCGCCTGTAGGGCAAACATCACCACATAAAGTACACTCGAAATTGCAAAAACCCGAATGGTAGTCCATATGGGGTTGTAGCAAGCCAAAAAAACCATACTCCTTTATTGAGGGCTGAATTACATGGGTTGGGCAAACGGTAACGCATAAATGGCAGGCAGTGCAGGCATTCAGAAAATCTTTCTGGCTATATGAGCCTGGAGGGGTTACCGGCGCCAAGCGGCTATTGGGCCTGTGACCTGCTGTAGATTCTTGGGGCGCATCACTTATATCGTCTTGATTACTTATGCCTCTTCCGCGCTCCCCTCCTTTCGCTTGCGCCAATGCTGTTAGAGATTTTCCCACAAGGGTTGCTCCCACCATCATACCAGTGAAAGTGGCTATAAAACTACGACGCGATGAGTTTACCTGCGGGGTTGAATCTGCCACATTCTTTGTATAGGCCAATGTATACCCAATACCACCCTCCTTACAGCTATCGATACAGTTGTAGCAGGCTACGCATCGCGAAAAATCGAGTGTTCGATTTTTAACGTCGATACAGCTGGCCTTGCAGTCGCGCGAACATCTACCGCACGCTGTACAAGCGTTGTCATCGATAGCAAGTTTGAAAATGGAGAAACGAGACACAAGGCTAAGCAATGCCCCTACGGGACAAAAGGAGTTGCAAAAGATACGCCCCCAGCGCCAGGCTGCAACCACAAGAATTAGAGTAAGCGAGCTGGTTACCAGCAAACCTTGCCAAGGCATCCCTTTAAACTCTACATGGTGCAATGCGTAGCTATTGAAAAAGCCAAAAAGTTTCACCAATAAATTATTAGCTCCATAGTATACAGGGCGAACCAGATCGGAAAAAATTCGCCCAGCAAAGCTATACGGGTCGAGCATATTCAACAGAAACAGTGAACCAGCAAGAGCAAGGATTATTACCAATGCAAGGGTTGTATAGCGAATTACATTCCAAGGCTTCATAAACTTGTATCGAACCCTCTTTAGCCTGATACGTGCAACAATATCCTGAAAAATACCAAGAGGACAAATGGCCGAACAGTACACCCGCCCAAAAAGGAAAGTTAAAAGTATAACTGCAACAAACCCAGCTGCCACTATGCCTCCAACCTTAATAAACTTTAGCAACGAGGGGGTGAACTGAGGGTACAAAAACCAGTTGATAAATCCTGGCGACAGGGTATTTGAAAAATCAATGAAAGCGAATGCAAATACAATGAAGTAGGCAAGGGCAACAATTCTGCGTACCCATCGAAGCGAAACTGCTTTAAGCATATTATTAAGGTATTAAACTCTTAAACGTTCAATATTTAGCTCATCGAGGTTCATGTTGCCCACTCCCATTTCATGGGCTATCTTAATATGGCCAATTTCGGAAGGTTCTTCGCCAAAAATTCTCGATGCGGCAGCATCGGCGGCAACCATATCGGTGGAGATGATTAGGGATCGTTTCATCACCAAATCGGCTTGGCTTACCCCACGTGGCCCATTACGGGTCATCACACGGTAGGCATCAACAATGTTAAGGTCGGGTTTACGCCATGTGCCAAAATCGGCAATGCACTGGTGCAAATCGTTCCTATGCCAATAGCGCCTATCCCAAACAACACCCATAAGATTTTTAAGGCATATGGTGATTTTGGCAGAGCTATGATGCTTAAGCACAGGCACATTTATAAACACATCGGAATTTAGAATAAGCTCATGCACCTTTGCCTCCTTTAGCCTTTTGCCATTGGGGATTGATACCGATTTGTAGTAATTCTCGGTATTGCCTGGCACCATTCTCCCGCCAGCATTCTTCACGGCATCCTCAATACCACTGTTGGCATAGCATCGGTTCCAGATGTCGCAAGTATTATCGAATACAAATACATCCTTTGCACCAGCCTTAAGGCATTGCTCAACAATTCGGGCTACCAATCCGGGATTCGTGTTGGCTCCTAACTCCTCGGGGGTATCCCATCCAATGTTTGGCTTAACCACCACCGTTTGCCCTGCTTTAACAAACTTTCCTATTCCGCCCATGGCAGCTATGGCCTTATCGAACATTTGGGCAGGTTCGCCACCCATTACAGCTACCAAATCGAAGGGTTTACTAGGATTTGCCTTATTGACGCCAGCTAAGGTTCCAGCACCATTCACCTTAAAAAAGGCCCCGGCCAACAGGCCCGCACCTAATCCTTTCTTTAGAAAATCTCTTCGCTTCATACTCATCAGGTGTTTTGTTGATACGATATAGTTTTGATATAAATTTTGGATGTTAGCTTAACCGATACTTGGCATTAAAGATACGAAAAACACACAAATAGCATATATTTGTAACCTAATACATTAAGCTCTATTAAGGTGCGAGCATCAAAAATTACAAACTTTAAAATTGTAAAGCTATGGCTACATTACAGTTAACCACCAAGAGAACAATTAGCTACGTAATATTCGATATTCTGGCATTGGCCTTTATATACCTTGTGCCAACCATCTCGCACATGCTCAGCTTTCCGCTGTACCTTATAGAACCTATGCGGATTGCGCTTATCCTTGCGCTGGTGCATACCACCAAACGGAATGCTTATATTATTGCACTCACCTTACCCATATTCAGCTATCTGGTTTCTGCTCATCCTGTTTTTTACAAAATGCTGCTTATTTCGGGCGAGCTGGTGCTGAATGTATGGCTTTTCTACTTTATCCTGAGTAAAACCAAAAATGCATTTGTATCAATCCTCAGCGCTATAGTTGCCAGCAAGGCCATTTACTACATGGCAAAGTTTATTGCAGTGGCTCTAATCCTGAAAACTGGCGAAAGCATTATCGCCACTTCACTTACCATACAGGTAGCCACAACCCTTGTGTTTAGCGTTTACCTTGGGTTGATGTTTAGGAGGAGATAGGGGGAAGTTAGGAATAGATTGGTTGATTGGTTGATTGGTTGATTGGTTGATTGGTTGATTGGTTGATTGGTTGATTGGTTGATTGGTTGATTGGTTGATTGGTTGATTGGTTGATTGGTTGATTGGTTGATTGGTTGATTGGTTGGTTGATTGGTTGGTTGATTGATTGGTTGGTTGGTTGACCTGCCTGCCGCAAAGGCAGAGGTGATTGGATGAGTGATTGAGTGATTGAGTGATTGAGTGACCAACCTTAGGTAGATAGGCAGAATTACTTAGAAACTGAATATTTATGAGATTGTTTTTAGTGCAACATCCACTATTCAGCAGCTCGATTGGTTGGCCGCATCGCATTGCCAATTGATAAATGATTGATTGATTCGAAAGCGAAAGATGGAAAGCGTGTTATAGCAGATTTAGAGTTAAAGGCTGCACTTTCAACCTTTAACTCTAAACTCTAAACCTACCTTCGTTAGGCAGGCCCTAAACTTAAAACTCCGTCTTCAACCTAATCTCCTATCCCCCATTCTCATCTATCTCCATTAGTTCGAGCCATCGCTCGCCCTTGGTATCGAGTAGATGGATTAATTCTGCGATACGGTTCGATTGGCCTATCAGCTCATCATGGGGTAGCGTACCGCTATTAATTGTCGATTCTATCTCGGCCTTCTCATTCTCAAGGCTCTCAATCTCATCCGATAGCGTTTCCATCTCCTTACGCTCGGCATACGTAAGCTTGCGCAGTTTGGAGTCGGCTGCAGATTTTGCTTTTGGTTTTGCCTTTGGCACAGCAGCCCTTTGCGCTTGCTGCTCCAGCTTCTGCTGTTCCTTCTTCCAATCGTAGTAATCGGTATACGAGCCAGGGAAGCCGCTAATATCACCATTACCCTCGAAGATAAGCAGCCCATCCACCACCTTCTCGAGGAAGTGCCTATCATGCGAAACGGCCAGCACAACACCGGGAAAACTCTCCAGATAGGTTTCCAAAACGTTTAGCGTTTCAATATCTAGGTCGTTGGTTGGCTCATCGAGGATAAGAAAGTTGGGGCTTCGCATTAGGATGGTGAGCAGGTATAGCCTGCGCTTTTCGCCCCCGCTAAGCTTATGCACATAGGCATTCTGCACCTCGGGTGCAAACAGAAACATGTTTAGGAACTGGGAAACCGACAAAGTTTTACCATCGCCCAGCGTTACCACCTCGGCCACCTCACGCGCCACATCAATCACCTTCATATCCTCACGGATTTTCATCCCCTCCTGACGGTAGTAACCAAACACAACGGTTTCGCCCACCTCAATCACCCCCTTATCGGCTGGGATGGCCTGGGTGATTACATTCAGGAATGTAGACTTACCCGTGCCATTATCGCCCACAATGCCCAACCGCTCGAAGCGGTTAAAGGTGTAAGAGAAATCTTTAAGAACAATCAGGTCGCCAAACGATTTCTCGAGCCCTTTGGCTTCGAGAATCTTTTTTCCCAACCGAGCCGCACCCACGTTTATGCGCACGTTGCTGTTGCTAAACCGTTGGGTGGCCTTTGAGCGTAGATCGTAAAACGCATCGATACGATACTTCGCTTTTGTAGTACGGGCAGGGGGTGAGCGGCGCATCCAGTCGAGCTCGCGGCGGTAAAGGTTCGAGGCTTTCTCAACCTGCGCACTACGAGCCTCTATCCGCTCCTGTCGTTTCTCAATGTAGTACGCATAGTTACCCTTGTACCAGAAGAGTTCCTTCTGGTCGAGTTCAACAATATCGGTGCAAACCCGATTTAGAAAAAATCTGTCGTGGGTAACCATTAGCAGGGTAATGCGGCTGTTCTTAAGGAAATCTTCAAGCCACTCCACCATATCGAGATCGAGGTGGTTGGTTGGCTCATCGAGAATAAGGAAATCGGGCTCGTTAATTAGCGCAGCAGCGAGGGCTACGCGCTTTTGCTGCCCCCCCGAAAGCGTTCCAACCGACTGATCAAGATTAAAGATTTTTAGCTGAGTAAGAATTTGCCCTGCCTTCACCTCTATATCCCAAGCGCTATGCTTATCCATCAGGTCAAGGGCATGCTCCATTTCACTTTTCGAATGCGATGCCATGGCGTGCTGGTAGGCAAAAATGGCCTCGCCTTTCTCATCGCCAGAGGCAAATACGTTCTCGATGATTGATTTTGAGGTGTCGAGCATTGGGTTTTGGTCGAGGTAGCCAATCCGTAAATCATTCTGCCAAACAATGCTTCCCGAGTCCTTTGATTCGATACCTGCGATTATTTTCAGCAGGGTGGTTTTGCCTGCTCCATTACGGGCAATTAAACCAACGCGTTGGTCTTTGCCTATGGCAAACCTTATATCTTGAAATAGAACTAAATCGCCAAACGACTTGCTAACATCTTCGACCTGAAGGTATGGAATCATAAAAAATATTTTTGTGCAAAAGTAGCATTAAATTGCGCTACCACAAGGCGACAGCATAGAGTGGTAGTGTTGTTTTTTGGTGCTACCGCATTGTTGGTGGAAGATTTTTATTCGTTGAGGTTACTGTATGGTTGTCGGTTGTTCCTGCCTGCCTTGACGGCAGTCAGGCAGGGGTTCTGAGTTGTAAACCGTCTATTAACTTTCGCCTTTCAGACTTTCGACCCTTCGGCAAGCTCAGCGCATACTTTCGACTTTTGACCCTTAGCAAATTACTATATAACTAGAGGTATAACATCTTTCTATCGCCATGACTTCATGAAGAAAATCAGCATTAGCCCAAAAATCTCCAAACGGCCAAGTAGCATATTGAAGGTGAGTAGCACCTTTCCAAAATCGGGGATTATGGCGTAGTTTGATGCAGAACCCACCTCGCCAAACCCAGGGCCAACTGTACTTATGGTGGCAGCCGATGCAGAAAATGCAGTGGTAATATCGACCCCCATAGCAGTAAGCGCCAAACCATTGAGAAACAGAATCAAAACGTACAACACAATGAATAGCAGAACTGAGGCTACGGTTTCGTCATCAACAGGTTGTCCATCGAACCTGACAGGTATAACTGCCTGTGGATGCTGTAGCTTCAACACTTGTCGCTTAAGGGTTTGCAAAAATATTACCACCCTGTCGACCTTAATACCCCCTGCGGTTGAGCCAGCACAAGCACACTGAAAGGTGAAGTACATAAGAATCATGATGGAGAAAGGGGGCCATAGCGTTGTATCGTAAGTTCCGTAACCCGTTGTGGTGCTAATGGATACCACCTGAAAGGCTGCAAACCGAAGGGCCTCGGGAAAGGTTTCGTAGGTACTTCCCCAAGTGTTGAGCGAAACGAAAACAATCCCAATTATGATGGATAAAGCATAAAATCTTAAAACCGATGATTTGTACCACTTGTTCCCTTTGAATGTGAACAGAGAATACAGCAGGCCAAAGTGCATACCGGCGAGAAACATAAAAACGATAATGATAACCTCAATGGCTACGCTGTTGTAAAAGCCAATACTTGCATTCTTAGGTGAAAAGCCTCCAGTAGCAACTGTTCCAAATGCGTGGGTTACTGCATCGAACAAATCCATTCCAAAAACATACAAAAGGATAGTTTCGGCTAGGGTTAAACCAAGGTATACGAATATTACAACTCTTAATGTTTTATTGGTTTTGTAATGAAAGTTCGACTTGGCCAATGGCGACATCTCAAGTCGCGATAGCGACATGCGCGCTTTACCTAGGGCGGGTACAATGATTAGCATAAACAGAATTATGCCAATACCGCCCAACCAGTGGGTTGCGGATCGCCAAAACAAGAGTCCTTTGGGTAGTACCTCAATATCATTTAAAATGGTAGAACCCGTAGTGGTAAAGCCAGCCACACTCTCGAACCAGGCATTAACGATTGAGAATTCGCCTCCCCACAGCGCATAGGGTAGCATACCAAAAAAACAAACCAGAACCCAGCTGAACACCACAATAACGTACCCCTCCTTGTGGGTAATTTGGTTTGATGGCGGCACAAATATCATGGGGAATATCCCTATTAAAGATGTTAGTATACCGCTAAGCAAAAGGGGTATTTGTCCAGAATCTCCATTAAATGCCGAAATAATGAACGACACAAACATTAAACCTGCGCTAAGCAGTAGCACCAAGCCAATGTAACGGATAATAATTTGTGGACGCATATAGTGTTACTCAAACTTTTTTGTTCCAGCCTTTTGCAATGAGATTAGGCTTAATATTGACTCCTTTAGGCTGTGAAACTCATCCTTGGTTTCGAGAACAACATCAAAAGGTTTCCTATACTTAACATAATCGTTAATACCCTTGGTAAGCTTTATTATAGGGTCAACAAAGTAGTGATGCACCAAAAATGTAAATACCAAGGTGAAAATAATGCTGGTAATAATTACAATTAATCCTGGCATTGAAGCTCTTTGTGCACTAGTCTCGAGGAATGCAGCTGATTTGAATAGCCCCTGTTGATTTATGGTAATAAGATTTTTAACATGATCACTGGTAGCCATAGTATAGCCACTCACGTTGGAAAGGTAATCGTTAAGGTTAAAGCGGGGGTTTTTGAATGATTTTTCGGCCAACGACAAAAATGCGGCGTAGTGAACCCTAACCGAGTCGACATATGCTTTCTCCTCCTTTAGATTTAAGTTCATGTAGGCGCTATCCAAATTGGTTACAATTATACTATGGGCTTTGTAAAACTTCTCGGTAGCCATAGCCGAATCACCATTGGCAAACAGCAGCAATGCGAACTCCTGCTTCTCCAGGGCATCGAGCATATTCCGAGAGTAATCAATACTCCGATAGTTGTCGTATATAAGCCCCTTGACAGAACGGCCAAGCTTGGTAAGCTCGAAAATGGAGATGGCACCCGAGATGAAAAGCATCAACCCCAGGATGATAAACCCAAGCATAATCTTTGTGCGAATACCCATAGCGCTTAAATTTTAGGCTACAAATGTATAAAGTAAAGCATGATTATACCCAGTAGCATCAAAAAAAATGAATGCGAATGCTGGCGCAAGTTTTGTAAATTGCGTGTGTCAAATGCACAAGAAAGGTAATTAAAATTTTCGATCACACCGATTTAATGACCGACAAAGAGCTTATAGAGGAAATCCTACAGCACAGTAGCCAAAAGGCTTTTGCCATGCTTGTGGAAAGGTATCAAGAGCTAGTAGTAAAAACGTGCAAAGGTTTTACCAACTCATATGCCGATGCAGAGGATATAGCCCAGGATGTGTTTATAGAGGTTTTTGAGTCGCTAGAGGGGTTTAGAAGCGAGGCCAAGCTATCGACCTGGATATACAGAATTGCTGTAAACAAATCGCTGAACTTTGTGCGTAAACAGAAACGCGAGAGGCTGTTCCGCAGCATCGAAGGTTTTTTTACTGCTCAAAACAACGACGAGGAGCCAATGCAAATTGAAGACATGGGTAGGAACAAACCCGACAGCAATATCGAGCGTAGCGAGAACAAGCGGATGCTAAAAGAGTCGATAAACAAATTGCCCGAGAACCAGCGTATAGCATTTATCCTAAGCAAATACCAAGATCTATCGTACAAAGAGATTGCCGAAGTAATGGAGGTTAGCCTCCCATCAGTTGAGTCGTTGCTCTTTAGAGCAAAAACAAATCTGCAGAAGCATATTTTAAGCGAGATGCAAAAATAATACACCCCTAACCGCAAGTTATAACCACAAACAGTGTCTAAACCATTAAAGAGCAGAACCAGATGAAGTGCAAAGAGGCAAATATTAACTTACTGAGCTACCTAGACGGAGAACTCAACACAGAGCAGCAAGGCAGGGTTGAGCAACATCTAGCCAGCTGCAAACAGTGCCAAGGTGCTCTTGAAAACCTGAAGCAGATATACATTGATATTATTAAGGGTGAAAAGGAGCAATACCAACCTAACCCCTACTTGGCCACTAAGGTGTGGGACAAGATACAGACCAGCAACCAAACGGTAAAAGTGCCAGTGATCCCAATGCGAAGGTCGACAATTGCCACCCTAGCAGCTGCAGGCATAGCCTTTGGCATTGCAATAGGAACGCTGTTTAACGCCTCACTAGCCGACACAAATGGCAACAACCATGATCAGTGGACACAGCTAGCCAACGAGTATTTTCCTAGCGATGTATTTTCGCCATACGAAATTTTTGACGATAACAACTAATGCGAGAGCCATGAATATTTTCACAAAAAACAGAATGCTAGTTGGAGCGGTAATACTGCTTGTGGCGATAAACGTTGCAACCATTGGCACCATAGCTCTCAAACTACCGAAGCCCCAAAGCCCTAACGTAAGAGAGGGGTTTACTAGGCAAGGGTCAAACCTAGGCATGAGTATATCAACAGAACTAGGGCTAACTCCCGAACAGGAAACGATATTTGAAGAGCTAAGAAAAAGTTATTTTGAAGAGAACCTTGAGATTAGACGAACAATACAGGCACACCACAGAATGATTATGCAGGAGCTAGATTCCGAAAGCCCCAACAGGGTAAAGCTCGATAGCCTGGCAGGAGAGATTGGCCGCTTGCATGAGCAGCAGCAGCTTGCAACCATTGAACACTTTACAACGCTTCGCGAGGTTTGCTCGCCAGAGCAATATCAAAATTTACAAAAACTATTCCGTAGAGCAATGCCCCCAAACCAACGAATGTTGCACAGAGAACGTAGGCAATCCATGGAACGCAGACGAAACACAGCTACCAACGAATAGGTTCAACATTAGCGCTAATGTAACTTAATAATTACCAAACAATTTGTAAAACCAAAACAAACAATAGCTATGAAAAGGATTAAGATTTTTGCAGCAATGGCCCTCATGGCTGGGCTAATGATTAGCACCAACGAAGTGATGGCGCAACGGGGACAAGGACGTGGAGTAGCAGCCCCAGCAGATGGCCTAGGAATGATGAGCTATGCCCAAGGGCAAGGAATGATGAACTATGGCAACAGACCCTACAGAGGTACAGGCCAGTGCTTATTGAATTTAACCGAAGAGCAGGATGCTAAAATTACCGAGCTTCGCTTGCAGCACCTGAAGGAGGTGACCCCACTACGTAACGAGCTTAACGAGAAACGCGCTCGTCTCCGTACGCTTCAATCGGCTGATAAGCAGGATTTAAATGCTATAAACAAAACTATCGATGAGATGGGAGCGCTTCGCACCAGTATCCAAAAGAAAGGTGCAGCCCATAGAGCCGAAGTAGCCTCGTTGCTAACCGATGAGCAAAGGGTTGCCTTTAACGCCCACAAATCGAACAGAATGAACCGCGGAAAAGGCACCATGGGTGGCGGTAGATGCGGAAGGTACTAGAACAATGGTTTAGAGTTAAGCTAGAGAGACCCCATTGAGCAATTCAATGGGGTCTCTTATTTGGTCCAAATCTATGAGAATAAATAGATTCATCAGATTGAGAACTAGTTGCTAATTTTGGTGTTAACCACATCGGCAATAGCCTGTTCCACCTCATCAATATCGAAGGGCTTAAATAAACATCGATTCAACACTCCATCATCAATTGCTTGCTGAATTGGCTCAGACAACCCATACCCTGTAAGAATATAGAACGATATACGAGGATACAAAAGCTTTGCCTTACGGGCAAACTCAACGCCGCTCATCCAGGGCATCTTCATATCGGTAAAAACAACTGATATATCGCTATTTTCGGCAAGTACCTTCAAAGCCTCTGCTCCCGACTCGGCAGTAATAACATGGTAGTTCTCCCCAAAGCATATTTTAAAAAGCATCAGGTTAATTGGCTCATCATCAACAAACAGAAGTTTTAGCGGGGTATTCATCTGCTTAACTTTTTAGGGGTAGGGTTATGGTTGCTGTGGTTCCCTCACCTTCAACCGATTCAAAATCAATCTTTCCCTTGTGATCACGAATTATGCTTAGGGCTATTGATAACCCCAAGCCTATACCTTGACCAGGGTCTTTGGTTGTAAAAAAGGGATCGGTAATTCTATTCAAATCATCAGGGCTAATCCCCTTCCCGCTATCAATTATAACAACTCGTACTTTTTTGGCTGTTGCCGTTGTTGAAATATTAATATCACCCCTTTGGTCAATTGCCTGAATTGAGTTAAGCAGGATATTGAGGAATACCTGATGAAGCTGAGCCTCGTTGCATAGCACGTTTAAAGGGCCATCATAATAATTACATTTAAGGGCTATGGTATCCTTAATCTGACCTTGAATCATGATGAGGCTATTGTTGATAATGCTATGGATATCGCAAATCGTTTTGGTTTGGTTGTCCTTGCGGGTGTAGTGATTTAAGCTGTTTACAACAACAACCGAACGGTGTATTCCTTCCCTTATTGCACTAATCAATGGCTCGACATTGTCCTTATGATCAGGGAAGTGCTTAGCGAAATAGTTTTCAATTCCAAGAATACCGCCTTGTATAAAGTTTAAGGGGTTATTTATCTCGTGGGCAATACCCGAGGCTAATACCCCAAGCGAGGCCATCTTTTCCGACTGAACAAGTTGATGCTGCGTATTTTTTAAGTCAACCATAGCCTCCTGTAGCTTTGTTTTCTGATCGTACAGCTCGTCGTTAATGGCTGTTAGCTCCTCATTGGCAGCCTCCAGCTCCTCGGTCCGCTCTTTCACCAGCTGCTCCAGATGATTTCTGTACTGCTCAAGCTCCATGGCCGACTTCTTCTTCTCTGATATATCTCTTACAACGGTAAGTATTCGTCTATGCCCATTTATTGTTGCGCTGCGCAACGATACCTCGGCCCAAAAGGTTTCCCCATTACTTTTCTGGGCTAGCCATTCGAATATCTGAGCCTCTTCACTTAGGGCTTTCGACATTAGCACCTCATTATCATCAACTTTAAAAGGGGGCTGCTCATGGCTTAGCATACGAAGCCTTTGACCGACAACATCAGCCTTGGTGCCATATCCAAACAAAAATAGAACGATATCATTCACATCGAGTATAACCTTGCGCTCGGGGTCGTAAACAATAATGGCCTCGCTGGTGGAGTTGAAAATTTCTTTGTAGTTCCGGGCGTTCTCCGCAGCAACTTTTCCCCTCTCCTCAATCTCTGCCATTGCCGCCAGAATGGTTCTTTCGTAACGGCGACGATCGAGGATGTTGAATATTAAGAATATGATTAGCCCCAGGCCAACCAGTAGTATTATTAGGGCAACCACTATTAGCTGGTTCGATCGTGCTGTGGTATCACTTATGGGCAATTCCACCATTATGCTCCAGGGCTCGCTTCCTCCAAGGCTAATGGGGTAGAAAAATCGAAAAACCTTTTCCCCGGTAAATTCCGATACGGTTTCGAGGGTAAGCTCTTTACCCTGCAAAAAGGTGGCATAGCTTATAGAGTCGGCTGTTGATATTAGGCTGAAGAAGTTTTGGGTAACGAAAGAGCTGTCGGGGTGACTCACAATATTACCTTTGCTTGTAATAAGCGAAAGATACCCCGATTTGTATGGTCTAGCTTTGTTAAGCTCTGTTTGCAGCTCATCGATATCAATATCTATTCCAATCGCCCCTAAAAACTCACCTTCATCTATTAGTGGTATACTTATGGATGTTCCATAAAAACTCTTCTTAACGTTGCCATAGGTCCATCGATAGGGCTCGAGAATAGATTCAGACCGTTTCTCTTTTGCCAACACGTAGTACGATCCCGTGTAATCGCGTTGGCCCATAATCTCCATTTGGATGCTGTCGTTGTAATAGAAATAACCGTTACCCAACGTCCCCATGCTGTTGTGCAGAGGTTTTCCAGCGTAAAGATGATCCTTACCATCAAAAGCATTTGGTTCCCAAAGCGTCCAAGCTCCCAGAAAATTCTTATTGTCATGAAGTTCGGATACCAAGACATCTCTTACCTCTTGCCTATCCCCGCCGAGGTTCCTAATTAGCATTGCTTTGCTGGCTATAGATTTGGCAACCCATAACGCAGAGTTAAAGTACCTTTCGGTTTGCACAGCAGCACTCCTCGACATCTCCTTGGCTATCTCCTTTGAATCCTCGTATATATACTCCCGAAGATTTACTCCGAGGTAGAAGAAAAGAAACACGAAGAATACCGCCGTTATAATTGCGGCTGATATTGAAACCCGAATGCTAGTATATGGTGGCTTGCTGCTGATCATCTTGTAAAAAGCCAAAAGTTTTCTTGAAGTAAATCAAAAAAAACCACATTGCAAAAAAACATTCTGCAATTTTAAAATGCTTGAGATAGCGGACTAAAGCAACAGACCGTTGAAAAGTAGCTTAAATGTACCCGATGTTTGCCCTCGGAACTGAGGATTAAATCCATAGAGAATTAGCTGCCCCTTATTTTTACTCACCCACACCAGCGCCGCCTTATGCTCTAAAAGCTCTCCTTTCTTAATATACCCACTAAGCTTGGGATCGCCCTCAGGAAACGAAAGTATAACCCTTCTGTCGGTATCGAAATAGGGAACTGATGTTTCGAAAACAGGATTACCAGTGAAGAATATGGGGAACGAGCTGGGCATACCATAGGTTAAGGGATGCTTTATGGAATTTACCTTTACATGGCAGCCAATGGCCTCAAAACCATCCTTTATGAGCGATGAGGAAACATCGCTTACCGGAAGGGTGAACTCCTCCTTAACATCTTTCCCTCGCTCAATTTCCTGCAACCCAACGAACAGCTCGGTAGATTGCCCCCAAGCAAGAACGATACCTCCATCGTCAATAAACTTTAGCAGGTTCTGCTTACCCTGCTTGCCCATACCTTTGGTATATTCGGGTGGCATATTCATAGGCATATACTCACCACCCCGCTTCCGCTTGCCCGACATTAAAAGGTCGGCGTTGGAATTTGGAAAAATGATTAGCTCAACGTTTCTCAACCTTTTAGCATCGGTAAGGTCATCGGGTCGAATCACTGTGTACGGAATGTTATAGCTGTCGAAGATAAATCGGGTCCAGCCGGCATCCATATCGTGGAACCAAGTTTCAACCAGAGCTATTCTGGGTAGTTTCACTGGTTTAAGTTGATCGGTTCCAAGGCCAACAGCTTGGGTAGGCGAAATGGTTAGCGTTACTCCGGCCAGGTTATCCAAATCCTTCGATCTAATCACAAAGCTACCTGCTTCAAGCAGAGCATCGCCCGAATAAAAATCATCAATTAACCGATACACCTCTCCGCCCTTCGATAGCAAAGTGAATGCTGCCAGGTAGCTCTCGTTACTACCTGCTGTAAACACAGCATAATTAGCATCCTGTAGGTTAGGCAAGGTGAATTCGGGCTTTTGAAAAGCTGCAAGGTTGGTTTCAAGCTGAGCCGACTTGGTGCTAATCTCGTACGATTGCAGCCCCATGGTGAGGGGTAGCGACCACGTGGTGATATCGTAGGGCTTAACTATTTCACCGCCGGGAGTATAGCGCCTCTCTGGATACTCTTGCTTTTCCATCACCTCCTTGATGAATGCCCTAAAGGGCTGGGCAAGCGATATCACCATATCGCCCTTGCTATATATCTTGCTATCGATGGCTATATCAGCTGCTAGCTGGCTAACCGCTACGCCATGCTCTTGCATTAGCTCTGCCAACCGATATAGCTCACTTTGGTTATTCTGCACCGAGGGTAGTATGTAGTAGTATGGAGGTTGATTAAGCCCCTTGGCGTACTCCTTCTTGCAGATATCATTTCGATACTGCAGTATAGACTCCCGATTCATTGCTGCTGTTTTTAGCATCGAAAAGGTTGAGCTAAGTTCATAGGCTACCAAATCGGACAAACGCCACCACCCCCCTGGCCAAGGAGCAATTAGGTTAGCTCCCTTTTTATACTCCGACAAACCTTTACCCCTCACCTTGAGCTCATTCATCTCGATAAAAACTGGAGAAGCCGTTTTCACCGAGGCCGATTCGGTAAGGAAGCTAATTACGTTTTTCCAGAGGCAAGTTTCGGTGGACCCTGGCCAATAGTTATCGAACTGATGACGCTGCGCAATGCCTGTTTGACCAAGGGCGGTCATATCGTTCAGCATGCTGGCGCCAAAAATGCCAATCCAGCTCCACAATGTTTCATCAATATTTTGGGCTATGGGGTCGTGGTTTGGGGGCACAAAAAATCGCACGCCTGTAGTTCCCATCTGATGTTTTTCAACCATAACCTGTGGAAACCAATCCGTGCTGGTAAGTGCAGAAATGGCCTTGTTCTCGGGTTGAGTGAGCAGCACAAAGTCTCTGTTGATATTATGCCCCACATACTTATGGTAAACACCGGGTAAGCTAGTACCCTCGTACTTTGTGCTCTTATTCTCCATATAGTTGTCAACCACCATATTCATCCCATCGGGATTGTGGCTTGGCACCATCATGTAAACGGTGTTATCGAGCCAGCTGAGGGTGTCGGCCCCCTTGGCCTTGGCCAGCAGGTAGGCAATGGTGGGTGCTGCCTGCGCAGGAGCAACCTCAGTTGAGTGCATGCTGAGCGTTCCTAAAACAAAAACACGCCCTTTGGCCTTCAAACCATCAACCTCTTGTTTTGAGAGGTTATAGTCCAGCGCTAACTTTCGGTTTATCTCCTTAAGTTCCTCAATATTATTGATATTATCCTCGGACGATATGCAAACCATATACAATGGACGTCCCATTGGGGTTTTGCCAATCTCGAAGGTTTTTACTCGCCCGGTTTGGGTCTCGAGTAGTTTGAAGTACTCCATCATCTGCTCATACCCAAAGAGCATCCTGTCTGCTCCGGGTTCAAAACCAAAATGCTCAGTTGGCTTAATTAACGCTTGCGGAAACAACGACGAAGAGAATGCCAAGGTAAGGGCTAGTGTTACCAGTAACCCTTTAGCTGACTTGCAATTGGTTGTAGTCATAGGTTTGGGTGTTAAGGTTAGGTAAAAGAAAGGTAGGGAAAAACTCCCTACCCTATGAGTGTTACCGGAAAGAAAAGTTTAATGGCTATTCCAAATTTCATACATTTATTCCTCTGGTAATATGCTAATTGCCACACCCCCACCGCAGGCAAGGTTTAGGTTTAGCTCACTATTGCTATCGATTACAACTTGCTCAATTTTGACGCTGGTAGGGTTCGAATTCCAATGGGCATCCTCACCATCGGCGTAAATGGTAGCTTTATACTTTACGTTTGGTGTGAGAAAATCCGTTTTAATGATGATATTACGCGATTCCTCATTGGTAATGCTACCCACAAACCACCGATCAGTATCGCGCTCTTGCCTTGCAATGGTAACATATTGGCCAACCTCACCATTTAGCACTATGGATTGCTCCCAATCGACTCCAACATCACGAATAAACTGGAAAGCGGGATGCCCTTCGTAATGCTCGGGTAGGTCGGCAGCCATTTGCAAAGGGCTGTAGATAACAACATACAGAGCCAATTGCTGTGCTAGCGTAGTGTTCACCTGATTCTCGTTTCGATATGGCTCCATCTTAATGTTAAATATGCCGGGCGTAAAATCGATTGGGCCGGCAAGCATTCGGGTAAAGGCAACCGTAGGCAGATGGTTTGGTGGATTTCCTCCATCGGTAGCCCAGGCATTGAACTCCTGACCCCTTAAACCTTCACGAGTAACATCGTTGGGGTATGTGCGTCGTAAACCAGTTGCCATAATTGGCTCATGGCTATTTACTGCCACCTTGTACTTTGCAGCAGTTTGCAACACACGCATATAGTGATTTACCATCCACTGGCCATGATGATACTCGCCCTTGGGAATTATGGTGCCTACGTATCCGGTTTTAACCATATCCATTCCATGATGATGCATAAATGCGTAGGCAGTATCGAGCTGCTGCTCGTAGGTAGTTACTGCCGACGAGGTTTCATGGTGCATAATGATCTTAACATCTTTTGATTTGGCGTATCGAACCAGCTCCTCAATATCGTAATCGGGGTATGGTGTTACAAAATCAAAAATCCCCTCACGATCATCGGTGCCTATCCAGCTTTCCCAACCTGTGTTCCATCCCTCAACTAGCACCGCCCCTATGCCATTTGCTGCAGCAAAGTCGATATACCTCTTAGTATTCTCGGTTGTTGCACCATGACGGCCATGTGGTTTGGCTCCAATGTAAGTGCTCATATCCTGCGTTGCGGCGAAATCCCAGGTCGATTTTCCCAGGTGCATCTCCCACCAAATGCCTACATACTTGGTTGGCTCAATCCACGACACATCGCCCAGCTTATTGGGTTCATTTAGGTTAACTATGATGTTGGACTCGATAAGATCACCAGCCCTTTCGGCAATTTGAATGGTTCGCCAAGGGGTGCTGAAGGGTGCTTGCACCTTTACCTTGTGCTTTTGATTTTCGCTTCCAACCAGGTTACTGCGCATCGAGAAGTTTTCAGCATCTACCTCAAGAGTTATCCCAGAGTAATTGATCAATGCCGCTTCATGAAAGCTTAGGTACAGCCCTTCATCGGTTTTCATTGTAACGGGGGTATTAACCGCATTTACAGGTATGTGGGTTTGAGCCAAATTGGGGTGATTACGCTTGCTCAACGCATCGATATCACTAAAAGGTGATTCGGTAAAAAGATGCTCATATATATCCCAATCGCCCGGAATCCACCAGCAGGTATGATTTCCGGTGAGGTTGAACTGGGTATTCTCCTCGGCAATCAGCACCTCGTTCATACCCTCCTGCTGTGGAAATGAGTATCGAAACCCAACCCCATCATCATAAACCCTAAAGGTTAAGCTAAAAGTTCTTTTAGGTTGGTCTAACTCCTTGAGCGTAACTACTAGCTCATTAAAGGTATTATCTACCATTCGCTGCTCGCCCCAGGGCATCTCCCACATTTCAGAAAATGATCTTTTGGAGGATTGAACCAGCTCGAGGTTTTTACCCAACGATGGCATATTGGTAAAATCGAAACCCAAGTAAGAAGTATCGATCACCAATTGCCCCTTATATGAGATCTTGTAGGCAGCCTGTCCCTCGTCAGCAATTAAAAAATTTACCTCGACATTATTGTCTGGCGATTTAACCGATGTGCTTTCGGTTGATCCACAAGCAGCAAGCATCAAAATTGCGATGCTTAGAGAAAAAGTGCTAATAAGAATTCGCATGGCATTGGTTTTAAAAAGTTAAGGCCTACAATTTACAAAATGCAATGGTAACAAGTGCTGAAAAGGCAATAAAAAAAGCGTAGAAACCCTACGCTTTTTATATATTGTGGAGGAAGATTTAACTTCCAAAATCATCAAATGCAATCATCTCTTCGGGAACGCCCAAATCGTACAGCATTTTGAATACCGCATCATTCATCATAGGCGGTCCACAAAGGTAAAACTCAATATCCTCGGGAGCATCGTGCTTCGAGAGGTAATTATCGAGAATTACCTGATGAATAAAGCCTGTGTACCCATCCCAGTTATCCTCGGGTTTTGGTTCTGAAAGGGCAATGTGGAACTTGAAATTGGGGAACTCCTTCTCAATTTTACGGAAGTGATCCTCGTAAAAAATCTCGCGGCGCGAGCGTGCTCCGTACCAGAAGGTAGCCTTACGTCCGGTTTTAACCGTGTTGAACATATGGAAAATGTGCGAACGCATTGGGGCCATCCCAGCACCACCGCCAATGAACATCATCTCGTTCTCGGTTTCCTTTATATGGAACTCGCCGTAAGGGCCACTAATGGTTACCTTATCGCCTGGCTTGCGAGAGAAGATGAAACTAGAGCAAACACCAGGATTCACATTCATAAAAGCATTCTTGGCTCTATCCCAGGGCGGCGTAGCAATCCTTACGTTAAGCATGATGATATTGTCCTCGGCAGGGTGATTGGCCATTGAGTAAGCCCTGTAGGTTTCCTCGGCATTCTTCATCTTTAGATCCCACATATTGAACTTATCCCACTCGTCGCGGAACTCAGGCTCCACATCAATATCCTTAGCAAAATCGACCTCAAGCTTGGGCACATCAATTTGGATATACCCACCGGAACGGAAGTTGAGCTTCTCGCCCTCGGGCAGCTTCACCACAAACTCCTTGATAAATGTTGCCACGTTTTTGTTCGAGATCACCTCGCACTCCCACTTCTTAATACCCAACACCTCTTCGGGGACATTAATCTTAATGTCCTCACGAATCTTCACCTGACAGCCTAAGCGCCAGTTGTCCATCTGCTGACGGCGGGTAAAAAAACCAACCTCGGTGGGTAGAATCGTTCCACCACCCTCGGTAACCTGACACTTACACATGGCGCAGGTTCCACCTCCGCCACATGCTGAGGGCAGGTATATACCATTGTTGCTAAGCGTGGAAAGAACCGTGCCTCCGGGCTCAACCGTCAACTCTTTTTCGTTGTTGATGGTTAGGGTGACCTCACTCTGTGGGGTAAGCTTTTTCTTGGCAAATAGCAGCAAGGCCACCAGGAGGCTAACCACCAGAAGGAAAACCGCTACTGCTGATATAATTATGACAAAGTTTGAAGTTAAAAGTATCATAATGAATAGATTTCAGTTTATAACTTAATCCCCATAAAGGTCATGAATGCAATACCCATAAGGCCTGTAATAATAAAGGTTATGCCCAATCCCCTGAGGGGTGCAGGCACGTTGGAGTACTTAAGCTTCTCGCGAATGGCTGCAATGCCCACAATGGCAAGGAACCACCCCACACCAGAGCCTAAACCGAACACTGTTGCCTCGGCGATATTCACATACTCGCGCTCCTGCATGAAGAGCGAGCCACCCAGAATTGCACAGTTAACGGCTATTAAAGGGAGAAAAATACCCAGCGAGCTGTAAAGCGCAGGCGAAAACTTCTCAATTATCATCTCAACCAGCTGCACCATCGATGCAATTACGGCAATAAACATGATGAACGAGAGGAAGCTTAGATCCATATCGGCAAGCGAGGGGCTTAGCCATGCAAGAGCGCCTGGGGCAAGCAGGTAGTTATTTATGATGTAGTTCACCGGCACGGTTATACCCAGCACAAATATTACAGCCAAACCCAGACCTGTTGATGTTTTTACGGTTTTCGATACGGCCAGGTACGAGCACATACCCAGGAAGTATGCGAATATCATATTGTCAACAAAAATTGACTTAACGAATATACTTAGTAAGTTTTCCATATCCAGAGTATTTCGAATTATTCGTTTTCAATTAGTTCGCGGGTTCGGCTGCGCTGGATCCAAATGATTATACCCACAATTATTAGCGCCATTGGAGGCAGGATGAACAAACCGTTGTTCTCGTAAAACCCTCCGTTGCTGATGTAGAAAGATTCGGGGATCACCCTGTAGTCCCACAGTGTACCCGAACCAAGCAGCTCGCGAAAGAAACCTACAATCACAAGGATTACACCATAGCCAATACCGTTGCCCAGCCCGTCGAGTGCCGAGGGCCATGGCTTGTTGCCAAGGGCAAACGCCTCAAGCCGTCCCATGATGATACAGTTGGTAATGATTAGCCCAACAAATACTGAAAGTTGCTTGCTCACATCGTAGGCAAATGCCTTTAGTATCTCGTCAACAAGGATAACCAGCGAGGCAATGATAACCAGCTGAACAATAATCCTTATCCGCGATGGGATTGTATTGCGCAGCAGCGAGGTAATCACGTTGGCCAGGGTAACAACGGCAATTACCGATATGGCCATCACCACCGAGGGTTCCAGCTTAACCGTTACCGCCAGTGCCGAGCAAATGCCCAGCACAAGAACGGTAATGGGGTTGTTCTTATTTATTGGATCCGTAATCAGCTTAAGGTTCTTAGCCGAGAATAATGGTTCGCTTTCAATCTTCACGCTCATTACTATCTAGTTTTTAGATTTTTTGAAAAATTCTTGGTAGCCCATGAGGCAGTCCTTGATCATATCCTCAAGCCCTTGGCTTGTTATAGTACCACCCGAAACGGCATCGACACTGTGAGGATCCGAAGAGCCAGCTCCACCCTTCACCACCGAAATGGAGACGAATTTGGAATCGCGAAAAATTTGCTTACCCTTAAACTGCTGCTGGAAATCAACATTTGCAATTTCGGCGCCAAGGCCAGGGGTTTCGGATTTGTGAGCAAAGGATGCTCCGTACACCGTGTTAAAATCGTCATCGAGTGAAATGTAGCCCCAAATTGGCCCCCAAAGACCACGACCTAACAATGGTAGGATGTACTTGGTGGAGCCATCGTTGAGCTTGGCAACGTACACAGGAAGGTTCTGCTCGGCCTCGGGCTTGGCGAACTCAACCTTTAGGTCTACAGTAAAGGGGTCGACACCCTCTACCCTATTGCCCTTACGGTTAACCACAAGCTGCTCAACAACCACCTGGTTAAACTCATTGCCCACGTATTCGTGCTTATTGGATGCGGAGGAAACCTCGGTTGCCCTCCCTACCGATCGCAGAATATCTAACCGTTTCTCGGTTTCAATATTTTTCTCTTGGAATGGTCGTAATGCTGTGGAAGCAAGCGAAAGTAGCGCTGCCACAATGATAACCATTACCGAGGAGTACATGAATATGTATAGATTGCTCTGTTTCTTCATGATCATGGCATTTTAGCTGATTTTGGCAGCGGCAGCTGCACGTTTCTTACGTTTCTTAATGTTAGCCTCAATCACATAGTGGTCTATCAATGGGGCAAATGCGTTCATCAGGAGAATCGACAGCATCATACCCTCGGGGTATGCAGGGTTTAGCACCCTAACCAGCACAGCGAGTAGGCCAATTAAAAATCCATATATCCACTTCCCCTTTTCGGTTTGCGAAGCGGTAACCGGGTCGGTAGCCATGAACACTGCTCCAAACGCGAAACCGCCCATGATCAGGTGATGCCAAGCGGGAATCTCCATGAAGGGGTTAACTGCAAATGAGTTAAAAATAAAGCCCATGGCTAAACCTCCCACCACGGTGGAAAGCATAATTTTCCAGCTACCAATACCAGTTACGATTAACACCAATGCACCTATAAGTATTGCCAGAGCAGAGGTTTCGCCAATGGAGCCTGGGACGAAGCCCAAAAACATATCCATTGCCGATGGTATTTTATCGAGCTGGTAGGCCGCAGCATTGGCCAATGGGGTTGCCCCGGAAAAGCCATCGATTATGCCTTCGCCCTTTGCTAACCCCGATACCCATACGTAATCGCCACTCATATGCGATGGGTAGGCAAAAAACAGAAAGGCGCGAGCTAGCAGGGCTGGGTTAAATATATTCATCCCTGTTCCGCCAAACACCTCCTTGCCAATAATTACTGAGAAGGCAGTGGCTAGGGCAACCATCCAAAGGGGGATATCAACAGGAACAATAAGCGGTATTAGCATACCGGTAACAAGGAAACCCTCGTTCACCTCATGCTTACGAACTTGAGCAAATATAAACTCAATGGCAAGGCCCACAACGTAGGACACCACAATGATGGGCAATACTTTAATAAGCCCATGCATTACCATTGGCCAGAACGCCATTTCGCTTCCGGTGGCCAACGCATTTTGGTAACCTACGTTCCATATCCCAAAAAGTAAGGCTGGCATGAGGGCCATAACCACAATTATCATCGTGCGCTTCATGTCGATATAATCGCGGATGTGACTTCCCTTTACGGTAACATGGTTAGGCACAAAGAGTAGGGTTTCGAACGCATCGAAGGTGGAATGAAATGCCTCCAGCTTCCCTCCCTTCTCGAAATTTGGCTTAATCTTATCAATTAAACTTCGTAGTGCTTTCATTATATGGTATTTATGTGTGCAAAATATTTAGTTAGACTACTGGTGTACTTACGAAGGTTAACCCAACTCTTTGATCATCAAATCTAACCCTTCGCGAATAATCTCTTGCACATTAGTTTTTGATGTGCATACATACTCACACAGTGCAAAATCTTCCTCTGCCACCTCGTATATTCCTAGATTCTCCATCTTATCGATATCCTTGGCCAAAATTGCCTTGATAAGATGAACTGGGTATATATCCATAGGCAGAACCTTCTCGTACTGTCCGGTAACCACGTAAGCTCTTTCGCCACCATGCAGGTTAGTATCCAATGCGTACTTTCGGCCAGGTAGTAACGACGATAAGAATGTTGAGGAGAAGCTATACTTGTTGAAACCCGGCTGCGCCCATCCCATGAACTCGTAGTAGTTCCCCTCAGGAATAACAGTAACCATATTATCGTAAAACCCTAAGAAACCATCGGCATCAATTTTTGCTCCGGTAAGAACATTGCCGCTGATGAACCTAAGCTCCGCAGGATTCTTGGTGATATTATCGGCAACAATATTGGCTATTGATGCCCCCGTTTTTAGGATGAAGTAGCGGGGTTTCTGCACCTCAGAACCAGCCAATGCAATTACCTTGGTAGCATCGTAAATGCCCCGAAGGAAAAGACGTCCAATAATTATTACATCAAGGGGGTTTACCACCCAAATCAGATCGCCCTTGCTAATGGGGTCAACATGATGGATTTGAACTCCCACGTTACCTGCAGGGTGCGGCCCAGAGAAGTAGTTAAACTTAACCCCCTTAACCTTGGTGTACACATTGCTAGGGGGGTAATCGGCATTTAGGTTTAAATTCACATTGCCTTCGGCAAGGCGGTTTAGGGCATCAATACCAGCTTGGAAAGCCTCTTCTTCATCCTTAACCGCAAAGTCTAAATCGGGTGATAAGGGTGCTGTATCGAAACCAGATATATGGATAGCTTTGGGCTTATCCTCGGGGTTGGCTACAATAGAGTACGGCCTTTGCCTAATGGTTGGCCACAAGCCGGCCTTAAGCATCTTTTCAACCACCTGCTCGCGCGGGAGCTCCTTGGGGTTAGACCTACCAAACTCTTCAAAATCTTGTGAGCTATCGGTCTTAACCACAACCTCTAAAATTTTACGACGTTCACCCCTCCTTACAAGGTGTACCTCGCCGCTCACGGGTGATGTGAAAAGAATGTTGGTACGGTACTTGTCGTAAAACAGGGGTGTACCAACCTTCACCTTATCGCCTTCGGCAACACTTAGCTTGGGCGTTAGCCCAGGAAAGTCGGTGGGTTTTACCGCGTAGAACTCTGCCAATTCAGCTCTGGTAAAAACCTTCTCGGCCTCTCCTTTTAGCGGGATGTTCAAACCTTTGCGTATTTTAAATACTTTTGGCATGATTTAAAATTATTATGGATTTGGATAACAAATTTATAAAAATTATTCATCGTCTCGAAATAAAAAAGAGAAGGACAAATATAACAATCAACATAAATTAATAAATAAACCATCGAACTAATCAGATAGCACAAGTAACAATATTGAGATTTATCACCAACCTTACGTACACCTTAAAAGTTTGCAATATTATGGATATTTAACCAATTTTCCTTCACCAATAATTTAATAATTCCTACTTTCGTTACCTATCTGCTAACAAACAAACCTATAAATGGCTATCAATCAAAGCATCAACAAAAGTCTACCGTTAGGTAAATTCAAGCTCATTATACCGTTGGCTTTATCTGTTTGTTATTTCACAAACAACACTACGGCCAGCATATTTGTTCATAGCGATGATAAAAATACCTTAGAATTTATAAGCTCACCAACTATCAGAACCGTAAAAACCCATAAGCTAGGCTGGGAGCTTGCCGACCCTGTGATTGAGCTGAATGGGAACGACAGGGTAGTGCTAACCTTCGATGATATATCTAACACCCCCGGCAACTACTCCTACTCTATAATACATTGCGACTCGGAGTGGAACCCCTCCAACCTTTTCATTAACGACTATATGGATGGTTTTGAGGTGAATGAAATTCGAGACTACAGCTTCTCAACCGGCACCACAAGCAGCTACACCCACTATAGGCTCGAGCTTCCAAATCGGGATGTTAGAATGAGAATATCTGGGAACTATCTGATAAGGGTTTTCGACACTTACAGCCCCGATGAAATTATTCTGCAACGCAGATTTTTAGTATACGAACCCCTTGTAAACATAACAGCAAGCATCCGTCAACCATCGGCTGGGGAATTTCGCTTTACAGGGCAGCAAGTGGAATTGCAGCTCAACACGGCTCGCCTAAGAATTACCGATCCGTTTGCAGAAGTAAAAGCGGTGGTATGTCAAAATCATCTTTTCCAAGGGTGCCATGAGGATATTAAACCAGCATTTGTGCGGGGTGAAGTTTTGGACTACTCGCAGCCCAATGCGCTAATCTTTGAAGGAGGGAATGAGTATAGGCTGTTCGACAGCAAAAGCATACGTTACAACGGGCAGGGCATACAATCGATAAGCTACTATGGTGGCGAGTTTCACATCCAGCTAAACGAGGACCAAGATAGAAGAAGCACACGTTACACCTTTTACCCCGACCTAAATGGGCGTTTTGTGGTTAACCTAGAGCGCAGTTCGCAAAGCCACATTGAGGCCGACTATGCTTGGACCTACTTCACACTTAGAACCCCAATGGAGGTTGATGAGGGCAAAAGCGTACACCTTTTTGGTGAACTCACGGGCTGGGAAATTAGTCCACAGAACAGAATGTTGTTTAACCCCGCTCGGAATGCATACGAAACGCGACTTTTACTGAAACAGGGTGCTTACAACTATCGCTACCTAGTTGTTGATAATAGTACTGGTGAGGTAGATGCTACACATTTTGAGGGCAGCTACTTCGACACAGAAAACAGCTACACCATACTGGTGTACTACAAACCACTTGGTGCTAGGTATCATAGGCTAACGGGTTACAAGAAGATTAGCACCAGCAGGTAAGATATGAACCAGCCCCTCCCCTACTTCAACTCATCTATGACCCCTTTTGCCCATCGGTGGTTGGGAGTTATCTTTATGGCCTGATTAAAATGTGATAGGGCCAGCTGTTTGTTGTTCCTATTCTTTTCAATTAGCCCCAGGTAGTAGTATGCATCGCTTAGCGAGGAGTTAGTTTTATCGTCGATTGAATTGATGTAGGAATTGAGGTAGTCCACCCCCTTTGACGCATCGCTTTGCTCAGGGGTTGCCCCAAAAGTTCGCACACATACGCTGCACTGAAACCGCTGCGCCCCTTGGTGTGTGCCCTACTTTGATTACTCTAATGGACTGGCAATGTGGACATGAGTCTGCAGGAATTTCAGGAGAGGGTGAATCAAACGAGGCAATTTGAAGCTCTTTAATAAGTAATTATCCGTTATATTACCTAAAGCCTTTGCGTCATTGCGAACCACGAAGTGCTCAACAAAGCCAAACCCTCGTGCTTTGAGGGTTTAAGCAATCTATAAAATCCTGTTAATTAAAAGATTGCTTCATCCGCCGGCTGGCGGATTCGCAATGCCGTGTCATTTTAATCAGCTCATTTGTCATAGGCATTATGGCGGATAATCATAAAAATTATTGAATGATTCATACCTCGATGAACGAAAACAATAACCCTGTCCTTTAGGGCAGGGTTAAGAATTCTGATGAGAAGCTAGGCTTTAGCCCTGATATTTTTTGCCAATCATGGATGAAAACAACCATTAAATTTTAAATGAATACTCAACGTTATACCTATTTTGACATAGCCTATTAAGCAAGTGATTAATCTTTTGTTTTCCCGAAATCTTACATAACGACATATGATATAGCTAGTTGTAATCATTTTATGCAACACATTGAGTATCCATTTATGTAGATATAAATGCAACCATTAACAACTTTCGGTTTTATCAATCGGTTACAGGAAGCACAAAAAGTATTGATGCCATATTCGCCTTAATGCTGCCACCCATTATTAGGCTTGGTGCCGAGAGCACCTTTTGGCCACCCTCGGTTACCTCCCCTTTAACCAGTAGCACCACTCGCTCGTCGAACTCCATTGTCTCCTTGAGCTTTAGGCTAACCAAGTTTCCCTGATTGATGAACCCCCTCAGCTTCTTGGTTCTCCATGTTGACCAAGGCTCCAACTTTATGAGCATACGCTCTGCCATATCGAGACCTGCGAAAAGCCAAATCTTCTCATAAACATGGGGTTTCCTGCTAATCTTCTTTTGGCTATTGGCTAGGTTTAGCTTTATGGCAGTAACTGGCGATTCGGCAGTGAATGATGCCCAAAGAGCCCGACCAGTAAGACACTCGAAAGCACCAACTACCGACCCAGGTTGGGCAACAGTAACGAGCTCGCCCTCCTGCTCTACCTTAGCCGTACCCCGAACAATGATATAGAACCCCTCGGTGGGGTTATCTTCCTGCACAATCTTTGCATCGGCTGGAAAAACCTTTTCGACAAACAGGTTGGCGAAAAGCTCCAGATCGGCTTCAGACAGGGTGCTGAGGGTGGGCAGGCCGGCAAGGTAGCGTAAAGCCTCGGTAGCCTTTATTTCGGGAGGGGTATCGTTTATCTTTTTCATCATGCTTTGGATATTCCCCTCAAGGGTAGTTGCATCGGCAGGCTCTAGCCTTCCCTGCTTCTCGAGCTTTTGGATGGTTGCCATTTGGTAGTTTAGCAGCGAACGGGAAGCTATTTGGGTCTCGATGGCATGGTATACCTCGGGATATGTATCCTTTAGATTCCGAAGGAAGGTTAACCCCATGATGCGGTTCTCATTAATTTCATCCTCAAGCCCCGACATCTTCTCCACCTCTTTCGATATTTCATCGGTGCCAGCCGAAAGGCCGATGATAAGGCTCGAAAGGCTTTTTAAATTCTCCTCGTTGGCCACAACGAATCCACGGGCACAGTCGTAGCTTAGCGCCAATCGACTGTAGAACCTCTTTCGCCAGAATCGACCAAGGACAGGGAGTGTTTGAAGCCTGGCCAGTATTTTGGGGGTTTGCCACATCTGCTCCAAATCCTTGCGTTTGGCCAGCGAGATGGTGCCATTAAAATCGAGCAGGTGGTCAATTTCGCTCGACATATTCTGAACCGCAGCAGGGCTTAACAACCCCTCGCTGAACTGGCGCCAGTAGCTCTCCTTCTCCTTAAGCAGCATACGCTTTCGAGTTTCGAATAGGGTATCCACACTCTTGGTTCCGGCTTCCCGCTCACTTGATATTGGAAGATACTTAGCCACCATATCCCAATCGGCACCTGACATAAACCTATTCTCCTTCAGTTTTGTAATCTCCTTCTCGCCTCCTTTCCTAAGCATCGCCACGGTTTGGGAAAGCAGCTGCAAACGAGCATCGCCAACCTTGGTTAATCCTAGCCACTCAATAAGCGGTTTAATTGTAGTTGCATTAATTAGTGAGGTGAGGAACACTATACCTGCGGTAAGGGAAAGGATTTGAGTTCTTATCTCCATATCAATTGATGCCTCGCTGGCAACAATTAGCGCAAGCGCTAGCCCAATGGCACCCCTAAGGCCACCCCACCACGCAATAATGCCATCCTTGGGGTTTAGCCCATACCCTATTCGCTTCATCAACGGGTAAAACAGCAATAGCACTAGGCCTCGGATTACGAGAATAGAGATGTAGATAAGAATGAGAATAACAAAATCGCGGGTGGTGAACGAAACGCGCAGGGCAATAACCACACCCACTATTAAAAAGATAAGGGTGTTGGCGATAAAGGCGGCAAGTTCCCAGAACTCATGCAGGAAGTGCGCCACCTGTGGGCTTATCCTTGTACGGCCAATACCTGCCATCATTATGCCAAAGGCAACCAATGCCAAAACACCTGAAATATGGAAGAAATGCTCGGCCACAAAAAAGGCCAGGTACGCCGCGCTAACCACCACAGTAATTTCGAATAGGGCATCGTTGAAAACCCTGCGCAACCACGACACCACCAGCCAACCAATGATTACCCCTACGGCCACTCCACCCAGAGCTACCCTTAAAAACTCAACTACGGCATGATTACCCTCGGCAGAACCAGTTATGGCTGATAAGAAAACCATAAAAATTACGATGGCTGTACCATCGTTAAGTAACGATTCGCCCTCGATAAGCGTTGCCAACTTTTTGCTGGCGCCCACCTCTTTCAGTATCGAAACTACGGCCACAGGGTCGGTGGCGCTAATTATTGTACCAAACATAAAGGCAACTGGCCATGTCCACATCCCTAAGCCAAGGTTAAGCACATTAATCAGCATGACGAAAGCACCGGTAAGCAGTATGGCTACTATAATACCCGGCACAGCAAGAATAAAGGCATTGGTAAACGATTTCTTAAAGGTATGCACATGCATGGCAAAGGCCGCCTCGAAGATGAGGGTGGGCAGAAAGATGTAAAAGATTACATGGGGGTCGATATGGCCGGCCCATTTAATTGACTCGCCCAAGATAAACAAGCCGTCACTCTCTCCAATACCCCAAAAGCTGGAGAGAAAGCCTACCCGATAGGCTAGCCCCAGTAGCAACCCAATAATAAGTAGCGAGATGGTGTATGGTATTGGAGATTTTCGTAACCAGTAACGTGTTGCTGTACCAATTAGCAGCGCTATGATGATAAACAGTAGGGGTGCCATGCTGCCATGAGCAGTGTGCTCGCTTATTGATACTCCCGAGGTTTCCTCGGCTGAGGCAAAAAGGCTGATGGCTGGAGAATTCTGTTCAGCAACAAAATAAGTCCCCTGGATTAGGAACTGACGTATAAAATCAAAAGTAAATTGCATAACAATTCAATTATTTGCCTAACCTATTCATGGATATAAAATTATGGAAAAACACGATACGGACAGCTAGCAAAAAACGAAATTAACAAAAAACCTCGCCATTGCTAGCGAGGTTTACTTCATCTTACTATAGTGCAGCGAACTACCTGTAGGCAGCCCGGTGAATATCCTCAACCGTTTTAAGCACCTTGGGTGGATTAAGGTGGCCAGCCAGGAAAGCATAGATCTTTAGGCGTGTTTGCTTGGCGTGCATGGTGTCCATCCTGTCGAATGAGTGACCGCCTGGCACATCCTGAAAAATCTCGTAATCAAACTTTTTACCCTCCGCCTTTAGCGATTTAATAAGATGCTCCACTTCAAGCACATCCACATCGTCGTCGTTGGTATTGGTATGGATAAGCAAAGGCGTTTGCAGCTTGTGAGCATTCCACGCGGGGGAGCGGCGCTTGTACTCCTGAATATCCTCATACACCGTTTTACCAATATGGTAATCATCGGAAAACAGCCTACGGTAGCTATCGGTCATGTAGCCCATGCGAGCAATTAAATCGGAAACGGGCACCCCAGCAAATACGCACTTGTAATCCTTTGGATATTCAAACACGTTCATAAGCGATATCAACCCGCCATGGCTCCAGCCAAGTATACCTACCCTATTCTTATCGACAAACTCATAGTTCTCGAGCATATAGTTACGGCTTGCGTGTGCATCCTGAATTTCAAGACCACCGTAATCGATTTGTTCCCAAAGCTTACGGCCATAACCTGTGCTACCCCTATACTCTGGAGCTACCACAATGTATCCTTGTGCCATAAGCTCCCTAACGATGTGGTAATAGTAGGTTGAAAAATCGCCATGAACACCACCATGGGGCAAAACAAGCAGTGGGTACTTCTTTGAGAAGTCGATATCCTTAGGAATAAAAATGTAGGACCAAAACTTTACGTGGTTGTAAGCACCACGTGCGGTTGGGCTAGGCACATTGGCGGGGGGAGGCCTGTACATATACACCTTATCCACAAATGCAATGTCGTCCATTCGGTTGAACCATAGCACATCATCAATGGTTTTTTGCAGCACATCAATCCTGTGGTTAAGGTTCACGTTGTACTCGCGAAGGGCTTTAACCTCCCGCTCAAGCTCTTGCAAGTTTTGCCCAAAAGCAGAGAGCGAAAGCATTAGACTTAGCAGAAAAACAATTCTTTTCATGGTACAAATTTTAATTGGGGTTAACTTTCAATTGATTGGTTGATTGATTGGTTGGTTGATTGGATGATTGGTTGATTGGTTGATTGGTTGGTTGATTGGTTGATTGATTGGTTGATTGATTGATTGATTGATTGATTGATTGGTTGATTGATTGGTTGATTGGTTGATTGATTGATTGGTTGATTGGTTGATTGGTTGATTGGTTGGATGTAAAGATAGTAAATGGATAAAATCAAAAAAAATGTGGTGACGAGGAAAGTACGTCTGCCTCATTTTTGACTTTCTAGTTGGTAAAGGTTTAAGCCATGCTAGGGGTTTCCAAAATATTTTGTGTAGCTAGGCAACAAAATATCTTACTCCCCAGCCGATGGTACAAAAACCATTCTAAACCCAACCATTGGTGAGGGAATTGAAAGATGGTTGCCTGGCGAATCAACGCGCAACTCGTAGCCAGCATCGTACCAGCTACCACCCCTCACGCTCTCGCTATCGCTCACCATTTCGGCAACATTTCCACACATATCGAAAAGTTTATACAAGTTGGATTCAAACTGCTTTACAGGCGATGTAATAAATTGTTTTACAGGTGCATTCTGCATGGGAGCTATCACCATTAATTCACCCTTGTCATTGCGTGTAATGCTAGCATCGTTAACCGATAAAAAGTTGGCCAGCTTAACACAATCCTTATCCTTTAGGTAAGGGCCTTCCCACGCAAAAATCCAGGTGTGATTATCACCACGGGCTGCTCTAACCCACTCTGCTTGGGTTGGCAAACGGAAAACACCTTTGCCCCTTTTCACCGCCTCCTTGCTTGTGTTGTACTGCTGAGTATACCATTTACAATACTCCTCAGCAGCTTGGCGGGTTATATTATTGATTGGATAGCTATAAAACGAAGGGTGCTTATGGTAATGCTCTACGTAGGGCTGGTTATTTGAATCGGTGAAAAGCGATACCCACAGGCTTGTATCGGGGCGGCATAGCCGATATAAATTATCGTTTTTCTCCCTTACCTGATTCAAAAACTCGATATATTCACCCACAGTAACCTCATGCTCTTGCATAAAAAAAGCATCAACAGCAACCATTTGGCTATCTACTTTTGCTTGTCCCATAGGGATAAATACGAAATTGGAAGGGGCTTTCACCGTTTTTTGAGCACTAACAGTGCCTGCTAGGGCTAAAATCAATAATAAAAAAATGCTTTTCATATAGGTTTAAATTTGATATTAGCTTCAGGGTAAACGCAAGTTGGTAAGACGATATTACATCTAAAATATTAAAAGTCCAAAATCAATTGTCGTTTAGCTAAGGTACTAGCCCTCTTCAAGTGACTACTTATGTTACCCTCCCTTTGTGCATTTTTCGTGTACCTTTGTAACCTTATGCGTAACCGCTTGAAATATAGCTCAAAACACACAATGACCTACATTGACCAGTTAGCTATGTGCAAGCGTAACGAAAGCACTGCGACCAATAAAAACAACGATGATTAGTTGATAAAACATTTGAATTTTACTAACTTTGCAAACTAAAAGACAGTTGTATTTAGATTGAAAATGGCAAGAAACAATAAGAATAAATTAATTGCTCCGTTTTTAAAATGGGTTGGAGGTAAAAGACAACTTTTACCGAAAATTGTTGAGCATTTGCCAAAAAACATTCGAGAACTAAGATATTTTGAACCTTTTATTGGTGGAGGTGCTGTATTATTCCATTTACAACCCGAAAACGCAGTAATTAATGACTTTAACAAAGAATTAATCAACGTATATAATGTTGTAAAAGATAACCTTGATGATTTGATAGTAGATTTAAAAAAGCACAAAAACACGTCAGAATATTTTTATCAAATCAGAGGTTTAGACAGAACAGACGAATTTTTAAGTTTATCTGAAGTGCAAAGAGCATCAAGAATAATTTATCTTAACAAGACTTGTTTTAATGGACTATATAGAGTTAATAACGCGGGAGAATTTAATGCTCCATTTGGACGCTACAAAAATCCGAATATTGTAAACGAGCCTACCTTAAAAGCTGTAAATAAGTTTTTAAACAAAAACAATATCTCAATTAACAACGGGGACTATTCTGATATTTTAGAAACAGCAGACGAAAATTCATTTATTTATCTAGACCCACCGTATCATCCAATTTCTGAAAATTCAAATTTTACAGGCTACGTTCAAGGAGGATGGGATATGTTTGACCAAATTAGATTAAGAGAAGTATGTGATACTCTAAACGAAAAAGGTGCCAAATTCTTGTTGTCAAACTCGTCTTCTCCATTCATTAAAGACCAATACGAGAAATACAAAATCACAACTGTTAAAGCCATTCGAGCCATTAATTCAAATGGAGCAGACAGAGGTGAAATAGACGAAGTATTGATTAGAAACTATGAGTAGTTCAAAAAACGATACAGCTTGGCAGTCAATTTTTGACAAATACAAAATCACCGATAGGATCTTGAAGGATGGTCATTTTGAAATTACAGCTACCCAAATAAATAAATACCGCGAAGCAAGATTAATGACCAAATTCGACCATAAGTCTCAATTACCTAAACTATTCTCTGAAAATAATTTATCAATATTGCCTACTTCAAGAGGAGGTTATGTAATAGGAACTTTTGAAACATTTTGTGATTTTAACAATGACGAGATTGAAGTTACTCCAATTGAATTTCCTACATTTTTAGAGAGTTTAGATTACAGAGACATTACAAGCGAATCAACAGCAATAAACTGTGCTTTTGTTGCTAAAATTTTGCACGATTTTACGGATGAAGATAACCTACTACCTACTGTTAGTGGTAGGATGAGTTCTTCTACTTTTTCTTTTGACATTAATTCAGCTAAAGGTGTATTCACAGTAAATGTTGGAAACTCTCAAGTAGAGATTGACGGAGGTTACGAAGGGGATAATTCTTTGAATCTAATTGAGGCTAAAAATTACATCTCATCAGATTTTCTCGTCAGGCAGATTTACTATCCCTACAAACTTTGGAGCAATAAAATTCAAAAACAAGTTCGACCTATATTTCTAACTTATTCAAACGGTGTTTTCCACTTGCGTGAGTATTCATTTGCAAACATAAACCATTACAACTCTTTAGTCTTAGTTAAACACAAAAAGTATGTTGTTCAAGAAGGCAGTTTCAATTTGGAAACACTTTCAGAGATAATTGACAAGACGAAGAAAGTTAGTGAGCCTGAAATTCCATTTCCACAAGCTGACAGTTTTGAGAGAGTTGTAAATTTATGCGAGTTATTGAATCAACGTGATTTTATAACCAAAGAGGAAATTACTGAAAGCTATGATTTTGATGCAAGACAAACGGATTACTACTCCAATGCAGGTAAATATCTCGGTTTGATAGAAATTGGTAAAGACCCAACTTCAAGACAAATAGGTTGTTACTTAACAAATTTAGGAAAGCAAGTTTTTAACTTGAACTTGTTTGACCGACAAAAAGAATTTGTAAAACTAATTGTTTCACATTCTGCATTTAAACAAACACTAAAATCTTATCTCGAAAATGGCGAAATGCCAAACAGAGAGGAAATTGTTGAAATTATGAGAAAATCAAAACTCTACAATATAAATTCGACATCAACATATTTTAGACGAGCATCGACAATTGTAGGTTGGACAAATTGGATAATGAACCAAATTGAAGTGTAGAACGCCAGCACACAACAGGCGTTTGGCTCAATGGCGAGTGACGTGGTTAATTGAACATTCTACCTCGCATCAACATTTGTAGTGTATTGACAGCTTTGTGCTCCGAAATCCGCCACTGCGCCAAGTGCCAATCCGTAAAAGCACTAACTAAACGACATTGGGTCCAAAATGGACTTTTCTCAAAAACTCAATTCACAGTCAAAAGGGAAGGTGCATTGCACACAACACCAACACGAAACACCTAGACCTAAAGGGCAATTTTTGGTCGATATGCTTGTTTTATATTTTGATTGAGTAACTTTGCCCTGTTGATTATGGAAACCATATCTTTTTTAAGATGAGAAATCTGATTCTATTCATTCTACTAGCTTTAGCCACTTCGACCGTGATGGCGCAGGAGGCCGAAACCACCACAAAGGTTAAAATATCGACCGATAAGGTTAGAATTGACGGAAAGCAATACTACATACATATTGTAAGTCAAGGTGAAACTCTTTTCTCCATCAGCAAGGCATACGAGGTTAGCCAAATAGAAATTGCCATGGAGAACCCCGATATATACCTGGGGCTTCAGGTAGACCAAGCGCTAAAAATCCCTGTAAAAGGACAAGAGGTTATGCCAGGCGATGAGGACGAGAACTACATATACCATGTGGTACGACGGCGCGAAACGCTCATGAGCCTTACACGCAAATATGATGTTAAGCTACATGAAATTTACGCTGCAAACCCTGGATTGGAGGAGGATATAAATGTTAACCAGGTTGTACTTATCCCTAAAAAGCGAATAAGCACCATTGGAAAGACAGAGATAGACGATTCGGATAGATTTATTTACCACGAGGTTAAACCCCGCGAAGGCTTCTTTTCGCTTCGACGCCAGTATGGTGTTAGCGAAGAGATTATCCGAAAGTTTAATCCCGAGATTACTGAGGATGGTTTGAAACTTGGAACAATTTTGCGGATACCTAAGGATCCAACAGATACCGCATACATCCCCAAGAAAAGCTATGAAACAACGGTTGAAGTGGTAGATGATATAGTTGAGTACGAAGAACCAGCAGCAACCTTGCCCACAGTAATTTGCGACACATTTCAGTACAACAGGTGGCGCGATGTTTACAATGTGGCGCTACTACTACCCTTTACACAACAAGTTGAAAGTCAACCCGAGGACACCCTAAACGGTGAGCTAGACAATCAATTTCAACCGGCGTCAAGATCAAAAGGCAGTGAAAGAATTTCGCCCCAAACTGCTAACTTCCTCGATTTTTATCAGGGTGCGCTTATAGCCCTCGACTCCTTAAAAGACTTGGGGATGTCTATAAATTTATATGTATACGATACCAAGAGAAGCGCCGAAAGAGCTCGCCAGCTTACCCATGAAAAGGGAATGCAGGATGCACACCTTATTATTGGGCCAGCCTACACCGAGTGCTTACAGCCCATTGCCGAGTTTGCCCTAGAGCAGCGAATCCCAATCGTCTCGCCCCTATCGCGTAACAACTACCTGCTGGAGCGAAACCCTTACATCTTTCAGGCTAACCCTTCGTTCATGACGCAGCTGCAAGAGTTTATTAATATTATTGATTTTTGCAGTGGGCAAAACATTGTGCTTGTGCATGAGGCCGACAGTACCAATAGGGTCATGGTAGAGAGTTTTAAGGACATGATTACCCAAAGGATTGGCAGCTGCCCCTCATCGAGGTTAATACACTTTAAGGAAGTAAGCTATAGACCCGGCAGCCCAGCACCCGAGGTACAGGAACGCATTAGCCACAGCTTGGCCCTCGACAGGGAGAATCTTATTCTGGTGCCTACTAACAACGAGGCCTTTGTAAGCGATTTGCTTGGTAACCTACATGCCTTATCTACAATATACAAATACCCCATAAGCACCTACGGCTTTCCAAGCTGGCAACGGTTCCGAAATATTCAGGTTGACTACTTTTACCAGCTGCAGCTGCACCTATTTACACCTTTCTTTGTTAACTATAGCGATCCTCACGTTAAATCGTTTATTACCAAGTATAGAGATGCATTTAGGGCAGAGCCAACCCAGTATGCCTACCAAGGATACGATGTGATGCTGTACTTTCTCACCGCCATGAAAAACTATGGGATTGATTTTCAGTTCTGCATATCAAATCATAAGCAAAACCTATTGCAATCGAAATTTAACTTTAATCAGCAAAACTCGCTCACGGGTTTCGAAAACAGCGCTGTACATATGATACATTACACTAGGAATTATGAGATTGTAAGCGCTGACGAAACGAACAAAAAATTGCAGGTTATTAGCCCTATCCGATACGTTAACGAACCCGAAACGGATAGGAAAGAGGCTGTATTGCAATACTAATGGCTAACAAGGGGCTACATGAACAATCACCAGCTGCACAATAGTAACCTTTCCATTAAGGCTGGCTGGGTATCTATTGTAGTAAATGTGTTCCTATTTGGTATTAAGTATTGGGCCGGGATTGTAAGCGGGTCGGTTGCAATAATTGCCGATGCTTGGCACACCCTAAGCGACTCGCTGAGCTCCATATTTCTAATTCTAGGGGTATATCTTGCGCGCAAACCTGCCGACAAGGATCATCCGTTTGGGCATGGGCGCAACGAGCTTATTACCTCAATTCTTATTGGGAGCCTTCTGGCTATGGTTTCGTACAATTTCTTTATCGAATCGATTGAACGACTTCAAAGCAAGGAATCTGCATCATACGGACTTATTGCTATTGTTGTAACCATAGCCTCCATCCTGTTTAAGGAGGGGCTAGCACAATACTCTTTCTACATTGGACGCAAAACCAGCTCACAGGCAGTAAAGGCCGATGGGTGGCATCACAGGAGCGATGCCATATCGTCGGTTGCCATACTTGTTGGTATTGCGCTTGGTCGTTTTTTTTGGTGGGTAGATGGAGTGATGGGAATAATTGTATCGCTCTTCATACTGTACACTGCATACAAAATTATCCGCAGCTCGTCGCACACCATTCTGGGCGAAAAGCCATCGAAAAAACTTGTGGACGATGTGAAACGATTGGCAAACCGAGCTGCAGAGCAGGAGGTTCACTCTCACCACATCCACCTGCACAACTACATTCACCATAAGGAGCTAACCATTCATATCTACCTCCCCAACGAGATGACCATATCGGAATCGCATCGCATAACCAATGCCATTGAAAACACGCTATCCGCAGAGCTTGATGTGGAAACCACAATTCATGTTGAGCCCATTGAGATAAAACCCTTCGACAACGATAAGTTCGTGTAAGGATGGCAAGCCAACAGGTTTCAGAACTACCTATTGACCTCCTCGGCTTGGCTGGTAACTAAGGCATAGCTGCCTACGGGTTACGAGTTGCGGGTTGCCAACCCTTCGGCGAATGGTCAGTGAGCGGTTCGGCGGGCTCACCGACCACCTATCAAACTGCTCAAGGCAAGCTTTCAGACTTCCCGACTTTACTCCACAATTGTCATCTCATCAATAAGCCACTGGGCATTGGCAAACTTATCGATAACAAAAAGCACGTATCGGATATCGGTTACAATGGTTCGCTGCATGTGGGGTTCGTACATAAAATCGCAGGCCATAGCCTCGTAGTTCCCATCGAATGCAACCCCCACCAAATGCCCTTGGGCATTAAGGACTGGACTACCCGAGTTTCCGTTGGTTATATCGTTATCGGTAATAAAACATATAGGGACTCCAACGCTATCGGCATAGGCACCAAAGCTTGCTGCTTCCCATAGCATTTTTTCCAAAGGGCTAATTCGGAAAACCTCTACCTCAGGGTTCTCCTTTTCGAACTTACCTTTTAAATAGGTGTGAGTATTAAAGCGCATTCCATCGCGTGGAGTGTAACCCACAACCTTTCCGTAGGAAAACCGCATGGTAGAATTGGCATCGGGGTAATGAAGTTTTTCGGGGTTCATGCTAAGCAGCCCCTTGGTGTAATCGCGCATTGCCCGCTGTAAGTAATCCGACAACGGCTCTAGCTCATCATAAATTTCGGCGAGTTGCGACTCGTAGCTAATGTGCAGCATAAAAAGCGGATCGGAATACAAGCTATCGGCAACGGGGTTATCCAAAAATTTGCTTAGGCTTTCCGGTGAAGAAAAGTAGGATCGCTCGTAGAAATAATCGACAACTATGGGCATAAGCATTTCGGGATAATCGTTCTTCATAAGCTCGTTTAGAATTGGATTATCATAGCTTTCGGGCAAGTGCCTAAGCAAGCTTATCAATGCGGCGCTATACAGCTTCTTATCAACCTCGGCATTAAAGGATTTGAACAGCTCGGGTAGCTCAGTCCGAACCCGTTTCACCTCTCTTCGGATTTTACGTTTCGAGGGTTTATCGGCAACCAGCTCCATAATTAAATCGTACAGCTCATAAATTATGCTGCCCACCTCAACAGGCCAGTGAACCAAAGAGCCCAAGCTCCTGAAAATGGGTTCGTACGATTTATGCCGAAGCATAGAGTAGTAGTTCTCAATGTCGTTCAATACCTGAGCGTAGTCAGTCTCGTTCTGGGTGTTTTTACCCCAAGCCAAAAGGCTGTCCTCACGAGCTTTAAGCCGTGACACTACATCAAATCGATGCATGGACTGAGCCTGGTAGGTATCCTTTTGCCAAAAGTTTACCAGCATATCGTGCTTATCGGTAAGCAACACCTTAGCCTCAGGGTCGGCCTGCATAGCCTCCTTTATTGACGCGATGAAGCTGCCCCAAACCTCATCTACCCATGGTGCTACCTCATCGCGCTCGTTGAGCGCATGGTACGATGTGGAGTGTCGATACGTTGATCCGGGGTACCCAACCACCATAGTAAAATCATCCTCACCTACACCAGTGAGCGAGATCGGGAAGTAATGCCTAGGCTTGTAGGGAACGTTTCGCTTACTGTATTCGGCAGGTTTCCCATTAGGTGATGTATATATTCGATACAGAGCAAAATCGCCTGTATGACGAGGCCAACGCCAGTTATCCACATCTCCACCAAAATTACCAATGCTCGATGGGGGTGCGCCAACCAACCTAACATCGGTGAACCTATGGTAAACAAAAAGATAAAACCTGTTGTAGCTATACATTGGCACCACCATGGCATACGTACCCTTTTCGCGCTTTTCAACCTCGGCGCTTACCCTCTCGCCAAGTTCCTGAATGCGCAAAAAGTAATCGGGAGCGTTGTAATCCACCTCGGTAAGTATGCGCTGTGTTACATCCTCAACCCGTTGGAGTATTAGGGCTGTCTTTCCAGGGATGGGTAGCTCATGGGAATGGCTGGTAGCCCAAAAACCATCATGCAGCAGGTTGTTACTGGCTGTTGAGTGGTACTGTATGTCGCTTACAGCGCAATGATGATTGGTAAGCACAAGCCCATAGGGCGAGATGATCTCAGCAGAGCACCCACCGTCATCGAGCATTACCACAGCATCCTTCAAGCTGCTGCTGTTGATACTGTAAATATCCTCGGCCGACAGCTGCAAGCCCATTCGCTGCATCTGCTCTACATTCTGTTTTACAAGCGATATGAGCCACATTCCTTCATCGGCCTTACAAACCTTCGGAGCGAACAGCATTAAGCAAACAGCACACATTGTTGCCCTGGTAAAAGATATCTTTGTAACTTGCATATAAGTTGGGCTAGTTGAACAATGACGCAAAATAACTAATTAATTTAAGTTGCTAGTTGATTTTAGTAAATACATATGCTAGAATGAACATTATTATCTTTAAAACAAAACCTTCCGGAGTGATTGCATGTATTCTCCGAGGGAACAGTTTGTTAATATCGCT